>Ga0307411_10000007_pt1 | contig 332057 bp, 255 predicted proteins | sample DK1Ometagenome_2_FD_203712 | JGI IMG/M metagenome (GOLD analysis project Ga0307411, IMG submission 203712) | Maize rhizosphere microbial communities from greenhouse at UC Davis, California, United States - DK15-O-1 | ecosystem: Host-associated > Plants > Roots > Rhizosphere > Soil | place...
ACCTCTTCCCATCCCGAACAGAGTAGTTAAGCCCGCCTGCGCAGATGGTACTGCAGTTATGTGGGAGAGTATGTCGTCGCCTTTCTTTGAAAAATCCTCATCATTCATTTGATGGGGATTTTTTGTTGTATAAGAGTTTTTAATTGTGGCATTCCGGGGATCAGGTGCAAAAGGATCAACACGAAAACTTGTGGAGCAACAAAAATTACGCATAAATATTAGTTAGCCTGAAAAGGGAAAATTCTACATTCCTTACACCTCTGAATTGCGACCTAAAACTTTTATTTTTGCATTAAAATAATCTCTCGAGACACTGACGCTTCTTTTTACCAAAAAATTCAATATGATTTGATATAGATCTATTGATAGGTCTATTGATAGTGTATTATACTCTGTATGATTACTCAAACATTAGATTTGTTCTTTTATAAGATTGAAGTAACTAATAATTATAAAAAAACTCCTAAGTAAGGAGTTTTTGATTGCAACGTTAGCTATATGATTTATCTTTTAAACTTTTAAATTAAAATTTATTATTATCCACATCATTTACAAATTTAATAACACCATTCATAAAAACTTTTTGATCATCCCACATTGCTAAATGGCTTCCATTAGGGCAATATAGGTAGCGCCCTTTTTTGACTAATTTGCTTTGCTCTTCCATTGCTTTTGGATCCATAGTATCGTATTTTGCACCAATCATTAATGTTGGAACTGTGATTTCATGAAGACGATTCTTAATATCCCACTTCGCTAAACGACCACTAATCCCGAATTCGCTCGGTCCTTGCATCAAGGTGTAAATTTCTCCATTTACATGTTTACTTGCTCTGTTTAAGCCATCAGGCCATTCTTTTAAGCGGCATAAATGTTCTTTATAGAAATTTGGAATAAGTAATTCCATATATCGTGGATTATTGAAGTCTTTTTTTGCTTCTAAAGCTCTTATTTCTGCTAATATTTCGGGTTTCATTTGTTTGGCTAATACTTCATCTGCATATTTCCCATATTCTGGTGCGCTGGCTACCATATTTGCTACTAATAAGCCTTTTATGTTTTTCTGATATTTTAAAGCATATTCCATAGCTAGAATTCCTCCCCACGAATTTCCTAACACATAAAAATTGTCTTTATCAGCACTAATTGCTTTTCGGACCTGTTCAACTTCTTCGACGAAACGCTCTGTTGTCCATAAACTACTGTCTTTTGGTTGATCACTATAATAAGATCCTAGTTGATCATATTCATAAAACTCAAAACCTTCGCGTTGAAAAAAAGTTTCGAAACACTCCATATATTCGTGTGTCATGGCTGGACCACCATGTAATAATAAAATTTTTATTTTTGGATTCTTTCCAAAACGTTTTGTCCAAACTTTAAATTCTCCAACTGGTGTTTTGATGGGAATCATTCTTACTCCAGCTGATTCAACTGTGGTATTTTGATCATAGGTGAAGTAATCTGAAAGTGTTTGCGATTTATTTTCATTTTTGCAAGAAATAAATAAAGCAAAGAATGCTAGAAGGATGATTGAACGCATATTTGTAATTAAATTATTAGTTTCTGGTAGATTTATTTACATCTAAAATACAAATTTTAATTACACTTTGATATTTATGTTATACAAAGAAAAATATATCCCAATACTCTCCAAAAAACGTCATTGGTCGAAATACTTACAATCAAATACTCATTTACATTAAATTTATATTTTTAATTAGCTAACCACCAAAATTTTAATTGTAATCGTAATGAAAAACCTTTTTCTTTTACTGAGTTTTTTTTGTTTACTACCATCATCTGTTAATAGTCAGGAGTTAGTAGAATCTCCGGAACTCTTTGGGCCAATTCCAACTCAAAAACAATTAGATTGGCAGGAAATGGAGTTTTATGCTTTTGTGCATTTCTCCTTAAATACTTTTACAAATAAAGAGTGGGGTTATGGCGATGAGTCTCCGCAACTTTTTAATCCAACGAATTTAGATGTCCGTCAATGGGCGCGCGTGGTAAAAGCAGCCGGAATGAAAGGAATTATTTTAGTTGCAAAACACCACGACGGTTTTTGTCTATGGCCTTCTGCTTATACGGAACGTTCTGTTAAAAACTCTCCATGGAAAAACGGGAAAGGTGATCTTGTTAAAGAATTAGCTGCCGCATGCAAAGAATATGATTTAAAACTAGGCTTGTATCTTTCGCCTTGGGATAGAAATCATCCAGAATACGGAAAACCAGAATATATTACTTACTTCAGAAATCAGTTAAAAGAATTGTTAACTAATTACGGTGATGTTTTTGAAATGTGGTTTGATGGTGCCAACGGCGGTGACGGTTATTATGGAGGAGCAAATGAAACAAGAAAAATAAATACGCTTGAATATTATAATTGGGACGAAACTTATAAAATGATTTATGAATTAGCTCCAAAAACATTAGTTTGGGGAGTTGGACCTGCAGAAGCAAGATGGATTGGAAATGAGGAAGGCCGGGCCGGAAAAACAAATTGGTCGCTTTTACGCCAGAAAGATGAATTGGCTGGTAAAGTACATTACGCTGAATTTATGTCAGGACATGAAGATGGTGAAAAATGGGTTCCAGGTGAAGCCGATGTATCCATAAGACCGGGATGGTTTTATCATAGTGTTGAAGATGATAAAGTGCGACCTTTAGATGAAATGGTGGATATTTATTATGAATCAATTGGCCGAAATGCTACTTTATTATTGAATCTTCCTGTGGACAGAAGAGGTTTGGTTCATCAAAATGATGAAGCAAGATTGAAAGAATTGGTTGCCACTATAAAAGCAGATTTTAAAACAGAATTATTAACCGGAAGTAAAATTACTGCGGATAATATTAGAGGAAATAGTAACGAATTTGCTGCCCAAAATGTTAGTGATGGAAATAAAAATACTTATTGGGCAACAGCTGATAATGTAAAGACAGCATCAATTACATTTGAGTTTGATAAACCGACAGCTATTGATCGTCTTCTGCTTCAGGAATATATAAAACTGGGACAACGTGTGAAAGCTTTTACTGTTGAAGCCAAAGTTAACGGAGAATGGAAAACGGTTGCGAAAGAAACAACTATTGGTTATAAAAGAATTTTAAGAATCGACCGGGTTATTACATCAGCATTAAGAATCAATATTACAGATTCGAAAGCAAGTATTGTGATTTCAAATATTCAGGCTTTTAATGCACCTACTTTTGTGCGAATGCCTGAAATTCAACGTGATAAAAACGGAAATGTTACTATAAAAACGGAGGAAGGAAATAGTATTTATTATACCGTTGACGGAAGTAATCCAACAACAAAAAGTACATTATATAAAGGTATATTTAAATACAATAAAGCTGTTCAGATAAAAGCGGTTTCATTTAATAAAGAAGAAAAAATATACAGTGCTGTTAAAACAGCAAAGTATGGAATTTCAAAAGAAAAATGGAAAATCGTATCCCTTTCAAGTGGAGATTTAAATTCGGCTATCAAAATAATAGATGGAAATCCAAATACAGATTGGGGATTTGGAAATGAAACCAATAAACTTCCGCAAGAAGTATCCATTGATATGGGAGCAATTCTTAACATTGCTGGTTTTACTTATGTTCCGCAGCAAGTTGGAAATAATCTTAATTTGATTTCAAAATATGAATTCTATACAAGTTTGGATAACATAAAATGGACATTACAATCTGATGGTGAGTTTTCGAACATCAAAAATAATCCAATAGAACAAATAAAAACATTTGCCGAAACAAAAGCAAGATACCTTCGTTTTGTTGCGAAATCTGCTGAAGGAAAAGGACAAACAGTTTCTATCAGCGAAATAAATGTTGTAGAAAAATAAAATATGTCATCTTAATTAGAACTTAAAAATTTTAAAGTTTCCAATTATGTCTTTTACCGAAGCTGACGGGTCATTAGTCGAATTTTTAATTTTATCGGCAGAGTAATTCTTAATTTTATATTATAAATTAAATGAAACAGGCAAATGATTAAAGAAGGCATAAATTTTAAAGAAGCTGGAAAATTCGAAGAAACTCGTTTTGAGAAGATTCATAATGTGATTTTCGAATCATCAAAAGAGGCTTCAATATTAGTTGCTCAGGAAATAGCAAATATAATTCAGAGGAAAGAAGAATTAGACGAACCTTGCGTTTTAGGATTAGCAACCGGATCTTCGCCAGTAAAAGTTTACGAAGAATTAGTTCGCTTACATAAAGAGGAGGGTTTGAGTTTTTCAAATGTAGTCACCTTTAATCTGGACGAATATTACCCAATGGATAAAAATAATATTCAGAGTTACTATCACTTTATGCATGAGCATCTTTTTAATCATGTTGATATTCATCCGGAAAATATTAATATTCCGGACGGTAAAATAAGTAATGAAGATTTACAACAATATTGTATCGATTATGAAATGAAAATTAAGGCCTATGGAGGTTTAGATTTTCAACTTTTAGGAATTGGAAGAACAGGTCATATTGGTTTTAACGAACCAGGATCTCACGTTAATTCAGGAACGAGAAGTATTACATTGGATCATTTGACTCGTACAGACGCTGCATCATCCTTTTTAGGTATAGACAATGTGCCTAGAAAAGCAATTACAATGGGAATTGGTACTGTAAAAAATGCCAAAAGAATTGTACTTCTTGGATGGGGAATCAGCAAAGCTGAAATCATAAAAAAAACAATTGAAGGAAATATTTCTTCGCAAGTACCGGCAACGTATTTACAACAGCACAACAACACAACTTTTGTTTTAGATACCGAAGCTTCATCAGAATTAACACGAGTAAAAACTCCTTGGTTGGTCAAATCAGTGATTTGGGACGAAGAGTTAAAACTGAAAGCTGTAGCCTGGTTAAGTGAATTGACTAAAAAACCTTTCCTGAAATTAACAGACAAAGATTATAACGATAATGGTATGTCTAGTGTGTTGACGGAAGAAGGAACTGCGTATGATTTGAACATTAAAATGTTTAATAAAATGCAGCAGACTATTACGGGATGGCCAGGTGGAAAACCAAATGCCGATGATACTTACAGACCGGAACGTGCAACACCCGAAACAAAAAGAATCATCATTTTTAGTCCGCATCCTGATGACGATGTTATCTCAATGGGAGGAACTTTTGACAGATTGGTAGAGCAGGGTCACGATGTGCACATTGCATATCAGACTTCAGGAAATATTGCAGTTTCAAACGAAGAAGCTTTAAAATTTGCTGAGATTTCGCTGTCATTAAATCCGAACTCTTTTGAATCTGAAAAGATCATTAATTTTTTGAAAACCAAGAAACACAATGATATTGATTCTTTAGAAGTTCGAAAATTAAAAGGAAGAATTAGAAGAAGCGAGTCTTTGGCCGCTACAAGATATTTAGGTTTACCGGATACTAATGTTAACTTTTTAGATTTACCATTTTATGAAACTGGAACAGTTAAGAAAAATAACCTTGGAGAGGCTGATATTCAAATTATGTGTGATATTATCGAAAGGATAAAACCACATCAAATTTATGCAGCAGGAGATTTAGCAGACCCACATGGAACCCATAAAGTTTGTTTAGATAGTTTGTTTGAAGCTTTAAAAAGATTAAAGCACAAGAAATTTATGGACGAATGCTGGGTCTGGTTATACAGAGGAGCGTGGCATGAATGGGAATCATACCAAATCGAGATGGCGGTTCCGATGAGCCCTGATCAGGTTCTTAAAAAACGTCATGCCATTTTCTATCACCAATCTCAAAAAGACGGAGTTATGTTTCAGGGTGATGATAGCAGAGAATTCTGGGTAAGAGTTGAAGACAGAAACAGATTAACAGCAGAAAAATATCATGCTTTAGGTTTGGCAGATTATTCAGCTATTGAAGCGTTCAAAAGATATTATTTTTAGTTAATTTTTTTACAATACAATAAATTATTTTTTAAATGGTTTATTTTGGTTAGTTACCTGTATGTTGAAATGCGGCCAAAAGGCCGCATTTTTTTTTGTTTTTTACAGCAAAGACACAAAGGTTTTTCGCAAAGAGCGCAAAGATTTTTAAGCTATTTTATGTCATTCTGAGCGAAGTCGAAGGACCGCAAAATGATTCTATAATGAATATTCAACACAATTTTATCATTTCGATTTCTATAATAAAATTAAGTTTTTTCAGGAGCTAATCCCGCTATCCGTTACAATCTTTTGTGGCGAACCCCGCCACAAAAGGATTTCCACTTCTATCGGGGCTAGGCCAATCATTTTCATAAGAGTATTTTCGTCCATTTTATCATTTCTCCAGAGAAGAAATCTCCGCAAGAAACTCGACAAAGATTGGAATTTCGTTGCGAAGATTCCTCGTTCCTCGGAATGACAAACTGTTAAACTAAAAAAAACTTTTGACAAAGATTTCAAACTTTGACAAAGGTTTTTTTTAGTAATAATTAAAAGTATTCGACTACGCTCAGACTGACCTTTCGTTTAAATCGAAGAATTCAAAATTCTCTGTTTTACATGATCAATATATGATCTTCCAATTACATACCTAAGTCCTTCAATTTCAATACTGTTCCCTTCAACGGCGTCAATTTTATCAATGGCTATGGTGTAAGATCTGTGTATTCTTAAAAAATTTCTTTCAGGCAATAAATCGGTAAAATCAGACAATGTACTGTGTATAATATATTTTCCTGTCAGGGTATTTATTTTTAAATAATCTTTTAAACTCTCGATCACTAAAATTTCATTAAAAAAGATTTTCTTCATTCTCTTCTTATCAATCTTAACAAAAATAAAAGGGCTTTCAGGACTGCTTTCCTGAGGAAGACTACTGTTGGTGTTTAGTCTTTTGCTAATTTTGTTTAGCGTTTTCATCAACCTTGGAAATTCTATAGGTTTTACCAAATAATCCAAAACGTCCAATTCATAAGTTTCTATTGCAAACTGACTGTAAGCGCTTGTTATGACAAGTATTGGCGGATTATCCAGACTTTTTATAAAATTTATACCATCAAGAACCGGCATGTTAATATCCAGAAAAATGACATCAACTTTGTTATTTTTTAAAAAATTCAGACCTTCTATCGGATTACTAAAAGTATTTATAACCTCAAAATTTTCAATAGGCTCCAAATAGTTTTTGATAACATTAATCGCTAATGGCTCATCATCTATGATCAAACAGTTTATTTTCATTTTCGATTATTTTTGTGAGAGAAATAATTTAGTAAGTATAGTTGGTAAAAAAGATGCTAATGCTTGCTAAGAGACCTTGATTACAAGCTTTACGACAAAAATATCCTTTTTATTTTTAAATGAAAGCTTATAGTCGTTTTTATTATAACCTAATTCGAGTCTTTTTTTGACATTCTCTAAACCTATACCACTAGACTTGTTAAAATTGTCCTTATGTTGCGTAATTTCGGGCATAGGATTACTAATAGTGAAATGAAGAAAATCTCCTTTTACCTTGAATTTGATATCAATTAGTACTTTTCCCGTGTTTTTATTAACGCCATGTTTGAATGCATTTTCCAGAAACGTCAATAATATAATAGGACTAATTTCTTTGTCATGAATGTCTCCCGAAATTTCCATATTTACTTCCAGGCGATCATCGTTTCTGATTCTTTCTAAATCCAGATAGTTTTGAATGCATAATATTTCGTTCTCTAAACTTTGTCTCGTGCTTTTTGTGTCATACAACATATAGCGCATTAACTCAGATAGTTTAAGAACGATTTTTGGCGTTTTGTTTGATTTTTCTACAGATAAAGAATAAATATTATTAAGCGTATTAAAGAAGAAATGAGGAGAAATTTGAGATTTCAAAAAAAGCAATTCGGTTTCTAACTGAGATTTTTCAAGATCTGTAACTCTTTTTTGTTCTTTCAAAAAGTCGAAAGTAATCTTAATTGCCGTTACAAAAGTCATCACATAAAGTTCTCCCATCATCATATCAATAGTATAATTGAGTGTCAATTTATCTATTGTTTCAGGACCCTCGGGCCAAACTTCGTGAGTTATTAATAAATAGGTAAGATTGAATTTTAAAACTACCATTATAAAGATAGCGCATAAAATAGCAATAACATACTGCAGGTATTTCTTTTTGTAAACCAAATTAGGCATCAAAACCAGAATATTCAAATAACATAACGCCATGTGAATAGGAAATCCCAACAAATTTGTTTTGAACGAATACCCATAATCATTAAAATAACTTCCCCATCTAAAAGTATTAAATATGAAATAAGTTAACCAAAATATAATGTGATACTGCAATTGAATGCGATATAACCTGCCTGAATTTAAAATCATAATAATGTGACGTTTTGTGACTTTTTTTGATGTTTATCTAAGTTTATACGTCATCCGTCTAAATTAGTTTTGGTAAAAGCCGTATTTGTTTAAATTTAAAATTAAATTAAGATTGTTTTTATATGAAGAAATTTACGCTGCTTTTTTTGTTTGTCATTTTGTTTACAAGTTGCAAAATAAATGTAAACAAAAATAACCAACAAGATAATTTTTTTACTAATCATGTAAATCCTTTTATCGGTACAGGCGGTCACGGACATACTTATCCGGGTGCAACTGTTCCGTTTGGAATGCTTCAGGTAAGTCCTGACAATGGTATTTCGAGCTGGGATTGGTGTTCAGGGTATCATTATTCAGATTCTATTGTTGCCGGTTTCAGTCATTTACACTTAAGCGGAACAGGAATTGGAGATTTGGCAGACATCTTATTTATGCCAACAAATAAAAAACTGGATTTAACTACAAAAACAACTTCACGAGATCAATTACCTTATAAATCAAAATACAGTCATGTTAACGAAAAAGCAACACCGGGCTCTTACCAAGTTTTTCTTGAAGATCCTAAAATCAATGTAGAATTAACTTCTTCAAAACGCACCGCATTCCATAAATATACCTTTGCCAAAAACGACAAACAATCTGTTGTAATCGATCTTGGTTTTGCAATTAATTGGGATAAAGCATTAAAAACTTCCATTACAGTTGAAGATCAATTTACTATAAGTGGTTATCGATATAGTATGGGCTGGGCAAAAAATCAAAAAGTATTTTTTGTTGCAAAATTTTCAAAATCTATAACAGAATCTGTTTTATTAGCTAATAAACAAATAGTTACAGGTAAATCAGCAGAAGGACAAAACTCATCAGCACAATTATTTTTTGACGCCAAAAATGATCAGGAACTATTTGTAAAAGTAGCCTTATCATCTGTAAGCGTGGCTAATGCCAAAGATAATCTGGATGGTGAAAGTTCTAATTTCGAAAAAACAAAAACAAACGCAGCCAATACCTGGAATGCTGCTTTAAATAAAATAGAAGTCGAAACGCCGGTCGACTCGTTAAAAACCATCTTTTATACCGCGATGTTCCACACCCAAGTTGCCCCTGTAGCCTATAGTGATAAAAACGGTCAATTTAGAAGAGAGGATGATCAAATTGTTACAGCAAAAGATTATACCGCTTATTCGACCTTATCACTATGGGATACTTTTAGAGCCGAAAACCCTTTATTGACTTTATTAGCACCAAAGCAAACATCAGACATTGTAAACTCAATGTTAGCGTATTACGATACTAAAAAAATATTACCGGTTTGGACATTATATGCCAATGAAACGAATACAATGACAGGTTACCATTCCATTCCGGTAATTGTTGATGCATACCAAAAAGGCATTAAAGGTTTTGATGCCGAAAAAGCCTATCAAGCCATGAAAGCCACCATGATGCAGGACGAGCGCGGACTGAATTTCTACAAAAAATACGGCTACATTCCTTATAATTTATTGGACGAATCTGTTACCATAACTTTAGAATATGCTTATGATGACTGGTGCGTGGCACAAATGGCAAAAGCTTTGGGTAAAACGGAAGATTATCAATTTTTCTTAAACCGTTCAAAAGCTTATCAATATTTATTTGATCCGAAAACCGGATTTATGAGAGGAAAATCAGAAGATGGAAAATCATGGAACGAACCTTTTGATCCAAAACATTCTAATCATAGAGAACACACAGATTATACCGAGGGAAATGCTTGGCAGCACAGTTGGTTTGTGCCTCATAATGTAGATGATTTTATTGCGCTTCATGGAAGTAATGAAGTATTTACAAAACGATTGGAACAGCTTTTTACAGAAAGTTCAGAAATAACAGGAAGCAATGTTTCTGCAGATATTTCAGGATTAATTGGTCAATATGCGCACGGAAACGAGCCAAGCCACCATATTGCTTATATGTTTAATCACGCCAATCAGCCGTGGAGAACGCAATATTGGGTGCGTCATATTTTAGACACACAATACAACACAACACCAAACGGATTGAGCGGAAATGAAGATTGCGGACAAATGTCGGCGTGGTATGTTTTCAGTTCTATGGGATTATACCCAATGAATCCCGCTTCTGGCGAATACGAAATTGGAAGTCCGATTTTTGAAAAAGCAAAAATCAATCTCGAAGGAGGAAAATCCTTTGTAATTGAAGCACAAAATGTTTCAGACAAAAACTTTTATATACAATCGGCAACGCTTAACGGTGTTCCATTCAATAAAACAGTCATCACCCATCAACAAATACTACAAGGCGGAATTTTGCATTTTGTAATGGGAGCTGAACCCAATAAAAACTGGGGAACAAAAAAATAAAACCACGTAACTAACTAAAAAACAAACAAAATTAATGGACATTATTGACGTATCAATCATCGTAGCTTATATCCTGCTCTCCGTGGGAATAGGAATTTGGATTTCAAGAAAAGCATCAAAAGGGTTAGATGATTATTTCCTTGGCGGGAAAACAATCAAATGGTATTTCCTTGGTCTGAGCAACGGATCAGGAATGTTTGATGTTTCAGGAACTTCCTGGATGATTGGCGTACTGTTTTTATATGGCGTAAAAAGTTTCATGTTTATGTGGCTGTGGCCGATATGGAATCAGATTTTTGTGATGATGTTCCTCGCAGTCTGGATCAGAAGATCAAAAGTAATGACAGGTTCTGAATGGATTTTAACCCGTTTTGGGAGCGACAGAGCCGGAAAAGCATCTCATATTATTGTAGCCATTTTTGCCATTATTTCTACAATTGGTTTCATCGCTTACTTTTTTGAAGGAATCGGGAAATTTGTAACCATTATTCTTCCTTGGGATTTAACGCTTCATTATGGCGATTTAATTCTTCTGACTTCAGAAAGATCTTATGCTTTAATAATTATTTTGTTAACTACAATTTATACCGTAAAAGGCGGAATGTTTTCTGTAGTAGCGACAGAGGTTGTACAATATTTAATTATGATTGTTGCCGGAGTCTTAATCGCCGGTTACGCTTTTATCAATTATTCAGATTTACAAATCAATTCGGTTATTACCGAAGAATGGAAAAATGTTTTCTTCGGATGGCAGTTTGAGACCCAATGGAGTGATAAATTCCAAACCTTCAATAATTTAATTGATTCAGAAGGATACAAAATGTTTGGTGCTTTCATTGGAATGACATTGTTCAAAGGATTTTTTGCCAGTGTTGCAGGACCAACGCCAAGTTACGATTTACAAAGAATTCTTTCTACAAAATCTGTAAAAGAAGCCGCTTACATGAGTGGTTTTACCAACCTTATTTTGTTCATTCCAAGATATTTACTAATTACAGGAATTGTAGTAATTGCATTAGTAAACCTTGCGCCAGAGTTAAACGCAAACACAGGTTTAACCGGAGCAGATTTAGAATTATTAATGCCAAAAGTCGTTAACTTATACATTCCGGTTGGAATAAAAGGAATTTTACTTGCTGGTTTATTAGCCGCATTTATGTCTGGATTCTCTGCTTTTGTAAACGCCGGTCCAGCTTATATCGTAAATGATATTTATAAAAAATATTTTAAACCCGTTGCTACAAACGCACATTATATTAAAGTAAGCCAAATATCATCTTTTCTTGTTGTTGGTTTAGGCGTTTTCATGGGATTCTTCGCAGATTCTATTAATTCATTAACGCTTTGGATTACAAGTGCTTTATATGGAGGGTATGTTGCAGCCAATTTCTTAAAATGGATTTGGTGGAGATTTAATGGCTGGGGTTATTTCTGGGGAATGTTCGCCGGATTGGTTGTAGCATCTTTACAATTTGCTTTAGGTCAGGCGAAAGGAAGTTTATCTGAAGGTTCATTCTTATACGATTTAGCGCAAGTACAGGCAATTTATTTATTTCCAATAATATTCGGTTTCTCTATTTTAGGATGTCTTTTAGGAACTTTATTGAGCAAACCAACAGATATGGAAGTTTTAAGATCTTTCTACAAAAACGTAAGACCTTGGGGTTTCTGGAATCCCGTTTATAAAACATTAAAAGCAGAAGATCAGGCTTTCGAAAAAAATAATGATTTCTGGACAGATATGATGAATTGCGCCATCGGAATTGTATGGCAGTCGAGTATGATTTTATTACCGATATTTTTCATCATCAGAGACTATCCAAAAGCAATTACGGCATTAGTTGTGTTTTTAGTGACGACTACAATTTTGAAATTTACATGGTTGGATAAAGTTCGTAGGATAGAAGATTAGATAGTAATTAGTCGATTAGATAATTAGTCAATTAGATAATTAAAATGAACTGAGACAGCTTTGTCAAAGTTTTAAACTTTGACAAAGCTCTTAGAACCAAATTTTAAACACATAGAAACATAGATTTTAAATGCGTTTAAAAAGAATACAAAAGAAACTAGTTTCTAACACATAGCTATGTGAATTTAAACAAGTGAAACGCCTTTTTATGCGGTTCAAAAACTATGTTTCTATGTGTTAAAATAAAGACAAAGATTAAACAAACAAAAAACAAACTATAATGAGTACAATTCCTTGGCAAGACAGACCCGAAAATAGTAACGATGTAATGTGGAGATATTCTGAAAATCCAATTATTGACAGATACGCAATTCCATCATCAAATAGTATTTTTAACAGTGCGGTTGTTCCTTTTGGAGACGGATTTGCAGGTGTTTTCAGATGCGATAACAAAGCGGTTCAAATGAATATTTTTGCCGGATTTAGTAAAAACGGAATCGATTGGGACATTAATCACGAACCAATCGTAATGCAGTCGGGTAATACAGAAATGATCGAATCGGCTTACAAATATGATCCTCGTGTAGTTTGGATTGAAGATCGTTACTGGATCACCTGGTGTAATGGTTACAACGGACCAACAATTGGTATTGGTTACACATTCGACTTTAAAGAATTTTTTCAGTGCGAAAATGCCTTTTTACCATTCAACAGAAATGGAGTTTTATTTCCTCAAAAAATAAACGGAAAATACGCCATGTTAAGCCGTCCAAGTGATAACGGACACACGCCTTTTGGAGATATCTGGATCAGTTACAGTCCTGATATGAAATATTGGGGAGAGCACCGTTTGGTAATGAAACCATCGCCATTTGAGCAAAGTGCATGGCAATGTACAAAAGTAGGAGCAGGGCCAATTCCAATTCTTACCAAAGATGGCTGGTTAATGTTATACCACGGCGTTATCAATACCTGCAACGGTTTCCGTTATGCAATGGGAGCAGCACTTTTAGAAGAAAATGCGCCAGATCAGGTAAAATACAGAACACAGCCTTATTTATTAGGACCTGCAGAAATTTATGAACAAGTTGGAGACGTAGGAAATGTAGTTTTTCCATGTGCCGCTTTACACAACATCGAAGAAGATAAATTAGCCGTATATTATGGTGCAGCAGATACTGTTGTAGCAATGGCATTTGGTAAATTAAGCGAAGTAATTCAGTTTACAAAAGATAATAGTTTATAAAAAATAAGCATGCGTTTAAAATTAAAATGGTTAACAGTTGTTTTAGGTTTTGTTTCGATAATGGGTCACTCACAATCGAAGAACAAAGTGGTGCCTAAAACTTATGTGGCCGCAAAGACTTCATCTCCGGTCGTAATTGACGGAGATGAATCAGATGTTTCCTGGAATAAAGTAGATTGGACAGATCTTTTTGAAGATATAGAAAACGGCATAAAGCCAAAATATGGAACAAAAGTTAAAATGCTCTGGGATGAAACCAATTTTTATATATTAGCAAAGCTTGATGAGCCACATGTTTGGGCAAATTTAAAACAACGCGACACCATTATTTTTTACAACAACGATTTTGAAGTTTTCATTGATCCCGATAGCGACACTTTTAACTATTATGAATTAGAAATTAATGCTTTAAATACAGCTTGGGACCTGTTTCTGTCAAAACCATATAGAGAAAATGATAACGTAGTATTAAATGACTGGAATATTCCAGGCCTGAAATTAGCGGTAAAAATCAACGGAACGCTTAATAACCCAAACGATACAGATCAAGGTTGGGTACTGGAAATGGCAATTCCCTGGGCATCTTATAGAAAATCCTATAACGAACAAAATTTGCCTGAAGATAAATTTTGGAGAGTCAATTTTTCACGAGTTAATTGGCAACATACCATAAAAGATGGAAGTTACGAAAGAAAGAAAGACACCGAAGGAAAATTTTTACCCGAGTACAATTGGGTTTGGTCGCCAATGGGCGTGATCAATATGCATGAGCCTGAAAAATGGGGTTATGTTTATTTTTCTTCGAAAGAAGGAAAAGAGACCTTCACAATTCCGCAGGAAGAAAAAGTGAGATGGGAATTGTATACCTTATTCAGAGCGCAAAAAGAATATTATCAGAAGAATAAAACCTGGGCAAAATCAATACAAAATCTTATTAAAGAACCAATTACGGTCGACGGTAAAATTTTAAAACCAGTATTAGAAAATCACGCCTCAGGATATAATATTTCAGTAAAAAGCCCTTTTTCTAATCAAACACTGATTATAAGAGAAGATGGTAAAATAATATCAAAATAACCAACTATGAAACTACCAAAACTATTACTTCTTTTACTGGCAATGAGTCTTTTCTCATGTGTTCAAAAAGAAGAACCAACCACTTTTAAATTTGGAGTATGGACAACTGCCGATCCTAAAAAATCTGACGCAGATTATACCAAAGAATTTAAAAAATACAAAGATGGCGGAATCGACGAAGTGTTAATCAATACGTCGACAGACCCAAAACTCTTAAAAAGATTAGTGCCACTTGCTACAAAAGAAGGCCTAAAAGTACACGCCTGGATTATGGCCATGAACAGACCCGGAGATTCAATTGCATTACAGCACCCGGACTGGTATCAGGTTAGTAAAGATGGAAAATCTTGTTTTGATAATCGCCCTTATGTCGATTATTACCAATGGTTATGTCCAACAAGACAAGAATCAAGAAATCACGTTTTAAATTTAGTTGAAGAATTAGCAAAAGTAGACGGAATCGAAAGCGTTCACTTAGATTATATTCGTTTTCCGGACATCTTTTTACCAATAAGTTTATTACCAAAATACAACTTAGTTCAGGACACAGAATTACCTCAATTTGACTTTTGTTATTGTGATGAATGTATAAAAGCATTCGAAAAAATCCATCATAAAAATCCAAAAAACAGCCATAACACTTCTATTGATATGGAGTGGAAAAACTTCAGATTAAATGCTATAAAAGCGGTTGTTGATGATGCATATAAAATTGCCCACAAACATAATAAACAATTAACCGCAGCCGTATTTCCTTATCCTGAAATGGCAGATCATATGGTGCGCCAACGTTGGGATAAATGGAATATCGACGAAGTTTATCCAATGATTTACCATAGTTTTTATAACGAAGAAATTGACTGGGTTGGATACGCAACAAAACAAGGCGTAGCAGATTTAGAAGATAAAAAAACAAAAATCAATACAGGAGTTTATATTCCGGGTTTAAAATCAGATAAAGAATTAAAAGAGGCGATTTTATTAGCGAAAGATAATGGAGCCACAGGAGTTTCGTTTTTTGACGGAAATGCTTTAACAGCCAGTAATTTAAAAACCATCAAAGAAACAAAAGACGGTTTAAAATAAGAGTTAGAAGATTGTTTAACATATAGAAACATAGATTTAAATTAAAAGTCATTTTTATAAATCCTATTTTTTTTCGCATACAACTATGAGATTTATTCTAAGTAAAAGGACTTTTTTATATATTGAAACTATGTTTCTATATGTTAAAAACAAATTGTAAAGAATTCAATAAAATAAACAACACAGGAATTTCAACTAAAAAATAAGCACATGTCAAATAGAAGAGATTTTATCAAAAAAACAACCTTAGGTACATTGGCCGTAAGTTCAGTTTTAGGCTATAGCGGATTTGCCAATAGCAAGGAAGATGAAAAAGAGGAAGTAGAAAATCCTTTGAAAAAGACAAAAAAGCCAGTCGTAATTTCAACTTGGAATCACGGTTTGCCTGCTAATCAGGAAACCTGGAAAGAATTAAAAGCCGGAAAATCGGCCTTAGATGCGCTCGAAGCCGGTTTGAAAATTCCCGAAGCAGATCCGAATATCCGCAGTGTTGGTTATGGAGGATATCCGGATCGCGAAGGAAAAGTAACATTAGATGCCTGCATTATGGACCATAATAGTAATTGTGGTTCAGTATGTTTTCTACAGGGAATTATGCATCCTATTTCGGTAGCAAAAAGAGTGTTGCAAAATACACCTCACGTTATGCTGGCCGGACAAGGAGCCTTGCAATTTGCCTTATCGGAAGGATTTAAAGAAGAGAACCTTTTAACTCCGGAATCTGAAAAAGACTGGAAAAAATGGCTGGAAGATTCAAAATACAAGCCAGTGATTAATATGGAAAACCACGATACGATAAGCATGCTAATGTTAGATCAAGATGGAAATCTTGCCGGAGGCTGTACAACAAGTGGCGCCGCCTGGAAAATGCACGGACGCGTTGGTGACTCCCCAATAATCGGCGCGGGTCTTTTTCTGGATAATGAAGTCGGCGCCGCTGCGGCAACTGGTTTAGGTGAAGCCGTTATTAGAACTGCAGGAAGTGCAATGGTGGTAGAATTAATGCGTCAGGGAAAATCTCCTTTTGACGCTTGTAAAGAAATTACAGAACGTATTTACAACAAGCATAAAAACCACAAAGACATGGAATATCTTCAGGTTGGTTTTATTGCTTTGAATAAAAACGGAGAACACGCGGGTTACAGTTTAAGATCTGGGTTTAACTACGCCGTTTCTGACGACGAAAACGGGCACAGAATGGAAGATGCAAAATTTAAAATGTCCTGGGATAAATAAAATATAAGGTTTGAGCTTTGTCAAAGTTTTAAAATTTTGACAAAGCTTTACTCAAAGTTAGTATGTGTATTTTTGTCATTTCTGAAATTACAAACTAAACGGAAACGCACAGCTTGAATTGCGTAAAAATTTTAACCACATAGAAACATAGATTTTACAACTCTCATAAGATTAAAATAAAAGCCCCACACCTTTTCTTTTAAACTTTAAAATCTATGTTTCTATGTGTCTAAAATTAATTTTGCACAAAAGTAAAAAACAAAAGAATGAAAAAAACGGTATTCATAATAACATTAATAGTTTCAATATTTTCGGTTAAAGCACAGGAAAAAACTCCCTTTTGGCAAAATGAAAAAATCAATGAAGAAAACAGAGAGCCAATGCACGCTGCTTATTATGTTTTTGAAAATGAGGCATTAGCCGCAAAAAACGATTGGAAAGCATCAAAAAACTATTTAGACTTAAACGGAACCTGGAAATTTAAATATGTAGATAGTCCAAATGATTTACCCGCTGCATTCGAAAAAACAACTTTTAATGATACTGCGTGGGATAATTTTAAAATTCCGGCAACCTGGGACGTTAATGGTTACGGATATCCTATTTATACCAATACAACTTATGATTTTGCAAAGTACATCAAAATAAATCCACCTTTTGTTCCAACAAAATATAATCCGACAGGAGTTTACAGACGCGAAATTACCATTGATAAATCGTGGGAAGGAAAAGATGTTTTTCTGCATGTTGGCACAGCAAAATCAAATCTTACCGTTTGGGTAAATGGTGTTTATGTAGGTTATGGCGAAGATGGAAAACTGCCATCTGAATTCAACTTAAATAAATACGTAAAAACCGGAAAAAACAGCATCGTCTTACAAGTAATGAAATGGAGCGACGGTTCGTATTTAGAATGTCAGGATTTCTGGAGAATGAGCGGAATTACAAGAGATACTTATTTGATTGCCCGAAATAAAGCGCACTTAAAAGATTACGAAATTATTCCGGATTTGGATGCTTCTTATGTAAACGGAACTTTAAAAATCTCTACAGAATTAGCAGGTATAAATCCAAAAGACAATTATACTTTAGAAGTTCAGCTAAAAGATGAAGAAAAAATTGTTGCGTCAAAAATCATCAATGCAGCTTCAACAAAACAAACTTTTGATTTCGCAGTAAATAACCCAAAAAAATGGAGTGCAGAAATTCCGAATTTGTATCAGGTAACTTTTCTTTTAAAAGATAAAAAAGGAAATGTTATCGAAGTTATCAATCAAAATACAGGTTTTAGAAAAGTCGAAATTAAAGGCGGACAGCTTTTAGTAAACGGAAAAGCCATTTATGTAAAAGGGGTAAACCGTCATGAAACAGATCCTGTTACTGGGCAAACGGTTTCGAGACAACGCATGGAAGAAGATATTAAATTAATGAAAGAATTTAATATCAACGCGGTGAGAATGGCTCATTATCCAAACGATGAATATTTTTATGAATTATGCGATAAATACGGAATTTATGTGGTCGATGAAGCCAACTTAGAATCGCACGGAATGGGTTATGATATTACCAAAACACTGGGTAATAAACCAGAGTGGGAATTGGCACATTTACAGCGTATGCAGCGTATGGTCGAAAGAGATAAAAATCATACCTCAATTATTATCTGGAGTATGGGTAACGAAGCAGGAAACGGATATAATTTTTACAGAGGCTATTTGTGGATAAAAAACAGAGATAAATCAAGACCAATTCAGTACGAAAGAGCTACTGCGGGAGCTTGGGACGGAAAAGATTTAAAATACGAATGGAACTCGGATATCATTGATCCGATGTACAGTTCGCCAAATAAAATGGAAGAATATATTCTGGCAAATCCAAACCCGGACAGGCCATATATTCAATGCGAATATGCGCATGCTATGGGGAATTCTATGGGAAATTTCAAAGATTATTGGGATGTAATTCGTAAATATCCAAATTTTCAGGGAGGTTTTATCTGGGATATGATCGATCAGTCTGTCTATAAAACACAGCCTGATGGTACAGTAGTTTTTGCTTACGGAGGCGATTTTGGACCAAAAGATGTACCAAGCGATAATAATTTCCTTGATAATGGTGTTTTTAGTCCCGACAGAAAACCGAATCCGCATGCTTTTGAAATGCGAAACGTATATCAAAACATTCTCACTTCGTGGGAAAATAAAGCAACAGCAACCATTAAGGTTTACAATGAATTTTCGTTTAGAGATTTAAGTAATGTTAGTTTGAAATGGAAATTAGTTTTAGACGGAAAAGACGATGCAAGCGGTGTTATCGATAATTTAGATATTAAAACAAACGAATTTAAAACCTACCAGCTTCCGGTTAATGTAGAACAAAAAGAATTTCAGGAGGCTTTTATTGTGATAACGTATCATGTAAAACAAGATGAGCCATTTTTACCAAAAGGGTTTCAAATTGCAACAGAACAATTGCCACTTACAGGGACATGGAAAAATGACATCAAAATTGTTGGTGCAGCTAAAATTTCTGTAGAAAAGCAAGCAAATGCTACCGTTTTTAAAAGTGATAAAGCGACTCTAACTTTCGATAAAAAAACAGGATTTATTACAGGTTATACATTCAATAATCAGCCAATTATAAAAGAAGGATATCAATTGCGACCAAACCTCTGGAGAGCGCCAAACGACAATGATTTCGGAGCTAATTTTCAAATCAATTTAAAAGCCTGGAAAGACGCAACAGAAAACCCGGTACTTGTAAACTGGGTATCGTCTGTTACCAAAGACAATAAAATTTTAGTAACGGCCACCTATAATTTACCTACTGTTTATTCAAAAATTATATTGAATTACGAATTTAACAGCAACGGAGAATTATGTGTAAAAGAGCAACTGAATATAGATAAAACAAAAGAAACACCGATATTGCCAAGATTTGGTATGGAAATGATTTTGCCGAAAGATTTTAGCTCTATTACGTATTACGGAAAAGGGCCGCATGAAAATTACATTGACAGAAATTACAGTTCTCAAGTGGGAATTTACAATCAAACGGTTTCAGAGCAATTTTATCCATACATCCGTCCGCAGGAAACCGGAAATAAAACAGAAGTTCGTTGGTATGAATTATCGAATGATAAACTGAAAATAAAAGTGACATCAGATGAATTTTTGGCAACTACGGCTTTACATTTTTTAAATGAGGATTTAGATGATGGATTGCAAAAAGACCAAAGACACGCTGCCGAATTGAAAGAAAGGGATTTAACCAGTTTAAAAATAGATTATAAACAAATGGGTGTGGGCGGAATTGACAGCTGGCAAGCCTGGCCAATGAAAAAATATTTGCTTGAAGAAAAAGCGTATCAATATCAATTTAAAATTACACCATCAATAAAATAATTCATTATGAGGGTTTTAAAACCATTCCTTATCGTAATCTTCCTGACTGTATTTAACTTCGGCTACAGCCAAAAAATATATACAGAAAAGGATATTCAGATTATACCAAAACCAACACAATTACTCATTAACAAAGGTGTTTTTGAATTTTCGGCGGCTACCAAATTTGTGGCAGTTACAGATTTTCAAAAGGATATTTCAAATGCTTTAATCAGTAAGTTTGAAAAAGCAGGAGGATTTCGTCCTCAGCTTTCTACGGCAGTTCCACAAAGTAATTTTATACAGTTTAAAGTTGATCAGAATTTAGAAAAAGAAGCCTACATTTTGGATGTAAATTCTAAAAATATTACAATTACAGCCAAAGGAAATGCAGGTTTTATTTATGCTTTAGAAAGTATTCGTCAATTGCTTCCGGTTGTTATCGAAAGTAAAAATGCACAGCCAAATCAAAAATGGCAAATTCCGAATGTGGTTATAAACGATAAACCGCGTTTTCAATGGAGAGGGTTAATGCTCGATTTATCACGTCATTTCTTTGATAAAAATTACGTAATCGAAACTATTGATCGTTTGGCAATGCACAAAATGAATGTGTTGCATTTGCATTTAGTAGACGATCAGGGCTGGAGAATCGAAATAAAAAAATACCCAAAATTAACGGAAGTAGGAGCCTGGAGAGTTGATCAGGAAAACCTGGCATGGAACGCCAGATTAACTACAAACCCGGATGAAAAAGGAACTTATGGCGGATTTTTAACACAGGAAGAGTTAAAAGAAATCGTAAAATACGCATCAACAAAAAACATCGAAATTATTCCGGAAATCGAAATGCCGGCACACGTAAGCAGTGCTATTGCATCTTATCCTGAACTGGCTTGTTTTGATCAGCGTATTGGCGTCCCGTCAGGCGGATTATGGCCAATTACGGATATTTATTGTGCAGGAAAAGAAACAACATTTGAATTTTTGCAGAATGTAATTGATGAGGTAATTACCATTTTCCCATCAAAATATATTCATATTGGAGGTGATGAAGCCACAAAAACCAATTGGGAAAAATGCCCTAATTGTCAAAAAAGGATGAAAGACAATGGATTGAAAAATACCCACGAACTGCAAAGTTATTTTGTAAAAAGAATGGAGAAATACATTAATTCTAAAGGCAAAAAAATCATTGGATGGGATGAAATATTAGAAGGTGGTTTGGCTCCGGATGCAACTGTAATGAGCTGGAGAGGAACACAAGGCGGAATTGAGGCCACAAAACAAGGTCACGACGTAATTATGACTCCGGAAACTCCTTGCTATTTTAATTTTTATCAAGGCCCGCAAAACGAAGAACCTGTCGCTTTTGATGCTTACAACCCGCTAAATGAGGTGTACAAATTTGATCCTGTTGTTCCCGGAATGACGCCCGAAGAAGCCAAACATGTTTTAGGCGGACAAGCAAATTTATGGGCAGAACATTTGCCCGGACCAAAAGATTCAGAATACATGATTTTTCCGAGATTGGCCGCTTTATCAGAAACTTTATGGAGCACAAAAGAAAGTCGTAACTGGAATGATTTTACGCCAAGATTAATTTCTTTAATGCAGCGTTACAATTATTTAGGAATCAATTATGCAAAAAGCGCTTTTTTGGTAACGGCTTCTTCAACGGCAGATTTGGCTAAAAAACAAATTAATGTAACGTTGAAAAATGAATTTCCAAACCCGGATATTCGTTACGTTTTGGGAGATAAAAATATTGAACACAATCCAATAAAATATACAACTCCAATTGAATTTAAGGAAACTACGGTTTTAAAAGCGTCTTTATTTCAAGATGATAAACCGGTTGGAAAAACATTTATTGATACTATTATTTTTCATAAAGGATTTGCCAAAAAAGTAAGTTACTTAACGCCTTTTAATGATAATTATAAAGGAGATGGAAAAACTACGATGATCAATACCATTCGAGGTTCAAAGAATTTTCATGACGGACAATGGCAAGCCTGGTTGGTAAACGACATGGAACTTGTGGTTGATCTTGAAAAACAAGAAAGTATTCAGGAAATAACCATTGGAACTTTAGAAAGTCAGGGCGCGGGAGTTAATTTTCCAACGCAAATCAAAGTTTTGGTTTCGAATGATGGAATGACGTATAAAGAAGTTGGAAAAATTACACGTCCGTATGCTGCGAATGTAAGTTCGGAGTTGAAAGATTTTAAAATCAGTTTTGAAAAACGCAATGCAAGATTTGTAAAAGTAATTGCTTATAACCTAAAGAAAAGCCCAAAAGGCGAGTCTTCATGGTTGTTTGTTGATGAAATTTTAGTGAATTAAAATGCTAATTGGGCGCAATTGTTTAACGACAAAGTAGCTCGAATCTTGTCATCCCGAGGAACGAGGGATCACACACGAAGCTCGACAAAGATTGTCGATTTAGTTTGCGAAGTTTCTCGTGTGATCCCTCGTTCCTAGGGATGACAAAAATGAGAATAAATGGAACAAAGTTGGATTACGCATAAATTTTAAACACATAGAAACATAGTTTTATATTCTGAAATGAATAAAAAAGGAAATTAAAAAGAAACTAGTTTCTTCACACATAGCTATTTGTTTTTATTTAAAATGTTTAACGCCAAAATAGCCCCAGTTTTGTCATCCCGAGGAACGAGGGATCTCCGTTAGTAGCTCGACAAAGATTGGAGAGTTACTGTATAGAGTTTCTTGCGGAGATTTGCTTCGCCAGTCACTATCGCTCGAGTCTCCTCCGTCTAAATGACAAACGAAACGGAAACACACAGAAGCTTTGTCAAAGTTTCAAACTTTGACAAAGCTTGAATTACGCATAAAACCAAAAAACAAAGAATAATAAACAATAAACAGATTAAAGATGAAAAGAGGAATATTCATAATCGCAATTTTATTTTCGGCTCAAATGTTTTCACAAGCCATTTACGAAGATGAGCGCTATGTGCCGGAAACGGATCCGCTGGTGTTGAAAAATTTAGATGAATGGCAGGGCAAAAAATTCGGATTGTTAATGCACTGGGGAACATATAGCGAATGGGGAATTGTAGAATCATGGTCTATTTGTCCGGAAGATTATGGATGGTGTGAGCGTAAAAAAGGAAGTAATCCAGCGAATTATAATCAATATGTAAAAGATTATGAAGGCTTGAAAAAAACATTTAATCCAACAAAATTTGATCCTGCAAAATGGGCAAAAGCCGCTAAAAATGCCGGAATGAAATACATGGTTTTTACCACAAAACACCATGACGGATTTAATATGTACGATACTAAATATTCTGATTATAAAGTAACTGACGCGGGATGTGCTTTTAGTACAAATCCTAAAGCAAATATTGCCAAAGAAATTTTTAATGCTTTTAGAGCCGAAAATATTTCGACAGGAGCTTATTTCTCTAAACCGGATTGGCATAACGAAAATTACTGGGATCCTTATTTTCCTCCTTTTGACAGAAACGTAAATTATGATCCTTCTTTATATCCTGAAAAATGGCAGAAATATGTTGATTTCACTCACAACCAAATCTTAGAATTATTATCGGATTACGGTAAAATCGATATTTTATGGTTAGATGGAGGATGGGTTAGAAAAAGAGACCAACAAAACCTAAAAGAAAACTACGAAGAAAAATTCGCAGAAAATGAATCTAAAAATGGTTTCATAAAACACAGAGTTGTAGATCAGGATCCTAAAATGGATGAACTGGTTGTAAAAGCACGCCAAAAACAACCTGGATTAATTGTGGTTGACAGAGCCGTTCACGGAAAAAATCAAAACTATTTAACTCCAGAAGGTCGTGTACCGGCTAAAACGTTGCCTTACCCTTGGGAATCTTGTATTACTTCTGGCGGTGGCTGGTCTTATACCCCAGATGCAAAATATTTAACCGGAAGACAAGGAATTCATATGTTGGTTGACATTGTTGCAAAAGGTGGAAATTTATTGCTAAATGTTGCACCAAGTCCCGAAGGAGAATGGCAGCAAGGTGCATATGATTTACTGGCAGCTTACGGCGACTGGATGAAAGTAAACAGCACAGCGATTTACAACACAAAGCCAATCGAACCTTTTAAAGAAGAAAATATTTGTATGACGCAAAACAAAACCGGAAATGTATTCTTGTTTTATTTAGCGAAAGACGGAGAAGATAAAATTCCTGCAACAGTTACAGTGAAATCTATCAACCCTAAAAAAGGAACAAAAATCACAATGTTAGGTTCGAAAACAGCATTGAAATGGACAAAAGAAGCAGAAGGATTTAAAGTTGTAATTCCGGAAAGTTTAAGAAATAATTTACCTTGCAAAGAAGCATGGACCTTAAAAATTGAAGCGATTAACAGATAAAAATTAAGTATGATTTTTACTAAAAAAATAACCACACTAACAGCATGTATTTTTTACATGCTGTTTTTTAGCATTAGTATTTTTGCACAGCAGCCCGCAGATTTTGTAAATCCGTTTATTGGAACTTCTAATTACGGAGCCACTTTTCCGGGTCCAATCGCACCCAGAGGGATGGCGAGTATTAGTCCCTTTAATGTTGCGGGGAAACAGAATAAATTAGAAAAGGACAGTCAATGGCTTTCGAATCCGTATGTAAATGAGAATACATTTTTAACAGGATTCAGTCAGGTTAATATAAGCGGCGTTGGATGTCCGGAGTTGGGTGTTTTAATACTAATGCCAACGACAGGAGCTGTTGAAACCAATCATTTAAAATACGGTTCTGCCTATAGAAATGAAGTGGCAAAAGCTGGATATTACAGCGTAGACATTGACAAATACAATGTAAAAGCCGAATTTACGGCATCGAAAAGAGTTGGTGTAAGTAAATTTACTTTCCCGAAAGGGCAATCGAATATTTTACTGAATCTTGGTTTAGGTTTAACCAATGAAGAAGGTGCGATGGTAAAAGTGGTGTCTTCAACCGAAATTGAAGGAATGCGTTCCGTGGGTTCGTTTTGTTATAATAGTCCCGAAGATGCTTATCCGGTATATTTTGTGGCGAAGTTTTCTAAACCTGCAGATAAATTCGGCGTTTGGAAAAAAACATCAAAATATGAAGGTACAGAGGCGCAATGGATGACCTACAACGGAAAAACCAGAATGATGGAAAACACCATTAAAACGGTTGTTGGTGACAGTATTGGAACTTATTTTACCTACAAGTTTGCTAAACAGGAAACGGTTGAGGTAAAAATTGGAATTTCGTATGTAAGTATTGAAAATGCAAGAGAAAATTTAGAAAAAGAAACCGGAGACAAATTGTTTGACGCGGTTTATAAAGATACTTACAACGAATGGAACGAAGAACTTTCGAAGATTTTGGTTGAAGGCGGTTCAGGAGACGATAAAACGATTTTTTATACCGCATTATACCACACTTTAATTCATCCCAATACTTTAAACGATTATAACGGAGAATATCCTGTAATAAAAAGAACCAAAATTGCTAAAACCGAAGATACCCGTTATACCACGTTTTCTTTGTGGGATACGTATCGAAACATGCATCCGTTGACATCTTTGGTCTATCCTAAACAACAATCTGATATGATAAAAAGCATGTTAGAAATGTATGATGAAAACGGCTGGCTGCCAAAATGGGAATTAAATTCGACAGAAACATTTACTATGGTAGGAGATCCGGCAAGTATTGTTATCGTTGATGCCTGTTTAAAAGGAATTCAAGATTTTGATATTTACAAAGCCTATTATGCGATGTTAAAAGGTGCGGACCAAATCGAAAATAATCCGTTGCGTCCAGGACTTAAAGAATATATCGAAAAAGGATATTTATCAACCAATTATCGTGGACCCGTTTCTACTACGCAGGAATATAATACTTCAGATTATGCAATTTCACTTTTAGCGAAAGCTTTGGGTAAAAAAGACGATTATAACCGTTTTACGAAACGCTCATTATCCTACCGAAAATTATATGACAGTGATTTAAAATTACTTCGACCAAGAACGGCGAACGGAAAATGGTATGAACCTTTCGATCCTGTATCCGGAGCAAATTTTGAAGAAAATGTTGGTTTTATCGAAGGAAATGCGTGGCAATATGCATTTATGGTTCCGCATGATATCAAAGGATTAATCAAATTAATGGGCGGCGAAAAAGAGTTCTCTAATCAATTGCAAAAAGTATTCGATATCAAACAATTTGATATGGCCAATGAGCCTGATATTGCAAATCCTTATTTGTTTAATTATGTAAAAGGAGACGAGTGGAAAGCACAGGAAATGGTAAAGAAACTAGTGAAGGAATATTTTCAAAATAAACCAAAAGGCTTACCTGGCAATGATGATACCGGAACAATGTCGGCTTGGTTGGTTTATTCTATGATGGGAATTTACCCTATTTCTCCGGGAGATCCAATTTATACGATTACAACGCCAATGTTTGATAAAATAACCATCAAATTAGATCCAAAATATTATAAAAAAGAAAATATTGTAATTGAAAAAGAAATCAATACTGATGGAAAAATCAATACGATTGAACTAAACGGTAAAACACTTAATAGCTTTTTCATTTCTCATGACGATTTTGTAAATGGAAATACACTAAAAGTGATTCAAAATTAAACTCTCACAACTATGTTACAACTAAAAATCAAAAAAACAGCCATTATTTTTGTAATGGCTGTAGGTTTTTTTAACCAAACCTATGCGCAGAAAAAATACCCATATCAGGATGCAAAATTGCCTGTTGAAGAAAGGGTAAAAGACTTGTTAAGCCGAATGACTCTGGAGGAAAAAGCCCGCCAAATGGATATGTACAGAGGAGAACTTTTTAAGGAAAAAGAAGATTTCTCTAAATCAAAATCAGATGCTAAAATTGGAAATTTAGGAATTGGAGCGATCCATGATCTTTATCCGCGTTCGGCAAAAATGATCAATGATCTTCAAAGTGAGGTGATTAAAAATAACAAATGGGGAATTCCGGCACTTATTATGTGTGAGATGCTTCACGGGTATCTGGATGATGGAAGTACGGCTTTCCCAATGAATATAGGTTTGGGTGCAACCTGGGATACGAATGTAATGGATAAAGTGGGTAAAGTTATTGCGATGGAAGCAAGAGCACACGGAGTTCATTTTGGTTTAGGTCCAAATTTAGATTTGGGTCGCGAACCACGTTGGGGAAGAGTTGCAGAAACTTTTGGTGAAGACGCTTATTTAAACAGCGAGATTGGTTTGGCGATGATTAAAGGAATGCAGGGCGATGATTTAAGATCAGATCGTACTATAATTTCAGAACCAAAACACTTTGCCGTTCACGGAATTCCGCAGGCTGGGGGAAACTCATCTCCAATTTTGGTAGGAGAGCGTTCGGCTCGTGAAGATCATCTTCCATCATTTGAAAAAGCATTTAGAAAAGGCGGCGCTTTAGGAACGATGTGTGCCTATTCTGAATTAGACGGAATTCCTTGTGCTGCAAATCATTGGTTATTGACAGATGTTTTGAGAAAAGAATGGGGTTTTAAAGGAATTGTAGTTTCTGATTTAGGTGCTATTAAATATTTACAAACAACACACTACGTAACTAATTCTCCAAAAGAAAGTATTAGAGAAGCGGTTGCTGCTGGAGTTGACATGCAGTTTTATGATTTTACCAATGAATTCTGGCAACAAAGCATTATAGAATTGGTAGGCGAAAAGAAACTGACAATGGAGCAAATTGACCGTGCTGCAGGCGGTGTTTTAAGACTTAAATTTTTATTGGGATTATTCGAAAATCCATACACAGATAAAAACCTGATTAAAGAGCGTTTTCATACGAAAGAAAATCAGGAAGCTGCTTTAGAAGCGGGTCGTAAATCTATTATTTTATTGAAAAATGATAATAATATTTTGCCTTTAAGCAAAGATATTAAAACGGTTGCCGTGATCGGACCAAATGCTGACGCATCAAGATTAGGCGGATATGCTGTAAAAAACAAAGTAGGAACTACGGTTCTTGAAGGAATTAAGCAAGTTGCCGGTGCAAAAACAAATGTACTTTATGAAGAGGGTGTTTCCTTGATTGTAAAAGGACAAATTATTCCGTCGAAATTTTTATTTACTCCTGATGGATCTCAAAACGGATTAAAAGGTGAATATTTCAATAACAGGAATGTAGAAGGAAATCCGGTATTAACTCGTATTGACAATCAATTGGAATTTGATTGGCCTTGGTCTCCTGGCGATGGTGTTACAGATGATGATTTCTCTATTCGTTGGACAGGCTACATTCAATCAGAAAAATCATTTGACGGCTGGTTGGGCTTAAGTTCAGATGACGGAATCAGAATGTGGGTTGACGATCAGTTGGTAATCGACAATTGGACAAAAGGTGCTACAAGTATGGTTACGACTCCAAAAAATATCGAAGCAGGAAAAAAATACAAAGTCCGCATAGAAATGTGGGAAGGCGGCTGGGGAGCCAGAGCGCATTTGCGTTGGAATTTGGAAAAAGTAAACTTTCAGCCAGCTATAGATATTGCTAAAAAAGCAGACGTTGCGATTGTAGTTTTAGGAGAGTCGAATGAATTAGTTGAAGAAAACAGAGACGTAGCGAGTTTAGACTTACATGGAATGCAGCAGGAATTGATCGAAGCGATTCAGAAAACTGGAACTCCGGTCGTTTGCGTGTTGTTAAACGGTCGTCCACTTTCAACAAATTGGATCAGCGAAAATATTCCGGCACTTGTTGAAGCCTGGTTTCCGGGTGAAGCAGGAGGAAGAGCTGTGGCCGATGTTTTATTCGGAGATTATAATCCGGGTGGAAGATTGCCAATCACAGTTCCAAAATCAGTTGGGCAACTACCTATATATTATAACCAAAAACCGTCTGCCATTCACAGATATGTTTCTGAAAGTGAAAATCCACTTTATACATTCGGTTACGGGTTAAGCTATACCAAGTTTGAATATTCAAATTTTGCCATCAACACCAAAGAAATTAAAGCCGACGGTGAATTGAAAGTAAGTGTAGATGTTAAAAATACAGGAAATTATGATGGAGATGAAGTCGTACAATTATATATTAAGGATGTGTATAGTAGCGTAACGACTCCGAGAAAAACGTTAAAAGGTTTCAAAAGGCTGTTTATTAAAAAAGGAGAAACCAAAAAAGTAGAGTTTACATTAACAGCGGACGAATTATCTATTTGGAACAGAGAAATGAAGCGTGTTGTAGAGCCTGGTGACTTTGAAGTTATGGTAGGCGGAAATTCTAGCGATTTACAAAAGTTAAATTTTAAGGTTGTGGAATAGTATTTTCGACGAAGGGGAAAGTAAAATATTTAGTGTTTTAAGTGTTTTGCTTCGAATTCCTTTAAGAAATTAATAAAATGCAAAGATTAATAATATGTAACCCCTGAAAACGTAAGGATTTTAATAGTAAAATCAGGGGTTTTAAACAAAAGTTTGTCAAACACCTTTTCAAAGCTGTCATTTGTCGAAATAATGATTTAGTTAACAAACGGGATCCTTAAATTTAACATGTTATTAACTCAAAAAACAACCTATATGATTAAAGACGTACTAAAATTATTGTTGTTGGTTTGCTTGTTTGGATTTCAAAATCTTCAGGCACAAACTACAACAGTAAAGGGAATGATAACAGATGCTTCTAGCGGAATTCCGATCCCTGGAGCAAATGTTGTCGTTAAAGGAACGAAAACTAGTGTATCAACAGATTTTGATGGTAAATTTAGTATCAATGTTCCCAATCAATCAGCAGTTTTGGTTTTCTCTTATGTTGGTTCTGCCTCAAAAGAGATTCCTGTTTCAGGACAAACTACTATCAATGTAACTTTAGGTGCAGATACGCATCAGTTAGGCGAGGTAGTTGTTACCGCTCTTGGTATTAAAAGAGAGAAAAAAGCGGTTACTTATTCTGCTCAGAACATTTCGGTAGGAGAGCTTTCAGAAGCAAGATCATTAAACGTTGCCAACTCACTTTCTGGTAAAGTTGCTGGTCTTAACTATTCTACTACTTCAAATGGTGTGGGAAGTTCTTCTAGAATTACTTTAAGAGGGAATAGATCTCTTAATGGTAATAATCAACCTTTATATGTGATTGATGGTGTTCCAATTAGTAATGGAACAGGCGCAGATAATCAAAATCTTGATACAGGAGGTACAACACAGCCTGATGGTATTTCGAACATTAATCCTGAGGATATTGCTTCGATGACCGTTCTTAAAGGACCATCTGCTGCTGCACTTTACGGGACAAGAGCGAGTAATGGTGTTATCGTTATTACTACAAAATCTGGTAAGGCAGGAAAAACATCAGTTACTTTATCTTCTAATTTTATGGCTTCTTCGGCCTATGATTTGAATAATTTCCAAAACCAGTATGGTCAGGGAGTTGGAGGTGTTTACAACCCAACTTCTAGCGCTAGCTGGGGTGGTAAATTAGACGGAAGTCAGGTTTCTGCATGGCAATTGGTTCGTAATCCCAACTATTCAGGCCCTGCCACTACAGACTATAGTGCACAGCCGAACAATGTTATGGATTTCTATAAAACCGGTTACAATTTAGCTAATACGTTGAGTATTACTTCAGGAAATGAAAAATCTCAAGGTTATTTCTCTTATACTAATACAATTGCTGAAGGTATAGTAGGTGGAAATGAACTGAACAGACACAATCTTAATGTAAGATTTACTAGCAAATTAAGTGATAAATTTACATTAGATGCAAAAACAAATTATATTATTCAAGATATTGATAATTTGATAAAAACAGGAGAAGAGTCTATTGGTACGTCAGCTTATTTATTGCCTCGTAGTATCAAATTTAGCGAGTATCGTGATTATGAATACACAGATGCTGCTGGACAATTACAACAAAACTATTTTCAGGATGAAACTGGAGCTCCTGGAGGAAATCCATACTGGTCTGCATTACGCGCTAATTCACGCAAGGACAAAAGAAATAGATTTATAGGTCTGGCGTCTCTTAAATATGAGTTTACAAGTGCTTTAAGCTTGCAGGTTAGAACTGGTTTAGATCAAACCACCAATAAAATTGTAACAAAAAGTTATGCCTCTAATGCATTTAACCAAAATCTTGGAAATTATAATGAGTTTTATGAAACTGCAACTGAATTTAATACAGATGCTTTACTTTCTTATAACAAAAAGTTTGGTGATTTCACTGTAGGAATTAATGCAGGTGCTAACATGTTGAAACAATCTAGTACTTCATTGAGATCAGGAGGTACATTAGGTAAAAGAAATTATTTTGCAATGTCTAATGTGCCAATCATCGGAGCAACTTCTGCTGCTTCAGAAAAACAAATTAACTCTGTTTATGGTTTCTCACAAATCGGATTTAGAAATTATTTGTTCTTGGATTTAACAGGAAGAAATGATTGGTCTTCTACTTTGCCTGCAGATAACAGGTCTTTCTTTTATCCTTCAGCAGGTCTTTCAGCTGTAATCTCTGATATGACTACTTTGCCAGAAGTGATCAGTTTTGCAAAAGTAAGAGCATCTTATGCAAAAGTAGGTAATGATACAGATCCATATCAAACAAATTCAAGAGTTACCTACATAGGAGGTAATAATGGTATAATATTTCCTCAATCAACTGCTGCAAATCCGAACTTAAGACCAGAGATGTCTAATTCAATAGAATTTGGTGCTGATGTGAGGTTTTTCAAAAGCCGCTTAGGATTAGATTTTACTTATTTCAAAACTAATACAAAAGATCAGATTTTTTACATTAATACTCCTGAGTCATCTTCAAAATCAAGGGCAATTGTTAATGGTGGAGAAATTCAAAATAATGGTATAGAGCTTACTTTGACTGCAACCCCAATCGAAACAAAAAACTTCACATGGGACATTACAGCGAATTACGCAACGTATAAATCGGAAGTGAAATCTATTGCTGACGGAAGAGATGAACTGGTTCTTGGAGAAGGAAGATTAGTTAGAAGTAAAGTTGTTAAAGGTGGAGAATACGGAGATTTGTACATCAAAGGATTTCAAAGAAGTCCTGATGGTCAAATTATTGTAAACAGCGCTGGTATACCGCTTGCAACTAATAGCTTTGATGTTAGAGCAGGTAACTTTAATCCAGACTGGACCGCAGGATTTAAAAATAATTTCAAATACAAAGATTTTTCATTAAGTTTCCTTGTTGATTTTAGAATTGGTGGAGAAGTTATTTCGTACACTCAGGCAAGAGAAGCAGGTTTAGGAATTAGTGAAGTAACCTTGGCAGGAAGAGAAGGTGGAATTGTGGTTGATGGAGTTGTTTCTAATGGAAATGGAACTTATTCTCCAAATACTACAAGTATAACATCTGAACAATACTGGACAGCAATTGGACAAAGAAGCCCAATCGCAGAACCTTTTATTTATGATGCGACAAACATCAGATTAAGAGAGCTTGTTTTTGGATATTCTTTACCAAAACGTCTTTTAGCTGAATCAGGTTTTAAAAGTATCGATTTTTCATTAGTAGGAAGAAATTTGTTTTTCTTTGTGAATAAAGCCAAATATTTTGATCCGGAATCAGGTGCTGGAACAGGAAACTTACAAGGGGTAGAATCTTTCAACATTCCTTCAACAAGAGAGTATGGAGTAAATGTTAAATTTGGATTTTAATTAAAAAAGAGATATTATGAAATATAGTTTTAAAATAAAAACATTAGGAGTTGCTTTATTGACAGTCTCTATTTTATCAAGTTGTACAAAAGATTTTGATGAAATGAATACTGATAAAAATTCTCTTATAGAAGATCAGTTAGATGCTTCATCTGCAGGACCAGCATTTGCAGCTGCCCTTTATTCAGGTATTCATAACGGAGATGGTGAAAGTACGGGATATGCAGATGATAACGGAACCTGGGGTATTGCAACAGGTTTATTGTCTTCTACTTTTGTACAATATCTTGCTGGTGGTTTTGCTACCGAAAGAAATGAGTTTAATAATTATGAGTCTCGTGGCTGGACAAGATTTTATACAATTGCTGTTCCTTCTTTAAATGCTGCTATTAAAGCTTCTGAAGGAAATGCTGAAGCTCTAGCAGTTCTTAAGCTTTGGAAAGTTTTTATGTACAACCAAATGGTAGATGCTTATGGACCAATTCCTTATACTCAAGCAGGTAATGGTAAAGAAAAAGTTGCTTATGATAGTGTAGAATCTATTTATGTAGATTTTTTTAAATTATTAGATGAAGCAAATGCAACATTAAGTACTACTTCAGTATCATCAGTTGCTTCGCTTCAGCCTAACGACAGGATTTATCAAGGAAGTGTGGATAAGTGGAGAATATTTGGAAATAGTTTAAGATTGCGTTTAGCATTAAGAATCTCTGATATTCAACCTGCACAAGCACAAGCACAGGCTGAAGCTGCGGTCGCTGCAGGTGTTATACTAGATAACGATCACAGTGCTTATTTTAAAGTAAGCACCGTTACGCCAAACAACTTAAATCAGGTTGTAAATGGTTGGGGGTACACTATGAGTGCCTCTATGGAAAGTATCCTTGTGGGTTATAATGATCCAAGAGTAGCTAAATGGTTTGCAAAAAATGAAGATGGTGTGTATCGCGGTAAACCTGTTGGCGGAACAGATTCACAATTTGATGACTATAATATTTCAATGTTTAATGGTGATGTATTAGGTAATAACAACCAAATCAGTACTACTAAAAATATTGAAGTATTTATGGCTGCTGAAAATTATTTCAGTAGAGCAGAAGGAGCTTTAAACGGATGGAACATGGGAGGAAATGCTCAGACTTTATATGAAACTGGGATCAGATTATCAATGATACAATGGGGTATTACAGACAATGCAGCGATTAACGCTTATATTGCTGGAAATACATTGCCAACTGTTCCTGATATTGCTACAGATTTTCCAAATTTAGGATTAGAAAATGTTCCTGTTAAATTACCTGTGGCATGGGATGCAAGTCAAGCTAATCAACGTACACAAATTGCTGTTCAGAAATATTTAGCTTTATTCCCTGAATCTTGGGAAACTTGGGCTGATTTAAGAAGAAGCGATGCTAAAATTATTTATCAAATACTAAATACAGATAATAATGATGCCGGAGTTGGAAAAAGCGTAATGAAGCGTGTTATTTATGTTACTAATGAATACTCAGCAAACAGAGATGCTGTTTTAGATGGTATCTCAAAACTTGGAGGGCCAGACACAGGAGGTACAAGACTTTGGTGGGATACTAAAGAATAAATAAATTATAAGTAAAGATAAAGAGATTCGTTACTTAGAAGATAAAAGGAGAGGTAACTCTCCTTTTGTTTTATACGACTATTTCTAAAATAGCCAAACACAACACAATGAAAACAAAATAATAAAAAGCGTTATCACAATTTTAAAGTGAGTCAATTAAAAGTGAGAAAGATGATAACCAGCAAAAAATAAATTATGACTAATAACAATAAACCATCCTCATCTAACCAAACCACATTAATACCGATACTAATTATTGCCGGATTATTTTTCATTTTTGGATTTGTAACCTGGATTAATGGCGCATTAATCCCGTTTATGAAAACTATCAACGAATTAACCTCAGCGCAATCACTTTTAGTAGCATCTGCATCTTATATTTCGTTTGTCGTGATGGCTTTGCCGGCTTCTTACATTTTAGGTAAAATTGGCTATAAAAAAGGAATGTCATTAGGATTATTTGTCATAGCCGTAGGAGCTTTGGTGTTTATTCCGGCTGCAGAAGCCAGAACGTATTGGATGTTTCTAACGGGTATTTTTATCCAGGGTACCGGAATGACATTACTGCAAACAGCATCAAATCCATATATTACGATTCTTGGCCCTATTGAAAGTGCTGCCAAACGTATTTCTATTATGGGTATTTGCAATAAAATAGCCGGGGCCTTAGGATCGCTTATTTTTGGAGCCATCTTATTATCAGGAATTGATGAAATTCAGCAAAAACTAAGCGTTGTAAGCGCTGCAGAAAAAGCAAAATTATTAGACACAATGGCAGATAGTGTAGTCACTCCCTATTTGGTAATGGCTATCGTTTTAGTTGTGTTAGGAATCTTAATAAGAAAAGCACCGTTGCCGGATGTTGAAGCCGCACCAATTGAAGAATCAAAAGAAGGTGAAACAACAAAAACAAGTATTTTTCAGTTTCCGCATTTATGGCTGGGTGTATTAACCTTGTTCATGTATGTTGGCGTTGAGGTTATTGCTGGAGATACTATTATTGCTTACGGTATTTCATTGGGCTTTCCTGCAGCAGATGCTAAGTTTTTTACCACTTTCACTTTAATGGCAATGGTAGGAACTTATATTTTGGGTGTATTTTTAATTCCGAAATTTATTACTCAGGCTTTGGCTTTAAGAATAAGTGCTATTTTAGGCATCATATTTTGTTTTTGCATTGTTTTCACTACAGGTTTTGTTTCCATACTTTTTGTGGCAGCGCTAGGAATTGCAAATGCACTTGTTTGGCCGGCAATATGGCCTTTAACATTAAAAGGTTTAGGTAAGTTTACCAAAACTGCTTCGGCATTGTTGATTATGGCAATTTCCGGAGGAGCAGTTATTCCGCCTTTATATGGAAAAATTGTAGATTTGACTAAAGCAGATATGGTTTCGTTTGGAATCAATGATACTTTTGCAACAGCTCATGCAGCTACAGAAGGATATTGGATTTTGCTGCCATGTTATATCATTATTTTATACTATGCTGTTTGGGGACATAAATTAGGCTTGAGCAAAAAATAATTCCCGCCATTAAATTGAAAAGTGAGATTTGAAATTACTATTCAAATTTCACTTTAAAAACTTTTACAATACAATGATTTCAAAATTTTATTCAATACTATTATTCGTTTTAGTATGCATTTCGTGCACTTCTGTAAAACAGAAAACGTTAGCATACAATATTACAAATGCTTTTATAACAGAAAAACCAATTACCACAAACAGCCATGCTGCAACTTTGGTTGAAATAAAACCAAATGAAATTATGGCTGCTTGGTTTGGCGGAAGTTATGAGGGAGCAAAAGATGTTGGAATTTATTTTTCTACATATAAAAACAAAATTTGGTCTGCACCTCAAAATTTAATTAAACCTTTAGTAAAACAAGGAGATACTCTGGCTTGTTGGAATCCGATTTTATTTAAAGCCAAAAGCAAAACCTTATACTTGTTTTATAAAGTTGGTAAAAATCCAAGAGAATGGTTTGGAGCCATGATTACTTCTAAAGATGATGGAACGACATGGAGTAATCCCCAATATTTACCCGAAGGTATTTTGGGACCAATAAAAAACAAACCGATCGAAGCAGCTCCCGGAGTTATTTTATGCGGAAGCAGTACAGAAAGCATAGAGAAAAACGAATGGAGAAGTCACGTAGAAACCTATACGGAAGCAACCGGAAAATGGGAGAAAATTAATATAGAAAACAATCAGAATTTTGATATTATTCAGCCAACGTTTTTAGTGCATTCGGATAAAACAATTCAGATGTTGTTTAGAAGTAAACACAATAAACTAATTACAAGCTGGTCTGAAGATAGCGGTCAAAATTGGAGTAAAACAGATAGTATTAATGTTGTGAATTCAAATTCAGGAATTGATGCTTTAACATTATCCAAAAAATCTTTTTTACTGGTTAATAATCCCCTAAAACAAGGAAAAGACTGGTTCAACGGACGCAATGTATTAGACGTAGAACATTCAAAAGACGGAATTCATTGGCAAAAACTTTTCGATTTAGAATATCAACCTGAAGGCGAATTCAGTTATCCGGCTATTATTCAAACCTCAGATAAAAAAGTACATGTTTTATATACTTATAATCGAAAATATATCAAGCACGTAAGTTTTGATGTAGATTAGATAAATTGTTGACTCTAATTCGCAAAAATTTGTTCAACACATAGAAACATAGATTTATATTGAAATGAGTAAAAAAAAGAATGTAAAAAGAAACTAGTTTCTCACACATAGTCCCAAAGAAACTATGTTTGTTAATGCAAGTGAAACGCCTTTTTTTTAAGCTACGAATACTATGTCTCTATGTGTTAAAACTAATTAACCCTAATTATGAAACTCATCCAAAATTCAAAATTTAAGATCGTATTACTATTTACATTATTTGCCAATATTGCAATTAATGCTCAGGATGGAATCAATCCGAAAACATTTTATAAACACGATAAATTTCTTTCGTCAGATAAAATGCAAGGCCGCTTCCCCGGAACAAAAGGCAATAATGATGCAGCAGCTTATATCGAAAAATATTTTAAAAAATACGGTTTAAAAAAGTTCAACGATAGTTATTACCAATCTTTCAGTCTTTTTGTGAAAGAAGGTTTGAATAAAGTAAAATCAGACAGCGTTAAAACCCAAAATATTGTTGGCTATATCGAAGGATCTGATGAAAATCTAAAAAATGAATACATAGTCATTGGAGCGCATTACGATCATTGGGGTTGGGGCGGACAAACTTCAGGAAGTAAAAAGAAAGATGTAGTAGCCATTCACAACGGAGCAGATGACAACGCATCCGGAGTTTCGGCTTTGCTTTGTATTTTAGAAGAATTATCGAAAGCGAAAGTCAAACCAAAACGAAGTATCATTTTCATCTCTTTTAGCGGAGAAGAAGAAGGTTTATTAGGATCTAAATATTTCGTTTCTCATTTACCGGTCGAAAAAACCGCCGTAAAAGTAATGCTCAATATGGATATGGTAGGAAGATTAAACCCAGAAAAACAAATCTATATGGGCGGCGCCGGAACTTTTTCCGACGGAGTAGAACTAATGAAAAAATTAGGCGAAAACAGCGGACTCAATCCCGTAATTCACGCCGGAGAAGTGGGAGGATCTGATCATGTTTCGTTTTACAAATCTGGAATATCTGTAATAGGTTTCCATACCGGAGGACATCCGCAATATCATACTCCCGAAGATGATATTGATTTGATTAATATCGATGGTGGGGCATTGGTGGCGAGGTATATTTATAGGGCTTTGGTTTCAATTGCAGATTATGAGCAAAATCTTTATTTTATAAATCAAGATTAGTGAATTAAAAAGATTTATTGATAGAGTTAGAAATAAAGTAAAAACATTAGTAAATAATGAATTCATAAAGTGTGCATTTTTTGTACACTTTTTTTTTTATTCTAATTATGCGACAGCCAACTTAATACTAGAATTAAGCAATGACAAAGTCTGCATATCAGCTTCGCCGGCAAAAAAAGTATCTAAAACTTCTCTAAAAACCGGGTCAGCATTTTCGACCTGTGCGAAAAGTGTCATGGATGAACGTAGTTTACGAGCGTCTAAATCTCCCAAAATAGATTCAATAGATTTTCTTTTAAAAGTCAATAAAAGCCTTGAAATTTCTATAAGACATTTTGCTAAAACCGGATGATGCAAGAAATCGCTTGCTTCTTTAAGATCATTTATAGCGTAATAGTTTGCGATACTGCTAGTACCAAGTCCTTTTATTTGTGGAAAGATAAACCACATCCAATGGGTTTGTTTTTTGCCTTTTCTGATTTCTGAAAATGCAGTAAGATAAAGTTTGTTTTGTGCATCTAAAAATCGCATTAAGTCAGTATCTAAGTAAACCATTTGTTGTGAATTTTAAAAGTATTCATAAAAAGTTTTTGGGCGTTTCTTGTCATTCGATTAAGTTGAATAAAAGTCTAATTTGATTTATCCAAAATAATTTAACGACCTGTCAAATGTAAATGCTGAATGCTTTTTTTTGGTTATATAATTTTAGTCACTTGTTATATAATAACAACTTTAAGTGCAATTCTAGTTATGAACATTTTTTATTTTTCATACTATTGCTTTCTGTATTTAAAATATTAACTGTCGAAATTTATATCTAATGGATCGAAAGCGATTCCATACTAAGAAGTTATTTTTTTTCTTATCATATAGCTTATTAATAGTTTAAGTCACCACAAAATATTAAAGATTGGAATTAAAATTAATCAAGCTTTTTTTTTAGTGAATATGTGATTTTTTTTGTATATATGTTACTGATAAACAGTGTATTGTATTTTTTTATTGTTTTTATTTATTGAATTGCCCTAATTTATAATTTTAAAGACGTATGCCGATAAAGGAGCAACAGGACACAGGGATTAGCTGGAGCAATAGGAGCAACAAGAGCAAAACAAGAAAAGGATATTTTTCATCTAACAGAAGTGGAAATGATGATATTTATTCTTTCATAGAAAACAGAAAAGCAGTTTTTGATTTTAACATCAATCCAATTGTATTTGGACAGTTAAAATATACAGATGGTACTCCAATTGAAGGTATAGCTGTTGAAATTTATAATGCAGCAGGTGGTACTGTGAAAACGGTTTATAGTGATAAAGAAGGTAAGTATACTGCTGATCTTGAGCCTTACAAGGAGTACAAATTAGTCTACAAAAAACCTGGGCTAACTGAAAAAATACAAGCCACGCCTGTATTTAAACCGGCAGAAAAACGTGAATATTCATTTGATTTTATTAATGAAATGGAAGTTATTGTTGATAATCATAAAGTTACACTGCAAGAAGGAGATGATCTTACAGATAAATTAAAACTAAATCCTATTTATTTTGATTACAATGGATTTAAGATTAGAGAATCTTCTAAAGCAGAATTGAACAAAGTGGTTGAATTGATGAAAACCCGCCCTAGTATTTCTTTAAAAATTAATTCGCATACAGATAGTAGAGGTAGGGACGAATTTAACATGAAGCTGTCGGAAAATAGAGCTAAAGTGACCGTGGACTATATCGTAGAACATGGAATTGACGAAAGTCGTGTGACTGGACAGGGGTATGGTGAAACCCGTTTAATAAACAGATGTACGAATGGTGTAAAATGTTCTGAAGTGGAACATCAGGAAAACAGACGTTCTGAGTTCATAATTCACGTAAATAATTAAATTGAATGATTAAAAAAAGGGTATTGTAAAATACCCTTTTTTTATTGAGTAATATGAAGTTGAACTCTTTAATGAATTGAATACTACAGGGCAGGATATATTAATTAGTCTTTTTAATAAAATCATCTTTTGGTTTATGTTGAAAGATTTCAAAATACTTAGCTGTGAAATAACTAGCTTTGCTGTAACTTAATGTGTAAACAACATCATTGATAGTTTTAAATTGACCACTTTTAAATAATGTTTGAGCAAGAAGCATTTTTTCTTTTATGAAAAAATTATTTGGAGTATCGTCAAAACATTTTTTAAATAGAATTTTGTATTTCGATTCAGACATTCCCGCCATTGCTGCTATAAAAGTTACCGAAGGAAAAGGACCATATAAATTATTAAGCAAATATTCCTTAGTTTTTATGACGGCATTCAGATCCATCTCTGTAATATCTCTGGTACTGTCGAAAGATTTATAAAATTTATTAAAAAAATTTCCAAGCAACTTTAAGGAAATACCTTTGAGCAAAGAATCAAAAGAAATGTCATGGATCGATTTGTTTTTCATCGACTGAATCAGCAATATACTGTTGCTGTCTATATTTCCATAATGGTATAGTGTATTACTGTCATATTGAGTAGTGTTCTTTGTTATTTCTCTTTCAGGATATTTTTGCATGAAATCGTTGAGTAAAGTTTTGTCAACCAATATACGTAATGCCGTTATTCTTTTGTTCAGAGGAGGTTGAAAAACACTGTCTAGTTTATTGTCAATTATGGCAAGTTCTAATTTTTCGAATGAAGCAATTTCATAATTAATATTATTGATTTTTATTAAGTTTATTTGTTCACTTAAGTCGTAGTGAAAAATATATAAATGATGATTAGAATTTAATCGTGTTATTTTTACGGGATTAGTTAATTCAAAATCAAAAAACAAAGCTGAAATACCTGCTGTTACTTGAGTAAAATAGGCATGTCCATTACCTATTGTTTCAGGAAAAATCATTATTTTATTATCAATAACTTTTGTTCCTAATCCCTTTGCAAAATCATTTTGCCACTCAGGGTTTAAGCTATAGAAATGTGTAATGTTTTTCATAAAATATATATATTGTTAATAAAAAAATATATTACAGTTGTCTGAGAAATGTTTTCGAAAAATTCACAGATATTTTTTTGAAAATAGAAGCAAAACTATTGGAAGCCTAAACCGATTAGTTAATTTCTTCTTGTACTAAATTGTTCTGTAACAATAGAACCATCTTAAGATTTGAATCATGAGAGTATTGAATCAAGAATAAGGTTTTTGTTAGTGCTTATAAAGTTAATATTTTTTTATTTAATTTTTTGATTTGCAGTTATTTATGTTTTAAGGACAATTATCTTGAAGTTTGTCTGAAAGAAGTTGGCGCTAATAGAATTTTACTTTGTAATAGTTTCTTAAAATCACTAAATTATTTATTATGAATGTTCAAGCACCTTAAATTTTTCGTCGTAAAAAGCAAAAAAAATCTTATTTTCCCACATCTGCACAGAGTAGTTTTTTGAATTTTATAATATTGATTTTTTTTCATTCTTAGGCATTAGTAATACGTCTCGCCTAAAAAGATGATTATAAATTATATCAATAGAAAGAGAAGATTTAAAAAACAATAGCCTCACAAACTTTGGGATTATTTAAAAAACTCTTTGAAAGAATTGAATATATAGTAAATAAAAAACAAATTACCTTTCGCTAGTTATTATAATATTTTATAACTTTTATATTAAAAAACCCCGAAAAGTTTTTAACTTTTCGGGGTAAAAAAATAAATGTTATATATAATTTTTGTCTAAACTTGTTTATAATCACTATGCCAAACAGCTTCTTCTGGACCATCTCCTTTATGTCCATCTAATTGAATTACAAAACTTTTAGCTGGAAAATATGGTGTGATATGGATATCTAATAAAATTCTGTCTTTTTGAGTTTTATCTTGTTCAATTTTCATCACTGTAAATTTCTCAATAAGATTAGTTGGTCCTTTAATTCCATCTAAAAACTTAATGATTTGGCTTCTTAAATCAGCTTCTGTTCTTGTTGTCCAGTTTTCAAAAGCTCTTCTGTTTAAAAAGTCGAAAAGTACTTTTGTAATGTGGTCAAATACCCTTACTACAGAGTAAGTTTGTAAACCTAGGTTGTCTCCGTTAAATAATGTTTTAGCAGAGAAAGCCATAATTTTACTATATTCATTTACCATTGGTACAAGACCCATTTTTTCAAGTTCTGAAATTTCGCTCTTTTTCAAATCAAAACGAACACTTTCGACTTCGTTCAGGCCTCCAAATTTTTTACCCGCAACAACCTGAGACATTAGCGTTTTGTATATTTTACCGGCTAAAGAAGTTGATGGCGGTACATATAAATTATCTTCCTCTCCAACTTCATCATATTTACTTCTTCCAAGTAAATAGTTACAAGTCATGATTGTATTAGATTTAAATACATCACCACCTGTATGATTTGCATTAAAGAAAATATCTATAACGTCGTCTGGAGTTTCAAGATCTTGAAAATCTGTTAATAATACTGTTTTGTTTTCATGTGCTATTTTAGACCATTTATCTAAAACAGCATTAGAACCTAAATAACCAGGCACTGAAAGAATAGAGTAGTTTTTTCTCAAATCTAATCGGTCAAAATTTTGTTTTAATTCGTTTGAAACATAATCAATAAACAAAGTATTATCTAAATCTTTTAATTGAGATATATCTGCATTTACGATAGTTACATTTTTAATTTTATCGCTTTCGGCATTTTTATAGAATAAAGCGACACTGCGGTAAGATGTTTCCAACTCTCTTGAAACATTTAATGCATATTTCAAATTCCTGTTTAATGTTGAATCTGCAGATGTAGCTTTTGCATTTGCCACTTCGATCATTGATTCAACAGAATCGTTGCCTTTTAATAGATCCAGCCATAACTCAAGTCTATTGGTTAGTGTTGTTCTTTCATTTTCCCATTGGGCATCATTAAGAAAAATATTTTTTCTCGCTTTTCTCGTAGGATTTAAGTTTGACAATCCGTCGATTACATTTTCTAAGAAGGCAAAACCACCATATTCATTTAATAAATTTATTTTGCTGCCTTGTTCTTGTAGCAATTGTTCGGTTGAAGAACCATGACTTTTTTGTTCTTTAGTTTGAGTTGCCATATTTATTGTTTATTGTTGTTAATTTCATTCTTAGCGTTTTCAAGTAATTCAATTATAGCCCCTTTGACAGCAGGGTCCTGAATAGCTTTAATTAATCCTCTGTTACTGGACAGTTGACGCACTATTTTATAAGCTTGTTCTTTTTCAGTGTTTAATTTATTTAAAAAAGGACTATTCTCCTTAATTGATTTTGCACCAAAATCTCCTAAGTTTTGAAATACCATAGATTCATTTAAATCTGAACCTTCTTCAGTAGTAAATTCAAAATCTACGCTTGGTTTGTACTTTTCAAACACAGCTTCTACTGTTTGCAAATCATACACAGCTTCGGGTCCTACCGGTTGCTCGTTTGTAAGTTTTTGAATTAGTAACGTTCTGTTTGAAGGAATTTCTAAAATTGATTCATTGGCATCAACCTTCACTTCATTGCCACCAATACCATAATTGAACATGCTCATAATTTTATAAGATTTTTAGTTAATTTTGTAAAACTAATAAAAAAAAACTTCTAAATAATATTGATTTGTAAGTATTTTATTTGGATTTTTGTCGTACTATGTTAAAAAATTTGAAACACCATAATTTTGTTAAAAAACAACTTAATTTTTTTTTAAGATGAAATATCTGAAATACCCCGTTAATTTTAAGTCTTTGCTTAAAGGTTCACAGGAGAATTTTTGTAAGATTGACGAGTCGATCGCGTACAATATTATGATGATAATTACAACTTCTTTTGGCGAGATTCCAGAGACACCAAGCTATGGGACGATTATTTGGGATTTAGAATTTAATCAACATATTAAAAAAAGAGACTGGGAAGATTTGGTCAGAAAATCATTATATGATTCAATTCAGGCTTTCGAAAAAAGACTAATTCTAAGTGAAGTTTCTATTTCTTTAGATGAAATTAATGATAAAGAATTAGGATCAAGCATTCGAAGAAAAGCGAATATAGTCGTAAAAGGTTCCATTATAGAAAGTTTAATTCCATTTAATTTTCACACAAAGTTGAATATTAGCCCAATTTCGCAATAAAATAAAATATGAAGGACGTTAAGTTTATCGAAATAAAGAACAGGATACAAAAAAAATGCCTTGAAATTTGGGGAATTGAAGATATCAACATGGCAGATCCTTTGGTGATGATGTTATTAGATGTTTTTGTTCATGAACTTTACTATTTGCATCAGGAAGGCGTAGAATCTGATAATAAAATTATTGAACGAATTGCGCAGGAGATCGTACCAAGTCAATGGAATTTGCCCATGCCTGCTCATACTCTGGCAAGTACAACAGCTACCAAAGGTATTGTTATGCTAAATAATGATACTGAATTTGTTGTAAAATCAGGAATAGTCACCAATGTTGATTATGATATCTACTTTACACCTTTTACCAATGAAAGTATTGTAGAAGGAGAGATAAGTTTTCAAATGTATGACTCATTTTTGATAGATTCTTCAAAAACTGTACAGCATTTATCTGCACAATATAAGGTTTTAGATCATCGTATTTGGGTTGGATTAGATGTTTCGAAAGAAAATCTGGAAAAGCTTAATTCATTGAAATTTACTTTTATAACAGAAAATTCATCATTAGACAACTTTTTGCAGTTTATAAAAGTAAAGGATTCTTCGGGAAATAATATTGAAATCGAAAATGAAACTTTTGAGGAAGTTCAGGATAATAAACATTATGCCGAAAATATAAAATCATTTTATAAAAATTCTATTTACAAAGTAAAGCTTAACGCAGAAAACCTGGTATACGAATCGATATTAGACAGATTTGAAATAGGCAAAGAAGAGCTAAAAACCAGCAAAAAAGATACTGGATTGATCTGGTTAGAATTTATATTTCCTGAAATTTTTACTAAAACAGAATTCGATAAAATTCAAATAAAAATAAATACGTTTCCAATTGTCAATAGAAAATTAAACAACAGAGTTCATAATGCTCAGATCGAAGGACGTTTGTTCCCGATGAAAGCAGAGAGGAACACCCATTTTCTTGATGTAATGAAAATTTTTAACGAAAAAAACATTGAATTTACAAATGGTATAAAACAAGCTAATTCTCTTACGTCAAATACGTTTACTATTTTTTATGGCGGATTAGAAAATTATGATTCACGAAATGCAAAATTTTTTCTTAAAAAATTGGCAAGAGCATTAAGAGAAGACATTGGTTCTTTTTCTAATATAAATGCAGATTATATTGATGCTACAATGACCAGAATCAACGAAGAACTTAATTCGATTGAGAGTAAAATTAATAGCAGTTACAGTCAGGTTAATGAGGAGGAAGTATATGCTTTAATTCATGAAACCGAGAAATCTAAAATTCTTTATTATTCGTATTGGACTTCGAATGGACAGATGGCCAATAATTTAAAAAAAGGCACTGTTTTAAAGCAAACCTCTATATCAGAATTAGCCCAGGATTCTACCATTTTTGAAACAAGTTCAATAGGAGGGATTTACAGAAATAACAAAGTTGAGAAACTAATCAATTTACGTTACGGTTTCTTATCAAAAGAGCGCTTGGTAACCAAACAAGATATAAAATCAGCGGTGCACTATCATTTAAGAGATATTACTAAAGATGTTTTAATTACAGATGGAGTAGGGATAAGTACCAATAGAAAACAAGGAGTATACAGAACCATTGATGTCAAAGTTGTTTTACAGGAAAAATATGCTTTGCAGATAGAAAACAAGAAAAAAATAGAAATGTTTTTAAAGGAAACATTAGAAAAACAATCGGTTATGAATATTCCGTTTCAAATTACAATTAATTAAACTTATGAACGAATTAGATTATAGTCCAAGCTTATTATCTGCAATTAAATCTGCTAAATCATTAGCCATTCAGGATGGTCACAGTACATATGGGGTTGCTCATTTAGCGTATGCCTTATTATTTGAACCAACAGGATTAGTAGAAGTATTAAAATCACTATCTAAAGATATAGAATATATAAAAGAATGGTTTGATGTGAGAAAGGAAGTGTACACTTCATCTCAAACCAATGACAACAGCATTACAAGTGATATAGAAGTTGAGAACGTTTTTACAGAATCAAATTTCAATAAAATTAGATTAGGAGCTGATTCGATCGATGCCTTTTGTGTTTTTATTGCCATCATTAAACCCGGATTGGTTTACAGTGACAAACAAATTGATGGTTTAAACCTGAGTGATAAGGAACTTTTGAAACACTTTGGACTTAGAAATAATCAAAAGAGTTTTAGTCTGGCAGACAATGCTGATGAGCAGGAAACGATCGACATAAGCTATTGCGATACTTTATATAAAAAGAATATTATTGAAGAAGGAAGCAGTATCATTGGCAGAAATAGAGAAGTTCGATTGATACTTGAAAATATAGAAAGATATGAAAACCATGGTATTTTATTAATTGGAGAATCCGGTATTGGAAAAACAAGTATTATAAAAAACCTTATTCACAATTTACACGAAACAGATCCTAATTTCTTTGAAGAAACACTTGTTTTATCTTTAAATGTTTCTAAACTCGTTGCCAATTGCAGTAATGAAAATGAGATTTCGAAAAAACTTATCGAAATTTTTGAAAAATTATCCAAAAACGGAAAAAGCATTCTTTTTATTGATGATATACAGGTGCTGTTAAACTCATCAAACTCAAAATCAAATGCTGTAATCAATACCATTAATACGCAATTAACCCAGGGTGATATTAATATTATTGCCTCAATTGATGCGGATTCTTATAGAAAATCAATTGAAGGAACTACAATAAACGGAAAATTTGAGAACATTTTTATCGACGAGCTGGATTATTCTTTATTGGTTGAATGTTTGAATATTTATAAAAATAAATTAGAAAAGCATTATAAAATAGCCATTAACGAAGAGGTAATACAGGAAGCAATTCATTTGTCTAAACGATTTTATAAAGAAAAAAAGCTGCCTTACGGAGCAATTGATTTATTAGATAGAACGGCTTCATCAGTAATTGTTTCAAATGCAAATTCATTGGTAGAAATTGTAAAAATAAAAGAACAGATAAAAGAATCTGATCCGGCTGATGAATCAAAAATGAGTTTGCTTGAAAAGGAAATATACAATCGAATAAGCTGTGTTGTAACCAGTAAAATTGATGTTACGGAAAATTCGAAAAGACAAAAAAACGAACCTGTTACTTTTGAAGATATCGAAAAATTAGCATCGAACATTGAAAATATAGCAAAAGAAAAAATTACAGTTGTAACAAAATCAGAGATTCTGGCAGTAGTTTCTAATGCGACCGGGATACCATTGGGAAAAATAAGCGCCGGCGAAAAAGAAAAGCTTTTAACAATCGAAGACAAATTACAGGAAAGGGTAAAAGGACAATCGCATGCTATAAAAACGCTATCTGAAGCTATTATCGAATCTCGAAGTGGTTTGAGTAACCCTAAACAGCCTATTGGATCCTTCTTTTTCTTAGGGCCAACAGGAACAGGAAAGACAGAATTGACAAAAACGCTGGCAGAATTATTGTTTGATGATGAAAATGCGATGATTCGATTTGACATGTCAGAATTTAAAGAAGAACATTCAGCAGCTTTATTATATGGTGCTCCTCCAGGATACGTAGGATATGAAGAAGGAGGGATGCTGGTTAATAAAATTAGGCAAAAACCGTATTCTGTGGTACTTTTTGACGAAATTGAAAAAGCGCACAGCTCTGTTTATGATGTGTTTTTGCAAATTATGGATGAAGGAAAAATTCATGATAAATTAGGGCGTGAAGGTGATTTTTCTAATGCGATCATCATTTTTACTTCAAACATTGGAAGCCAATGGATTCAGGAGCAAATAGAAAGCGGTCATTTACCGACTTCTAATCAATTAATTGAGATAATGAGCCAGCATTTCAGACCTGAATTTTTAGGCCGTTTGACAGAGGTTGTTCCATTTGCCCCTATCAATATAGAAATTGCCAAAGCCATTTTTAAATTACACTTAAATCGCCTGCAAGAGCAATTAATAAGCATCAAAAATATTTCATTTGATCTGTCAGATGGTGCTTTAGAATATCTGACAAATAAAGGATTTTCTAAGAAATATGGAGCCAGACCTATTGCCGGAATCGTGAGAACGTATCTAAAGAAAACAATTTCAAAATTAATTATATCAGAAGCTATTCTTGAGAATGAAGCTATTGTTTTAGATATAAAAGAAGATGAGTTTATTTGGGAAAAAAGGTAAGTTATGGAACAGGATATTTCAGTTTTAAAGCAACAGATTAATTTTAATTTAAGAGGTGAAATTCTTTTTTATGAATTGCAGAATATTCTAAAAGATGATACCGAAGTTTTTGTCAGACATACAGGTCTTTCAAAAAGAAACAATTCAAGAGATGCTATAGATCTCTCTTCAATGTTATATCAGGAAGATTCCAGAATTACAAAAGAAGCACTTGTTTTGCATTTGGCCAAGAACAGCATTTACCATAATTTACCTGAACTGCTTTTTCATCCCTTGTCTGTTAGCAATCCTACAATGTCAAATAAGGAGATTGTAGAGGCGGTCAGAGAAAATAAAGAAACAGAAAAGAATGCCCTAGATTTCTTTATGCCTTTTGATAATGAGATTTTTTTTGCCAATACTCACTATGCAATCAGAAGCTTACACTTGTTTCAGGACAAGATTGATGTGTTTCTAAATATAGTAGATGAACTAGTTGGTATTGATTTTAATTTATCTAAAGAACAAAAAAAGAATCTGTTCATTTATTTATGTGAGGCCGAAAAACTAAAAGAAAATCTTCCGGAGCTGGAGAAAGTTTTAGAAATGCTGCTAGGCAATGTAGTAAAACTAAAATATAAAAAACATGTATTTACGACATCTCCTTTTTTAAAATTAAGCGAAGGTACTTTAGGCTTTGATTTAGGACTTAGCGGTGCGGTAGAAAGTGAGATTGATGATGTTGAGGTAACCTTATATTTTGAAGGAAATATTGATTATCCCATTTTAGAAAGCAAGATGGAGCTTACACGAAAAGTGTTAGAGTACTTTCTTATTAGCAACAGAAAAGTTGATATTGTTTTCTTTAATAACTATCAATTGGGGATAAAACTAAACGAAAACTATTTAGGTATAAATACCATTTTATAATTTTTAAACTATAATAAAAGAGATAACGTTCACCTATGAATACAATACTACCCTTTTTTTTAAAATACCTTTTAGCGCCGTTTTTGATACTTATTATAACACTCATTATGAGTCAGTTTTCGAGTATAAAAATAAAAGCTAAGGCGGCCATAATATTTATTTTATGCTTTTCGCTTATAGCAGCTTTACCTTGTTTGTTTGCGTTTTTTAACAATGAGTTTATTTGGTTTGGCTTATTGTTTTCAGTATTATGGTACTTAATACTCGGAGTTGGATTGTTGTACTTTATGAATTCTGCTATGTTTCAAAAGATAGAAATACAAAATAGTGCCCCGGCAAAAGTTTTTCTTTTTTTAATTGTAGCAATTCTCGCTTCCTGGATTTACTATCTGGTCTTTAATTATATCGCTATTTCAAGCTATGCACATATCAGTATGCTTAATATCCTATGGTTATTTGCGCCAATCTTTTTTCAGGAATCAAAGAAAAAATATTTACAGATTCCTGAGTCATTTTATGAATATTGGAGGGTTGGAAAAGAACGTAAAGACATTGAGTATTGGGATAATATTGATAAGTTTCGTTTGATGCAGGTATCAATACATATAAAGAAAAAAAGCAATTCTGAATTCTTTTCAAAATTTGATGTAAAAATTGCTCAGGATGTTAATCTGGGTAATTGGTTTGATAAGTTTATTGAAGACCAAAATTATAGATTTCCTAATGATGCCATTGAATCCAGTGCCGAGCATGAAGATAAGGGATGGACTTTTTATACAGCAAAATATTTCAGTTTTCCTTTGTTTATCAGGAACCTGAGTCCTTATCAGACGATTTCAGAGGGTAAACTAAAAAACAAACAAACCATTTTTGCTAAAAGAGTTACGTTGAAAAAGCAAAATCCAATAGAGGAATAATTAAAATGAAGTATTCAATACTTCATTAACTAAAAAAAAACTAACTAATACCAGAATATAACACTCACCAATTATGAAATCAAACATACATTTACCAATTAACTGGACAGATGGTGTAAAACTAACAAAGGACCATTTTATCAATAATTATTTCAACTTTATAACAATTGTCAGTGATTATAATAAAGTTCAGTTAAACAACTTTAATTATGGTGCAATTCAGCCAGCAGGTAATATATCTACAGATGTTGAAATAAAAATTGAAGGCGGACAATTAGTTGCCTATTTAAAAAAATGCGATGTAATTGCTAAAAACGGATATGTGATTTCTTATAATCAGGATATTTATGGTACAAAACTCCCTGAAGCAAGTATCAATGCAAATGACTTAGACCGAAATTCTGCAGAGTATTATTATGTTATTGTTTCTATAAATCCTTACAATCTAATTCCTGTAGGTATTCCAGATCCGGAAATAATTCCATTACACCATCCGCATGCTCTGCCGGAGATAAAGTTACATATTGTCAAAAAAAATGAGGTGAACGATAATTTTTTATCTGGTTACTTTTTAATCGTAAAAAAATTAACATTCCAAAATGGTACATTCCTTGACGACGGAAAATACATCGCTCCGGTTGTAAAAACAAAAAACAATGAAACTTTAAATCAATTCATTACAAAAGTTAATACCGAATTATATCAGTTAAACGATTTTTCGATAAAAATTCATAAAAAAAACGCGCACAGTTCCAGTAATAACAAATTAGTATCGAACACATTTAGTTTGTGTACCAAAATAATTGATTACTATGCAGAACACTGCTTTTATCTTAAAAATATAGCTTCTGAAGAAGCTCCGGTGTATATGTTTGACAAAATAATTGTGTTGGCCAATCATCTTATCTCAACATTAACGCTAATGGACGACAAAGAGAAAGAAATGCTTTTACAATATTATTACGAATGGATTGATGTAAAACCGTCAGAATTACTTAGTGTATTGTTTGAAGCAAAAAGTGCTGTTTATGACCATAATGACATTGCGCAAACGCTGGATAAACTAAATCAGTTTCTAGGAATTTTAAAACGTTTATGGCAAAAATTAAGCGAATTAGAATACATCGGAATCAGAAAAGAAAATATTGTAATTAGCGAAGAAACCAAAGTGTCAGCCCCAAAAAGCAATACATGGTCAATACTAGATTAAACAGAAAACTATGAAACCACTTAATCACGTTAAAATAGTCAGTAAAAAGCGCAAGTTTTTTATTATGTTTTTTATAACATTCGCTTTTGTTTTTGGTTGCCTCTATATCACGCTGATAACTGCAAATAAAGGTGTTGCCGAGTTGGAGCAAAAACATAAATACTACAATGATATCGCAGTAAAACAAGGTGAAATGAACCTGCTTTTAGATGAAATATTAATAGAAATCAATGATTTAAGATTTAAAGACAGAACCCTAAACGAGCGCAAAAACCTTCAGTCCCTTATCAATGAGAAAAGATTTGCCATTAATAATGAGATTCAAAAATCAAAAACAAATTTGACAAATTCTTTTGTTTTATATGAAGAATTTTTAGTCGAACTTCAGCATATACAGACTAAAATTGATGTTTTGAAAGAAGCCGAGACAAATTACGACATAAATAAAACTCAGCTTAAAAAATGTATTGATAAACACGATCAGGAAAATAAAAAAAAATAATCCCATTTTATGAAGAAGGCAATAGAATTTGATGAAACATATTGGAAAAAGGTAAAATTCAACTTATTATTTATCATCAGTGCTTGTATTATATTTATTGTTGTTACCAAGTTTTTATTAAAAACACCAAATTTTAATAATACAGATATGCTCAACAGAATCAATGATTACGAAAAAATGCAGAAGATTAAAGTAGATTATGCTAATAAATCCAGAAAAATTTTCCAGACCATTGATACTATTAAATATGACATCAATCAGGTACAGCGAATTGATGAAGTAAAAAGAAGAATATCAGATTATAAGAGATTGTATAAGGATAACGAATTTCATTCGTCATATAACTTTTGTTTAATTGGCGGCAACCTGTTAAATGTTTTTTTAGAGATAAACCTTGAAGAAAGTACCGTGAAAAAAAACGATACTCTTGTACAAACAAGTCTTAACGAATGTAAAGCAAATTTTAAAAATGAACATTAAAAATAAAACAGTAGTTATCGTTTTGTTTTGTATTGCTATAATATTGTTTATAGTGGCATTATTATTCCCGTACAATAAAAGATTAAGTAATCTTGATTTTTCAATATTAGACGATAATGACAATCATCAATACGAATTAAATGAAAAATTATCTTTTAAGATAAACGACAGTACGTTAATATCAGATAAAAAAGCAGTCTGGTATTTTGGTAACGGTGATTCACTTGTTAGTAAAGGAAGCGTAAACTATACTTATGACCGAGCAGGTAAATACTTAGTAACGCTAAAAATTGACAATAAATTTGATTTTTCAAAACAAATTAATATCGTCAATGGAAGAGCATTGACAGCAAAAGATTCTATTCCAAAAATATTTTGCTCAGAGTTTGGTTATGTAGGCGAGGAAATTGTGTTTACAGGATATTCGCCAAGTTCAAACAATTGGTATTGGGAATTTGGTGAAACCGGAACAATCGATTCTTATGAAAAGCAGGCTATTTATGTTTTTACCCAGCCTGGTATTTATACCGTAAAACTGGAAACAGATAAAACCAGATATCCTATAACAAAAGAAATAGAGATCCTTCAATTGTATGAACCATTCAAGGAACCAGAAGTTGTAGATTCCGCAGGTATTGTTTTGAACGATATAAAAAAACGCCTGCAAATTATTGCCAATTTGGGCGCAAGAGATACAAGAATGTATAAAGAACAGGTCAATTACCTGAAAAATAAATACATCTGCAATGATTTATCTGATGTAGTAGTAGTGGTAAATGAAGAAAAATACAATGATTTTTTAAGTTATTGTCAGGGACTTCATTACTTAGATGGAAATTCTACCATCATTCAGGAAGTAAAATTAGATACCATTAAATGCTTTAAGCAAATAAATGTTACTCAAAAAACTAAAAAACAAAGTAAATAGATGAAAATTAGTATTTTACTTCGATATACCTCGTTGATTTGCTTATTGATAACAAATGGTGTTTTTTCTCAGGTTAAAAATAGCACAAGTGTTATCGAAAATACAGGAAAAACAGTAAACACTTATGATAATGAAAAACAAAAAGAAAGCGAAAAATCACAGCTTAAATTAGTTTTTTCAGATAGAAGTGATAATAATATTTACGAAGAACCTTATGGCGCCAAAGTAAATAATAAAGCCAATATTTTGTCTCCAATGTATGTGATCAATGAAGATAAAAACTATTATGAAGTTGTGGTTGCAGATAAAAAATTGATTGGGAAACCAAAAGGAACATTCTCTGTTTTACGCAGTAAAAAAAATCACTTTTCTAATGCAAAAGAAGTACAGTATTTAGGTTGGATAAAAAAAGAGAACGTCATTGAATACAGCAGGGCGATGCAAAATCAGGTAAATTTAAAGTATGTGAAATATTTTGTAGCTTCAAATACCTTAGACAACTTGTTTTCCAGTGGCAAAAATGTCAAAAAAAGTACACTTCTATTAAAGAACGATCCCAACTTAGAATCAGCATCTAAAAAGAATATTAAACTAAATGATTTTGTATATGTATATAAAATCAACAAAACCACCAATTCGGCCTTTGTATCAAATTTTGATGATGTTATGCCAAAAGACACAACCAATCTTAAATATGGCTGGGTTCCTTTGCAATATTTAAATCCTATAGAAGATAATATGGTTGTCAGGCTGAATCCTACGGATACGCTGCATTTTTCTTCAGGGAAAATTAATTTTCGGGCTAATGAATTGTATAAGAATACTTTTTTTGTAAATGAAAATCAGTCAAGCGATCCAATCAAGTTCGAAAGCACAAGTAAGATATTGCTGCCTATAAATATTTGGAACCACGACAAAAATAAAATTACAAATTTAAAAGGCGATGATATTTCGATTACAACAATCGAACAAATCGCTTTGGAAAGTAAGAATATTAATTTTTATTACGTTTTTGAGAACAACAACTCAACTAAGCAATATTTAAAAAAAACACTTTCGGCATTACAAAATCTTAAACTAACAATCAGTAGTGAATTATATGCGAATTATAATTTTACATATTCGTTTATAGCAAAAGGGAAATCTAAAAGTTATTATTTGATTAAATCTCAATCTTTTTCAAAATGGTTTGATTTAATAGAGAAAAGTATCAAGACACCGGATGAAATTTTAGATGAGAATATTTTACCCAGAAGCAATACAAATATTAGCCAGTTTTTGAGTTCAGAAACAAATTTTGAAAATAACTTTTTTATTCTGACAGGTTTAGACGGGTCCATAAATAATGTCTTACCGGATAGTTTTAATATTTTGGCAAAAAATAATGCTAAATTATTGTTCATTCTTTTTAAAAATGAAAACAACTCCGATAACCAGGATTTCATTCTGCAGAGTAAAATGTATTTAAGCGAGGCCAGTACTGCAAATAAAAAAAATATCCAGAATTATTATGTTGACCCAAAACTGATTGCAAAAAACGATGAGTTTATATACAATGGCGATGTAGATAATGATTATATCTACGATGCACCATTAAAAAGTAATTTTAACGGAGGTATCATTTTTCCTAAATTAAACGGAGAACTTACACCGGAAACTATTAATAAAGCTATTGACAGCGTTATTAGTAAAACTATTAAAACAAATAATACATTATTAAAATCGCTGACACAATACAAAAATGAATTCAGCTTTTTAAGAAGCCAGCCAAGCGGAACGATTAATAATCTTATTCAAAATTATCCGCGAAAAGATAGCACCAGCACCGAAATACCTAAAAACTATAAAAGCGAAACATTTGTAATAAATGCAAAAGATACCCTTAACAGTACTCTAGAAAACAAAGTCCATATTTTACTGACGGAGAGTGAAATTAAGCAGCTCATAGAAAATTACAGAGAATTAATCAGCAAAGAATATACAAACGCAAATATTGATAAAGTTGAGATTTTAAGCTTTAGGGACAGATGTAAAATTTTTGCTAGTAAAATAAGACAAACAGAGTCAATAAAAAATAGAAGTTCTTTGGCAGATTTACTTTATTTCAAAACAAGAGTATTTGTAAACAGTCCTGATTTGCATGAAATAAGGATTAAAGATATTCGAAAGTTTAAGAAAAAACCAGACCAATTCAGAACAATTTTTACAACCTTAAACAGCAAGGTTGAAGTTTTAGAAAAAATGCAGCGCAATAATACATTTGAGGTTTTTGACGATGAATCTCAGACTAAATATTATTATATATCAAAAAAACTTCTATTATAAAATAAGGATTATGGAGATTATGAATACAATAGAAATGACAAAACCTTTGCATGAAATAATTTTAGAGTTATTTTATTTTGAAAGCAAAGGAAAACCGTGTGAACTCACAAAAAATGAAATTTTATGGAGGCTTAAAGACCCAGGTATTACTGAATATCAAATGGAAGAAGTGCTCAATTGGATGGTACATCACAAAAAACTAACCGAAAGCCTTGGGGTTTATTCCCTGGATCGCTTTGAACTAATAGATTTAGAAGAAAAATTTAAAAACGAAAGATTGAATAAAGAAAAAAAACAAGAGCCTATTTTTTTTACTAATTACAGTACCATAAACAATATTCATAGTGCGGTAAGGCCAAAACCAATAGAGATAATTGTTCAGTACATTTTGCCAACGTTTTTATTATCCTATATTGTTTTTATCTTTTTTTTGGTAAACAAGCTAAATAAAAGTTTCGAAGTCAATAACAGCAAAATTGAAGATGTAAGTGAGTTAACACTTAAAGAGCCTAAAACCGGCGTTATTAGGAAAAAAGCAGCTTTATCAGACAAAGAAGTCAAGCGCTTGTTTTCTAATCAGCACCAGAACATTTTATACTTAAATAAAACGATTGATTCGCTACAAAAACAAGTAAACAAAATAAATGAAATCCATACAATTGCGACTTCAGATATAAAAACTCAGATAAATTCATTGCAGCCTCAGGTCAACGCTATCATCTTGCATATTACGGTTGTGCTTCTGGGATTTATTTTGTTATTTTTTATGAAAAATATTATTAATTAATATTTTTTTCTTTATTTATATTTGTATATTCGTACAAACAAATTGATTGCGAATCCTCCTCACCTTCCTACAAGAAGCAAATCAAAAAAAGTACGATAGTATTAAAAGAGGTATTCTAAAATCATATAGAATACCTCTTTTTTTGTCTATACTAGTCAGACAACATTAAGAGGATTCTAAAAAAACATTTTTTAACTTAATTATTTTTATTATGGCATTTAAAGCAATTTTAGAATTCGAAGGAAACGAGTACCAAGTATTATTTTCAAAAGTTGATATGTTAAGACATACTGACGGTAAAGGAGCAGTTTCATCTGAAATTAAAGGAGGTAGATTAAACCTAAAATTAAAATCTACAGACAATACTACTGTTATCGAGCAGGCAGTAAACAGTCAGCACAAACCTGTAAGCGGGAAAGTAAAATTTTTCAAAGCAGATTCTGAACAAGTAATGAAAGAACTTTCTTTTGAAAATGCATTTATTGTATTCTTCAGTGAGCAGCTTGATGCTATGGCGGAAACTCCAATGACTACTGAGATCACTTTCTCAGCAGAAAAAATTACATTAGGTAATGCAACATTAGATAACAATTGGGCTAAAATCTAATTTATCTCAATTATCAGGAAGCGGTTAAGTGCCGCTTCTTGTTATTTATTATACAATTTCTTTAAAAAACATTGAATAATATCACTCTACACAGATTGATATTTTTAGCTTAAAATCAAATTCGGCATAAAGAACTTTAAGAAGAACTTTAGACTATAATCTGTTTAAGTTAAAATTTAAAAAAGAATTAAACTTAAAAGTATACATATTATGGTCATCCCTAAAATAATCTTTGGTATAGACGGCAAAGAAATTTCTCATTTTACTAAAATCAATTTAAAACAAACCATCAATACTCACCATGAGTTTAAAATAAGTATTCCACATTCTGTTATAGAAAGACCCAGAGCATACACGATGGAAAGCGCACAAGAATCTCTTGGGAAAGTGCTGCATATTAGACTAGATGCTAATAATAATTTCTTAGGAATTATAACAAACGTGCGATACCAACAAGAATTAGGACATGTAGGCAGTCAAATTGTTATTTCTGGTTATTCTAAAACTATTTTATTAGAGGCAGGTCAAAAATTAAACTCCTGGGAAGATTTTAATTTGAAAGATATGTTGCATGATGTAATTCAAACTGCAGCCGGTGAACAATTACAATATGAAATTGATCCAGAATTTACTTCAAAAATAGAATATCAAACACAATATCTGGAATCGGATTTTAGATATATCCAGCGATTGGCAAAACAATATAATGAATGGTTGTTTTATGATGGAGAAAAATTATTTATAGGAAAACCAAAACAGGAAACTAGCCCTATTAAATTAATTTATAATAAAGATTTATTTAATTTAAGCATATCAGTACAAGCAAAACCAAACCAATATAGTGGTTACACCTATAATGAAAGTAATGATCAGCTATATCAGGCTCAGACAAATGATAGTGTCGTAGAAGGATTGCCGAAATTAGGCAGAGATGCCTTTGAAGCTTCACGAAAATTATATAAAACATCTTCTTATGAATATGGTCAATTTAGCACAGGAGATGATGTATATTTTGAAACTATTTTAAAAAAGAAACAAGAAAGTGCAGCTGCAGATGGTAATTATATTTTAGCAACAAGTGGTAATCCAAAACTTCGTATTGGCTCGATTATTAATATAGAATCTCAGCAAATATTAGATAAATCCGATGTTTTTAAAAAAGGATTAGATAGTACAAAAGTTCATTATGATTCTAATGAAATTGGAACTTATATTATTACCGAAATCACACATAAAGCTACTGAAATTGGTGAATATGAAAATAGTTTTAAAGCGCTTCCTGCTAAAATAAAAAAATTGCCCGAACCTGAAGTAAATATGCCGGTAGCACAAGAACAAAGAGCACTAGTAGTGGCTAACGATGACCCTAGTGGTAATGGAAGAATTCGTGTAGAATTGCTATGGCAGAAAAAACAACAATCCCGTACACCATGGTTATATGTATTAACTCCAAATGCTGGAACAAGTGATATTGTAAATAAAAACCGCGGCTGGGTTACAATACCGGAGGTAGGAGATCATGTGATGGTTAGTTTTCGTTACAATGATCCTAACAGACCGTATGTGACAGGAAGCATCTTTAACGGAAAAACAGGCGAAGGTGGAAAATTAGACAATCATATTAAAAGTTTTTTTACACGAAGCGGCTGTACCATCACTTTTGATGATACACAAAAAAGTATACTAATTAAGGACCCATCAGACAATAGCATTTATTTGGATGGTGAAGGAAATATTACCGTTAATGCACCTAAAAATATGACCATAAATGTGGGGGATAATCTTGATATTACGGTTGGTAAAAACATGTCTGTAGCTGTAGGTGGTAACAAAAAAACAACCATTGATGGAAATAACGAATTAAAAGTTGGAAAAAACAATACAGTACACACAACCGAATTATATAAACTTATTACTCATATGTATGAGCAAAAAGTATCAGGAGATAAAACTGTGAAGATAAACGGTGATTTAAATAAAGTTACTGCTACAACAACTCACAAAGCTATAGGAGGAGATATTTTGATAAAAAGTTCTGGGATTTCAAAGGTATTAGGGGCTATTGATGCTAAAGTAAATAAGGGATAAAATGCTAAAAGAATATTTAACGAATTGGCGCTTAATATTTGCCATAGATCAACCTTTGTGTAAAAAGAGTTTTTGGATATTTATCGGTATTACTTATTCAATCAATTTAATAATCGTCTTGATTTTTAGCTTTTTTGATACAGAAGCTTTATACGATGATTATCTATATTATCTTGGTTGATATTTATGCTATCATATATTCTTGCAGGAATGAGGAGAATGAGAGATATCAACAAACCTTCTGTTTATATTTTTATTCCTTTTTATAATTTTTTTTTGTGCCTAGAAACGGGTGAAAGCAACAATAATAAAAATAAGATGTCAAAAAAAACAACTGAATTAAATTGGAAAATGATTTTAAAGATAATACTCCTTTCCTTTTTTATAGGAGTAATAAATTCTATTTGGGCGATAAATAATTCTTATAGTTTAGGCTATGGTCTATATCTTTTTTTTGCATTATGTATGCTTGGCTATCCATTTGTAATAATAATTGGGCTTTTATTGATTAATTCATTACGAACAAAAAAACTAACTAATGATGTATTACTAATTTGCTTCTTTTTGTTACTGCTTATCACCTTACCTCTTACACAATATCTAATTTATATTGTAACAAAGTAAAAAATATCCTAAAAAGAACAGGAGATAAACATACGAAAAAAGTATAAAAAAACATCCAATTACTGACTCTAAGCACAGCCTGCTAAAATCAAAATGTCACTAACAATCTTGTAAAATATTCAAAATGAGATATAAAAAGATACTTGTTTTATTTGTAATAATATTAAAAAGTTCATTTTCCCTTGGGCAAGAACTAGATTCATTGGTGGTAGAGAAAATAGAAAGTGGTAAAACCGTTAAAAAATTTGTTAACAAAAAACTTGAAAGTTTTGATGTCGAAATGTATGCTATGAATTATGGCAATGTATTGAGTTTCTCAAAAATAAATGACACCATATTTATTAAAAATGCTGATGAATCCAACGCTATAATTAAAGTATTATAAAAAACAATAAAGAAACTCGTGAGCTGATTTATAAAAAAAAGCAACTACTCTATGTGGGAAGTATTGATTTTGATCTTAATAATTTACCTCCAAGTAGTTCAATTATAAGCAAATTATCAAATAATGTCGTAGAAAGTTATGTTTCTAAATCTGATTTAGAAAGTATAGCATACGACGATAATAGAGATTTTGAGAAAAGCTTTAAACTCTTTGGAAGGCTGGATATATCTTATAATCCAACGACCATTGAGTTGATTTTTAACTCATTTGCTGATTTTTTCTCAAAAGAAGATGCTCTATTGAAAATTTATTCTTCAAAATATGCCCAGCTATACGCCAAAGAGTATCAGGAAAAGTATAAAGAAGAGACCAATCCTCTATTTATAGGCTTTGTGCAAACGAATGAATTAAGTGAAATTAAAAATGGAATAATTTGGACTAAAAAAGACGATAAAAATGGAATATATAACATTTACCATGAAAATAAAATAGTTAAATCGGAGGTGAAAAGTTTACAAGAAGCTCAAAATGTTATAATAGAATATACAGAATCAATCTACAAAGATTAATTTTAATGAAAAATGATAACGGCCGCTTTTAAAGGAAATGCATAAAGACAATCCAGAAACCCAAGTCAAGTTATTTTACCGTAAACCATGCTAACAATTATGTAACTGTAATGCTAAAATGGGGAGATAAAAAAATAACATTGCCAAAAACTAAAGTGGAAGTTTATGAATCTCGAAACTTAACAATTGAAAAAAAGTAACCCATGGTAAAATCATTTGTATACAACGATGGTGCATTAAACGAGATAAAAAGAGCAGATGAATTACGATAAGAATTTAGTGTTTTTATAAACACTTAATAAAAAGATATGAAAAAAATACAAGTCCTGGCAATGGTGCTGTTACTAACCCTAAGCACAGCCTGCCAAAACAAAAAAGAAGACATGAAAAAATATTCCATAATGGATGAAAAGAGACCGGAATTTGAATGGGAAGAAATGTGCAATGCCCCAGAAGGCTACCCTATAGAAGTATACAAAGGAGGTATTACAGGGGCAGGACTCGCTAATGGACTTTCGGCGGGTAACAATGGCGGCTGGGGAGCAACAGGCAGCGGCTCTAGTCATGGCTCAAAAGAATTGCCCGATCATATTAACTGTATATGGGTATCGTATGCCGAGGATTGTACATATAAAATAGATTGCCCAATAGACTATGATAAACTCCTTAAGGTATTTGAGGAAGGATATCAGGACTCGGGGTTTTATTTTAATGGAAATGGAGAATACAAAAAAACAACTTACGATTCTATTATAGTAGGTTTTGCACCGGGCGGTGTGGTGGTAATCTGGGCATCAGGCGCAGGAAGACAAGTAGAAATAGGCCGTTATAAAGGAGAAAAATACGAAGTCCCAAAAGAAGAAATAGCGGGATTAGATGCTAGTGGTTACACGATTTTTGATCCCAAGTTCAGGAAAATGATTATGACCTCGCCCAATATCATTCCTATAGAGATGCAAAATAATCCTAAGCCCATTCCCTATGGCTTGTGGGATAGCTACAGAACCCGATATACTTGGAAACCTGTTGTAGAAGTGCAGGATGAGGCAATAATATTGGATGTGTCTTTATGGATGTTTAATGGAGAAAAGGAGGCCTTATTTGATAAGGTTTTACTTGAAAATAAATTTGAAAAAAGAGCTGCTCCTTCAGGAGTTAGTATAGGTTGGCGAGATAGTGAAGGACAAGGTTATGGAGGTGTAATTGATTTTGATGAAAAAGAAATTTTTATGGCTTTTAAAGAGATGTATAAAGACAATTTGGAAGCCGAGGCAGAAATGGTATTTACGATAAACTACTCCAACAATTTTGTAACAGTAATGCTTAAAAGTAGTGATAAAAAAATGAGACTCACAAAAACTATAGTTAAAGTTTTTAAATCTAGAAAACTAACTATTGAAAAAAAATAATCATGGGAAAAACATTTGTATATAACGACGGCACATCAGACGATGATAAAAAAGAAGATGAACTTAGTTTCGAATTTGGTGTTTTTATTGATGGTACGCTTAACAACAAAAATAATACCGAAACCCGAAAAATAGTACGTGGCGAGACTGACGAACATGTTATTATTGATTCGGACTCTGAGCACCACAAAGAGAATTTAAAACGAGAAGCGCTAAAGCATAAAGCCGTTCTGGATGGAGTAGTTTTAGAAGACAAAAGGCTGGAAAACCCTAAAGATTATACCAAATACTTAAAAGGAGTACATAGAACCTTTACAGAACAATTGGGTACTGATAACAGTTATAGCAACGATTATACCAATGTTGCCCGAATGTGGATGTGTTGTAAAGAAGAGTATAAGGTTTATGTAGAAGGTATGGGCTCTATAGATTTGATGCATGATGATGATGGTGGTTTTATGTTTGGCAAAGGGCCTACAGGCATACGCGGCAGGGTGCGGGAAGCCTGCAAAAGAGTAGCCGAAAAAATAAAAAAAAATATAGACGAAGATAAAGAAAATAAAAATAAAAAAATTACCGAAATCACTCTAGATGTCTTTGGTTTTAGCCGTGGTGCGGCATCGGCGCGTAATTTTGTGTATGAGGTTACCAAATGGGAGTATGAGCCAAAAACAAAAATGATTGAGGATGGTTATTACCCGATAAACCCTTATAAAGAAGGGTTTCCGAAAAAAAAATATAAAAAAGTAGCTGCAGATGATGATCTTATAGAAATAAACCCGGATTTGCTCATAGATGGGAAACTGCCCAAAATGGGATATTTAGGATATTGCCTACTCGAAAAAAAGATTATAACACCAAAAGAATTAGAAGAGATTGAAATTGTCATACGCTTTGTTGGAGTATATGATACGGTTTCGTCTTACGATGAAAAGGGTTGGCTTTTAAGTTATGATTTTGATAATGATGTTAGTGAATTGCATTTGAATACATCGAGCTTTCAAAAAATGGTTCATTTTACGGCTAAGGATGAGCACCGTACAAATTTTGCTCTTACCCGTATTAATAAATTGCAAAACGCGATTGAAAAAAATTTTCCAGGGGTACATTGTGATATTGGGGGCGCTTATGAACACGGTCCAGAAGTTATTGACGAAATTGGTACAAGTTTAAAAGATAATAATTTTAAGAAAGATTTAAAATGGGGACCAATTGCACCAATTGTTATGCTGTTTACAAAATCAGGACTAGAAGAACTTAAAGAATCACTTGTAGAACAATATTGGTACAAACCCGAAGAATTAACAATAGCGAAACAATATTTAGCGCAGTTTTATAATCCTATTACAAGTACTATAACAGCACCTTTATCTTATAAAAAACTAACAGGAACAAAAAAACTAGTAAGAAAAGATTATAGCTGGCTTTTTGTACATTTTATGGAAGAGTTTTGCAGGACTACCACTATGAAACAATATTTTAATTTAACAACAGAAGATAAATATCCAATTACAGAAGATTCTTTTTTAGGAGCCGTAAAGAAACAATTGCATGATTATGTTTTTAATGATGGTTTAGAATGGGAATTTGTGAGTGATGCACAATTAGAACAAGAAAAAATCGAACGACAAAAAATCGAGCAAGAAGAAATTGAACAGGCAGAAGTAGGAAAAGAAGAAATAAGTCAAGAGGAACTCGATAAAATATTTCTACAAAAGGAAAATTTAAAAACTGTTGTTTTAGAAGAAGTAGTTGTATATGGATACAATGTTCAAAAAGCCTTGAGAACACTTAGACACGATTATTGCCATTGGTCATCAACCAGAGATTGGTTTGGTATGGATCCAAATGGCGGTTTCTTTTCCAGTCCTACCGAAAATCGTAAAAGAAAATTCCATTAAGTGTTTAAAAGTTAGATATAATGGAAACAACATCCACAAATTTTGTAGCACAAGTACAGAAATACTTACCTATACCTGGTAAAATATACCACTATCATTTTAATACCGAAACCAGTAATTTGGCAAAAATAGGCAAAGACTGGCATAAAATAGAACGAAAAGTAGAGGTTATCTATCTAGGGGCAAAAGAAGGCTTTCGTTTGTATCAAATATTGACAACTAAAATTATTTTAACATCAAACAAAGCATTTCCTAACAAAGCATTATTAATAAAAACAGGGTATATTTTTGATTATATAGAAATTGGTGTGAACGATAAAGGTGTCATAAAAAAAGTTTTTAACATTGATAATTTAAAATTGCGACTGCAAGAGACAAAAAGGTATTTAGAAAAGGATCACTCTGGCGAAGTATTTACACAGTTTTTTAATGGAATTGTTACACTGTTACAAGACGAAAAGAAGACAATACAGTTTTTACAATCTTATAAAATGTTTGGTTTGTATTTTAATGGATTGCACAAAAAATTTCAGGAAAGTACACCGAATTTAATTATAAAACCAAAAGTTTTAGATGATTTTGGACAACTTGAAATTCAGAAAAAAGTAACATTTACAGAGGATAACAACAACTACATTTTTACATTAAAGAAAAAAAATGAAGAAGAAAAAATACCAAAATATGCAGGCATCTATAAAATAGAATACAACCAATTGATAATAGGTTTTATAGAAATAGAAAATCAAGAAACAAACATAAAATATAGTGTATCATGGGTAGGATAAGTGATTGGCTAAATAATTTTTTAATGGGAGGCGATGAAGGAAAATTGGTTGATATTACGTCAATCGAAGAAGAAATTCCTGTTGACAAACATCTTGAAGCTGGCAAATTACGAATTGAAGAAGCACGCAAAGAAAATAAAGAAAAAGAAGACGCTGAGGATGGCTTGAAATTTGTAATTGACGGAGCCAAACTCAAATGCGACTTATGCACTGTTCCGGTTGGTGACTTAAAAGTAAATTTTGACACACCTACGATACAAGACAAAAAAGTAGCTACAGTGGTTGAGAAAGACAAAAAGAGTTTAATCTTTAAAGGCAATTGTAAAAAAAGCACAAATAGCTCCAGTCCATGTGCTTCGGTAATGAAACTTGCCGATTGGAAAGATGTGGGAACAGTCTATTTTCAGGATCAATTTCCGTTGCTTCTTAAAAGCACTATAAAGTGCGAATATGGAGGTGTTGAGATTAAAATTACAGATTCGGCACAACGTAATGAGATTGAAAAAATTGATACTACAGGTGCGCCGGTGCCTAGTATGGAAATTATATATGTAAATGGGTATTTCTATAATACAAATGGTACTTTTGAAGGAAAAGTAAACGAATCTGAAAATACAGGAAGTGTTGAGGATGTTTATACTTGTACAGGAAAATCTACACAAAAAGATAAGGATGGAAAAGAGATTACAACTTATAATGATATAAAGTTATTAAAAGAAAATGATGAAAATATAACGCACTCAAATTTTTGTTATATAGCCTATGTAGTAAAGATGGAAGCTGGTGAGAATGATTTGAAGGAATTAAAATGCATAGCCTATACCAGTTTCAACCGTTCTAAAAAATTAAAAATAAAATGGAAACAATTATTGGCAACTGCTTATTCATCAGTTGGCGATAAAAAAGAATTGAAAGAAACTAAAGATGATGAAAAATCTAAATTAAGTAGACAGTCACTTTTCTATGTGTTAAATGCAGAAGATGATTTAACTAATGGAGCCGAATTTTGGGATGGAACAGATTTTCTCGCATGGGGTAATTCAGAGAGAAATCCATATAATAAACTTGGGCAAAACAAATTTGATGAATATAAATTTATTGAAATTCCAAAAGATGTATATGATGTTTTTATAGCGTCAAATGGTTCCTCTACAAGGTATGGAGATAAAGGAAATCATAATAAAAAAAATGATGAAGGTACACACGAGCATATCACAAAAAAAGAAAAGAGAAAAGTACTAGGGAATGATAAAAAGCCAATACTTGGAAAAGATGGTAAGCCCATATTTGAAGAAGTAGATGTTCCTTCAAAAATTAAGTATGAAATACCAGCAAGTGATTTTAAGGATCAAGACTATTGGAAATCAGGAAGCTTTTATTATGAAACGGGTGTCAACGAAACCTATGGAATTTCAGGTACTGTAAGTGCTGGAAAAAGTATTTTTTGGAAAAAAACGAAAACGAGACTAACAAGCGAAACTGCTTTAAAAAAATGATTATGAAAAAAATACTTATTTTAATAATTGTAAGTTGCCTTACTTTATCTTTTTGCATTTCAAAGACACAAAAAAAAAATACAGAGTATACATTAGCCTTTGTAAAAGAGATTTATATTGATAAAGGGATTAGTAATGACGAGGAAAAAGACATTAGGAATTTCATTGGCGTTTTTCCTAAAAATAATGATACCATAACTGTTTATCAATTAAATTTAGACTTGACAAAAAAGCCACAGATATTTTCATATTGGATTAAAAATAAAAACAATAATTCCGTTGTTTTTAAATGTTCTGAATCTGAAGAAAGTATAAAAGTTATTTTCGATAAAAATAATATTGTTATAGTCGAAAATGATATATATACCCTAAATAATGAATACTATAAATTTTTAAAACAAAAAATATTAATAGAAAATTCAGTTTTGGATTTGGTTTTCTTTTTAAAAGATGGATATGGTGATTATTCTCAATCACTAGAACCATTGAATAAAAATTGGAGAAACCAAAAAGAAAATAACTCATTTAAAATTATCTCAGTAAAAATTAAAAACAGAAATTATCAAACAGATAATCAATTTTTTGAACATAAATTAGTTTATTATTATAAAAAAAATGGCGAATTACAAAGTATTTCAGGGAATAATAGATTTAATAAAGTATTTCTAAAAGAAAACAGTATTTATATTAAATATTCTATTGAAGATGGAAAAAATGAACGTAGCAGTTCCAATGAAGAACTTTATAAAAATAAAAAAACTTTATTTGATTCGATATCAGGCAGTTTAACTCAAAACTCAACAGTAAAAACATCATATTTTGTAAAGTATCAATCTAAATTGAAACTTGTAGATGTTACTAAAAAGCCTAATAATCTAGAAGAAGCCATCAAATTATTAAAAATAGAAAGAAAAGAATTTCAATAATAACAACCTACTCAGGGAATAAATTCAAATTAATAATGACCATATGCATTACCCAAAAAGGAAAGTGAGTACTTTAAGCTATCAAATAGATGAAATAAAACTATGGGAACTAAAATAAAAGGTATATATGTATTAATCGTGTTATTAATTTCTTCAAAGATAATAGGACAGAATAAGGTATCAGAAATAAAAAAATATGCTTTCAATCAATGTATTGTTCTCAATTACAGTAAGATTGATTCAACATTTTATAAAACTTATAAAGATGCTTCTGGAGTTCAAATTTCAATAAATGGTAGTTTCTTAGAGAATGATGATTTGAAAAATAAAATAATAGATTATACAATTAATATAACAGGCTTATATTACTTACAGAAAAACAATTTACATTTTGAGACAGGAGATAAAAATATTATTTTTTGTAATTGTTTTGATTTTTATGAGTCCAGAGAATTAGATAGATTCATCAAGAAGATGTTGAAAAAGTAATCCACAATAAATGAAAAAACGTGGATATAAAAGTCAAAAAGGTATTTTAAAAACGCAAAATGAATTACCTGTGTTTTCAAAAAAGATGAATGAATATCAGCAAATTGTATTTATCAAAATTCGACAGAAAATATAATTGATTATTGTGCATCACACAATACCTTATTTACTTCCAGCATATTTCACATTTAAAAATTCATGTAAATCCTCTGCAAGCCCTGCAAATACTGAATTCTTACATATTTTAATTTTAGTAAAAAAAATATTTTACGATTTTTGATGAAAAAGATTACGAATAAACTTGTTTGTTTGATTTGTATTTGTATATTCGTACAAATTATTGATTGCGAATCACCCTCATCTTCCTACAAGAAGCAATTAAAAAAGTACGTTAGTACAAAAAAGAGGTATTCTAAAATCATGTAGAATACCTCTTTTTTTTGTTAATACTAGTCATACAAAATAAAGAGGATTCTAAAAAAAAACATTTTTTAACTTAATTATTTTTATTATGGCATTTAAAGCAATTTTAGAATTCGAAGGAAACGAGTACCAAGTATTATTCTCAAAAGTTGATATGTTAAGACATACTGACGGTAAAGGAGCAGTTTCATCTGAAATTAAAGGAGGTAGATTAAACCTAAAATTAAAATCTACAGACAATACTACTGTTATTGAGCAGGCAGTAAACAGTCAGCACAAACCAGTAAGCGGAAAAGTAAAATTTTTCAAAGCAGATTCTGAACAAGTAATGAAAGAACTTTCTTTTGAAAATGCATTTATTGTATTCTTCAGCGAGCAACTTGATGCTATGGCAGAAACTCCAATGACTACTGAGATCACTTTCTCAGCAGAAAAAATTACATTAGGTAATGCAACATTAGATAACAATTGGGCTAAAATCTAATTTATCTCAATTATCAGGAAGCGGTTAAGTGCCGCTTCTTGTTTTTATAAAATCTAAGTGTTTTTAAAATAGTACTATTTTTTTACTCATCTAACTTATAGGAGTTTTCTACTACAAAGAAAATACCTGCGATTTTTTGAGACTATTTGTACGATGATTTTTTTTTCTTTTTATGCAGAATAGAAGAATAAAAATAAATTAGAATTATAAGATATCAAACAAAAATTAGGCTAATCATTACTAAAAATGAGTAATTGTCTGGCTTTAATTTTATTTGTTCTTAATGCCTTGAATTGAAATGTATAAGGTAACTGATAATAAATAATAAAGATATGCAACAACAAGATTTTCTCTATAGTAATTCAGATAAGAACTTTTTTTTGAAAAACACGTTATCTGGTATTTTATTCTTGCTGCTATTTGGAATTTTTTACATGTATTCTTTTATTATATTGATGACTATTGAATCGATTGACAGGAATTTTTTAGCTGAATATTTCTATATAATGAGAGTAGGAATAGCAACATCTTTAAGTTGTATATTCATGTTTTTATTCTATGATAAAAAGGATCCAATTTTATCTATTTCAAAATTACTTCTGCTATTATTTATTGCCAGTTTCTTTTCAGCTGTATTAGCCTATCTGTTTAAAAATAGTCCTTTTTGGTTTTTAAAATATTCTATTGGTATTATAACAGGACTTTTTTTTTATTTCATATATAAAAAAGAAAAAAGAAATAGTCTCTCAGGAGTAATTTCACTATTTGCCCTTTTATTATGCGAAAATCTGGAACGTTTTTTTATAATGGATTCACCAGATTATCCATCAGTTTTATATATCAAATCATTTCCGCATATATTTCTTTGGTTTGGAACAGTTGTATTTGTTTTTTTCTCGTCGTATTTTTTTGCCGGGGGGATTTTTGATCAAAAATAAATTTGTTAATAGAAGCTCTGAAATATTGGTAAAATGAAATGAACGAAACTAAACTTAGCAAACGGACAAAAGTAAAAATGAAATTAACTAACTTTTTGAAACTAAAAATAATTTTAATTGTTTTTGTTTTCCTTGGATGTAATGCAAAGACCACAGAAAAAGATATTTCAAAACATGTAGTCAAAAATGAGCAAAATAAATTAGAAATTGACAGCCTTGAAGTTAAAGACAAAGTAGGAGCTTTATATACGATTAAGTATTATAATGATAGCATTCATGTTAGTCAGAACAAAAAAGATATTATAAAAATAGGATATCTAAATCGATTCGATAAAGTATTTCCTTTAAATGGTCTTATTATAAATGATAAATTCAGAGATTGTTATATCACAGATAATGAAATGCTTTTATTACCATTAAGTGAGGTTAACAATAGAATAAACCTAATAGTAATTGATTTAAGGAATAAAAAACAAATTAACTTTCAATTTAAAGAGATCTCTGATATCCTTACAACGGCTATTAATTCTTTCTATTTTAATGAAATAAGCAAGATAATTATAAGTACAAATAGCTTGAATTATGAAGGAAAAACAACCGTTCATTATTACAAATTAGGAAAGAAAACAATAACACATGAAGTGACTAAAGAACTTGATCTAACTGCTGAAATGCTTGAAAACAATGAAGCATTTTTTAAGTTTTTAAATACAGGTAATAATAATATTCCTTAAGAATAGCTACTAATGCAAAAAAACAAACCATGACACCAAACAACAATAATTTTTGGAATAGATTCTAAAAGTAAAACATTCAGTTTGAGTTTAAGTAACTAAAAATAAATTTATTATGTTTAGATCATCTTCAAATAAATATAAAAATGTAAGCTCATTAGGAGCCAAAAGCCCTCGATATAATAAAGAAACTGGCGAATGGGAAAATACAGATAGATTAGCAGCAATGCTTGAAAGAAGAAACAATCAATATCGACCTAATAATCCATTTGATGTTGTTCCGTATTTGGTTACATCTCTAAAAAAACCTAGTCTCGATCCTATATTTAGAGAAGGAATTTTCACCAGAGAGCTTGGCCTAACGATGAGAGATATAATGAAGACCAATACTGGTAAAAACTACATATCGCAATTTATGAAAAAGAATGATATGTTTTATGGGTATAAAGCTCGTGCCGATGGAAAATACTCTGATGTCATACTTAATATTGTTCAATACGAACTAGATAAAGACAATAAAAAACATGAAGGATCACGCGGTTTTGCTCATCGCGAAGGGAATGTTACTTTATCGGAATCAAATATTGGCAAATTGATGATTACCATTTATACAAATCAGTCTGATATTGATGCAATTTCACATGAACTTTTTGTACATAATGCAGGAGATATCGAAAAAATAATTCAAGGATTTAGAAGAGGAGGCTTTAAAGAAGCTGAAAGAATGAATGAAATTAGTTATACTATCGATGAAGATCATATTGCTCTTCGAGATTTAGATTCTAATCATAAAGGAGTTAAAATGTATAAAAAACTCACTGAAGAACTAGAGAATGTTAATCCGAGGTATAAAGAAGTTTTTGATAATGTAGAAAAAGTTAATCAAATAAAATATGGAAAACTTGAATAAAAACATTGGTAGGTTTGTTTTATTAATATTTGTTTTTTTTAGTTGTTCAAAAAAAAGTGATGTTTTAACAAACAAAAAAAATGACGACTATCGTAAATATATTTATTCTAATGATACCATTTTATGCATTTATGGAAATTTTTCAAAGAAGGATAAAACAATCGACACTACTATTTATTATAAAAAAGGGAATGATTATTATACAGATTTTTATAATCCTGTAGAAGGACCAACCTCTATAAAAAGTAAATTGTCTTTTTCTATAAATAAAGATACGTGCTACAACTCTAATATAATATTCGATTCACTCTACTGTAAAATTTCAAAAATTGGAAATAATAAATTTCAGACTATTTATGCAAAATATGACAGTTTGAGCTATAAATATAAGAGAATCTTTTATTACGATAATAATTATAGAATATATAAAATTGAAGAAATAGATAATGGTGAGAAAATCATTTTTGAAAAATAGAAATCCAGTAACAACATCATTAAAAAAATAAACTATGACACCACCAACAATAATTTTTGGAATAGATTCTAAAAAAATAAGCCACTTTACCAGCATTGAGTTAGTACAAGTAATAAATGACCACCATCAATTTGAAATTCTTGTTCCACATGCTGCTGTAGAAAGCCCTTTAGCATATACGCTTGAAAATGCGCAGGCATGGTTGGGTAAAGTAGTACACATTGTGCTCGAAGAAAATAATAATTTTTTGGGCGTTGTTACCAATATAGATTTCGATCAGGAAGATGGACATTCAGGAAATCATATTGTGGTTTCAGGATATTCTAAAACCATATTATTAGAGTCTGGTGAAAAGTTACATTCCTGGGAAGAACTGCCTTTAAAAGATATTGTAAAAGAGGTAATAAAAAATGGAGCAGGAGAACAACTGCAAAATGATATCAATCCTGAATATACCAGTAAGATGGATTATCAGAATCAATACCTCGAAACAGATTTTCAGTTCATCCAGAGATTGGCAAAACAATATAATGAGTGGTTGTATTATGATGGTGAAAAGTTGATATTCGGTAAACCTAAAAGCTTTGATAGCCCTATATCGTTAACCTACAATAGTGATATTTCTAAATTAAAAATATCAGTACAGGCAGTACCCAATAAATTTAGTGCTTTTACATACAATGAAAGTGCTGATAAACGCTACACTGCAAAATCAAAAGACACAGTAAGCGGTTTGCCAAAATTAGGTAATGAAGCATTTGCGAGTTCAAAAGAAGTGTTTGCAACACCTGCATATACGCATGGTATAGTGAGCACCGGTGATGACGTTGTTTTAGAATCCTTCTTAAAAAAGAAACAGGAAAGTGCAGCAGCCAATACTAATTATGTTTCAGCAACTACAAAAAACTCAAAACTAAAAGTAGGAAGCATAGTTAACATACAATCGAGTGTGCTTGAAAATAAAAGTATGTTGACACAAGAAGTAGGTTCTTTTATAATTACAGAAATTAGTCATTATGCAACACATTTGGGAGAGTATGAAAATAATTTCAGAGCCATACCTTCAAAAGTACTGAGCTTGCCGGAACCGGATGTTGCATATCCAATTGCTCAAACACAGCAGGCTGTTGTAGAAAGTAATACAGATCCTCAAAATAAAGGAAGAGTAAGAGTTCAGATGCTTTGGCAGCAGGGTACTCAAATGAAAACCGCCTGGCTGCGTGTCATGACGCCTGATGCGGGTAGCAGCGATAAAGTAGGAACCAATCGTGGAATGGTATTTATTCCGGATGTAGGTGATCATGTAATGGTACATTTTCGTTATGGTGATCCTAACAGACCTTTTATTTTAGGAAGTGTTTTTCACGGAAAAAGCGGCGGCGGCGGCGGAAAAGACAATAACAAAAGAAGCTTTGCCACAAGAGGCGGGACTTCGCTTATTCTTGATGAAGAAAAAAACACCTTTACGGCGACAGATCCAAGTGGTAATATGATAATGCTTAACGGAGACGGAACAATGACTATTTATGCGCCAAATAAGGTCGATATACAATCAAAAGAAATAAACCTTATTGCTGATGAAAAAGTAAGCATTAGCGGAACTAATGAAGTAAATGTTGACAGTAAAAAAGTACTCGTTTCCGGAACAGATGAAGTGACCGTTAAAAGTGATACCCAAATTACTGATGAAGCACCAAGTATTAATATTAAAGGAAAAAATACAATTCTGGCAGAAGGAATGGTCGTTGATATAGATGGTAAAACCATGACGAACGTTAAAGGTGGAATCGTAAATTTAAATTAAAAATTAGAAATGAATAACGCTCACAATCCTATTGCTGTAAGGGTCGAAAACATTCAAAAAATATGGAATAAGACCAGAGCAGCCAAACCAAAAGTACAAGTGTTTAGTATGGTTTGTTATACCGAAGATTATCCATTGGTAGATAGTTTTATTCGGTTAGAATCTTCCGCTTACGGCAGATCAGAGGATTCGTTTGTGGCTTTTTCAATTGATTTTTATGATAAAAAAGACTTTTACACCACTATTATAGAACAATGGATTCTGGCTTTTGATGAAGACCTGAAAAAAAATTCCGGGTGGAATTGGGAAGATTTCAATTCTTTTAAAGCTGCTCTTCAGGAGATTGATAAATTAAGTGTTGCCAGCTTAAAAGATTTTTATATCAACATGCTGATAAGTTTCAAAAAGTTTGAAGCAAGAACAGGCAATCTTTTAATTGTTAGTTTTTTAATAAAAAAAGTAAGCAATCTCGATTTGCTAAATGAAAGCATAAAAGAACTGATCGTTTTATTGCCAGAAAATATAGGATTCCTGTTTCTTGATTATAAGGAAAGGCAACAATATAAGGAAGTGATTGCCTCAGTAAAAGAAAAAGGGATCATGATCGAAATTCCAAATCAGGAAATTAATAAAGCCTACAAGGAAATAGCCACACAAGGAAACCCAAACGATCCGCAGGTGCGCTATAGAAAATGTTTATTTGAAATTGGTGAAGCGGCAAAAGCTAAAAAGCAGGAAAAAGTAAAAAAACTGGGCAACGAGCTTATAGACATTAGCAAGAGTACAGGAGAAACCAGTTTTTGGGCTTCTTCTTATCTTGTTTACGCCAGTTTTTTATTTCAGTTTAAGGATGAGCAGGAACTTATTCATCAATTATTGGATAAAGGGATAAAAATAACAACACCTTTTTATAAGGACAAACAAGATATTGCAGGTATTTTGATGCAGCTGCTCATGTACAAAGGTTCACATTACAGCATCATGGGAAAACGTGATACTGCTATAGATTATTTTTTAAAACAAACTGCTATAGCAAAAGAAGTACAGCAGGAAATGCAGGTCATAAATGGCTATAATTATGCACTTTTATTGGCTGCAAAAAATAGAGATCAACAATATAGTGAGATTTTAAACGATGCTTTCGAATACGGATATGCATTGACAGATGAAGTACTCAAAATCATCAATTTTACCTTTATAGCCAACAGTTATTTAGAAAATGATCCAAAAATTGATTATTCAGAAAAAGAAGCTATTTCGGACAGGATGAAATTAATTTTTGGAAAAAACTGGAGAGACAATCCAAAACAAATTGCGAAACAAATACAAGAGGAATATCAATTAAACAACACCTATTAATTATGTTATTGACCGATAATCATTTGACTATGGTCGTAGGGATAGATATCCATTTTACCACCCTGCCGCCTTTTAATCCGTTTCATCCTTACATAGGTATTGTTATTGATCCAGCCGATTATATTCCTTTTTTAGGCACCAGCGTACATGTAAACGGTTTCAAGCGAGGAAACTCAGATACCGGAGGAATTATTATTCCGCTGGTGCACATTCCGCTTTTTACCCCGCCATGGCTTATGACGCCTATTATCGGGCATGAAAGCATGAACTTTTTTGCTTCCCAAACCGTTTTTTCAGACAGTACCAGAATGAGCCCGAAAGGACATATGCTAATGACCTGTAATGATATCGGAATTCCGTTATCGCTGTCGTTGGGAAAAACTAAAATAGGCAAAAAAATGCTTCCTTTTGCGCCAACGCTTTTTGCGCCAACTTCATTTTCTTTGCCAATACCAACGGGAAAGCCGGTAATGGTTGGAGGTCCTTATCCGCCGGATTGGGGAGGTATGCTAACCGGATTACTGGCCAGCATAGGATTTAGTACTTTGATGAAATATGGAAAAAAAGCATTCAATAAACTTCTAAAAGGATCCGTTGGTCCCAACTGGCTCAGTAAGCTTTTGTGTAAAGCAGGTTTTGAGCCGGTAAACCTTATCAACGGAGCAGTAATCTACGAAGGAAGCGATTTTGATATTACCGGTCCTATAGTTCTTAATTGGGAACGTCGCTGGTACTCAGATTCTGAGTATATCGGATGGCTTGGCCACGGTGTGCATTGTGTATATGATAGGGCCGTGGAGTTATATCCGGAAGATGACGCCCTGGGGCTTCGTATGGATGATGGAAGAATAGTGGCATTCCCGTCATTACTGCCCGATGAAGAATTTTACCTGCGTCAGGAAAAAACAACCCTTAAAAGAACCGCAGACGGTTATCAGGCATACGATCATAAAGGCAAACTTTTTTATGATTTCACCCTTTTTGACGGTAAAAAATACCAGCTTACGCAAATTACCAATCACGACGGACTGTGCATTATTTTTGAATTTACAGGATATCGCCTGAACAAAATTATCGATACCGCCGGCAGGGAAATAAAAGTAAGTACCATAAACGGATTTATCCAGAAATTAGAACTGCAGGGACCCGAAGGAGAAGAACTTTTGATTGCGTACGAATACGACGAAAATCAAAACATGTCTGCCATTATAGATGCTTTGGGTAAACCAACCGTTATTAAATTCCAAAACCATCTTATGGTCGAGAAAACCGACCGTAACGGGCAGACTTTTTATTGGGAATACGACACTAAAAACCGTTGTGTACACACTTGGGGCGATGGCGGATGGCAGGAAGGCTGGCTCGAATACCATCCCGAAGAAGGCTATAACCTTGTAACGGATGCCAATGGAGCGGTAACCACCTATTATTATGAGCCGAGCCAGCTGGTAACCCAGGTAAAAGACCCTATGGGCAACAGCATTTTTTATGACTATACCGAGTTTATGGAACTCTACCGTGAGATCGACCAGGAAGGCCGAATCACAGGGTTTATTTATGATGAAAAAGGCAATAAAACAGGTACAGTTTACCCGGACGGCACAGAAGAAATGATGATTTATGATTACCAGAACCGCCCATCGATTGCCATTAATCCCGAAGGACAGAAGACCATTTATTTGTACCATACCCAAAACCCGAACCAGCTAAAAACGATAATTGCACCGGACAAAACCAGTACTCATTTTACCTATAATGCTGACGGACTTTTAGCAACGGTTGCCAAAAACAGCAACAAACTCGAACTGGTTTACGACGAGCAGTACAACCTTATTGAATGGCGTGAAAACGAAAAGAAACTAAAAACATGGGAATACGACCATCGCGGTCGAGTACGGGCGATCTATACCCCAATGCAAATGGCAGATTATTTCAGCTATGATGCGCTTGACAGGGTAAGGCAAATCGTAGAGAAAGACAGCAACGTGATACAGTTTAGCTACGATAGTTATGATGATGTAGTAGCCTTAAAAGACAATAAAAACAATATCAAGTTTAGTTATACCCCAATGGGAAGTTTGTCTACAAGAGAGCAAAACGGCGTAAAAGTTCGTTTTGACTATGACAAAATGGAACAGCTCGTTGGTATTAAAAATGAAGACCACGAAGCCTATTATTTTACAAGAAACAAAGCCGGATACATTGTAAAAGAAACCGCTTTTGACGGTATCGAAAAAAAATACAGCCGCAACCTTGCCGGAGAAGTCACCCGAATAGACCACGGAGACGGAAAATATACAGAATATGAGCAGGATGCCTTAGGACGTGTTACCAGGGCCGATTATCATGACGGAACCTGGGAAACCTATACCTATAATAAAAACGGACTGCTGATAGAAGCCGTTAACCAAAACGTAAGCATCTACTTTGAGCGTGATGCTGTGGGGCGCATCATAAAAGAAACCCAAAAACAACAGCTTGATAGTGTTGAGAATGGTATAACCCTTACTTCAACCTATAATAAATTAGGACAGCGTACCAATTTAAGCACCAGTCTTGGAGCAGATATAAACACGCACTACAACCAAAAAGGAGAACTCGAGCGCATAGAAGCGCAAAGCAATGAACTCAAGGAACAGCACCAGGCTTGGGAAACTACTTTGAAAAGAGATGATCTGGGCAGGGAAATAGAGCGTTTTGCCACAGGCGGACTGCACATAAAAACAAGCTACAACAATAGCGGCAAGCAAAAAGAACAGGAAGTATTTGCCAATGGCAAACGCACCGGAGCGCGTTTTTACAATTGGGACACCAACCAACAGCTTCGAAGCGCGGTAAACCAAATGACCCAAAGCGTAACCTATTTTGATTATGACGATTTTGGAAACCTTGCCAAAGCCAGTTATGATGGAAAAGAAGAGTTGTACAAAACCCCTGATGCAGTGGGTAATTTATACAAAACGATAGACCGCAGTGACCGCAAATATGGCAAAGGCGGAAAACTGCTGAAAGACGAGAAATACTATTACAAATACGATAAGCTGGGGAATTTAATACACAAAAGCCCCAGAAATATTATTGAACCTTTAAAATTTGAAAAACCCACAAACTTCTTTGATAAACTTATAGGCAATAAAGCCGAAGAAAAAGAACTACAGCATGAACACGAGCAGTGGCAGGACGGAGATACCGCATATACCTGGCTGGCAAACGGAATGCTCGAAAGCGTAACCAACCCAGATGGAAAAACAGTAAGTTTTGAATACGATGCTCTTGGAAGACGTACGGCAAAAATTGCAAACAAAGAAATAAATCGCTATGTTTGGGATGGAAATGTTCTTATTCATGAGTGGAAATATGATTTAAAACAAAGGCCAAAACTCGTTGTTGTTGATGACGATGATTTGGTTTACGATAAACCGGAACCAATTGAAAATCTCATTACCTGGATATATGAAGGAGGAAGATTTGTACCAAGCGCTAAGATTGTTGGAGGTAACAAATTTTCAATCATCAATGATTATATTGGTCGTCCTGTCCAAGCCTATGATGAATTAGGAAATCTTGTTTGGGAAACTGATTATGATATTTATGGTGATTTAAGAACCCTAAAAGGAGATAGAAGCTTTATACCTTTTAGGCAACTCGGTCAATATGAAGATCAGGGTACGGGCTTATACTATAATAGACATCGCTATTACTCCCCTGAGACTGGACTTTATATTTCAAGAGACCCTGTCGGATTGGATAGTAGAGAATATAATTTTTATAGACATGTAAGCGATACAAATAGTATCGTTGATATTTTTGGATTAGATTGGAATTATTTTTTAACCAATTCTAATGGTGATGCTTACTATCATGGAAGAGCTGATGATAAGGCTACTATGGAAGATGTTGCTAAAAGACACGCAAAAACAGACGGTACTGACGGTGTTAGATTTGGAGAGGGAGATAAAATGACTAGAGTTACTGAGGTAGGCTCAGAAAAAGATTTAGTTAGAGGTATTGAACAAAGAGGTGTTGAAGAAAATGATTTATTAGGCTACGGTAGTGATAAAGCAAGAGGTAATAAAATAAATGGTATTTCTGAAGCGAAACAAGGAACTGTTACTGGAAAAGATAGGCTACGTCAAGCAGATAAGTTTCGTAACGGTAAAAAAGTAAGCGAATTGCCATCTCTTCAAGAGTTAGAATTTGACAGTAAATTTAGAGGTTGTAAATAATTGATATGCAAGAAAAACTAGAAAATATCCACGATATTTGGATTGATAAATTGTTTGAAGAATACAAAAAATGTGTTAAAGAAAAGGTTATTGAATCTTTTATAGGAAGTTTTAGCTCCAATAAGCATGATTTGAGATCAGCTTTACCAGTTTTTGCAATAATGCAAACATTCCCTAATCATAAATTTGTTTTAAGGGAAAATCAAGATTTAAAAAGAGAATCTCCATGTGGAATTTGTTCAACAGCTTATGGTTATCCTAAAGAACTTGAAGAAGAAGATATAGAAATACTAAATATGTCCGTAAATACAGGGGGATTAATAGGTCATCGACTGACTAGTTATTTCTATTATTTGCATTATTTTAACAAAAAAAAAGAAAATATAAAGATTAATGGCGAAGATATTCGAATTTTTTCTGAAATAATTGATATTATACTTAAAGCAGAAGAAGGTGATACCTTAAAAAAAGAAGTTCAGAAAAACATAGGGAAAATTAAGGGTTTTAAGACGACAATAGAAGACCGAAAAGTTTTACTAGAAACTTTAGGGTACTGTAGTATTTTGGAGACTGAAAAATACAAAGGCTTATTAGAAGAATATACTAATCTTGCTGTTGCCCCAAGAAAAACCCATAGTTCTGATTGGAATTACCCTGTAGATTTCTGGCTTGGTAAAGATGGTATTAATAAAGAAGCTTTTAAGTTTTGGTTTGGAGATTATAAAGAATTAGAAAAGTATTGGAAATAAATCATCCATTAGATGTTTTTTAGTAATTAAAATAAATTTGATTACGTCATATGTCAAAAAGAGCAACACCTTGGAAAGAAGGTAAAATTATTAGTATAGAAACAAGAAAAGGAGTATTTGTATTGGCTCAAATGTTAAAAGACCCTTTTTTACGATTTTATAAAGTGTTTAGAGAAGATGAAAATTGGGAAAAAGTTGATACAGGTATATTTAATACGTTAACTGTTACTGCTGTGACAGGACAGTTCTTAAAATCAAGTAATATAACAGAGATAAAAGGAGCGATACCAGATACATCTCGAGAGGATCCGGATACTTGGATTGATCAAAATAAAGGAACTAGAGCTGTTAAAGTATGGGGAAAAACAGAAAAGGAAAAAGAGTTTATAATTTTAGGAAAAGAAGCTGGAGGTAGTTTAGTTAAAAAAAACTTATGGTGGTCACCAACACCCGGTAATCCCACAAGGCCCCATCCAAGCGGTGTAATTGATTCGGTAGTATTGGAGGATATACCATTAAATGCGAATGATATTATTGATCAACATGATTTAACAAATTTAGCTGTTTACCCTTCATTAAATGAAAGACTTTATTTATGTTATAAACTAGATAAAAATGTAGATCCTTATAAAGATTTAGTTTTCAATAGAGAAATCCCTGAAGAATATAGCGTAGCGATAGATATTTTGTCAGCAGGAGGGAATGCTGAAAAAAAAGAAAGTATATTAAATACTTATTTTAGATAATTTAGTTGACCCAAGCTTTTTATAAGAGAATAAAAAACAACAAAACCCGCTAATTTAGCGGGTTTTGTTTAGTATTAGATACTTTAAAGTGTTCGGTAGTTTTGTATGAGGATGTAGAGACTGGACTTTACTATAATCGATTTAGATATTATTCTCCCGAAACTGGATTGTATTTGACTCAGGATCCGATAAGATTATTTGGAGGGAATAGATTATATTCTTATGTTCATGATTCAAATGCCTGGGTCGACCCACTAGGTTTAATAAAAGCACCTTCTAGTGTTCCAAATTCTTCAGGAGTCTACACTTTAACAAACCCAACAACAGGAGAAGCATATGTTGGATCTGGACTAGATGCTAATAGTAGAATGTCTGACACCAGTCATACAAAAGCACAATCCATGTTATCTCATCCTGATACAAAAGTTGATTTTACGCCTGTAGACTTAGGTGATGCGAAAGACTGGAAAAGTCAAAACAGAATTTTAAGGCATTTTGAACAACAAGAGTTTGAAAATGTTAAAAATACGGGGCAATATGACATGTTAAACTCAAATAATCCAGAAGCCGCAATTAAAAAAACTAGAAATGCTGGTATTGTAAAAGATAAAAAAGCTTCAAAAGGACTAAAAATAAAATGTAAATAATTAATATGTACACACAAATTAAAAAAACAATTATAAATGCAGATAGTACAAATTGGTATTTTTCAATTGAAAAGCAAGATTTTGGTGGAAATGTGGAATATCGACAATATCTAGATTTTCCACATGAAAAAGAGTACTTAGATATTAGAACAATTACTTTTTCAATTACTTCAAATGATGAGGATAAGATAAAAAAATATCCAGATTTTATTGTAAAACTTTTAAATTTAAAATCGTTAACTATTCCAATAGATTGGTTAGATAAAATAGAAATACCACTAAGTATTGAAGTTTTAAAGTTAACTTCTCCTGTATCTAAGTTTGATAGCCAGCACCAATGGCCAAGTAACTTAGTTTTAAATGATTTAAAATATTTAGCAATTCCAGAACTTGTAAAACCATATGTGTTCAATATTTTAAATTTTCCAAATATAGAATGGATAGATTACGATTTAGCAGCGGAAAAGAATACTAATAGAATTAGCGAACTATCAAAATTAAATAATTTAAAACATCTAATATTTGGGCATGCAAAAAAAATAGATATTTTCCCTTTCTTTTTTAATCATAAAATTGAGACTTTAGAATTGTTTGCATGTATTGATAAAAATTTTTTGATTGAAAAAATTATTGGATTTAAAAGTCTAAAAAGCTTGTACATTAATAATATTTCTGTTGTTTTTGATTGTACTATTTTACTTGAATTAGAAGAATTAGAAGAATTAAATTTATTAAATATTAAAAATGTTATCAATGTTGAAAAAATATTGGAACATAAGAATATAAAAAGAATATTAATTAAATCTTGTAATAATCCATTTAAAGGAATAGGGAAAAGTGTTTTTTTTGAGAAAGGATATAGCTCGTTAGTTATAGATTATGCCTAATTGTCGGAAACTCTTTTTGTACAAAGCGGATCAGCAAAGTATAAAAAACCTCGCAGATTGCGAGGTTTTTTATGTCCTATTTTAGCATATACAGATCATTAACAGCTAGTTTTAGTTTTTATTAAATTTTAAGTTTGAGAAAATAAAACTATAATTGATTTTAAAAGCAGAGTAATGTAAAGTAGAGGTGTTTTAAATAAGATTTAAAATTATGAATTAATAAATACTTTAAACGTTGATGATTATGCTAAAACTAGTGATATTAAAAACGGTAAAGTGAATATTCATTGCTATTAAGGTTAAAAATGGAAAATAAGTATCAAGAAAAAGTAGACAAGGAAGTTATTGAAATAATTAATCCTATTCGTAATAATTGGGATAATTTTACTGAAAAAGAGTTAGAAATCTTCTTAAAAAAATTTGGGAATGTATGTAGAGACGAAACTTCTTTATTAAGAAAAAGTATTCTTTCGGATAATGAATTAGCCAATGATTTGTTAGAAATTGGAGATAAGTATAATAATAATTCTAAAATTTTAATCGAAATAGTATCGTCAATAAATAATATGAATAAAAGATATGGTTTAGAAATTACAGATGATATTTTTAAATTTCTTATTACTCAGACTAAAAATAAGAAAGTGAATTTTTATGTTTCAATTTTTATAACGGAGTTGCCTCAGTTTGCAAGCTATGCTCATAAATGGGATTATATTATGTCAATTCCTAATATTGCACCTAAGGAAAAATCAATAAATACTTTTTACCGAATAATTAATGATAATATTAATAATATTCCTGATAGATATAAAATTGATGCTATAAAAATATTTGATAAAACTCTACTTAATTTTAATTTACATGAAACTACCGTCAAAAAATATTCAAAAATTATAATTGAGTTAATAGAAAGTTGACAAATAGACAGACTTAAAACACAAACCTTTGCTCTGCTGATATGAACATCTCGCTCGTGAACACAAGCGAATAGGCAAAGCATAAAAAAGAACCTCGTCAGTATGGCGGGTTTTTTTATGCGACAAAATAGGAGAAAAAATCCTGTATTTTTTTGGAAGAATGTCTGCATTGCGCCGAATGAGCTAAATAATAGTGAGAAAAACTTTTTGCAGATGCAAAATAAACAATAAAAGTTTGTATGATGATATAGTCAAAAAAGCAGATGATTTGAAGTTAATTTTAATAAAGGAGAAGGAATAAAATGTCATTAGATAAAACAATAAGAGAAAATTCGAATGGAAAGTATTTAACTATTCATGCTAATTATTTTCAGGAAGGAATAGAGTATGCTGGTCAAATTGGTATTTCTCAAATCCAGCTAAGAGGGATACTCGGAAGCGAGAATGCAGGTTTTGAAGTTAATTTTAAAGAATTTGAAAAAATTTCTAAAATTTTAAAAGTAATTTCTTTTGCAGGTACTATAGAAAATGTCGTGCATTTAGAATCTATTTATTCCTTGGAAAATATTGAGAAAATATCTTTCCAACAAAAGCAGAAATTTACAATAGATATTTCTAAATTTCCGAAAATTGTCCACTTAGGAGGTGAATATTGGAAGGGATTACATAATATAGATAAGGCATTTTCTTTGAAGATTATAGTGCTTTTAAAAATTCCAGATTCTAATCTTAAAAGGTTCTCAGAATTAGTGAACTTAAGGATCTTACATATTTATAGTTCTAAAATACAATCAATAGAGGGCATTGAGAATCTACCTATTGAGGAACTGTCTTTAGTAAGGAATACTTACTTGAAAGACATTCAGACATTAAAGCAACTGACATTTCTAAAAGAATTAAGTATAGAAAAATGTAAATTTTTAACAGATTTTTCTTTTTTAGGGAATACTTCTATAAAAGAGTTATTTATTGACGATCTAAATTCTATAAAGTTTATTTCTTCCATGATCGGTTTAAAAAAAATAAATTTCTGGAATTGTAAAGATGGTGATATGACTCCATTGTTAGAGTTAAAAAGCTTAAAAGAAATAAATTTTTATCCTAATAAAAAGCATTATTCACATACAATTGAAGAAATAATAGAAATAACTGGTGCTAGGAGAGGTCGAAATGCTTAATTGAATTTCCAGAACGATATGGAGGTGATTTTGACGATTTTAAAATTCCAAACTAAAGATTGTCAGGAAGAAGTTTAGTCTAATGCTCAAAATCCTGTGGCCTAATAATGCAAACTCACAAAAATGTTTAGATGTTGCTGATGAGAGCATTAGGAAAAAATAATAAAATGTCATTAATTCAAACATTAGATGTCAAAAAGAGCAACACCTTGGAAAGAAGGTAAAATTATTAGCATAGAAACAAGAAAAGGAATATTTGTATTGGCTCAAATGTTAAAAGAACCTTATATAAGGTTTTATAAAGCCTTTAGAGAAGATGAAAATTGGGGGAAAATTGATACAAGTATTTTTGATACATTAACTGTAACTGCTGTAATAGCACAATTTCTAAAATCTAGTAATATATCAATAATAAAAGAAGCAATACCTGATACTAAAAGAGAAGATTCAGATACGTGGATAAAGCAAAATAGTGGATTCAGGAAAGTGAAAACATGGGATGGAACAGAAAATGAATTAGAATTTACGATAATAGGGGAGAAATCAGGAGGTAGTTTAGTTAAAAAAAATTTATGGTGGTCACCAACACCTGGTAATCCCACAAGACCCCATCCAAGCGGTGTTATTGATTCTGTAATATTGGAGGATATACCATTAAATGCGAATGCTATTATTGACCAACATGACTTAACTAATTTAGCTGTTTATCCCTCATTAAATGAAAGACTTTATTTATGTTATAAACTAGATAAAAATGTAGATCCTTATAAAGATTTAGTTTTCAATAGAGAAATCTCTGAAGAATATAGCGTAGCGATAGATATTTTTTCAGCAGGAGGGAATGCTGAAAAAAAAGAAAATATATTAAATACTTACTTTAGATAATTTAGTAAGTGCAAGCTTTTATAAGAGAAAAAACAACAAAACCCGCTAATTTAGCGGGTTTTGTTTAGCAAATAGTTCTTTGAAATTTGTATAAGCGTTTATTATTAAGCGTTTTATATATTATATTTTTTTTTGAGTTTTTTCATGTTAAAATTAAAAATTAATGTTTATGTTTGAAATGAAATGTCATTAATATGGAGAAAATAATTAGTGTTAAAATAAAAAAACAATTAGATGTTATTTTAGAGTTAAAAACTCAAATAGATAATTGGAAATCTTACACTGAACAAGAAGTTTCTCAAATAGTTAAGGAATTTGAGAAAAAGCCTAGAGATGAAGGATCATTTTGGTTTGAAGAAACTTTATCTGATAAAAAGCTGGCTTCTAATTTAGTTGCTATTGCAAATAAATATCCAGAAAACACAAAAATGAATGTTTATGTAGTTTCTGCATTGGGTAATATGATAAAAAGATACAAATTAGAATCATCCCAAGAAATCTTTAATTATTTTTTAGAAAAAGCTCAAGCAAAAGAAATTGCTCTTTATGTATCTTTCTTTTTACCATACTTGCCTCAATTTGATAAGTATGAAAAAAAATGGGAATATATTATGTCTATTAAAAATATTAAACCTTTAAAAGATTCCGAAACCTCCTTTAAAGAAAGAATCGAATTTTTCTTAAACCAGTTACCGAATAAATATGTACAGGAAACGATTGTTTTTTTTGAGCAATGCATTAATGACGCTAAAAGTGATTATTCGAAAAACATGTATACAGAATTAATTGAGAAATTGCTATTGAGATCACTTACTTGATTGTTTCAACGAAAGTTAGATTAATATATCTAAGACGCAGGTTAATTTGTTAAAAAATAATTTTAATAGTAATTATGTATAAATTAGATATATTTCCATTTATTGGAACTGAAACTTATAAATTAGGAATGTCATTTAACGAAGCTAAAAAATCCTTAAATGATCAAATTCAAATAATCGAAAACAAAAAAGAAAAAAAATAATTGACGGAATAGTTTCAATGAAATTCATAAATGATGAATTAAGCGAATTTTCAATCCTAGATAGTGGTGAGGTCTTTTTTGAAAACTTAGATGTTTTTTTAGATACTTTTCACGAAATACTTAAGCAGAAGTATGATTCCGTTTATAAATATGGTTTTTTAATATTTGATCAAATTGGAATTGCGCTTTCAGGTTATGTTGAAAAAGAAGAACAAAAAACAATAACCGTATATAGAAAAGGAGCTTGGAATCATATATTGGAAATGTGAAATATCAGTAATTATGAATTATTTAGAAGAAAAAGAAGGAAATATATTTTGTATACCATTATTCTTACCAGAAGATATAAAAGATAATAGAAAAAATTACGCTCGGGCTCAATATGATCCTAATTTAGAGTACGCATTTGGAAGATTAATTGAAATTAATAAATCTACAGGGGATTTAATTGAAATTTTTGATTATGTAGGATCAATTTCTTTTGAAAAAAATGTTGTAATAGAATCAGGTCAAATGTTTACTCCAATACGTATTACTCAAGCATTTGAAAAGAAAAGATGGAAATTCATTTTTGAAACTGAAAACTATAATAAAGAAGTAAATTCTAACTATAAAGAAATTTGTTTTGTATTAGGAGATAGAGATTCTCCAATTTTATGGAAAGGTGGTAATAAGTCTAACATAAGTATAGATGAAGCTAAAAAATATAAACGATGGGTAATTCATCATCCAACAAGAATTGAAGAAGCCATTAGAACTAAAGATTTTTCAATGATTATTTAAAGAATAGTAAATTATGGAGATTAATAATTTTAAAGAACTAATTGCCCTTTTTTTTGGGTTGAACACGAGAAAAGTGTCTCGGTATGTTTAAACGTAGGAGATTACAAAACGGAAATTTTCGAAACAAGAGAAGATGAAGGATTTGAAGGAAACGGATATGACTGGGCTTCTTTGGCACAAGTTTTTTTGGAGGAGAAAAAACCTGAGTTTATCAATATAGTTAAGTTTGATCCAGAAGGGAGTATGTTTTGTGCCTACTCTTCTGATGCAGATGCGCTTAAAATATTTATTATATCATTTAAAGAAGCTTGTGAGGATAAAACATTGATACTTGATTTGTTTTCAAGGGCAGAGTTAGATTGATATATTTTAAATATTAAATAGTAATAAAAAGACTGCTTGAAAATTATTTTTTAGGCAGTCTTTTTACATAGAAATCATACAATATTAAAAGATATTAAGCAAAGAGAGGAAAAATGAGATATGAAACAAGAGTTAATAAGTAAAATTAAGTTAGCATTATCGACTAATGATTTTTTCGCCGGTAAATCTGTTGATGAAGAAACAATTAAAAAAGCTGAAAAGGAACTTAATGTGAATTTTGATAATGACTATGTTCAATTTTTAAGGCTTTTTGGTGGCAGTTACACAGGTTTTCCAGTGTATGGTTTTAATAACTGTGAAATGTTATCAGAGGAAACAGTCATAGATTTGACAAAGGATTTTAGAAATAGTTATTCAATAGATAACAGGTGCGAATTAATACAATTGAGTTATGTTATTTCTATAAGTGGAAATGGAGATCCTGTATTTATTTCGCCAGATAATAAAGTTTGGATATATTATCACGATGATAATGAAACGGAAGAATTAAATAAGTCTTTTGAAGAACTAATAGAGCAAAATTTGGTGTAATTGTATGAGACACCAACAATAAGAAAAAATCATTTTAGTTATGAATAAAAAACTAGTACAAGAATCTATAAGTTTATTAAATTTTGAGAAAACTAAAGAATTCAGTTTCTTTTGTTTAGACAGAATAATAGATTTATATGCAGATGTTGATTTAAATATTGATATAAGTAAAGCTGATAAAAATATTCAAAAAGGAACAGCTTTTCTAACTTTAAAGACTATATATCAATTTTTAAAAGAAAGAAATAATCCTTCAGTTGTCGAAATTAAAAATAGAATAAATATCTGTTATCCACTAATCTTAGATGTTGAGGATATTTTTGATAATGATATACCAAATACTGTTGCTTCATTAGTAGCCCAAGGATTGGATTATTTATTAAATTTTGAATTAGAAAAAAATGAAGATTTTATTTATAATTGTTCTGAGAACAATTTAGAAATTCTTAATCAATTAAATTCTGAATATTTTTTTAAAGTTATGAATGGTGATGAGGAAGATTTAGATGATTTTTTAGATCTAATTTTTGAAAATGAATATAAAATACAATTACAAGCATTGGATTTAATAAAACATAATAAAAAAGATGAATTAAATATTCTAGCTGGAAACACGATCATAAGCAAACCAGAATAGCAATAAATTTACAACCAATGAATTTGCTAAATAAAAAAAGAGGCTTTTTGCCTCTTAACTTTTAATGTTTCCCGTTTCCTTTACCATTTCCGTGGCCGTTGCCATTCCCATTATTTCCGTTATCTTTTCCTTGTTTATTATTTCCTTTTCCCGGTTTTTGTCCAATCGTTTTTTGAGGTTTTCCTTTATAGCCTTTTCCGTATTTTACTTTATGCGTTTTAAAATTGTCATACGGGGTATTTCCTCTGTAGTCTGTTAATACTACTTTATATTCATTGTAAAGATCATAATTTCTATAAACAGAAGGCAATGTTCTGGCTCTTAACCATTTTCCGTTACTGATGTAAATGTAATTTGAAGTGCTTACATCATAATAAGTTTCAAGATCCGGCAAATAATAATAACGTGCCTCACTATAACCAACTGGTCCCCATGCCGGAGGTGTACCAATATTAACATTAACATTCACTTGAGCATTTGAAAAATGAATAGTCAGAAGGAAAAAACCTACGAATAAATATTTTAATGATTTCATAATTTTATTTTTTTAAATTATTAATAATGATAGTGAAACAAAAAGCATACCTAAAAGTACTATGTTACTTTTTTAAACGATGGCTATTTTAATGATTACCCCTAAGACAGCAGCGATAAGAATGATATAAGGTTCCTGAATTTTTTTTATATAAAGTAAAGCAAAAATAGTTGCAATAGCTATTAGAATGGTCGGAATATCAATAATGTTCCTTTTTGCAATGACAATTACAGATCCTACTAAAGCTCCAATAACGGCAGCAGTTATCCCTTCAACAAATGCTTTGACAGATTTGTTCTCGGCAATTTTTTTAAAGTATGGCGCTAATGCAATCGTAAACAAATAACAGGGTAGAAATGTTGCCAATGCGGCTGTTAAGGCTCCCAGAAATCCGGCAACCAGATACCCTATAAAACCTACTGTAATAACAACCGGGCCAGGAGTAATCATAGCTACAGCCACCGAATCCAGAAATTGCTGTTCGGTGAGCCAATGGTTTTCTGTTACCACGCCCGCATGCAAAAAAGGAACAATAGCAAGTCCGCTTCCAAAAACAAAGGCTCCGGCCTTGCCAAAGAAAACAGCAATTTTTACAAGTAATGTACTTTCATGATTCCAAAAAGCAAATTGAAAAAGAACTATTGAATTTACTGTTTTTGTATTCCACCATTTAGTGGGTGCTTTTATAAACATATATAAAAGTCCGGCGGCGATAAATAAAAGCACCTGCTCTTGTTCGGTTATATAAGTGATAATCACTGTAAAAATAAAAAAAAGCCATAAAAGCCACTTAGATTTAAAGGACTCCAAATTAAATTTCCCGATAGATTTTAAGGTGAGTTTATAAGAACTCAGCGCGATAATTCCTATTACGGCAGCTCCAACACCATAAAATATAGCCTGAATCCATGACAAACCACCATAGGCCTGATAGACAATTCCGAGAAGTAAAACCATTATAAAAGAGGGCAGAACAAATGCAAATCCAACCAAAGTTGCCCCTAATATTCTATAATGTACAAATCCAATATAAATTCCTAATTGGGCCGCCAAAGGACCTGGTGCTAATTGTGCCAGTGCCAAACCCTGTTTGTATTCTTCTTCAGAAATCCATTTTCTGTTTTCTACTAAATCCCTGTGCATATAACCTACCAGAGCAACCGGACCGCCAAAGCCAATAGTGCCGAGCTTTAAAAAGTATAAGATTAATTCCCGTAAGGTATATTGTTGATTTTCGCTCATTGTATTAGTTTTTAAAAAGCAATCCCAAATTGGAAACCTATTGTAAAAGAAGCGGGATGATCATTGCCAAAGCGAACAGGTAATGGTACGGCCGCATAGTAACTGCAAGTTTTATTTTTTATGATGGTTTTATTAAATACCGGAGTAACACCATACCTGCCGCTGGTTTCAAAAGCTGCCCTTCCCGCAAAAGTATAGCCATTGCCCAGAGCCACAAGAACACCGGGATGAAATAATAAGTTAGTTACTTTGTCTGTTCCCTGATCGTCTTTTATGTTTGGAACTATTTCAAAAGAGAATCCTATTTTTTCACTTTTCCAGATGTTAATTCCGGTCGGAAAACCAACAGCATAATAATCTCTAAAATTGACATTAGTTTCATGTTCACTAAAGGTAACCACCGGATGCATTATGCCAAAATAGCCGGTAATTTTTGGATAAACTGTTTGCGAAAATAAAACCGGGCTTGTAATCACGGCAAGCAAAAGGAGCAAATATCTGAGTGACATAGCTTTGTTTTTAATAATAAAAACAAAACTATAACTATCAAATTACTGTAAATAGAATCTTATTTACCTTTTGTATCTGGATTACTTTTCTTTATTTTTTTGTATAATAAAAAAGGAGAGATTGAATTTAATATCGCCTGAAATTTGTTTTAAATCAAATAGAAATTAAGTGTCAATTTTAAATCATTTCTTTTTTTGAAAAGATTTGGGCTTCATTCCAATATGCTCTTCAAAAACTTTAGCAAAATGACTTAAGTTGGAAAATCCCAGACTAAAACCAACTTGTGAAACAGACATCTCATTTTCTTTTAGTAATCGGGCAGCTTCTTTCATTCTAAATTTTTGGTAATAACTAAAAAAGCTGTCCCCAAATATTTGTTTAAATAATCTTTTAAACTTTGATTCGCTCATTCCTATTTGAGAGGCAAGATCTTTAATAACCGGAGGTTCATTAATATCGGTTAAAATCAGATCTCTCACTTTATAAATTTTTTGAACATCGATTTGGTTCAGGGCATGCGTGGTAGGATTTTCTCTTTTAAAAAGCTCTTTTAAAGTGAGATATATTAATTCTTCGGCTTTAATTTTAAAGAAAAAATCACTCAAAGAATCTCGAATTTCAGTCTGAATAATTTCCAAAGCTACTTGTTGAATTTTCGGAGAAATTAACTCTTCAAAAAGAATGGATTGTTCGCTCTCAATAATATTTTTAAAAATTTCATTATCAATATGTAACCCTAAAATTTTTGCTAATTGATCTGCATCAATTCCAATAAAAATAGAATTGAATTTGGTTCTGCCCGGATAAAATGTTTCAATATTTAGTTTTCCTTTAAAAATTTGAATCGAAGGCAAATCTTCCCTGGAATATTTATTTTTTGAATTAGCATCCGGAAAAATATTATTAAAAGAAAATAAAATTCTGTTTAATGTATTTTGACCTCCAAATCTCTTGGCAAGCAGATTATCATTATACTCATAAAAACTGACAAGCATATTTATTGAATTATCTAATCTAAATCCCATTAAATATCCTTTGCCTTTAGTTTCGGGTATTACTAATATTCCGTTTTTTACTTCGGTACCTAATAGATCTGCAAAACCTTCTAAAAAACCGAATTCCTTTCTAACATTTAATTCCATTTATTTTGACCTTTTAGAGCTGTAATTGTGTCAAATGTAGCTATTTTAACCCTTATTGATTAGATAATTTTGGCAAAAAATAATTTAAAAAACTACAAAATGACTAATACTAAAAGTAAGGCCATCATAAATGCAAATGTATTTGATGGTAAAAATGTGATTGGTAAAAAAAACGTTGTTTTTATCGACGGTGTAATTGTTTCCGTTTCTGATGAATTGCCACAAAATATAGATGAGGTGATCGATGGAACGGGATGTACTCTTCTGCCGGGTTTAATAGATGCCCATGTTCATACATCAGTTGAATTTTTAAAAGATGCATTAAAATTTGGTATCACCACCGAGTTAGAAATGATGGGAGGTTTTACCAAAAAAGGACGCGATACGCAATTAAAAGGAATCACAGGTGCTGCTGATGTTCGTTCTGCGGGAATGGGTCTAACAGCTCCCGGCGGTCATCCTGACGAGCTGATTCCTAAAGGGAATGGAATTCCTGAATTTGTGTTAAAAGAAATGGAGAAAATGAGCGAAGAAGAAAAAGCTATATTTATAGCTGCCCATCAGGCTCAGAAAGAAGAAGAGGAATTAAGTCCCGATGTTACTTCACTTGAAGGAGCGATAGATTTTGTGAATCGTCAGGTAAATAATGGTGCAGATTATTTCAAATTAATGATTGAGGAAGGAACCGTCATGAATGCACCGGGCTTACCTGTTATTGAAACTCAGGTATTAAAAGCAGCAGTAGACGAAGCTCATAAATTAGGCAAAATTGCCATAGCGCACGTTTTAACAGCCGAAGCAGCAAAAACAGCTGTAGAAATTGGTGTTGATGGCCTGGCGCATTTATTTATTGACAGACCCGATTGGACACAAGATCTTATTGAATCTATCGCAAGTAAAGGAATTTTCGTAACACCTTGTCTGGTATTGAATTCATCGATTATAGGGAATTCTGCCTGTCATGTTGCGCATGATGAAAGAGTTGAAAACAAATTAAATGAAGACTGGAAAATGACAATGTGCTCTTGTTTCAATACTTTCCCGGAAGGCAATATGGAAGATAACTTTAATAACGTGAAGGATTTACGCGATGCGGGAGTAGATATACTTGTTGGAACAGATGTATCAGTACCGATGCCTCATTTGGGAGGTCTTGCACATGGTGTGAGCGTTCATCATGAAATGCAGCTATTGGTAGAAGCCGGATTAAGTCCAATTGAGGCATTAAGATCTGCAACATCAGTAACTTCCAAAAGATTTAATTTATCAGATAGAGGATTAATTGCTGAAGGAATGAGAGCTGATTTACTATTAGTTAAAGGTGATCCTACTAAAAATATTTCAGATTCTCTGTCTATAATGGGGATATGGAAAGAAGGTGAATCTTATCATAACTAGCCCTGCAGGATTTTATAATCCATAATACTCATAACTCCACTTTTGTCCACTTCATTACTCCGTTTGTCCATCTGGGCTATATTGGCATTTTAATACAAGCAATGCCTTGGTACTTTTGACAAAGAAATTAATGAAACCAATAATTAATAAAAATCAAAAAACATGAAAACTTTAAATTTTGCATCGACTGCAGTTTCTGCCCTTAGCCTTTTAGCCTTGATTATTACAAGTACTGCTTCTGCCCAGCAATCAGGAATAAAACGCACTGATTTACAACGTTACGATCTTAGCGTTCCGGGATACGAAACGGTTCAGGCCCGTATTGATTTTGAAGCTCATACCGCTTTTGGAAAGCACTCTCATCCGGGTGAGGAAGTTATTTATGTCCTGGATGGCGAATTAGAGTATGAAGTTGAAGGTCAGTCTCCTGTTACTTTAAAGGCTGGAGAAGTACTTTTTATTCCGGCAGGCGTAGTGCACTCTGCAAGAAATAACAGCCACGCAAAAGCTTCTGAGCTGGCAACGTATATAGTAGAAAAAGGGAAACCTGTCCTGGTAATGAAAAAGTAAAAAACATATTATAAATTAAATTTATAACTATCAAAAATTATTAATTTGATTTATAAACAAGAAAACCGCAATTTTGTCCTGTCAATAAGAAATGACAGAGATAAAAAATCAAAACTTTAAAATAACAATTAAAACACAAAAGAAATGAAAACCAATTTAAAAACAATCGTAACAACAAGCTTCGCCATTTTTTTATTAGCAGTAACAACCGCATTTTCTCAAAGCCAAAGAAAACCGGCAAGCCTTGGAAGAGAAGAATATATTGAAGTAGAAAAAAATGTAAAATTGCATGTTACTGATTTAGGAGAAGGAAAACCGGTAATATTAATTCACGGTTGGCCATTGAGTGATGCCATGTACGAATACCAATATGCAGAACTTATCCAAAAAGGATACCGCGTTATCGGAATTACGTTAAGAGGTTTTGGATTATCAGACAAACCGGGTGGGGCTTATAATTATGATGTTTATGCAGATGATATCAAAGTGATTCTGGACAAGCTTAAAATTGAAGGAGCAACCATCGGCGGATTCTCTATGGGAGGCGCAACAGTAATTCATTATGTTGCCAAATACAATGCGGCCCATGTTTCAAAACTAGCATTATTTGGTGCAGCAGCTCCATTATGGACTAAAAGAGCCGACTTTAACTATGGTTTCTGGACAAAAGAAGATGTAAACGGACTTATTGCCCTTAATAATACTAACAGACCACAATTGTTTGAAAATTTCGGAAAAATTTTCCCGGCCAATGAAACAAGTGTATCTGCAGGACAAGGTGCATGGCTAGGAACCATTCAGGCACAGGCTTCTCCTTATGCAATGGCAGAATCTATGAAAGCGCTTCGTGATACTGATTTAAGAGAAGATTTGAAAAAAATCAAAATCCCAACTCTTATTCTTCACGGAACACAAGATAAAATCTGTTCTTATGAATTGGCCGAGCAAATGCATAAATCAATTGCCAATTCAACTTTGGTTCCATTCGAGAAAAGCGGTCATGCCTTATTTATTGAAGAGCTTCCAAAATTCAATGCCGAATTGATCAAATTCATAAAATAAATAAAACAAAATCAGGAAAGCTGTCTTTTAAAGATGGCTTTCTTTTTTAAAATAAATAAAAAGAAACAATGAAAAATATAGCAGCCCTTGTATTAGTACTATTGAGTTTTAATTTGTTTGCACAAACTACGGAACAAAAAATAAAGCAGTTGGGAATTCAGCTACCACAAATACGGGAATCGTTAGGAAGTTATCAGGATATGGTAAGAGTTGGAAATCTTGTTTTCCTTTCGGGAAGAGGACCGCTTAAAGCAGATGGTAAATATATTACCGGCAAAGTAGGGCAGGACTTAACGACCAACGAAGGTTATCAGGCGGCCAGGTTAACGGCTATAAATCAACTGGCGATACTTAAGCAGGCTTTCGGAACTTTGGACAAAATAAAAAGAATAATCAAAGTAAATGGTTATGTGCATACTGCTGATTCCTTTACGGAGCAATCAAAAGTGATGAATGGTTTTTCAGATTTATTAATTGAGGTTTTTGGTGAGCAGGGAAAACATGCCCGTACTTCAGTAGGCGTTTTTACACTGCCACAAAATATGGCAATAGAGGTAGAAATGATTGTTGAGGTAAAATAATAATGAAGAATATATCAATAATATGTTATATACTATTTGTTGTCTGTTTTAAAGGCAGGGTTACTATAAATTCAGCTCCATTCTCTTTTTCGCCTGTAGCCGTAATAGTACCGCCATGTCTTAGTACAATTTTTTTGCAAAGAGACAGCCCAAGACCGTTTCCTTCATATTCATCTTTAGAATGCAGTCTTTCAAAAGCATTAAATATTCTTTCGTAATGACTTGAATCAAGTCCAATTCCATTGTCTTTAATATTTATTTGAACAAACTCCCTTTGGTCATTGTTTATAATAAGAGATGATATGGTAACTCTGGGCGGTTGGTTTGCTTTTGAAAACTTTAAGGCATTGTGTATCAAATTATAGAACAACTGTTGAATTAAAATTGTAGCCCCTTCTATCTCAGGAAGCTCGCTTTTGATTAGTATGGCGCCTTTTTCTTTTATGATGAGCTCAAGATCAACCTTTATGTTTTCAATTACTTCATCAAGATTTATGTTTTCTATAGGCTGCGTTTTTTTATCCAGAGTAGAATAGGCTAGTATTCCTTCTATTATTGTCTGCATTCTTTGAGCAGACTGATCTACTTTAGTAAGATATTTGTTTGATACATCATTAAAATAGGCACTGGAGTTGTTCCTTAAAAGACTAATGAAGGTTTTGATTTTTCGCACAGGCTCTTTAAGGTCGTGACTTACAATATTGGCAAAATGCATAAGGTCTTGATTTGATCTTCTAAGTTCCTGAGTGCTTTCATCCACTTGTTTTTTTAACTCCTGCTCAAATTGTCTTTGCTGGTTAATATCCTGAACAATTCCAATAATAGTAATTGGAGTGCCGTTTTGATCATTAATTAATTTTCCATTGACTTTTACCCATTTAACGGTCTGATCCTGATTTACAATTCTGGCTTCGTAATTTATTTTTCCGGTGATATGTGCCTCCTGATGCGCTTTTTCGCGCAGGAGCTGATCGTCAGGATGCAGTTTTGCTATGAGCTGCTCATTCGGAATTTCCCTGTCAACGGACCATATGGTATTGAAATTTCCATTGGTATTGATCTTTTTTGTAGAAAGGTCTATTTCGTAAGTTCCCATTCCGGAAGATTCAATAGCCATTCTGAGCCGCTCATCTGAACTTTGAATTTGTTTATGTGCTTCATAAAGATCAGATACATCTGCCCCTGTATTCATTATGCCATAGATTTTTTTCTCATTATCAAAAAGAGGAATAAAACTATAATTGAAATAAAATGTTTTTAATACATTGTCGATTACCAAATCTACTTTTTTGTTTTTGGCATGAAACGGAATTCCAGTTTGAAACACACTTAATGCCTGATTAAAAATCTGCTGGTTTTCGATTTCGGGAACGACCTCAAGATATTTTTTACCAATTACCTCAGTCCCTTTTCCCCATGCCTTAATCATGGCCGGATTAGCCAATTCTATTTTAAGTTCATTTCCTGTGTAAACAGCTATTGGCAAAGGGGTATTATCCACAATGTTTTTCAAAAGCATTAGGTTGTCGTACATCAGTATTGGTGATTTAGATTTTTGACGAAACTAGATATAAGTTATCAGTATCTTGTTATGTAAATATAAAAGAATGTTTCAGAATTATAATATTGAGTTCTTTTAGATATTTAGAAATGTACCGCTGCCTGCCACATTTAAAACGTTTTATGGCGTCAATACTTTATTGCGGCATGTTTTGAGTTTGCAGTTTTTATTAAGGCATTTAATTTACTGTCAAAATAATTATACATTTGTTTTCAAGCCAGAAATATTTATAGCTGCTATATAAGTTGCGTTACCAATGACTGGACGGCCGTGTGCAGATATTTAACTTACAAAGAAAAATGAAAAAACAAATATTAAATACAGACAATTCAAAAACAACAATCTTAATCAGATTGATGGTTGGAGTTGTATTTATTTCAGAAGGCATTCAGAAGTTTTTATTTAGTGACACACTTGGAGCAGGACGATTTGAAAAAATTGGTTTGCCTTCGCCAGAATTTCTGGGAAGTTTTGTTGGAAGTTTTGAAATTGTTTGCGGATTTCTTATTCTCCTTGGACTTTTGACAAGATTAGCCAGTATTCCACTTATCATCATAATGTTAGTAGCAATTGCGACCACTAAATCGGAAGTTTTAGCCGAAAAAGGTTTTTGGGAAATGATGCACGGAAGCAGAACCGATTGGGCAATGCTTTTGGGAAGTATTTTTCTGTTGATTAAAGGCGGCGGCTGCTGGTCGGTTGATAAAACTTTGATGAAAAATGGAGCATAAAGCAGGCTTACAAGATATTGCCAAACTTTTTCTAAAACTCGGAATTATTGGTTTTGGTGGACCAGCTGCACATATTGCAATGATGCAGAACGAAGTGGTCATCAAAAGAAAATGGCTGACCGAACAACATTTTCTCGACTTAGTAGGTGCAGCAAATTTAATACCTGGCCCCAATAGTACAGAAATTGCCATCCACATCGGACACGAAAAAGGCGGTTGGAAAGGTTTGATAGTTGCAGGTCTTTGTTTCATTTTGCCGGCAGTTTTTATTACAGGAATTTTTGCTTATTTCTATAAGCAATACGGGCAAATTCCCGAAGTACAGCCCTTTATTTACGGAATAAAACCCGCCATTATTGCCATCATTTTGAGTGCAATTTTTCCATTGGCAAAAAAATCCCTAAAATCGACACAAATCATAGTAATCGGATTACTTGTTTTGCTCGGTTCATTATTCAGCATCAACGAGATTTATTTGATGTTTGGAGCCGGTTTTTTGGCCTTATTTTTGGCATATTTAAGAAATCGAAAACAGGATAATATCATCAGTTTCCTGCCCTTAAGTTTATTGCAAATTACTAATACGACCCTACTTTCTGCAACTAACGCAAACTTGTTCTGGATTTTTCTAAAAATTGGTGCAATTCTTTACGGAAGTGGCTATGTATTGTTTGCTTTTCTTGACACAGAATTAGTTGCCACTGGACTTTTAACCAGACAACAATTAATTGATGCCATTGCCGTTGGGCAATTCACACCGGGACCAGTTTTTTCTTCGGTAACATTTATCGGTTATCAAATCAATGGTTTAGGTGGTGCAATAGTTTCGACAATTGCCATCTTTTTACCTTCCTTTGTTTTTGTAGCATTACTAAACCCAATTGTAAAGAAAATGCGAAATTCAGAACTTTTTTCTGCATTTTTAGATGCTGTAAACGTAGCATCAGTCGCCATAATTATAGCGGTTTGTTTTGAAATGGGCAAAGAGACTATTACAGATTGGCGAACAATTTTGATTGCAGTTTTAAGTATAATAATTGCATTTGGATATAAGAAATTAAATAGTGCTTTTGTGGTTTTAGGCGGTTCGTTAATAGGTTATTTATTGACACTAATATGATGCAACCACAACAAAATAACGTGAACGCACAATTGGATGTACAAACAATACAATGCAGATGATTTGTTTTTATGGAAACATCAAAAAATAGGAATCAAAAGAATTTTAAAGTGAGGTCTTTAAATGGAAAACCCGCCAAATATTTACATATAAGGCGGGCGTCCATAATAAACATAATCTTCCATTTTATGTTTACTGCAAAATCTTCATGAATATTAAATTTTAGATCTTTTTTGTCTTTTCTAAATGTTTAGTAGTGATTTTGTCCTTCACTAAAATACAAACGGATTTACTTCTTTACTATTACAATTTACGAGTAACTTCTAAAAAATAATAATATTTTCTGTATAATTATTTAATGATTACTGTCATGTTTGAAACAAGCACATCATTTCCATCATTCCCACTATATCTTTGCAAATAAAAATCAACATAATCATTAGCATTTAATTCTATAGAGGCATCAAGAGGTGCTACAACAATATCATTTGCCGCAGTTCCACGGCCATAAAATTTAAACTGAGGCACTGCCACACCATTTTTATACAAATGAACAATGTAGGTTCCTGCTGATGGAACCTGAAAGTTAACAGATCCGGATATTTGAAAAATTCTCTTTTTCTTACCAACATATCTTAATCTGTTGTAAGTACCATCTGCTGAAAATCGAAATAAGTTGCTGGAAACAGTTGGAATTGATGCTGAATAAATCCTTAAAATGTTGCTCGGAGTACCAGCACTTAAGTTAATTGGTATAGCTCCTCCAATTTCAGAGTCCATAGAAAAATCTCCGGTTGCATATGCATCAGCCTCATTCGGAATTCCTGCCGCTCTCACTGTCCATGCATTACTAAAGTTATGACCAGAATAGGTTGATGCCGGTGCATATGGTTTTACAAAATTAGCCGGGGTTGCACCAGTATAAACAACAGATTCTAAAACGGCATCGCCAGTAATAGTAAGACCAGCTGTAGAAAGGTCCAAACCATAGGCTCCGGGGCCAACAAAAGAGAACCCTCCTTGTTTTTCTATCAAAGTAAATGTTCCGGTAAATTTTTCGTACGTACCGCCATTATTAACAAACCATGCCTGATTGCTCAATAACAACTGACCAATATTCGTGTAAGTAATACCATTTAAATTTCCTGAATAATTAACGATGCTCATAAAAACTAATCCATAACCTGCTATAGTACCAACACTTGAAGCATTTGCAATTATCGTATCTCTAAGTAAAAAGGAATAGCTTGATGATGCAGCATTTAAATTAAATACAGTAGCATTTGGTGCCAAAATAGTAACATTTCTAATGCTGCCCCCTGTGCTTCCTTCAAAAAGAGTTCCCGATGTTTTAGTAATAACGTCCTGATTAGCATCCAGACCCTGTATATAAGCATCATTTAAATCAATAGGAAAATTAAAAACAATTGTGCCATTTATTTCATATAATGTATTGCTGTCCAGTACGTATTTAGCACCACCTCCGGCAGCTAATTCTGTCGCAAGCACAGTCGCCAAATTATCGGTCGATCTTATACGTTTAAAGTTTAACCTCGATCCGCCACTATTAATTGCAGTCCAGGATGCTGCACTATAATAATAAAATGATTTCAGGTCTGTATCATAGACCAATAAACTTTCGGCTGGACTTGCTATTGCAATTCGCTGCGCAGTTGTCATTCTGGGAGCAAGCAATCCCTGAGTTACAGAAGAAATTTCTAAGATAGAGCTTGCGTTCGGTGTAACTGTTCCGATACCAATTTGAGCATTTCCAATAATTGTTATAAAGAGAAAAAATACTAATAGAATGATCTTATTATTTGTTTGAGTAGATGTCATTATCATAGTTCGTATTAATTGAATATTTTTTTAAATTGTATAATGTTTTGATGAATTATATTTAGCTGCCGGAATTAGAAATAATAATTTTTTGAGTAATTTTTGCACCCTCAGCCGTTAAGAATGTTGCGATATACACTCCGGAACTCAATCCTGAAGTCGAAAAACTAAAGTGCTGCTCGGCGCCTAAATTATTATTTGAAATCACAGCTCTTCCAAGAATATCATAAAGCACAAATGATTTCATGATCTCATTATTTGGATTCGTCGCTTTTAAAACCTGGTTTTTATTGTCCTGGCTAATAAGAAATTTACTTTTGACAACATCACTTGTTCCCAGTGTTCCATTAGTAAAACTTATTTTAAATCGTTCGGTAAATTTTCCTGCTGCCACTACAGCTTCATATGGTGTACTTCTGATGTCATGATAAGACATATCAAGTGCATCGTATATATAAATGGGCTGTTCACTATCAAGATCTACGGTTTCAGAGATATAAAATTTAAATTTGGTAGTTGCTGCCGCTTTTGCAGAAAGCGGAATTTTTTTAGATAAATCCAAGCTAAGTCCCTGAATTACATAATCTCCTTCTTCTATCCAGAAAGAAACGTCATTAGGAAGGTCTCCATCCATATTTTTAGCATCAATACCTCTATCAACGCCATCTGTTGCTCCAGAAACAAAAACTAAGGCAAGCTGTCTTGTAAACTCGTTGTTTATTATTGTGTTCAGCTTGAAATAAGGTATAGACGGAGGCGGTGGAGGCGGAAGATAATTAGCATTATTTGTTTTAGCAGTTGGTTTTTTTACCGGCTTTTCGAATTGAGATAAATTGTTGTCTTCTGCGTAAAAGATGCGATGTGAATTTCTAAATGTAACAACTCCGTTGGAAGCTCCATTGATCAAAAAACCCTGGCCGATTGGAAGGTATTTTCTTGCTACAGCCGGACTGGTACCAGTTGGAGGATTATTGTTTACTGTTCCGTCGCTGTTATAGGATTTAAAGGTGGCTGCCGTATAGATTCCGTTTGAAGCCAGACTAATAGGAGAATATGCGGCATATCCTCCTCTGTAAGCAGAGAGATTATGCGAATTTGCACTTTTGTCTTGTTGCCAAAAATAAGCGATTCCGGTTGCAGCAGTATTTGTCGGGTCCAAAAGAAAAGCATTTAAATGCAGTGCAGAGGGATATGGGTTTCCTGTTAGGGTTGCCGCATCATTAGAGCCTACTGTAACGGTAATATTTCCGTCATTTGGTTTTCCTCTAAAATCATATCTTTGGGCACCTGTACCAGGATTGTTTACAATACCAGTTCCTTCCGGATCTGCACTGTCAGAACCGCTGGTTCCTTTCATTGTAAAGCCTTCACCAGGAGCAATCGTAGTTGAGCTTCCAACTTGTGCCCATTGTGAATAATTGTTAGCATTTGTTAATTTATAAATCCAATGAGATGCTATACGCAACGGATTAGCAGTGCCGTTATAAGTCCCAATAGGTAGTATAGTTGCAGCATTAGAAGCAATTGCAGTGGTAGGCTGATGTAATAATGTAATTCCAAAGTTATTATTTCCTGTAGAGGTTGCAGTATTTCCAACAGGAGAACACCAGTAATTATAATCAAAGTTATCTGCAGTTCCTTCCTGATAAACCGATACAATTCCTGTTCCTGTATTCTGAGAAGTACCGGTTGTTCCCTGAACCAACTGAGAATTGTTTCTCAGATAAAGATTAGCATTAGCAGCCAGATTTATATTCTGACCTACATAGAGCACCTGACTCTTAACATATAGAGGTGTATTGGCACCAACATGTATTTGAGAAAAACCTTTAAAAGAAAATAAAATAGATAGTAGTAATAGTAAAGTTTTTTTCATACTTCTTTCGGGTTAATTAGTAAAGTTTAGATTGTTTTGAATTTTAACTGTCTATCTTATTTCTTTTTAAAAATAGTATAGCCCCCAAATGCAATACCAGCTGTAAATAGTAAAAAAAGCATTGAGTTAATTGGTGCTGCGACTGGTTCATCGGGTAGACCCGGTGGAGGAGGATTGGCTGATAGCGCTATTATTGGTATAAAAAAAAATAAATAGAAAAGGGGGTTTTTCATTATAGTAAAGTAATTTGGTTAAGTAAAGTATTCGTAAATCTTGTAAGATTCGTTATTCCAAGATCTTATTATCCAGTATATTGGGCACAAATAAAAAAAAAGGAATGTTGAATTAAAACCGGGAAGTAATAAGTGGCATCTATAGAGAATAACCGTTTATAATTATGAGATGATTATTACAAAAAAGCGCACGAAAGACCAAGCTATATCACAGTCTAGATGAAAAAAGCTCCCAATTCTAAAAAGAAGTGGTTAATAAACTTATAATAACTACGATTTATGTAAAAAAGAGTAAAGTAAATAGTATCAAAATTCTGCCAGATTTAATAATGAACTCCACGATGGAGTTTTTGAGAGTAAAAAAATGTATTTGGAAGAAATGTTAGCAGTTTGTTACCAGGGTATAATTATTCTAATTGGTAAGTATATTGGGGCATATCACAGTAAAAAGTGAATGGTAAAGCATTACCAAATTACCCTGTAATTTTGATATAGTAAATCTTAATAATTTAGTTTAAACTGGAATTGTTAGAATTTATAATTTTAATAATTATTCTTAAACAATCCGGTCTAGAAATTCTTTGGTAATCGGTTTAACATGAAAACAAACTACATTTTTATTTCTGCTTGATCGGGCTATATCTTCGTTATCGATTGTTGATGATATAACATAAGCTTTACAATAATTTTTTAACGTAGCGGATAATGTATCATATGCTTCCAGAAATTCAAATCCCGACATAAGAGGCATATAGATGTCTACAAAAATTATTTGTGGCAACTTTGAAACATTGTCCTGATTCTCTTGCAGATATTTCATAGCTTCTTCTGCCTCTGTGTAATGTAACACGTTTTTGCCAAAATTATTTTTAATGATCATACGGGATATGATATATAAATCTACCAGATTATCATCAATAATCATAACGGTTTCAAATTTTGGTTCTGGTTCTTTCATCATGGTTTCAAATTTTTTAGTGTGATATTAAATGTAGTTCCAGCCCCTTTCTCTGACTGAACTTCTATGGTTCCCTGCAACATTTCTATGGCATCTTTTACGATATATAATCCAATACCGGAGCCATCTTTGCCTGAGAGTCGAAAAAACATTTCAAATATTTTTTGATGATATGCAGGATCAATTCCGATTCCGTTATCCCTTATGGATAAATGAAGATTCTCCTGATCTGAATATCCAACTATTTTCACAAATCTGTCAGCCTCCTCTTTTTTATGGTATTTTATTGCATTGGAAATAAGATTTTTCAGAATAGTACTTAGTCGCAGCCTGTCTGTGTAAAAAGTCTGCTGTTCATCGATCTGAACTTCATAACGAATTCCTTCTGCATTTTTCATACATTGAAGCGATTCTAGTACGTCAAGCACCATCTCGTTTAGCGGAATCTGTTGCACTTCAAGTCCTGTACGGTTGTTTCGAGAATAATTTAAAATGTTTTTAATAAATTCATCCAGACGATTAATACTGCTTCGAATCAACTTGGCATGATTAAGCGTATCAGTCTCCTGGCTTTCTGTTTCAATAAAATTGACAAGACCAAGAATAGAAGTCAGAGGCGAACGTAAATCGTGGGATACACTGTATACAAAACGATCCAGTTCTGAATTGGTTTTGATGAGTTCTCGATTTCTTTTTTCCAGGTTTATTTCTGCTTTTGTACGATCTGTAATGTCATTAGAAAGAATTAATCTTGCCGGAGTTCCCTCATAAATAATATCATGTGCTATGATTTCAACTGTAAAAAGAGTTCCGTCTTTCTTTAAATGATTCCATTTTCCCCTGTTGTAATTTGATTCGTTAATTTCCGAAATATCATTAGATTTTATAAAACTAATTTTCTCATCGTTTGGCCTTATGTCCAGAGCAGTCATGGCAAGAAATTCTTCCCGGCTATATCCGTATTTCATAATGGCCATTTTATTTACATCGAGAAATTTAAAAGTTACCAAATCAATCACCCACATCGGCATTGGATTGTTGTCAAATAAGTACCTGTATTTTTTTTCGCTTTTTTTTAGTTTTTTTTCAGCCTGTTTCATTTCCGTAATATCAGCCAATACAATAACAGCTCCCGTTATCTGACCTTCAGAATCGCGAAAAGGAACAGGGTAAGGCAAGACCCAACGCTTGTCTCCATCAGGGCGCATGATGATTATTTCCTCTCTAAAGATAGGGTCACCCTCTTTTAGCGCTTTAGCCATCGAACATAAATTGAGCGTCGCTGAGCTTTTATTATTGCTAATATTCCATGAATGATGCCATAAATCTTTTCCTAATTCAGGCTCTCTTCCCCATAAGGCAACTGCAGCCTTATTATAGAGCACTATTCGTCCTTCAACATCACAGGAGTACGTTGCAACAGGTAATTTATGGATTAGATCCCGATATATTTTCTCACTTTCTTCAATTTTTTTCCGTGATAAAACCTGCTCTGTTACATCATTTCCAAAGAAAAAAATGCCGTCAATATTATTGTTTGCATCTTTATGTGCCTGATAAATAAAATTTAAATAGGTATCTTTTAGTTTTCCGTTACCATCACGATCAAGTTGTATGAGCATTTCATTGGCAGTAAAGGTTTCACCTGTTTGATAGACAGTATCTAATATTTCAAAAATCCCTTGTGTTTCAAGCTCCGGTAAAACTTCTCTTAACGTCTTACCAATAATATCTTTTTTATCAATTAATTTTAAATAAAGCTCATTTGCCAATTCATAGACATGGTTTGGTCCTTTTAAAATTCCTATACAGGAAGGTGCCTGCGAGTATAAATTATAGAATCGTAATCGCTCAATTTCAAAAGCTTTTTCTATATTTTTTCTCTCCGTAATATCCCTGCCTATGCAGTAGCATAAATTTTTCACATCATCCCATGCGGCTGACCATTGCAAATAAACAATATTTCCGTTCTTGTCTATAAACTTTTTTTCAAATATAGGTACCTGCGACCCGTCGCTTCTAAAATCAAAATCTTTATTTATTCCATTATCAATATCTTCATGAGATACGAAGTCAGTATATTTTTTGCCAATTAATTCTTCAGATTTGTAGCATAAAATACGCTCTGAGGCTTTATTTACCCAGACAAACTTTCCTTCTTTATCACAAGAACAAATCAAATCCATTGAAAAGTCTAAAATTTTACCAAGTTCATGTAGTGGTTCATTAAAATCACTAGTATTATTATCATTTTTTTCTTTTGGCGAATTGCTTTTCATTATTTTGTCTGGTTAAGGTGGTCTTCGTTGAAATTAACTTAATAGTAATGAGTTATTTGTTATTCCTTAAGTTTTATAAATTTGTTAAAGTCATCTTGTCTTCTTTTGGCAACCGGTAAAATCGCTCCATTGGAAAGTTCACAGAAGTACCCGTCTTTTTTTAAAATTTTGGCAATATGCCTCAGATTAATAATATAGGAATTATGTATTCTAAAAAAGTAACTGTTGTCGAGAATTGCACCGTATTCCCCAAGGTTTCTGCTTGACATTATCTTATTTCCATTAGAAAGAACAAAAACGGTGTATTTTCCATCAGCTTTGCAAAAAATAATATCGGTCATAGGTATAAGCTCTATTTTTTCTAAGGATGCGATTGCTACATAGTCATTTGTTTGATTTATAGGGTTTAAAGTATTGATGTTGTTGATTTTTTGATTCTGAAAAGCGCGTTCCATTTCTATTCTTTTAATAACTTTATATATAGCTATTATGATGGAATTAAAGTCAATTGGTTTTAATAAAAAATCAACTGCATTATGTTTAAAAGCTTTGATAGCATACTCTTTGTGCGTGGAGATAAATACGAGTTTTGGAATGCTAAATTCTAATTGTTCAAGCATTTCAAAAAAAGAATCATCTTCAAGGGCAATATTCAAAAAAATAACATCCGGTTTCTTTGATTTAATCAATGCAATGCCATCACTTATGCATTGTGCAACCCCAATTATTTGCACAATCATATAATTCTCTTCTGCAAATTTCTTTAAAATCATCAGAGTTTCTTTTTCATGTGATAGGATTACAGCATTAATAGCGGTCATGTTTTTTTTTATTTTTTTTTAATTCAAAAGGGAATAATTCAAAAGGAATTGAACTTAACGTAATGGTTTATAACGTTTTAGTTCAGTGTTTTATTACTGCAAAAAAAAAATAATTTACAAAAAATAGTAGCCACAATTCTGATTGTACAGCCTGATTTTAATATAAAGTAATAAGTGTATGGGAAAACAGAATAAGTGGGAGAAAGGGAGTATTTTCGTAGTAATAAATACTTAAAGTATCTAAAAAAAGGGCCTTTTAAAGTTCTTAAAATTCCTTATCAATTAAAAGTGGAGATGTAAAAAATGCTTGAAATGTAAAAAGGTTTAATAAGTAGCAATAATTGGGATCTTTCAGGAAGAAAATTAACTCAAAGCTGCTCTCTGGAATAATTCAGCTTATCAGAGTAGTATGTAAAATGATAACACATGGTAGTATCGGCATATTAAACTACAAAGGATTAACTTCCTGAAAAATTTTCTTCTTGTGGTTTAATCCCCAATCTTTCATAGCATAGATAATTGGTGTTAAGGTATCTGCATACGGTTCCAGACAATAGGATATTTTGACAGGATAATTGTTTGTTATCACTCTTTTAATCAGTTGGTGCTGCTCAAGTTCCTTAAGTTCTTTAGAAAGGACTTTTGGTGTTAAACCAGAAATACTCTCTTGAATTTCTGTAAATCGGCTGTTGCCCACACCTACAGAAATAATGATGGATAATTTCCACTTTCCATTTATTACTTCCAATGTGTCGCGCACTGGCTTGACGGTGTTTAGGCATTCACAGTAAGGTTTCTTTTTTGGCATAATATAATTACTTATTTTGCTTTCCTTTGGGAAAGGACTATACAAAGGAAAGTAATTTTAATTTAATTTTGCAAACATAATCTCTTCAAAATTTGCAAATTATGAATTTGCATATTAACAAATAAAATTCATATACATGAAAATAGGAATAATAGGTACCGGCGCAATTGGCGGTACAATCGCAAAAAAAATGGCAGCAGCGGGGCATAACGTAAAAATTACTAATTCAGGGGATGCTGATAAATTAAATGCTCTTGCTAAAGAATTAGGTGTCGTAGCTGCAAAGATTGAAGATGTTGTAAAAGAGGTAGATGTCATCATTTTATCAGTGCCAACAATAGCAATTCCAACATTGCCTAAAGATTTATTTGCAAACGTTCCCGAAAATGTAATTGTGGTTGATACATCCAATTATTATCCTTTTCGTGATGCCGATATTGAAGAAATCAAAAACGGAAAAGTCGAAAGTGTCTGGGGGTCTGAGCAACTAGGAAGACCAGTAATAAAAGCTTTCAACAATTTATTGGCAGGAACATTAGCAAACGGAGGAAAAGAGCCTGGTACTCAAGACAGAATAGCAATGGCAGTTGCAGGTGATAATATGGAGGCAAAAAAAACAATTACAAAATTGATTAATGATGCCGGTTTTGATGCCGTTGACTCTGGTAATCTTTCTGAATCCTGGAGACATCAGCCGGGAACTCCTGCTTACTGCACAGAACTTACTGCAGAAGAATTAAAACAGGCACTTTCTGATGCCATAAAAGAAGATGCACCTTCCTTAAGAGATAAGGCTATTGCTGATCTTTCTTCGTTGCCATCATATCCATCTCATTCAGATATAGTGGAATATAATAGAGGATTGTTTCAAAAAAATCCTAAGTCTGTTTAAAATAAACCAATTATCAATAGATCTTTCCTTTTTGCTCACGGAAGATCTATTTTGCTAAACTGAATTATAAAAACAATCCATAATAAAATAGCAAGAAGATAGTTTGACATCTGTTGCAATACTATCAAAATGTAAAAACGTTTCATTATTACCTACTTTTGTATCACAATAGCTATTACTGATTAGCAGAACTTTGTCATTATAATATTAAAAGATAAAATAATGGCAAAAACAATTTTTATAAGAGGTGTGCCCTGGTTTGGGAGAATTTGGACAGAAGCATTTTTTCAACGCGCAGATAATGTAGTTGCAACTGTTCGTAACCCTGGAATATTAACCCAACTTATTTCCATCAAATCTACTGGTTCTAAGCTTAGTCTTATGGATTTAGAAAATCTGCCAATGTTACTATTGGAAAAAAACTGCTTATTATTGGTAAAACAGCCTTAACAGAATTTGAATTTACCGCGATTCTTTTTTTAAATTGAAAACGATGAAACATTTCAAAAAAATCAGCGATCTGCATGAAGCTCTTGGTGTAAAACCTCCTGAAAATCCACTTTTAAGTGTGGCATATGGTGAAAGGGATTCCTGTGACGGAAATAATATTCTCGAATTTTCATCCGATTTTTATATCATAGGATTTAAAAAATTGAAATCCGGCAGTATGTTGTATGGAAAAACAAAGTATGACCATGATCTTGGTTCAATGTCGTTTGTAAAGCCTCAGCAGAAAGTGGTTTTTAAAAATGTGGAATTAGAGGAAAAGGGATTCCTGATTATTATTCATGAAGATTTTTTACCGGGAACAATGCTTTACAACGAAATCAGGAAATATAGTTATTTTGATTATGAGGTCAATGAAGCATTACATCTTTCGCCTGCAGAAGAAGATATTATCTGGAATTTGTATTTCAGCATTGAAAAAGAATATCATAATAATACTGACGAACTGAGCAAAGCTATTATTGTAAGTCATCTGGATGCTATGCTTAAATATGCGCAGCGTTTTTATAAAAGACAGTTTATTAACCGTAAACAACTAACTGGTTCTACAGTTACAAAGTTTAATGCACTGCTGGCCGCTAATTTTGAAGAAAGAAAAACAAAAAACATTGGATTGCCAACGGTAGCCGTTATGGCAGAGAAGCTCAATATATCTTCGCGCTATTTAACCGATTTGCTCAAACAAGAAACAGGAAAAACGGCGTTAGAATTGATTCATCTTTTTTTAATTGGCGAAGCAAAAAATTTATTGACCGAAGGCGAACTGAATATTTCTGAAATTTCGTACTTACTTGGTTTTGATAATACAACTTACTTTTCACGTCTGTTTAAAAAAGAAGTAGGCAGCACACCAAATAAATTTAGAGGAAGCAGGCTAAATTAAAACATATCATAAGTTATAAAGAAATAGTTTTTGGCTGGTATAAGTAAAATTATACGGGCTGGACTTTGTAATGATTCATTTTTAAAATACTAACAAATATAAAAACAATAAGAATGTCAAATAATCAAAATAAAATAGCATTAGTTACAGGGGCAAGTCGTGGACTTGGCAAAGATTCGGCTTTAAAATTGGCCAGAAAAGGATTTGATATCATCCTAACATATCAAACCAAAAAAGAATTTGCGGACGAAGTGGTAAAAGAAATTGAAACTCTTGGAAAAAAAGCGTTTGCATTGTCTTTGGACATTTCTACAACTACAGGTTTTAACCAATTTGTAACTGAAGTAAAAGATGTTTTAGAAACTCAATTTTCTTCTGCAAGATTAGATGCATTGGTAAACAACGCAGGTATCGGAATCAATGAAAGTTTTGAAACCACAACAGAAGAAACTTTGGATGCAATGACAAATATCCATTTTAAAGGACCTTTTTTCTTAACACAAAAATTGCTGCCATTATTAAATGATGGAAGCAGTATTGTGAACACGTCTTCTGGTTTGGCAAGATTTTCTTTTGCCGGATATTCTGCTTATGGCGCAATGAAAGCGGCAGTCGATTCATTATCACGATATCAGGCTTTAGAATTGGGAAGCAGAAAAATAAGAGTCAATTCTGTTGCTCCAGGCCCCATTGAAACAGATTTTGGAGGTGGTGCTGTTCGTGATGTTTCAGATTTGAATACATACATAGCTTCAGAAACAGCTTTGGGAAGAGTTGGTTTGCCGGATGATATTGGAAGTGTGGTAGCATTCCTTTGTTCTGATGATTCGAAATGGATTAACGCACAACGAATAGAAGTTTCCGGAGGATTTAAAATATAATAGAGTTTTAATTTTTTTTTTTTTTAAAGCCTTTAAATATTTTGTATTTAAAGGCTTTTTCTTTTTTAACTTCTACAGAAAAATTATCTTGAGAATTAACAATTCTTATTTTTTAGCGTTTTCCTTTTGCAAATAGGTGATAAAGTCTAAAGGTGAAACTCCCGTTATTTTTTTAAAGGTTATTGTAAATCGGCTATGTGATGAAAACCCTGATTGATCTGCAAGATAACTGATCTTATATTTTAAATAGTTGCTGTCATTTTTCAAACGATCGACTATATAATTAATTCTTAACTCATTAATGTATCCGGCAAAATCTTTTGATTTATGTTTATTTATAACATAAGACAAATACCTATGATTGATATTAAGGTCTGCTGCAACAGAATTTAGTGATAAATCTTTATTCAAATAAAAATGTGACTTTTCAAATTCCTTTATACTTTCCAAAATAGTATTTTCAGTAGCCTCTGACATATATTCCCTGGCAATTTCCTTCTTTGGTTTTGCATCAGCCTGAACCTCTGGAATTTCCTGGCTTTTATTCATAAAGCTTTTGAATTTTTTATAGTCCTGCTGTCTTCTGTAATAATTGAAGCAAACAATGAGGATAATAATAAAAATGGAAACACCTATAATTATTAAAGTAGTCTTTTGATATTCTGATTTGTTTTCGACTTGCTTTTTACGAAGCGATTTTATTAAATCATCTGCAATAATTTTTCTGCTATGTTCTTCATTTTTATTTAGCTCCAGATTTTTTTCATTATAAAGAATGTATTTTTTATTATCAGTCTTTTTATAAAATTCCAAAAGAGAAGTGTATACCTCTTGTTTTAAAGCGAAGAAATTGGATTCATTAGCAATTTGTTCTGCTTTCTGATAATTTTCAATTGCCTTTTTATAATCAGCTTTGGAGTAATAAACGTTTGCAAGGCCATTATATAAAAAACCTTTTAACGGACTGTTAGAGTACTTCGATTCATTAAGTTCTGTCATTGCTTTTTGATAAAACAGCATAGCAGAATCAATCTTATGTAATGAAAGATAATTTTTTGCGATAAGTTCGTCATTCACTGCAAATTGAAAATTTCTGTCAATACTGGAACCGACCTTTTCAAATAACTGATTTCCATTTTTAAGATGTTCAATTGCCTTGGCGTATTTCTTATCAAACATTTCGTAGTAGGCTATTTCCTGAGATAAAATTCCCTGAAATTTATACATCTCATTTTTATCCTCTATTCTTTTACTGACAGCCAATGCTTTTTGCAAATGAATTTTCCCCAGGCTGTAAATTTCATTCTCACGGTAAAGCGTTGACAAAAAACCATTTATTCTTGCCTGTAGATTGTAATTTTTGTCAATTGTGACTATACTGTCTGCGCGTTTTAAAGAGGAAATAGCTTCATTGCGCAGACCGTATTGGCGTAAAAGCGTTGCCCTAAGCATGCAGGCTTTAATTCTCTCGGTATTAGTACTTGAGATTTTATAGAGATAATCGGTGTTTTTTAGTGCCTTTTTTGGATTTGAACTTAGAAGGACTTGTGCTGTTTCAGAAAAAATACTATCGTATTTTGACTGTGAGAAACCTGAATAAGGGGAAACAACAATTAATAGCAGTAGGAGAAAAGATTTTAAGTGCATATAAATAAGTATGGAAATTAAAGTATAATAAATTTTTAGGTGGATATTTTAAACTTTAAAGTAAGCAATTATTTTCGTTATTATACTATCTTATTTGCATTCTAACAATATTTTATTTTTAAGTTAGAAAATAGTAACGAATGCTTTAAGATTTAACAGAATTAACATTTCTAATCAAATTTGAATTTCTTCATTTTCTTGCAAAAGTAAAAAAATGTTCTATTAAAATATTTTTTGTCTTTGTCCTTGTCCTTATCTCAATTTACATTTTATTGTTTTAATTATATAATGTACAAATACATTTAGAGGTCTTATCTCGCGTTTTATAGTGATTCTTTTCTGAGGTTTAGCCCGAATATAACAGTTGTACGAGCAACTTGTAAACAGATTTTAAGAATTAGCTATGAAAAGTGTAAAAAATAACCTTTTTGTAAGGATTTGTATTTCAGTTGTTTGTGTATTTTTTTAATAATGGATGTTTTTCTTTTTACGTAATTGGTAAAGGTTTGAGGTAATTTTTGGTGGTCAAATAATTTAGTTTCGCAGCCATATTATATAAAGCTATTTTAAACTAAATTTTTATTTATGATCAGAAATATTTATTGGAAATACATCTGTTCCGACCTTAAAAAACAGTTAGTCTGTTCTTTATTTTTAATCTTATTTATACATCAGTCTCAGGCTCAAAATGAAATCAATGGTGAAAATAAACAATTTCATGCAGTGATTTCATTTGGAGAAAAAAAGGATTTTGGACATTTTGATGCAGGCGTATCATGGAAGATTACAAATTCTCAAAACGACATTAATGTTTCTTTACAGGGTAATGAAATTAACGATTATGTTTTCCAGCAGCCCGGAGATTATGAAATAAATTTTTCGGAAAACAGAAAGCATAATCCAGATGAATGCAGTCATCCGGCAATGCCCGAAAAAGTACTTGTGAAAGTGCAGCCTGTTAAATTGGTTTTCGATTTTTCGAAAATTCAGTTTTCTGAGAAATTGCAAAAAGGGAGAAATTATTCAGATTTAATAATTACTGTTCCCGCAAAAGTTATATCAAAAGATAATTCGATTACAAAGCTACCTGCGCCCGGACTGTCAGTTAACGGTATTGGGGTTGCTTTGGCAGCTAAACCTGTGAATACCGAGATTGTCTTAAATAACAAAATTCAATTATTGAAATATAAAATTTCAGGAAAAGCAGACAAAGAAGCTTATCTGATGTTTGACTTCTATGATTTCAATAATCAGGTGCAGACTTACAATCTTTCTGAGAAAATAAAATAATAAGATAACTTATGATAAAAAACTACTTTACGCTAAATAAAATATTGAATTTCAAAAAAACAATCTTCTTGTTTTTTTTGTTTTTTATATTCAATCAGGTTTCCAATGCGCAGTGCTCGACACCGATTGTTGGATGCTCAAATACTGATTTATCGAATTTTGGAACCGATTCCAATAATAACGCAGCCACTATAGAGTATGATAATTTTGTTTCGAGTTTTCATACAACAGTGGTAAGGACTTCGGATGGTTCATTTCAAACATGGGGAGAAGATATTGCAAATGATGGAGTTGCAGATGTACTTGCTCCACTAACAATAAATGCGGCAAATTTTCCTGCTTTAACAACTGCAACACCTTTAAAGGTTGGATTAGGAAGTGTTTCTGCGCTTAATGTTCAGGGTATTCTTTTGGCTACAGATGGTTTGTATGCCTGGTCGAAAGAAGGAATTGTTCTTGACGCGACAATTACTACTGGTACTGCTTTTCAAAAAATCACTATTGGAGGAAATGCAAATGGTTTACCTACAGGAGTAACCCCGGGAGACGTTAAAATGCTGTTTGCAACCTATAAGACGTTAGCTATTACAACCTGTAGTGGAGATGTTTGGGTTATTTCGCAAACCGCAAGTGTTCGTGGTAATGGGGGGACAGGTAATGCAACCACATGGTATAAAGTTACGACAGCTGAGACAGGTAATCCTTTTTTAAGTGATGTTGTAGTTTGTAGAGGAAATTATGACGGACTTATGGCTTTAAAATCAGATGGTACAGTCTATGTGTGGGGGGTAAATGTATTAGTAGGAAATAATACAGCTATAATTCCGAGTCAGACAAGAGCTATACAAATGGCAATGCCTGGTGGAACACCAAAAATGATTGGTTCATCTGGAAGCGGTACCGAAAGATCCTATTATATTTTAGCAACCGACGGTAACATGTATACAGTAGGTGAAAATTCAAACAGACAATTGGGAGATTGGACAACTACTGACAGATTAGGGTGGGTTCAGCCCCGATATACATCTGTTTCGGGCGCATTTATGGATAATATTAAGTGGTTCAGCGTACAGGAGCATGATAATTTATATGGTAGTGCTAATGTAATTAACAGTAATAAAAATTTATATGCTTTTGGACAAAGCAATAACTCTTTGCTTGGTACTGCTTCAGATCCAAGTAATCCGGCAATTCCAGCCGGACTAACTCTTACAGATAAAATTCTTGCTGTTGAGACAGGAGGGCATACCTCAATGATCGTTAAAAGTTGCCAAACAAACTTTGGTTATGTTGGTCATAGAATAAGAGGAAGTATGGGGGATGGTACAAATAGCAGTACTACAGAGGCAAGTTATAATTTTGCTACTGCACCTGTACAAATTTGCGGTGCAGAGTCAAATCCTGTTATCCAGCCTATCTCAACAGGAGGCGGACCTGGTTCAAAATACTGCGTTGGTGATCCTGTTTTACTAAATCCAACTCCTGCCGGAGGTACATTAATTGTACTAAGCGGTCCGGGAAGCCTTACAGGAAATACTTTAAATTTTACATCTGCAGGTACTGTAAAGGTTCAATACTCAGTAACCACTGAATGTGGAGGTACTTCGGTTACTACTAAAAGTTTTGAAGCTGCTCTTTGTCCTATAGATTTGCAGGTTACAAAAACAGTTGATAATAGCAATGCAAGTGTTGGTAATAATTGCGTATTCACAATTACAACAACTAATAACGGACCTTATAAAGCTACAGGAGTTAACGTAAATGATGTTCTTCCCGCTGGTTATACTTTTGTAAGTGCAACGCCATCAGTAGGAACATGGTCAGCACCAAACTGGACAGTTGGCAGCCTTATTAATGGAGAAAGTGCCACCTTATCAATTGTAGCTACAGTTAATGCTTCCGGACCGTATGCTAATACGGCTATTATTTCCGGAAATGATCCTGATACTAATTCTGCAAATAATACAGCAACTGTAACACCTGTAGTTAACACTAATCTTTTGGTGACCAAAACGGCAAGTACAGGTACGCATAATGTTGGGGATAATGTTACGTTTACTATTACAGCTTCTAACTCAGGACCAAGTAATGCTACGGGAGTTAAAGTAACCGATACACTTCCGGCAGGTTATACCTTTGTTAGTGCAACACCTTCAATAGGAACATGGTTAGCACCAGACTGGACTATTGGAAATCTTGCCAATGCAGCAAATGCAACACTTACAGTTATTGCAAAAGTAAATGCTACGGGTTCTTATGCCAATACAGCCAGCATTACAGGAGAACAAAATGACCCGACACCTGGAAATAATTCAGAATCTGCCACACCAACAGTAAATCATGCACCAGTGGCGAATGATGATGATCTTAGTGCTTCTCCTTTAAATGAAGATGGAGCTAATGGTACAGTAAATATACTTTCTAATGATACTGATCCAGAGGGTAACCCTACTGCTCCTGTAAATGGAGTTGGGCAATTTACAGTAGATTTAGATCCTGCTTTGCCAGGTATTCAAACAACGTATTCTGATGCTAAAGGTGTTTGGACATTAAACACATTTACAGGAATTGTAACTTTTAATCCTGCAGATAATTATAACGGAACAGCAATACTAACTTATACTTTATGTGATCCTTTCGGATTGTGTGATAACGCAGATATTACATTTGTTGTGGCAGCTGCAAACGATAATCCGGTAGCCGTAAATGATGTTTATACTGTTGCAGAAGATGCTACGGTAACCTTAAACCCATTAGCATTGGATTCAGATCTTGATGGAGATACTTTGAGTATTACTTCAATTAATGGAACAACACTTACAGGTGGAGCACAAATAATTCCTGTAACAAACGGAACAGTAAATATCTCAGTTGCAGGCGTGATTACTTTCACACCATCGGCAAACTATAATTCGGCTACTACTATTAGTATTCCTTACGTAATCAATGATGGTCATGGCGGAACTGCTACAGCAAATCAATTGATTACAGTAACAGCGGTAAACGATAATCCGGTAGCGGTAAATGATGTTTATACTGTTGCAGAAGATGCTACGGTAACCTTAAACCCATTAGCATTGGATTCAGATCTTGATGGAGATACTTTGAGTATTACTTCAATTAATGGAACAACACTTACAGGTGGAGCACAAATAATTCCCGTAACAAACGGAACAGTAAATATCTCAGCTGCAGGCGTGATTACTTTCACACCATCGGCAAACTATAATTCGGCAACAGCTATTAGTATTCCTTATGTAATCAATGATGGAAATGGCGGAACAGCTACTGCAAATCAATTGATTACCGTTACAGCAGTAAATGATAATCCGGTAGCTGTAGATGATCTTTACACTATAAGCGAAGATACTACGGTAACCTTAAACCCATTGGCATTGGATACTGATCTTGATGGAGATACTTTGAGTATTACTTCAATTAATGGAACAACACTTACAGGTGGAGTACAAACAATTCCTGTAACAAATGGAACAGTAAATATCTCAGCTGCGGGCGTGATTACTTTCACGCCATCGGCAAACTATAATTCGGCAACGGCTATAAGTATTCCTTACGTAATCAATGATGGTCATGGCGGAACTGCTACGGCAAATCAATTAATTACAGTAACAGCTGTAAACGATAATCCGGTAGCAGTTGATGATCTTTACACGATAAACGAAGATACTACAGTAACCTTAAACCCATTAGCGTTGGATTCGGATCTTGATGGCGATACATTGAGTATTACTTCAATTAATGGAACAACACTTACAGGTGGCGTACAAACAATTCCAGTAACAAACGGAACAGTAAATATCTCAGTTGCAGGCGTGATTACTTTCACGCCATCGGCAAACTATAATTCAGCAACAGCCATTAGTATTCCTTATGTAATTAACGATGGTCATGGCGGAACTGCTACTGCAAATCAATTAATTACAGTTACGGCTGTAAATGATAATCCGGTAGCTGTAAATGACATATATACTGTTGCAGAAGATGCGACAGTAACTCTAAATCCATTAGCGTTGGATTCGGATCTTGATGGTGATACTTTGAGTATTACTTCAATTAATGGAACAACCCTTACAGGTGGAGTACAAACAATTCCTGTAACAAATGGAACAGTAAATATCTCAGCTGCAGGCGTGATTACTTTCACGCCATCGGCAAACTTTAATTCGGCTACGGCTATAAGTATTCCTTACGTAATCAATGATGGTCATGGCGGAACAGCTACGGCAAATCAATTAATTACAGTAACAGCTGTAAACGATAATCCGGTAGCGGTAAATGACGTTTATACTGTTGCAGAAGATGCTACAGTTACTTTAAACCCATTAGCATTGGATTCAGATCTTGATGGAGATACTTTGAGTATTACTTCAATTAATGGAACAACACTTACAGGTGGAGCACAAATAATTCCTGTAACTAACGGAACAGTAAATATCTCAGCTGCGGGCGTGATTACTTTCACACCATCGGCAAACTTTAATTCGGCTACGGCTATAAGTATTCCTTACCTGATCAGTGATGGAAATGGCGGAACTGCTACAGCAAACCAGCTTGTAACAGTAAATGCTGTAAATGATAGTCCGATTGCAGCTGATGATATAAATGCCCCAATTTCATCAACGGCAGGAGCGACAGCTCTAAACGCAATAAGCGCGACAGATATTGACGGAACAATAGCAAACTATACAATTTTAGCATTGCCATCTCAAGGAATTTTAGCATTAGCAGGAGTTCCGGTTACAGTAAATCAGATTTTGACGCCTTTAGAAGCAAGCATGCTTACTTATGAACCAAGCGGAACATTTACAGGCAACGATACCTTTGCTTTTACGGCAACAGATGACCTTGGTGCGATAGATTTATCAGCGGGAACAATTACAATTCCAGTTGGAAACAATGCACCTGTTGCAAACGATGATACGAATGCTGGTATCCCGTCAACAGCAGGAGCAACAGCGATCAATCCTTTAACGGCAACAGATACCGATGGAACTATTGTAAGTTATACAATCCTGACTTTACCGGCTAATGGAACTTTAGCATTATCAGGAACACCTGTAACGGTAAATCAGGTATTGACACCTTTAGAAGTTAGTATGCTTACATATGATCCTAGCGGAGCATTTTCAGGTAACGAAATTTTTACTTTTACAGCAACAGATAATAACGGTTCTATTGATGCAACGCCGGCAGTAATAACAATTGGGGTTGAAAAAACAATTTTGAATGCTGTAAATGATCCGGTAAATCCTGTAGTAGGAATTGATAAAACGGTTACAGTTGTAAATGTATTTGATAATGATACTTTAAATAATAATCCCCTAGTACCTTCAGATGTTGATTTACATGTATTGACACCTGATCCAACAGGAACAATTACATTAAAACCTGATGGTACTGTAGAATTGATTCCAAATGCTCCGGCTGGAAACTATACTTTAACATACGAAATTTGCGAAAAAGCGAATCCTTCAAACTGTAGCCCTGCTACCGTTTCAGTTTCGGCTGTAGCGCCTACTATGACAATAACGGCAAATAGTTATTGTGATAATAATACACCGTATGTTTCTTATAATGTTGTTGCAGATAATTTTACTCCAACAGGCTTGCTAACTATTAATTGGATAGACAGCGCTAACAACATTGTGGCAACGCAAAATAATATGCCATTAAGTGGTACTGTTTTATGGCCGGGAGCAGTCGTTGATAGTAATAATAAACCAACAGACTGGCCGGGATGGGTATTAGTAAACGGACAATGGATACAAGGAAATGACGGATTTGAATTAACAAGACCTGCTGTTACCATGCAGTTTACATTAAATCCAACACAATCTGTTGTAGTTAATTATCCTGCAGCAGTAGCTGGCTGTAACGCGAGGCCAACATTCGGAATTCAGGCAGGTAATGAAGATGATGTAACTCTTGCTGACGGACTTAATGGTTCATTAGAAATAATCAATGTTTTAGACAATGATACCTTAAATGGTGTTCCTGTAAAACCTTCAGATGTTATAGTAAAAGGTCTGGACTGGCCAACAGGAATTACCCTTAATAATGATGGTACAATCAATATAGCACCAGGTACAAAAGGAGGAGAGCATAAACTAACCTATCAAATATGCGAAGTAGCCAATGGATCAAATTGTACTACTGCCACGGTTAAGATTTTTGTTGAAATGCCTGCAATTGCAATAGTAAAAACAGTGGTATTGAATGACGATAACGGAAATGGATTTGCCGAAGCCGGAGAGACTTTAACCTATAATTTTGCGATAACAAACAAAGGAAATATTGCTCTTGAAAACATAACAGTTTCAGATCCTTTACCTGGAATTGTGATGAACGGAGGCCCTATTAATCTGGCAGTTGGTGAAACTGATAGTTCTTCAATAACAGGAACTTATACTTTATCTCAGGCAGATGTTGATTCCGGAAGCATAAGCAATCAGGCAACGGCATCAGGTACTACGAAAAGCGGAATAATTGTTTCGGATAAATCAGATTCTAGTGATACTGAAGGAGATAAACCAACTATTTTAGAATTAGGCGGTTGTGTGATTAAAATCTTTAATGCTGTTTCTGCAAATGGAGATAATCAAAACGAAAGATTCTACATTCAGGGCTTAGAATGTTATCCTGACAATAGCGTACAGATCTTCAACCGTTGGGGAGTTTTAGTATTCGAAAGAGAACATTATAATAATGCAGATATTGCTTTTAGAGGTGTTTCAGAAGGTCGCGCTACTGTTAAAGACTCAAACGGATTGCCTGAAGGTACTTATTATTACATCATTAGATATAAAGATAAGCAATCTAACCTACAGCAAGAGGCTGGGTATTTGTACCTTACCAAGTAACATACTATACAAATTAAATGGCTTAGTCATAGGCTAAGCCATTATTTAAAAATAAAATAAATGAGAAAATTAGTTTTAGTTTTATTGTTTTGTTCGGTTGCAAGTTTTGCTCAGCAAGATGCGCAGTTTACACAATATATGTATAATACCATTAGTATAAATCCGGCTTATGCGGGTTCAAGAGGCGTTATAAGTGTTTTAGGACTTTATCGTACACAGTGGGTTGGGTTAGATGGTGCACCCGAAACAAGCAGTTTTTCTGTAAATACACCTGTAGGTAATAATGTAGGACTTGGAGTTTCATTAGTAAATGACAAAATTGGTCCTACAAATGAAAACAACATATCGGCAGATTTTTCGTATTCTATCCAAACATCGGCTACAGCCAAACTTTCTTTTGGTATAAAAGGATCAGCAAATTTATTCAAACTTGATCCCACAAAGTTAAACCCTGAAAATCAAGGCGATCCGCAATTTCAGGATTTTAAAAATAAATTTTCACCCAATGTTGGAGCTGGTGTATACTTGCATTCAGACAAAGGATATGTTGGTTTATCGGTACCCAATTTTATCGAAACAAATCGTTACGATGATAATGAAACTGCTATTTATAAAGAGCAGATAAACTATTATTTGATTGCAGGATATGTATTTAATCTGGATCATTATGAGCAAATAAAGTTCAAACCGGCAGTTTTGGCCAAGATGATAGAAGGTTCACCGTTTCAGGTTGATGCTTCGGCAAATTTCATGTTTAATGACAAGTTTGTTGTTGGTGTTTCGTACAGATGGAGTGCTGCAGTAAGTGCACTGGCCGGATTTCAGATCACAGACAGCTTATATCTGGGTTATGCCTACGATCGCGAAACAACTAAGTTAGCGAACTATAATTCAGGATCGCATGAAATATTCCTGCGTTTTGAGTTTTTGAATAAGTATAGCCGAATAACATCACCAAGATTTTTCTAATCATGAAAATAAAAAATATAATTTATACCGTACTAATGTCTTTTTGCTTTTTCAGCGGAATGGCTCAAAAGGCACTTTTGCAAAAAGCAGAAAAGCAATATGATAATTATGCCTATGCAGATGCAATTTCGATTTACGAAAAGCTTGCCGCTAAAGGATATAAAGACGAAAAAATGTTTCAGAGATTAGGTAATGCTTATTATTTTAATGCTGAACTAACAAAAGCAGTCGTTTCTTATGATGAACTTTTCTTTCTGAATCCCAAGCAGGAACCGGAATATTTGTACAGATATGCACAGTCTCTTAAAGCAGTGGGAGATTACGCAAAAGCAGATAAAATGCTTGACGAATTCAATAAGAAAGTAAATACAGATACCAGAGGAATTTTATTTGAAAATAACAGAAATTATTTAGAGCAGATTAAATTAAACTCTGGCCGATTTGAAATTGTAAATACCAATATTAATACAGAACAATCAGATTTTGGAAGTACTGTTTTAAATAATAACCTGATATTTAGTTCGGCACGTAAAATTAGAAAGAAAGAAGGAAAGACATTTTTATGGACAAACAGAGCTTTTACAAATTTATATACTGCAGCCATTCAGCCAGACGGTAATCTTGGCGTTCCGGTTTTGCTTGATACAGATGTTAATTCGAAATTTAATGAATCGACTCCTGTTTTTACAAAAGATGGCAAGACGATGTATTTTACAAGAAATAATTTTTTGGATGGAAAACGAGGAAAAGATGACAAGAATATTACCTTATTAAAACTGTATAAGGCTAGTTTCTTAAATGGTAAATGGGAAAATATTACCGAATTACCTTTTAACAGCGATGGGTATAGTACAGCTCATCCGGCGTTAAGTTTAGATGAAAAGAAATTATTTTTCGCATCTGATATGCCGGGAAGTTTAGGTCAGTCTGATTTATACAGCGTAACGATTAACAGCGATGGAACATTTGGAAAACCCGAAAATCTGGGGCCAAATATTAATACGGAAGGAAGAGAAACTTTTCCTTTTATTTCAGGAGATAACGAATTGTACTTTGCAACCGATGGACGTCCCGGACTTGGCGGACTGGACATATTTGTTTCGAAAATACTGGATAACGGAACGTTTGATAAAGTGCAAAATATTGGTGAACCGGTCAATACCAAATTTGATGATTTTGCTTTTATCATTGACAGCAATACGCGTAATGGCTATTTTTCATCTAATAAAAAAGGAGGAATAGGCTATGATGATATTTATAAATTTACCGAGACAAGAAAATTAGTTTGCGAAAGAACTTTAAAAGGAACTATTTATGATGGTAACGCTAATACTGTTATAGAAAATGTGAAAGTAGTTTTGCTTGATGAAAAACTTCAGGTTTTAGAAGAAGTACTTACAGGTAAAGACGGCAGCTATTCATTCAAAGTTAACTGTAACAAAGCCTATACTGTTCGCGTAATTGGAGAAGGTTATCCAATAAAAGAAAATCAGGTTACGATTTCATACGCTGTTGATAATAAGTTAGATTTTACTTTAGAAAAAGAAAAAACAGAAATTAAAGAAATAAAACCAATTGCAATTGGAACAGATTTGGCCAAAACGCTAAATATTTCGATGATATATTTTGATTTAGGAAAATGGAATATTACAGATAAAGCAGCAATTGAATTAGAGAAAATATTTGCCGTAATGCAGGAATATCCAAAAATGAAAATAGATATTCGTTCGCATACAGACAGCAGATCATCTGTAAAATCAAATATGGTTTTATCTGATAAAAGAGCAAAATCGATAATGGCGTGGCTCGTAAAAAAAGGCATTTCGGCTAATCGATTAAAAGGAAAAGGATATGGCGAAAGCAAATTGCTTAACAGATGTAAGGATGGTGTAAAATGTAGTGAGGAAGAACATCTCTTAAACAGAAGAAGTGAATTTTTAATAATATCCATGTAATTTTAAAACAGCCCGATTCGAAAGAATTGGGCTGTTTTATTTTGGTACAAATTTATTGGAAACTTCAAAATTAAATTAGCTTACGGATTTACACCAAGACTCCAGTAAATATTTCCGACCACCAAATCTATTCCATGCCGTGTTCAGTAGTCAATAGATTTTATATATTTACGTGTAACTATACCGACAATTAAGTATTTAAAGCAATTCAATTATGAATAAAAAAGCGCAGAAAATAGTATTAAAAAAAACTAGATTATTGGTTCTGATTATGCTGTTTCTGGGCAATTATTTACCGGCCCAAACAGCAATGGTCAATGTTGAGTCGCGACACTTGTCAAGTTTAAATGGACAATGGCAGGTTATTCTTGATCCTACAAGAATAGGAGAGTGGAAGCAGGTCTGGCTGGAAAAAAAGCCAAAAAGCAAAACCGACTTTGTGGAGTATTCTTTTGATGGCGGACCAATGCTAAAAGTACCAGGCGACTTTAACTCACAATTATGTGAACTGACTTATTTTGAAGGTATTGTTTGGTACAAAAAAGTATTCGATTATAAATCTAATAATGCAAAAAGGCTGTTTCTGCATTTCGGATCGGTAAATTATTTGGCTGACGTATATCTTAACGGTGAAAAAATAGGAAGCCACGAAGGCGGATTTACTCCTTTTCAGTTTGAAATTACGGGCAAAGTAAAAGAAGGACAAAATTCACTAATCGTTAAAGCAGATAATGTGCGTTTGCACAATGGTTTGCCCGGTGTAGGATACGACTGGTTCAATTATGGAGGTATTACCCGTGACGTTAATTTGATTGAAACCAGTAAAACATTTATAGAAGATTATTCTGTACAGTTAAAAAAAGGAAGCCTGAATAAAGTATTAGGATGGGTTCAGCTAAATGGAAGCAACGTAAAACAAAAGATTAAACTAAAAATTCCTGAACTCAACAAAACTTACAAAACGGAATCAGATAGTAAAGGGCGGGCCAGTTTAGAGTTTGATTCAAATTTAAGGCTTTGGTCCCCTGAAAATCCTAAGCTCTACAAAGTAATAATTGAAGCTGAAACAGATACCATTGTTGATACAATAGGATTCAGATGTATTGAGGTACAAGGGAATAAGGTGTTGCTGAATAAAAAGCCAATTTTCCTGAAGAGCGTTAATATCCACGAAGAAAATCCAAATAAAGGAACCAGAGCATATTCAAAAGAGGATGCCTTGCTATTATTGAATTCCGCAAAAGAATTAGGCTGTAACCTTGTTCGCCTGGCGCATTATCCGCACAATGAAAACATGATTAAAGAGGCTGAAAAATTGGGGTTAATGGTGTGGAGTGAACTTCCCATCTATCAACATATTCAATTTTCGGACAGTCTTGTTCCAAAAAAAATGGAAACGATGTTAAAAGAAATGATTCATCGGGACAAAAATCGCTGTGGGGTAGTGATCTGGAGCCTTTCAAACGAAACCTATCCGGGTACACCAAACCGAAATAATGCACTTGTTGAACTAACTCAAAAATGCAGGGCCATTGATTCAACCCGATTAATCAGCCATGTTGCCAATACACAATCTTACACCAATAATGCATTCAATGTGTCAGACCCACTCTATGAATATTCTGATCTTATTTGTATTAATGAATACATCGGTTGGTATAATCCCTGGCAAGGTAAACCATCAGATGTAAAATGGAATTTCGGTTATCCCGATAAACCAGTATTTATTTCAGAGTTTGGCGCAGAAGCTCTTTACGGAAGTAATGCGGGACCTATAGATGAAGCTTCTGGCTGGACAGAAGAATATCAGAAACAGGTTTACATCGATCAAATTGAAATGTTTAAGACAATTCCAAACTTATGTGGCATTTCTCCGTGGCTGTTATTTGACTATAAATCATTGGGCAGAATGAATCAGGTCTATCAAAAAGGATACAATAGAAAAGGATTGTTATCTGAAAAAGGAGAAAAAAAGAAGGCGTGGTATATTATGAATGAATATTATAAAAAAAGATGATACAAACCTCCAGAATCATTTGATTTTAGAGGTTTTGTGTTTTCATCTTGTTCTGAAAAAGGTTCATTTTTTGTTCTTTATACACACTGAAACCTTTTCTACTCGTCCATTTTATTTATGCAAATTAGAGATAAATACCGTTTGGAAATTTTTAATGGCGTTGTACATTTCGGCTTTTTGTTCTGGCAAGACATCATAAATAGATTCAAATAATACAGAACAGGTAATGTCATCAATATTAGTTACCGTAAAAATTCCTTCATAGTTTTCAATTGGCATAGGTGTAGAAATAATAATAAATTTCATTTCCATTTTATCCGTATTGATTGATGTGAGTCTTTCGATTATTTCGCCACCGCCTTTTATATGAATTGTTCGTAACGAACCAATACCTTTGCCTTCAATGTCAACGCTTTCAATTAGTTCGGGTACAAATTTTTCGGTACCTCCAAATTCAATTAATTTTTGCCAAATAGTTAAGCCATTACTGTTTACTATTCCTTGTGATTGAACACTTTCTCTTTCTTTACCCATTTTATATACTTTTAAAATTTAGGCAAAACTAACGTACTCCAAAAAGAGTAAATGTCGAAAAAAAGCAATTCTGTCAGTTTTAGTTCAAAAAATTAAATATTTTTAATTAATCGGTTTTGAATAAGAAATTGTTTTGGCGTCAGGCCATAATATTTGCCAAACACATTTACAAAATGGGACACGTTTTCGTAACCCACTTCAATAGAAATTTGCTGAATAGGCTGATTTGAGGAAAGTAAAAGTTTTTCTGCTTTTTCAAGTCGTTTTTTTACCAGCCACTTTTTGGGAGAAATATCAAAATGCCTTTGAAAATCTCTTTTAAATGTAGAAACGCTTCTTCCTGTTAAACAGGCATAATCTTCTATTGATAATGATTTGTCAAAGTTTTCGAGCATTAATTCTTCAAGATTTCTTTTTTTCTTGTAATTTAATGAATGTAGTATCTGTAAAAAAACCTGTTGCTGCTCAGAGTTGTAAATAAGATAAAGTAATTCTAATAGTTTAATTTTAGTTAGTTCTCTTTGTACTGTTTCGGTATACAAATTCAGGATGTTTTCGGTAAAAACCCTAATCTTATCCGTATATTTCAGCATCAGGGTAAAGTTTTCTTTTATAGCATTTTGCTCCTTCAGATTTAATGAAAATTGATTTAGGAGTTCATCTTCAAAAAAGTAAAATACGGCTTCAAATTCATTGTCTTTAGGAACAATATCTGTAATCAGGTATCGCCCTTTAGGTATAAAAACCAATTGATTTTTTGTTACAGAATATCTGCTATCCTCATAGTAAATTTCTAATTTTAATTCGCCTTTAAGTACCACACATAAAACGTGAGAAGAAAGGAAATGGTCTGTATTCAAGTCTATTGTGTCAATCGTTTTATGGACAATACAAGACAATCCATCAACCATAATTTTTCGGACATTTTTATGTTTATATAGTAATTGTGGAACTACTTTCATCTGTTATTTATAGTATTTACTTTTAGCAAATTTACTGTTTTAAAACAGAATAAGTTTGGTCAGGATAACGGTTCAATCCTAAATACCTCCTTTAAAAATAGCAAAGCATTTACATAAAAAAGCTCCAGATTTCTCTGAAGCTTTTGTGTTGCTGATTGCGCTATAATTTTAGATTGGCCTTTTGTAAACCGTAACATCATCTACCCACATCATTACAGATGAAAATAAGTTAATTTTATTAGGGTCTATAAAATTAGAATCTTTAGATCCCACATTCATATTGAAAATAATCGAATGTGTTCCAAAATTATTTAAATTAAGATTCGCTACACTACTATTCGTGTAAGTTGCAACAGTAATATTGTCAACCTTTATGGTTACCGTTACAACATTGTTTTGCATTTTCCAGAAGGATTCATATAAGTGCCATCCGTTATTTCCGTTTAGATTAAAACTTCCGGGATAGTTTCTTTCGGCAGAATTTCCCAGTAAGTTGTTTCCGGAAGAAGTTCCATAAAAAATATTTGAAGTATAACGGCTCGCATTTGGTGCAAAAGAATAACCTTCCAGAATATCAATTTCTCCCTTAGTTGGCCATGCATTTTGCTGTACAGACCAAAAAGCCGGCCATGCACCGTAAGTGTCCGAAAAAGATTTGTACGTTCCGCCATCCATCGCTATTAATTTAATATTAGCAGAAAGCATATACTCTGTATTGTTTTCCGGTTTGTATTGGTAATGAGAAGAAATGAAACCAGATTGGTATTTGTAAGCACTTAATTTAGTTGTTTTGATTTCTAAACATTGTTTTCCATCTCTCCATTGTGTGGTTGGTACCGAACTGTTATAGTCACAATACCAGGAATTATAATCCGCTCGTTGTTCTTTTGTCCATTGCGACAAATTAGAGCCTACATTGAAAGTATCTTCAAATTGTTTCACCCAGGGTGCAGCGGCTATTTTACCTGTACCTGCAGCGGTATTTACAGTCGACAATTGCTCTTCTGCCAATACAGGATTTGTACTGTCTGAGCAGGATGCAAATCCTAAAACACAGGAAAATGCTAATGATAATAAATTTAATTTTTTCATAATTTTTTGTGGTTATATTAATAGTATAGTAAAGTATTATGCTTTAAAATTTAATCTAAACCTTCCAGAAATCCGGTATGCGAACTTTTGATAGCAAAATTTGCGTCATACAATAAAGGCCAGTCATTTCCAACATGATTAAGATCTGTATTATACGGAACCCAGGATTCATTATCCTTCATTCCCCAAATCGTTAAGGCGTATTTATTTGCTGCCGGAAGTGCATTATAGATTTTTACCATTTCCTTGTATTTTTCTTTTTGAGCAAACCTTCTTTCATTTGTAAAAGTAGAAATGTCATTAAATGGATTGACCTGAATGTCTAATTCTGAAACATGAATTTTCAGACCCTTTGAGACAGCTCTGTTAATATCTGTTTCAATTTGAGTTTTTGTTGGGCTTAAATAAGTATTATGCATTTGAAAACCAACACCATCAATAAGGTTACTTGTTTTTAAATCATCTATAATGCTAAAAACTTTATCCTGTTTCGGGATATTGGTGGACGTCGCATAATCATTATAAAACAATAATAAATTGGTGTCACCTGCTGCAGTTGCTGCATTTCTTGCCCATTGAAAACAATCTTTTACATAATTAGGGCCCATTCGTCTAAGAAAAATAGTATTTCTCATATTACCGCCATTGTCATCTACAGATTCATTAACCACATCCCAGGATTTTACTTTTCCAGCATAATGCGTAACAACATCCGTGATATATTTTTTTACTTCTGCAGCAAATTCAGCATCAGTACCTGAAAAATCGGTTAACCATTTTGGTACTGAATTATGCCATACTAAAGCGTGACCGTGAACATTGATACCATTTGAATTTCCGTAAGCAACAATTTGATCAGCCACCGCCCAGTTATAAACACCGCTTGCCGTAGAAATTTGATCCATTTTCATTTCATATTCGGCAGAAATACTGCTAAATTCATTTTTCAAAATAATGTCATAAGGACTTCCGCTGGTTAATTGTGAAGCCTTTATGGCCATACCAACAAAAAATGGATTTGCCACCTTATTGACTTTTACTTTTAAGAAAGTAGGATCTTCAGGAATACCGTTAGAGCCAGTAGTTACAACACTAATAACATTTGAATAATCTGAAATCTCTGTTCCTGATTTGGCTCTTACTCTGTAATAATATTGCGTGCCTCCTGTTAAACCAACCACAACTTCATTTAAATCCGTCACTTCTTTTGCATTGTAATTAGACACAAATGCTGTAAAATTTTCGGTTGTAGAAACATCTAAAAGGTAGCTTTTAGAATTCGAAACATAATTCCATTTAGCTTTAAAACCATTGTCATTCACATCTTTTGGTGCGTTTGCAACTGGATTTTCTAAAGTTTCAACAGTTTCATTGTCATCTTTAGAACACGCATTCAAAAAAAAGAAGAGACTGCTGAGCACTAGTAAAAATTTAATTTTCATATTGTTTTTATTATAGAATATCCTGGAATACTCTTATTATACTTTCTTTATTATTTATGATATAATTTACTTTTATAAGAGGCTGCTTTGATGACAGCCTCTTTTTTAGTTAAAGTAAACAATCGTCAATTATTCGTAACGGATTTTAATATTGTCAAATTTTATCACACTAGGATTTGGCGTATCACTCTGTACAATTCCTACTTTGATTTCATTAACTTTAGAAGCGTCCAGCGTAGTGGCAGGCAGTCCAAACCCATAATTATCTTTAAAATCAGCTAAGGTTATGGTTTTGGTTGTCCAATTTGTATCGGTTACTTTAAAATTATAACCATAGTCTTTACCATCAATAGTATTTAATTGTATGGCGAATTGAGCACCTATTACATTGGCACTTACGTCAATATCTATAAAAGTTTTTGCAGCATCAGTGTTTGATGCACTTAAAAAACTAGTTCCCCCTCCGGCGCTGCTTCCGTTGTAACCGTTGGCAGTTGAACCAGTCCATGCAAGTGTTGCATAATTTCCTGTTGGGCCACCTGCAGTATTTGCGTTAAAAGTATCGATATCTCCATAAGAATTCCAACTTGTTCTTACACCGTTTCCGTCAAAATCAGACACGATAACAATAACTTCCGGAGTAACCGGAGGAGGAATCTGTATTACTTTTTTTGCTATACCTCCCGGCGTTGTAAGTACTAACTCTGAGCCAAAGACTGCATCTTCAGGTACACCTATAATAATTGAAGAAGAGGATTTTGAAGTATAACTTATTGTTTTTCCTGCTAAGGTTATCGAAGAAATATTATAAAACCATGTACCTTCAATTTCAAGCGGAGATCCCGGAGTTGCTATTTCAGGAATTGTTTTTGTAATGGTGGGAACAGGCTGTAAAATTTCAATTTCTTTTGTAAACGAACCAGCAGCTGTTTCAAATGTAATGGGTTGTACACCAAATCGGCTTCCTAGTTTGTCATCAAAGGGAATACTAAAAATAAACGCTTTATCTGAATTATGATTAGGATTAAAACTGATGTTAATTTTATTATCCAGCGTAATCTTTTTTAATCCCGCTAAACCTTCACCTTCGACCCTGACTTTATTTAACGGAAAAGCCTGATTAAGTAAATCTCCGGGTTCAGCTACCATTGCATCTATAGTTGCAACAGTACTATTATCATCACTTTGGCAAGCTGTAAAAGAAACCAGAGCCAAAAGAATTATAATTCTATATTTTATTTTATTAATCATAGTATAAAAATTAATTGAAGTTAAAAGGAACCGGCGGTTCTAATAATGATGGATTAGTATCAATAGCAGATTGAGGTAATGGCAATTCAAAATAATTGCTTCCCGGAGTTATTTTTCTGGAAACCAACTGTGTTCTGGCATCATCAGAATAAAAACCAACTTCCTGCTGTGAAATAATGGATGTAGCTTCAGCAATACCACGGCGTTTTAAATCAAAGAAATATTGTCCTTCAAGTGCAAATTCAACTCTTCTTTCATTAAACAGATCGTCTCTGGTAAGTATTGTTTTAGCTGGTAATCCCGCTCTTGATCTCACTTCATTAAAAGCGATTAAAGCAGCTCCAGAAGTAGTAGAACCTGCTCCGGCCAAAATGGCTTCGGCATGCATTAATAAAACATCAGAATATCTTAGTATAATCGTGTTTTGTGATGTTCTCATAAAAAACACATCGTTTCTTTCGGCTGCAGAACCTACAATGTATTTTCTGAAATTAGCTCCCGTAGAAGAAAGGATTTTTTTGTATGTGAAACCACCTTGATTTTTTAATAATTCAGGATAAAAGTCACCATCTGTCATAATCGTGTTCTTTTTTCTGGTGTCTTTTGGCTCAAATCCAGCTTGTAGTGAGATTGAAGGCAGGTAAACTCCCCAGCCATCACCGCCACCGGTTATTCCTGAACTTCCCGGAACTATATAAGCCTGATTGGTGTTTTGTGTTCCCCATTCTGTAGCAATCGCTTTCCATTGCAGAGCAAACATACTCTCTGCGCTATTATTATTTTCAGGGCTGCTAAATAAGTTTCCGTATTCCTGAATTAACTTATATTGGTTTCCAATAATTTGCTGGGTTAAGGCTAAACTTTCTCCGTATTCATTTAAGGTTAAATGCACTTTTGCAAGAATACCCATAGCAACATATTTAGTAACGTACCCTTTTTTTAATGGTTTTTCAGGTAAATTTTCAACAGCATATTCCAAATCCTGTTTTATAAATTTATACACATCAGCAACGAGATTTCTTTTTGGCTGTGCAGCAGAACCTGCTTTACTAATAATAGGCACAGCGCCAAAAGTTCTCACGAGATAGAAATAAGCATTGGCTCTCATAAATTTGGATATTGCAATCGCTTTTTTATAAGATGCTTCAGGCAATTCGCTTTTTCTTTCTTCAACCAGACTCATTAAATTATTAGATTGATCGACAACCGAAAATAACGAAACGTATCCTTCTGTCAGGATTGGATTTTGCGAGGTTACTTGTCCATCCTTAAATTGCGCGTAAGCACCATCAAACGAAAAAGCATTTCCCGCATACATATCTCCTACAGCAATCAGGAATTTATCATTAAAAGTAAACCACGGCTTAAAGTACAAACTCTCAGCGATTCCGTCAAAAGCGGTAACTCCTTCGGGTAAATCAGCCGGGGTTAATTGATTTTCAGATGGTGCATCCAAAAAATCATCAGAACAGGAAAATAAAGACAGCAATGGTATTAGCATTCCCATCATAAAAAGTTTAAAAAGTTTTTTCATAACTACTTTTTTTATGTTAACGATTATGAATCATTAAGTTAAATGTGTTTTTTTATCAATTTTAGAATTCTAAATTCACTCCCATAGAAATTGTTCTTGGCACAGGATATCTTCCTAAATCAATACCGCTCAGGGTTATATTTTGATCTAAATTTCCAAGGGCAGGGTCAAAACCGGAGTATTTAGTAAACGTGTATAAATTTTGAACATTGGCGTACAATCTTACTTTAGAGAAAATAGAGTTTTCGAATATTTTTTCCGGTAAATCATAGCTTAGCGAAACATTCTGAATTCTTAAATAAGAACCGTCTTCAACAAATCGATTCGAAATTCTGCCATTACCGTTTGGATCATTAAGTGTAATTCTCGGAACATCCGTATTTTCGTTAACTCCAGGTTCAAAAGCCTGTAAAGCCTCAGTACTAACGTTTCCAAAACGATCTCCAAATCCCGGATAAATACCATCTGTATAATGACGCGTAAAGTTGTAGATCTGGTTACCCTGACTTCCTGTTAACACAACAGATAAACTGATGTTTTTGTATTTAAAGTTATTGGTAAAGGCATACGTAAAATCAGGAATTGCATCTCCTATGGCTGTTTGATCTTTACTGTCGATTTTTCCGTCGCTGTTAAGATCTTTAAAACGAATATCGCCAATTCCTGTTCCTGTTTCCTGAGTTGGTCCTGCGGCTAATTCGGCAGCATTTTTAAATAATCCGTCAGTAACATATCCATAAAATTGTCCTACCGGCTGTCCTTCTGTAGTTCTGGTAACGTTATACAAATCAAATTGTACTTTTCCTAACAAAGATTTGCCCTGACCCTGAAAACTGGTCAGCTCATTATTGTATTTAGATAAAATAATTGTACTGTCCCAAGTGAAATTTTCGGTAACAATATTTCTTGTATTCAATGTAAATTCGACTCCTTTAGTTACAATCTCGCCTGTGTTCAGGTAGTAATTAAGGGCACTTTGATTCGATTCATCGTTGATTTGTTTGGTAAGGAAATCGGATGAATTCTTAATATAATAATCAAAATCTATTTTTACTCTGTTATCAAATAATCCTAATTCAAAACCGGCATTAAAAGATTTAAGAGATTCCCATTTAATATCCGGATTACCTAAATTATCAATCGTTGGCGACACACCTCCAAACGGAGATGAAAGCAAAGATAGTATGGTTTGGTATCTGTTTGCCGGAATATTTTGATTTCCAACAAGACCATAACCTGCCCTGAATTTTAAATAATTTATAGTCTTAGATAAAGGCTCAAAGAACTTTTCGTTGCTTACTGTCCATCCGCCTGAAAATGATGGGAAATATCCCCATTTGTTGTTAGGGCCAAAGTTTGACGAAGCATCTGCTCTTAAAGACGCAGAGAAAGAATATCTGTCAGAAAAACTATAGTTTAATCTCGAAATATAAGATGCCATTGACCATCTGCCAGAACCATTGCCGTTAAGTGCAGTATCAATATCGCCAATGTTTAAGTTTGTAAAATTCTTATTTAAAAACTCACCCGTTCTGTAACCGCTTAAATATTCATAGCGGCTTTCCTGAGCTTCCTGCCCTAATAAGAAAGTAAAATTGTGATTTTCATTTAGCGTTTTATTATAAGTCAGATAGTTTTTAATGTTCCAATAATAACTTTGATCCTGCTGTTTGAAAGATTTGTTTAAAAGTTCAGACACATTTCCTAAAGTGTATTTAGGAGCAAAAGCACTGCTTTTTGAAAAATTAAGATCATATCCTAATTCAGATCTAAAAACCAATCCTTTGATAATCGTGAAATCAGCGAATAAATTACCATTAATTTTAAATCTCTCTGTAGTTGAATTATTGTATTCCGACAAAGCTATTGGGTTCGTCGCTTCATTTGCCGAAGATCCTAAACCACTCGTTGGTCCCGCATAAGAACCATCTGCGTATCTAACCGGTAGTTCCGGCGATTGTCTTAAAGTGTTCATAACCAAACCACCTCTGTCATCGTTTCTTACTACTTGTTGAGACGATTTGCTTACAGATAAATTATTACCAATTTTCAGCCAGGATTTCACATTAGAATCTACATTTAATCGCATCGATAATCTGTTGAAATCTGAGTTTAGAACAATTCCTTCCTGATCAAAATAATTTAAAGAAGTATAATAACGTGTTCCGTCTTTTTCGCCAGAGAATGACAGCTGATGATTGTACATGGTAGCGGTTCTAAAAAGTTCATCCTGCCAGTTTGTTCCATTGCCCAATAAATTAGGTTTTTGATATTGATACGGAACAGGCTCACCATTTAATTTGAAAATTTTTGCCTGATATGCAGCGTATTGTGGCAAGTTTAAAACATCAACGGTATTGGTTACCTGCTGAGTACCTAAATAGGTTTCATAAGTAAACTTTGATTTTCCTTTTTTTCCTTTTTTGGTTGTAATCAAAACAACACCATTGGCACCATTTGCACCATATATAGCCGTTGCCGATGCATCTTTTAAGATGTCAATAGTTTCGATGTCAGAAATATTCAAACCTGATAAAGCCGAGTTTTTGGTTTGTCCGTTTCCTCCGCCTAAAGCGCTAAAAGAAAAAGAGTCGTTGTTTTTATCTGCAAAAACGGGAGTTCCGTCAATAACATATAAAGGTTCGTTACCGTTAATGGAAGTTATTCCTCTAATTTGAACAGAGATTCCACCTCCGGGAGTACCAGAATTTTGAGTCACGTTTACACCTGCAGCCTTACCCACAAGAGCCTGATCGATAGAAGTAAACGGTTTGTCCTGAATTTCAGAAGCTTTAATAGAAGAAACAGCACCGTTTATATCTTTTCTTTTTGAAGTTCCGTATCCTATTACAACAACTTCATTTAATTTTTCCAGATCATTGACCATGACCACTTGCATGACTGGTTTTGCGGGTAGTATTAAATTTTTATATCCAACATAACTAAAAAGCAATGAAGCTGTTGGTTCGACATTGTTTAAGACAAAACTACCGTCGAAATCGGTAACTGTTGCGTTTTTTGTTCCTTGTACTATTACACTAACACCCGGCAGACTGGTTCCGCCTGATGTTACTTTACCTTTAACAGTTTGAGCAAAGAAAAAATTTCCCCACATACACACTATTAAACACAATAGTTTTTTTAATGTTCTTTTCTGCATAAAATTTGGTTGTTAGACTGAGTTAAATAATTAGTTATTTTAGTTTGTAAAAAACATTTAATGGATTGTTTTTGTCTCACTTATTATTTGAGTTGTGATAAAAAAACTATTTCTTAAATATTTCTTAACGAAAGTAAAATCTTGAGCAGTCCAAGTGTAGAACAGATGAAGCAAATCATGCATCATTTGATGCAAAACAGCATTTCAACCCTCTGGATTTAGATAATAAGAGGTAAAAACCTCAAAACTACCAATGAAGTATTGGTAAAAAATCATACTTTAAAATATATTTTACGAAATTATATTGTAGTATTTTTATTAAAATAATAAGTTAAGCAATTCGAAAAATTGCTTTTTTAGGAAGACACAACAAAAAAAGCCCCGATTTAAATCAGGGCTTTCTAAAAATTATTAGCGCTTTAAAAGTCTTTTATATCTTTTCTATTTTCTTTCCTCTTTCTTCTTCCATCTTCCATCTTTCCTCTTTCTTCTATATTCTTTCCTCTATTTCTTAGATCCCGTTTCCTGAGTAGGCAGATGTCCGTATTTAAGTTTATAACATTTAGCAAAATAAGAAGGGGAGGTGAATCCTACTTTATAACTAATTTCATTGATATTAATAGTATTATTGCCTTGCTCAAGCAATTGTTTTGCTTTTTCTAATCGTACATTCCTAATAAACTCATTTACAGAAACACCTGTTAGCGTTTTTATTTTTCGATACAATTGACTCCTGCTCAGGAAAACTTTAGAAGAAAGCAACTCCACACTTAAATCAGATTCACTCAGGTTTTCATTAATAAAATGAAGAATTTTTTGAATGAAATCATTGTCTAAAGAAGTTGTTTTTTCCTTTCCGTCTTTTGTGATACCGGTATAAAATTTCTTGAACATTATTTGTCTGCTTGTAATAAGCTGCGCCAGACTGGATTTTAAAATATCCAGTTCAAATGGTTTGCTCAAATACATATCGGCACCAGAATCGATTCCTTCGATCCTGTCCTGTACCATTGCTTTTGCAGAAAGCATTAATAACGGAATATGACTTGTTTTTAAATCTCCTTTTATGTTTTTACACAACTGTAATCCGTCCATTACCGGCATAATAACATCTGTAATTATAATATCCGGCAATTTTTGAACGGCCAGTTCGTAACCTTTTTTTCCGTTTTCGGCTGTAATGACTTTATATAATTTACTCAATTCCGTTTTCAGATAATTTCGTAATTCGAGATTATCCTCAACAATCAAAACGGTATAGGCTTTTGCGGTATCTGCTTCAATTTCTTTTGTTGGCTCGTCAGGAATTTCTTCATCGTCTTCCTGATATTTATTCGATTCAAACAAGAACTTATTTTTATTCTTTTCTATTTCAAAAACTTCATTGACTACTTCATTTTCCTTATAAAACGAGTTGCCTAAAGGAAATATTACCACGAATTTTGTTCCTTCTCCCGGCGTACTTTCGACATCAATTTTTCCTTTATGAAGCTCAACAAATTCTTTTACAACCTCTAAGCCAATTCCGGTGCTTCCATAGTAATCTTTGTTGAGGTTATTAACCTGATAAAAGCGATCAAAAATTCTTTTCAAATCCTCTTTGTAAATTCCTGAGCCTGTATCTGTAATGGTTATGGAAAAGGAGGGAACCTTATTTCCATTAATTATTAAGGAACTATTCTCATCTAATTTATCGATAGAAACAGTAATAAAGCCATCATCAGGAGTAAATTTAAAAGCGTTTGAGATGATATTGAATATTATTTTTTCCAGCATTTTAGGATCTAACCAATCTTCAAGCGCTTCAATTGATGGCTCAAAATCAATAGTTATGTTTCTCGCAGCTGCTTCCTCATCAAAATAGCCTATAATTTCTTTTACAAAAGCGATCACTTCAATTTTTTTAACCTGAAGGAAAATTTTGTTGAACTCTAATTTATTAAAATCCATAAGCTCATTGATAAGTCTTGAAAGCCTGTCTGAGCTTTTATGTACCGTTTTTAATTTGTTATGTATTTCGCGCGATACGTTTTTACTTCTTAAAATATCTTCAAGAGGGTTAATAATTAAGGTTAAAGGTGTTCTGAATTCATGCGAAATATTGGTAAAAAACTGTAATTTTTTATTGTTTAACTTCTCTAACTGAATCGTTTTTTCTCTTTCTAAAATAATGGACTGTCTGGCTTTAAAACGATTTTGATAAATTTTGTTGAAATAGATAATCAGGAAAACTAAAATTGAGGCATATATTAAATAAGCCCAAATGGTTTTCCACCACGGGGGAAGTATTTTTATTTTTAGTTCTAACTGAACATCACTCCAGGAACCATCTGCATTGGCCGATTTTACTTTAAAAACATAATTACCAGGCTCCAAATTGGTGTACGTAGCCGTTCTGTTATTGTCTACATAATTCCAGTCTTTCTCAAAACCTTCAAGATAATAGGCGTATTGGTTTTTTTTAGAATAATTATAGTTTATCCCCACATATTCAATCGTAAAAACCGATTGTGCATGATTGAGAATAATTTCTTTTGTCTGCGAAATTACTTTGGTTAACGGCGAACCCTCCTCATTTGGTTTTACAGATTTGTTAAATAATTTGAAATCACTAAAATACAGTCTTGGCGCTTTTTCTGTTTTTTTGATTTCATTAGGGTTAAAATAGTTTACTCCTTCATAACCACCAAAATACAGTTCGCCATTTCCATCTTTAAAGACCGCATTATTATTAAAATCGTTGTCAATAAGGCCATCATCTTTATTGAAATTGGTACTTTGTTTGTTTTTAAAATCGAGTTTTGTTAGCCCGGATCCACCGCTGATCCATAAAGATCCATTGTTATCAGAAATTATCGCGCGAACTGATTTTTCTTCAAAACCCGGAAAATCATCATAATTAGAAAATATTTTGTTTTTTTTATTATAACTAAATAGTCCTTCGCCATCTGTACCGATCCATATTTTTTTATCGTTGGATTCATAAATGGATAAAATGGTCTGAATACCGCTATATTTTGTTTTATCCCTAAACATTTCATCGCGCATGTTTATTACTCTAAAACCGGAATCGGCATTTAAGTGTACCTGATATAGCCCTAAAATTGTTCCCACCCATAAAATATTGTCAGAGTCAACAAAAACTTTGCGAATAAAGGCTTCGTCTAAAGAGTTGTCTGTAAATGGTTTAGTGTCGCAATGCACAAATGTGTTGCTCTTATTGTCAAAATAATGAAGTCCTTTTATGAAAGTGCCAATCCAGATTCGGCCACCGGAATCTTCAGAAAAACTAAAAATCCTGTTCGATTTCAAGCCCGCTGTATTTGTCGTATTGTAGTTTATGAATCGGGTAGTTCCATTTTTCAAAAAATAGATGCCGCGATCCCAGCTTCCTACCCAGATATTTTGTTTACTATCTATGAAAATAGTCTGAATATCAACAGCATCCAGACCGGAATAATAACTTTGATTGTTTTTGTTAACGTGGATATAACTTTTAGCCGAAAGATTATAAATATCAAGTCCGCCACCTTCGTTACTGATGATCAGATTGCCTTTTTTATCTTTTATAACTGAAGTTACATAACTAGTCTGTAGCGAATTATCATTATTAACAAGCGACTCAAGTGAATTAAATTTATTATTAGGCTTATCAAATACGCCAAGCCCTTTATTGAAATAACCCAACCAAAGTCTTTTTTCCTTGTCTTCGTATAACGACCATACAGAATTCGACTTTAAACTAAAATTATTGTATTTGCTGTGCAGGTATTTTTGCAGTACTTCTCCTTTATAATTTACAACTAATAAGCCATCATTTTCGGTACCGCAAAGTATATAATCCTGACTGCTTTGTATAATTGATAAGATTTTATTTTTGGTAATAAAAAAATTCTCAAACTGATAGTTATCCGTTTCGGGTTTAATTTTTATCAGCCCATTTTCAGTCGTTCCCAGCCATAAATATCCAAATTTGTCTATAACAACACTTTCAATATCATCTAATAACGGTTCTCTTTTAAATTTGTCTTTATAAACCTGTTTTACTTTTCCGTTTAGATCTATCTCTAAAAGTCCGTAACTGGTTCCTAAATAAATAATTCCCTGTTTGTTTTTTACGGAACATTTGATTAAAAAGTTTGGTTTTTCCAGAACCTTTGAGTGCACTAAAGACGCTTTTACCGTTTTTACATTTAGTTTAAATAATCCAAAACCATACGCACCTAAAAGTATATCGCCGTTGTTATCTTCAATAATGGTTTTTATGGTAATTGGCTGTTCATAGCCTTTTACAATTGCATCCTGAATATTGATTTTAGTAAAATTATCCAGATCCCGATTGTACAAACACAAGCCTTCATCTGTACCAATCCATAAGTTATTTTTAGAATCGATAAAAGTGGCATAAATAAAGTTACTGTTTACTGAACCTGGTTTTTTATCATGTTTATATCCAAAATAATTTACCCCGTCATATCGATATAATCCTGCGCCGTTTGTCCCTATCCAAATAAAACCATTGTGATCCTGAATGATAGAAGAAATAGCCCTTTTTGAAGTAGTTTCCTGTATGCTTCTAAATTGGTAGTTTTCAAATTTATCCTGAGAAAACAAACAATTTATAAGACCAAAAAAACACAGAAGAATATATTTGATATTTTTCATTTATATTTTAATATTTATCAATTCTATTACTAATAAAATTTATAATTGATGATTTTATCAACCCGTTGGGTGTAATTATTTTTTAACACATAGAAACATAGAATTATTGAACAAAAAAAAGGCGTTTCACTTGCATTAATAAACATAACTATGTGTGAGAAACAAGTTTCTTTTGGATTTACTTTTTCAAAATCATAAAATCTATGTTTCTATGTGTTTAATTAAATTTTTATGCATTACAGCCAACGGGTTAATCATATCTAAAACAATATTAATAAAACTAAACAGAATACTTACTTTTTTTATCCAGATTTACCATATTGCTAAAAACCTGAGCAGATTAATCACCTCAAAAGGATTAATCGTACTCAGGCTATAAATTGCTTAAAAATAAATCAAACAATCAAGATTATCTTTTTGTTTTTAAGTTTGTTAGCATTTATTTTAGTTCGAATTTAGTGGTAAGACCTTCATTAGAATTCCAGCCAACCATCACATTAAACAAACCAGCTTCTGTCAAAAATTTACCATTGTTGTCATAAAAACCAAGCTCCTTGTCGGTTAAGGTAAAATGAACGGTTTTCGTTTCTCCTTTTTTTAATGCAATAAGTTCAAAACTTTTTAATTCCTTTACGGGTCTAACCACGCTGGCAGCGACATCATTTATATACAATTGAACCACTTCTTTTCCATCAAAATTTCCTGTATTGCTAACATCAACACTTAGTTCAATTTTTTCTCCTTTCTGGAAAGAAGTTTTTGCTAATTTCAGATTTTTATATTCGAAAGAAGTATAGCTTAATCCATAACCAAAAGGATATAATGGTGTTTTTTCGACATCAATATAATGAGACCAAAAAGCGTTTTGATCTTTATTGGTTGGTCGTCCTGTATTGTACAAATTGTAATAAATTGGACATTGCCCAACGTTTCTTGGAAATGACATTGTCAGTTTACCACTTGGATTATAATCTCCGTACAAAACCTGTGCAATTGCATTTCCGGATTGGGTGCCTAACTGCCACGCTTCAACAATAGCAGGAATATTTTCTGCGGCCCACGGTAATGCCAGCGGACGCCCGTTGTTTAAAACCAAAACGATATTAGGATTTACTTTGTAAACTTCCTCTAATAATTGCTGCTGATTTCCAGGCAAACCTAATTCGGTTCTACTGCGTCCCTCACCACTTTGAAAACCAATTTCTCCTAAAACCATTACCACAACTTCTGCTTGTTTGGCTGCCTTTTTAGCGGCTTCAAATCCCGAAAAATCAGTGGTGTTAATTTTTACTTCATCAACAAATACTTGTTTGTTTAAAGCCACATCGGTTCCTTTTTCATACATTAAAGTATTGTTTTTATATTGCTGCATTCCTTCAAGAACCGATATTGCTGTATTATCATCGGCGGCAATTCTCCAGCTTCCAAGCGGACTGGTTTTGTCATTTGCCAAAGCACCAATTAAAGCAATTTTTACTCCTTCTTTTTTTAATGGCAGCAGGTTTTTATTATTCTTCAATAAAACAATTGATTTTTTAGCCATATCCAAAACAGCATCATTATTAGCCTTGTTTCCAATACTTGATTTTTCACGGGCTTCATCACAATATTTGTATGGATTATCAAACAAGCCTAATTCAAATTTTACTCTCAGAATTCTGCGAACAGCATCGTCGATTACACTTTCTTTTACCAATCCTTTTTTTACCAGCTTTGCCAATTCTGTTACATAAACACTTGATTCCATATCCATGTCAGAACCTGCAATAGCGGCTTTTTGAGCGGCATCGGCTGTGTCGGCTGCGTAGCCGTGCGTAATCATTTCGCCTATCGAAGCCCAGTCAGAAACTACAAAACCATCAAATTTCCAGGCTCCTTTTAAAATGTCTCTTTGCAAAAAACTATTTCCGGTTGCCGGAACTCCGTTTAATGTATTAAATGAATTCATGAAAGTACGGATTCCCGCATCGACAGTCGCTTTAAATGGCGGTAATACAGTATTGTACAGCTTAGAATTACTCATGTCAACACTATTGTATTCTCTGCCTGCTTCTACAAAACCGTAACCTGCAAAATGTTTGGCGCAGGCAATAATAGCCGTATTAGCACTTAAGCTCTCTCCCTGAAACCCTTTAACACGAGCGGTGGCAATTTTACTGCCCAGATAAGGATCTTCTCCGGCGCCTTCCATTACGCGTCCCCATCTTGCATCATTCGAGATATCTACATTAGGTGCAAAAGTCCAGTTCAATCCGGCAGCAGAAGCTTCAACAGCAGCAACATGCGCCGAATTTTTAATGGCTTCCAAATCCCAGCTTGCGGCTTCTGCCAGCGGGATAGGGCTGAGGGTTTTATAACCATGTATCACATCAAAACCAAAAAGTAACGGAATACCAAGACGGGTTTCTTCAACAGCCATTTTTTGTACGGCTCTTACTTCTTTAACGCCTCGTACACTTAGCATAGAACCTACTAATCCCTTCTTTATATTATTGTATTTTTCTTCATTAGAACCTGATTCGGGTTTTGGGCCTGTAACATCCCATGAACCATTGTATTGATTCATTTGCCCTACTTTTTCTTCCAATGTCATTTCTTTCATCAAAAGTGAAATTCGCTCCTCAATTGGTTTATTGGTATCCAGATGTTTTTTTGTCTGAGCATATCCGTTTCCAAAAACGATTAGCAGTAAAAAGGCATATTTTTTAATTGGTCTTTTCATCATTGTGTTTTAGTTAGCATCGAATTTTTTAAAATAGGTTGTAAATGTACTTTTACAGTAGTGTCGATAGTACAAGATTTGAAGCATTTTGTAAAACAAATGATGTATTTGCAGGTCTTTAAATCAACAAAGAGATTGCTATTAAAGGTTTTGAATGCAATTTTCAATAAATTGATAAAAGCAGAGTAGATAATTTTTTAGAACTCCAAAGACAAAATAAAAGCCTCCATACTTATTTGTGTGGAGGCTTTTTTGACATATAATATCTTGATAAGACAAAAAATTAGGGAAACTAAAATTATTCCGTGGATTAGAATTTTTCGTATAAGTTTTCCTGTGCTGTTGTCTGGTAATTTTCTATTTCTGATTTTATAACATCTTTATATTTAGCAAGTCCTATTCCTATTATCGGAATAGACAATTTTCCTATTATGGAGCCCGCCTGTGTATGGCCTGTTTTATTTAAGTACGAAGATAGGAGTAAAGCGCCAATTGCTCCAAAAAGTATCACTTCTCCGGGAACATCAGCAATTTTAGATTCTATTAATTCCCTGATGTCTTCAAGATTCTCCTGATTGATTAAGTTTTCCATATTTTTATTTTTTAATGATTTCTATGTTTATAATTAATTAAAATTATTGCTAAAAAAACATTTTCACTTTATATGATTGGATGATCTGGTTATATGATTATCATTTATCGCAAAATCATTATCGCAGTTTGAAAACCGTAAAAACACATTATAATTAAGATTTTATTTACTTTCAGTAACCAGAAAGCAAAATATATTTGAATTTTTTATTAATAGAGAATAAAACATTACTATTAAGCGTTGTTTAAATAAAACAATACTATATATGGGCTTATTTGATTTTATGATAGTGGAAATAGCGATGGATTTAGGAACGGCAAATACTTTAATAGTTCATAATGGAAAAGTAGTGGTAGACAGTCCTTCGATTGTGGCGAGAGATATTAGAAACGGAAAAATTATTGCTGTTGGTAAAGAAGCGAGTTTAATGCAGGGCAAGACGCATGAAAATATTAAGACAATCCGACCTCTTAAAGACGGTGTTATTGCAGATTTTGATGCTTCAGAAAAAATGATCAACTGGTTTATAAAAAATATACCTGAATTAAAAAGAAGTTTTATTACTCCTGCACTGCGAATGGTTGTCTGCATTCCAAGCGGTATAACTGAAGTGGAAATGAGAGCGGTAAAAGAGTCGTGCGAACGTGTAAATGGTAAGGAAGTATTTTTAATTCACGAACCTATGGCGGCTGCAATTGGAATTGGATTAGATGTTATGCTTCCCAAAGGAAATGTTATAGTAGATATTGGCGGCGGAACTACCGAAATTGCGGTTATTGCTCTGGGAGGCATAATTTGCGATAGCTCTTTAAAAATTGCGGGGGATGTTTTTACCAATGATATTTTATATTATATGAGAACGCATCATAATTTATATATTGGAGATGCAACCGCAGAGATAATAAAAATTGATGTTGGTGCCGCAATAGAGGAACTTGAAGATGCTCCTGACGACATAACAGTTCGTGGAAGGGATCTTTTAACAGGAAAACCAAAGGAAGTTAAGGTTAGTTATCGCGAAATTGCAAGAGCTCTAGACAAATCAATACAAAGAATTGAAGATGCTCTTATGGTAACACTTTCAATAACGCCGCCGGAACTTGCTGCTGATATTTATAACACAGGATTGTATCTTGCAGGAGGAGGAGCACTGCTTCGCGGTCTTGATAAAAGACTTTCCCAAAAGACAGATTTGCCGGTTTTTATTGCAGAAGACCCTTTAAGGGCAGTAGTTAGAGGTACAGGTATTGTTTTAAAAGATATATCTAAATACCAAAGTGTACTTATAAAATAAATTATTGTTAGAAGCTTTATTAAGTTTTAGATAGCTATAAAAAAGTCCTAATTTTCATTAGGACTTTTTTAGTGGCTTGTTCTGAAAATAGAAACATATAGTTAACCTGTTGTAATGATAAACGGTATCATCCAAATTATTAAAATGCCTGTGTAAAAGTCAGGGTTAAACGTGTGCCATTTTCTTTTACATAACTCATATTACTGGACTGCCATTGAGAAATAACAGTATAATAGTCTTTGTTAAACAAATTTTCGACACCAAGGCGAATGGTGCTCTTTTCTCTAAAAGTATAGCTTGAAGAAAGATTGAAAGCTGTAAAAGATTTTACAGGTCCTGTTCCATAGCTATACGCTCCATTAACAGGTTCAAATCGATCCCTGCCTGAAGTACTTGTCATTTGTAAAAAAACAGACCAGTTCTCGATAGGTCTAAAAACAGTATAAGCTGCTAATTTCGGCGGGTTTATACGATCACCTCCTAAATACACCTTTTTGTCTGTAAGCTCACGTTTTCCTTCCGTAAAAGAATAATTAGCTCCAATATCAATTTTTGAATGCAGGCGATATTTTGCTGATAACTCAAAACCATAAATCTTTTCAGGTGAACGTGAAATCTGCGGATTACCATCAACATAAACATAAGAAGCCCCTAATTTTGAAGTACTGTAATAAACAGCTCCTTCATAAGAAAGTGTGGCAACGGCTCCCGAAAATCCAAATTCGTAATTGTTGGCCGTAACCGCTTTAATTGAAGTATTACTCACCGTGTTTTCTTTTGCTGCACGAAGTACTAAACCTAAATCGGCAACGCTGAAACTCTGAGAAAAACTTACAAAAGGTTTAAATAATTTCCATTTTGTATAACGCAGTCCGGCATTAAACATAAGGGCATTGAAGTCCAATGCACCGCCATTTACTGCAACACCACCGCCAACATAAGTACCATTTACGTAGTTACGAATGCCGATTGTAGTATAATCCGGCACATCTATGTTAACGTTTTCAAGTCGCAAACCGGTTTTTAATACCAAGTTTGGTCCAAACATGTTTTTAAGCTGAAAATACGGTGCCAGGTTACTCATCTTCATTTCCGGGATAACTAATCTTTCATCTGTTAGATGTGTATCTGTTACATCCGAAAGGATATCAATTCCGTAGGTTAAATTGCCTGATATAAGGGGGCTGAACTCATAAGGGCTATTTAAATTTAAACGAAAACCAACTTTTTTACTTTGCGTAGCCGGCTGCCCATTATTTTCAAAAAAGTCACTATAGTTAATTAACGTAAGATAGTCTTGAAAATAAAGGGTAGCATTAATATCCGTATTTCCAATTATATTTTCACCTACATAACTTAAACTTGCATTATGGTTATACGGTGTTCCTTCGGATTCTCCCGGCCTTTGTCCCTTAATGCCGGTGGTTGGCGAATCAAAATTGCCATATACTCCGGCTTTGGCGATATAATCAGTATGCTGTGTACTCTTAAAATAGTTATACATTAATTCTAAGCGGTTATTTGAATTTAAATCATATCCAATTTTCGCAAAAGCATTCCAATTTCGAAGATCATTCATTCCATATTCAGGAGAAAGCACACGTCCTTTGGCGTCACGATAAAGTCCGGTTTCTTCGTAACGACCGCTAACTACATAATCTATTTTTTTTATTTTTCCTGTAAAAAGCTGAGAGACAAAGAACCCGGCTGTTTCTGCAGGTTTCACCAGAGAAAAAGCCGTTCCTGCCTCTGTTGATCCGCTTATTGCTTTGTCTGAATTAGGTTTTTTACTAATATAATTTATTAAACCGCCATCAGCACCATTACCATAAATAGCGGTTGCGCCTTTTATTACTTCTACACGGTCTAAAACAGTAGGGTCAAGAGAGCGCATATCTTTAGCACCGTCCCTAAGAGGTGTAGATTGTGGAATACCATCAATCATTACCAATACACGACGTCCGCGCAAAGTCTGACCCAGATTTTGAGTTCTGTTAGTTGTAAAACCCAAACCAGGCACCGATGCCCCAAGGATATCACTTAGATTACTGCTAATGCTTAATTGCTGCTGTAATTGCTTTTTTGACAGTAAGGTAACAGAAGAGGGAACTTCATCTAAAATTTCCGGCTGTCTTGTTGCAGATACAACAATCTCTTGTAACTCATTATCAGTAGCTGGTTTATCAGTTAAGATACTGTCCTGAGCTTTTGTATTTAAATTTTTGTCTTTTTCTGTAGAAGAATTTGTTTGGGAAATTTGGGCAGATAGGGAACTTACAGCGAAGAACACCATTACAAGTAAAGTAGAAAATTTTATCATTATTATTTATACTAATGCTTAATATTGTGAATTTATTATTTTTTCTTTTTTTTCCTTCCCAGCCATATTATTAAACCCGTGATAGGCAGTGTCGCAGCAAAAAGGCAGACCAAAAAGGCCAGAATTTTTGTTGGATAACCATAGATGCTTCCTGTATGAATGGGATAAATAAGACGGCGTACTTTATCGCCGTTGCTAAAAGATTCGTAAGGTTTTATTTTTAAAAGCTCTCCTGTATATTTATCAAAATAAGCCATACTTGAAATATTAGGAATCGATTTTTCAAGGTTGAGTTTAATCACCATGATACTGTTTATGGTGTCAGATGGGATTCTGATTTGAGTATCTCCCTTATATTTATAAATGCTGTCTGTTTTTGAAAACATATTTTGATAAAAATATGTTTTGTCAGGTTTAGGATCAACTTTTGTTGGATTTTCAACTTTGGCTGAGGGCTTTTTTGTGGTTCCGTCTGCCAGTAAATAGATACTGCTTTCAAACCATTTAAAAGACCAGGTTAGTCCGGTCAGCGATATTATCAAAAGAAATAAAAAGCTGTAGAAACCAAAATTCGAATGAAAATCCCAATTGACTCTTTTAAAAGAAGCACTCCATTTTATGGTTAATCTTTGTTTTAGGTTTTTTATTTTTTTCGGCCACCATAAAATAAGACCCGAAATAAGCATAAAAGCAAAAATAAGACAACTGCACCCAGTAATAAATTTTCCGGCTTCCCCCAAAATTAAGTGACGATGCAGATCGAGCACTACAGAAAAAAACCTGCTTTTTTCAGGTATCGAGGCCAATACTTTTCCGGTGTAAGGATCTATAGAGAAAATCAGATCCTTTTTATCGGCATCAGTTCCGGAAACAATTGCAGTTCTTTGAGGATCTTCATACGTTTGAATACGATCTAACTGAGTGATTTTATATTTTTTCTGAATGGCATTTACATACACATCAACCGGTATTTTTTTTGTTCCGATAGTTGAAACCTGATAAAATTCAGGATTGACAAAAGCATCAATTTCTTCTTCAAAAACTAAAATACTTCCGGTAAGCGCCACAATAAATACAATAAGCCCGGACGAAAGTCCGAGCCATAAATGTAAAAAGCCAATATTTTTTTTCAATTTTTTATTCATAGAAGAGGAGAAAGTAGTCCCAAATATAATTAAAGCTTTTTAAAAGGAATATCCAAGAGTTAAAAGCCAGTTTGAAGGCGCGCCGGGAAACAAACGAATATAATCATAGCCACCAACCCAGTAAGTTTTATTCAATATGTTATTGGCATTTACCTGAATTTTAAATTTATTAATGCTATAATATAATGCAGCATTAAATAAAGTATAACCAGGAAGTGTCTGTTTGTCGGTTTGGCTAAGTGTACGTGTGGTTGCAAAATTGCTTCCAAAACCAAGTCCAAAATCTTTCAAAGCTCCATCTGTAAAATTATAACGTGTCCATAAATTACCCTGTTGGCGTGGAGTATTTGGTTTTTGTCTTCCAATTTCAGATTCAATCGGGCTTTCAGAAATTGCAGCTTCATTATAAGAGTAAGCGGCCGAGATACTCCAGTTACGTGTAATATTTCCGTTCACATCAATTTCAATACCTTTCGATTCTTCTTCACCTATAGCACGCATTAAATCAGGATTTGTAGTATCGTTTGCCGGATATAAAGTGTTTTTTTGCTGAATTTTGAAAAGGGCAACCGTTACAAAAAGTTTCTCTTTAAACCACGAAGATTTTCCTCCAAACTCGATCATATTACTTTCTAACGGATCAAAAGGTCCTCCAGCATTTGGATTTGATAAAGAAGAAGCTGTTTGTGGATTATATCCTTTTACGTAAGTTCCGTACAAGTTAATGTTGGGATTAACAGTATATGTAAGTCCAAAACGAGGTAAAAAGGAATGTTGTTTTACTTTATTTTCATTCGTTTTTTTGTAGTTTTCCTTATCGCTGTATTCGTCGTAACGTACTCCAATTAAAGCCTGAAATGCACCAAACTTAATATGGTCCTGAAGATAAACTCCGTATAAAGAGTAAAAAGTAGGATCAAAAGGACGGGCCACATAAAAATACTTGCTCATGTCTTTTAACTGCTGTGATCCTGATGGATTTGTCAAGTCAAAATGCGCCACGTTTGGTACGGGATTCCCTTTGGAATCCAATAAATAATTAGCTTTATTAGCCGGATTATAGGTTGCAATCGATCCTGTATTGGCGGCATTTCTATATCCTGTAGCCTGCAATTGTGAACCTCCTGCAGGAACTTCTTCCTGAGCATAATCGTAACCCAAAATCAGGTTATGGTCTAAAGCTCCGGTTTTGGCTTCGTATTTAAAAAATGTCGAAAGATTATCAATATAACGTTTACGTTTACGCATAAAAACCTGCATTTCGATAGAAGTCGGAATCGTAGATCCGTCACCAGCCGATGCATATTTATTGGCACCACGATGTTCTAGAAGATCTTCTGTATAACCTGTACGGATATAGGATCCTGAAAAAGACAAACGATCTGTAAATTGATGATTTAAGGAAGTCGTTACAATATAAGTTTCTTCATTTAAATAATCGTTGGTAGAATTTAATGAATTGGATATTTTGGTAGAGTATAAATTATTTTCATAAGTCGATTGTCCACGATCCAATATACTTTTTGAGCTTGTATAAATCAAATCAAAATTCACACTGGTTTTATCATTTGGAAGAAAAGACAGGGAAGGAGCAAGGACAATATTTTTGTCGAATTGTAAATCCCTAAAAGAATTTGCATTTTCATAACCCAAATTCAATCGGTATAAAAGCGATTTGTCTTCTGTTAATGGTCCTGTAAAATCGGCTAAAGCGCGTAAAGTATTAAAACTTCCGGTAGAAAAACTCACGCTGTTTGCAGCCTGATCCAAAGGTTTTTTGGTAACTCTGTTGATGACTCCTCCGGGAGAAGCATTTCCAAACAAAGCCGATGAAGGCCCTTTTAAAACTTCAACACGCTCCAGATAATTGGCAAGCGGCTGTTTCCAGAATCCTGTAGAAGTTCGCATACCATTAAGCAATTGGGTGTTACTTCCTCCGTTGATTCTAAAACCTCTAATCGAAATATCATCATAAAAAGTAAACTGGCTCACCCCGCTGAAGTTTTTTACAACTTCGCCTACGCGGATAGCACCCTGATCGGCAATTAATTCTTTGGTAGCATACGATACAGCTTGTGGTAAATCTTTTAAGGCGATTTCTGTTTTGGCACCAATAAAAGATTTTGTGTTTCGATAGGATTTCTCTTTACGTCCTGTAATTTCTACAGTTTGAAGCGTATTTACATTTTCCTGTAAAATTATCGAAACTTCGAGATTTTCATTTTCATGAAGTTCAATTGTTTTTTCCTGAACAGAAAATCCCATTGCCGAGAAATAAACAGTGTAGTTTCCAGGGGTAAGATTAGAGATTTCAAAATTTCCCTTGTCATCAGAAACAGTATTTTTTTTAAGACTTTTTATGGAGACAGAAGCGTAGGAAACAGCTTCATTATTTTCGGAAACAATCTTTCCGGTGATTTTGGCGTTTTGTGCCAGGCCAATATTAAAAACGGCAAGCAGCATTAATGAGAATGTAAACTTCATGGCGGTTATTTATTTTTGAGACTGCAAATCTAAACTTATTTAGATCAAATACAAATAAGATTATTTAAATAAATGTTTTTTGGTGCGCCAATATTGATTCGTTAATTTTTTAAATTCCTAATAATTAAGGAATTAATTTTTGAAGGTTAAATTAAAATCTCCCAAAAAAGTTCTATTAGCATTTTTTTTGTTAAATTATCTATTATTCTATCAATAAAGTAAAATTTACTATAAAAAACGGATAATATAGTATTAGCATGTGGTAATATAAACATTTTCGTTAACTTCAATTTAACATAATTTTACAAGTGTCAAAAATACACTAACCAATATTGTTAAATTATGAAATCAGCCACACAAGCTTTAAAAAGTACAGCAACATCCTGTTACAGAGATAAGATGCAGTACACGATTTTATTTTTGTTTGTAGTTTTTAGCTCTTTTTCGCAACAGAAAATCAGCGGTAAAATTACAGATGCAAATAATCTTCCTCTGCCTGGAGTATCAGTTTTAGAAAAAAATACCTCAAATGGCGTTGTAAGTGATTTCGATGGAAATTTTGAGATTACACTTAAAAATAAAGATTCACAATTAATTATCAGTTATTTAGGTTTTTTAACTCAGGAAATTTCTGTTTTGAATAAGAATAAAGTAAATGTACTTCTTAAGGAAAGTAAAGAAGAATTAAATGAGGTAGTTGTTGTAGGATACGGAACTCAGAAAAAATCAAGAATTACCAGTGCTATAGCCAGTATAAAAGAAAAAGATTTTACCAGAGGGGCAATTAATGATGCTTCTGATCTTATAAAAGGTAAAGTTGCAGGTCTGACAATTAATAACGGTTCAGGAGATCCCGGGTCCAGACCAGATATTACATTGCGCGGATTCTCTACTTTAAAAGGCGGTACGGGTCCTTTGGTCTTAATTAATGGTGTACCCGGTGGTATTGATACGGTAGCTCCAAATGAAATTGCGTCAATTGATGTTTTAAAAGATGCTTCGGCAGCTGCAATTTATGGAACCAGAGGAGCTAATGGAGTAATTCTTATTACAACAAAGACAGTAAATAAAGAAACCGCACCCACAATAACTTATTCAACCTTTGCTACAACATCTAATTTTGCAAATAAAGCTAAATTTTTAGATGCCGGCCAACAAAGAAGTTTGCGTTCACAAGGGGTTAACTTACCTTTTACCGACGGTGGTGCCAGTACAGATTGGTTAGATGAGATCTCAGGAACAGGATTTTCTCAAAATCATAATTTAGCTTTAAAAGGTGGAAGTGCTAAAACAAATTATGTAGTAAACCTTAATTATGTTAATCAAACAGGAGTTTTTGTTAATACGTTTAATAAAGAGTACCGATTTTCATTTGATGTCAATCATACCATGTTCAATGATAAGTTAAAGATTAACTTAAGCTTATTAAACGGGACAAGCGATATGGGAATCGAAGAGCCCATTACTGCATATGCTTACAGACAGGCAATGATAAGAAACCCAACCGCTCCTGTATATAACCCAAATGGCACTTATAATGAAGATCCAAATAAGCTTCAGTATTACAATCCAGTGGCAATCCTGAATGAAACGACGCAGGATAGAAATAGTACCTGGCAAAGATTTACGGCTAATCTGACTCTGGATTTGTTACCGGGATGGGATATAAGTACACAGCTTTCAAAAAATAAAAATACAGGTTTAAATGGTTACGTTGAAAGCAAAAAACATTATTCTAATACCATAAACAGAAGAAATGGAGTTGCCTCAAGAAGTACAGTAGCTACAGATAATGATTATGTAGAAATAACATCTAAATACCATAAAATTTTTGATAAGCATGAGTTTACAGTATTAGGTGGTTATAGTTATCAATATACTCTTAACGAGGGATTTGAGGCCAGGAATTCTGATTTTCCGACAGATGCTTTTTCGTATAATAATTTAGAAGTAGGAAATGGTTTGTCAGATGGTATCGCATTCATGGATAGTTATAAAAATGACAGTAAATTAATTGGATTTTTTGGCAGGCTCAACTATAATTATAATAACAAATACGATTTGTTATTCAGTATCAGACGTGAAGGTTCTTCTAAGTTTGGAGATAATCACAAATGGGGTAATTTTCCGGCAGCTTCTGCAGGATGGAGTATAAATAAAGAGTCCTTCTTAAAAGATGTTTCTGCTGTAAATACTTTAAAACTAAGAGCAGGTTACGGAGAAACAGGAGTAATACCTGATGACCCTTATATGTCAATGACATTGTATGATTATGAGGGGTATTTCTTTAGTAATGGAAAATGGGTTAAAGGTTTAGAACCGGTAAGTAACCCTAATCCCGATTTACGTTGGGAGAAAACTACGGAGATAAATATTGGTCTTGATTTTGGATTTTTTGAGAATAGAATTAGCGGAAGCATTGATGTCTATAATAAAAAAACAAGTGATATGTTATGGGATTATAGTGTACCAACTCCTCCTTATTTGTTCCCTGAGATTACTGCAAATGTTGGAAAAATGAAAAATAAAGGATTTGAAATTCTTCTTAATACAATTCCGGTGAAGACAGAAAAATTTGTTTGGAACTCTTCAATGACTTTTTCTCACAATCAAAATAAACTGACGAGTCTTTCTAATGATTTATATAAAATTGAAGGAGATTTTTTGAATACCGGAAACACAGGAGATCCAATTTCATTTCAAACACACCGATTAGAAGTCGGACAGCCAATAGGTAATTTTTGGGGACTAAAATCGGTAGATATTACTACAGATGGAAAATGGATTGTTGAATTGCCAGACGGCACACGAGAAACACTTACAACAGAAATGTATAATGATGATTATAAGCAATATTTAGGAAATGGTATTCCTCAATATTATGCCGGATGGACGAATACTTTTACTTACAAAAAGTTTGATTTGAGCGTTGTATTAACAGGAGCTTTCGATTTTCAAATACTCAATACACAGCGTATGTTTTACGAAAATCCAACAATTGCTTACAATACGTTAGATACGGCATATGATAAAGTATATGATAAATCAGTTTTAAGTTACAATCAAACCTATGTGAGTTATTATGTTGAACAAGGAGATTATGTAAAAGTAGATAACGTAACCTTATCGTATAATTTTGATGTTAAGCCATTTAAAGTTATAAATGCAATGCGATTGTATGTATCCGGAAATAATTTAGCAACAATTACAAAATACAAAGGATTGGATCCGGAGATAAAAAGAGATGATCCTTTGTCACAAGGAATGGACAATAGAGATAAATATCCAAGTACTACAGGCTTAACCCTAGGTTTAAATGTAACTTTTTAAATTAAATCAAAATGAAAAATATAGTATATAAAATTCTTATTTCAGGCTTGCTTTTTTCAGGAGCAGGATGTACAAATCTGGATGAGACCGTTTATGATCAGGTAAGTGCAGAGGATACTAAATTAACTGCAGAAGATTTATCGAGTATTGTTGCACCGGCCTACAACTCATTCAGACAAATTTACGCAGATTGGGATGCTATTTACAACTTGTATGAAGACTCATCAGATCTAATGGTAACGCCTCAAAGAAACGGTATTGGCTGGGGCGATTATTATATTACAATGCATAAACATACCTGGGGAACTGCACTTCCAATGGCAGAGGGTAATTGGTATTATATGTATACCGGAGTAAATAAAGTCAATAGGGCGATATACCAAATAGAGCAATTAGAAGGTATTGAAAACAAAGAAAATATTATTCAGGAATTAAAAGCGTTAAGAGCCATTTATTATTATTTATTATTAGATAATTTTAGAAATGTACCTATTGTAACTTCATATATCAATCCTCCGGGCTATTTACCTGTTCAAAATACAGGAAAAGAAGTATATGATTTTGTAGAAAGCGAATTAAAAACAGCTTTGCCTTATTTGAGCAATAAGAACAACTCTGAAACTTATGGCAAAATTAATCAGTGGGCTGTTAAAATGACTTTAGCAAAATTGTATTTGAATTCCGGCGTTTATTTAGGTACACCAAAATGGGATGAAGCTTTGGCGCAGGTTAATGATGTTATAGATAATGGCGGGTTTCAATTAACACCTAATTATCGGGACAATTTCATCATAAAAAATGAACTTTCTAAAGAACAAATATTATCGATCCCTTTTGATCAGGTGAAAGCCCCGGGAACAAGCTGGCCATACAGAACATTGGCAGCTGCAAGTCAGGCAACTTTTGATTTGGCGGGAGGACCATGGAATGGAACTGGCGGAATCCCACAATTTATAGATACCTATGATCCCGATGACCAAAGATTAAAAGACTGTTGGTTAGGAGGTAAACAGTTTACCAGTCAGGGAGACCCAATAATGTTGGATGACAAAGTAACACAATTTGAATATATTAATTATATAACTAATGTTGATGGTGCTGAGCCTAATGAATGTTTTAGAATGGTTAAATATGAAATTGGCCCTGGTGTTGTAGGGCAAGCAAGTAATGATGTTCCTTTTTATAGATTAGCAGATGCTATGATGATAAAAGCAGAATGTTTATTAAGAAAAGGAGATGCCGGAGGAGCCGCAGCTATTGTTACTGAAGTTCGACAAAGAAATTTTAAAAATACCAGTCCTGCCAAAGCAACAGTAACAGGAGAAAAACTTTTAGGAGGCAGTGTTTATAAATACGGAACTTATGAGGCGGGAGTGATTACAAATTATGAAGGAGGAGCAGATATTCAGTATGGTGGTTTCCTTGATGAATTAGCTTGGGAATTTGTTGGCGAAGCACATAGAAGACAAGATTTAATCCGATTTGGAGTATATTCAAAAAAATCATGGCTTTCGAAAAAAGGAGATGCCAGCGAAGAATTTAGAGCTATTTTCCCAATACCACAATCAGAAATGGTTAAGAATAGCAATTTAAAGCAAAATCCAGGATACTAGATTTAAATATAAAATTTTTGCAGGTTGGTTACTTGTACTTTATAAGTGTGTGAAAAGCTGTTTCTGCTCAGGAATGGCTTTTCATTTTTAAAATGATGTTGATATGAAAATAAAATAGAAATCATAAAAATTTGTTTTTGCCTAAAAACAGAAATAATTCTGTACCAACCTTTGTCAAAGTTTTAAACTTTGACAAAGGTTTTTAAGCATAATCAACCTGACAGATTACAAAACCTTTCTGGAGAATAGAAATAGGGGCGACAAAAATATTCAGACATAGCCCACGGTTTCAACCGTGGGAAACGAATCATGATAAATTTATATCTTTAATTACATGATAACATTTTCTCTGCAACAAATCAATTGCGAAAAAACAATCAAAAATGGCAATCAAAAAATAACATCAAAAATGCGCGCGATAATGCGAAGGCGAAATTCCTTTTAGCTCCTTAAATTTTCTGTTGAAATTGGCAATATCCTGAAAACCGCAAAGCTCAGATATGGAGGCGATCGAAAGGTCTTTTTTATGATGCAGTAATTTACAGGCATTTTCAATTCTGATTTCAATCAAAAACTGAAAAAAAGTTTTATTGGTGCGCTTTTTAAAATAACGGCAAAAAGCATTTTTACTCATATTGGCTTTTTCTGCCACTTCATCAAGAGTAATATTTTGATGGTAAAATTCAATCGCATATTCAAAAACGGCGCTCATTCTTCTACCTTCATCATCAGTATATTTTTTCTTGTAGACAAAAGAAGAAAGCGGTGTTTTTTCTGAACCGATAATGATGTTTATAATTTTAAGAAAAGAAGCAATTCGCTGTATTTTATTCTGCTTTTTAAGTTTGGTAAAATGATGAATTATTTTCTTTTGATTCGATAAGATTTTCATCCCATATTCAGATTCCTTAAAAAAATCGTCGAGACCGCTCATATCATTCAGGCTGAAAAAATCTTTTCCAAAAGAAGTTTTGGTAAAAAACAAAGTGAGCATTACAGACTCCGGACTGGCTTCAACATTGCTTCTAAAAACATGTGGTATATTCTCGCCAATAACCAAAATATCCTCTTCCTTATAATCGTTAATAGAATCTCCCACAATTAGTGAACCGGAACCTTTCATAATGTAACTGATCTGAATTTCTTCATGCTGATGCAGCTGGTCATAGAAAACACGTTCAATATCTTCCTGATATATCAGCGCTTCCCGTTCGGTTTTAGGTATTTTAAAAGGTAGGATTTTCAACGTAATGTTTTTAGATATGTAAATATTAACAAAAAAAACAGATTATCCAACAGATATGGTAATATAGTATTGATAAAGGCTAATAATGACAAAGGAGCTATTTTGTTTAAGCTTTATTTTTGATAAAAATTAAGAATATGAAAATAAATTGGGAAGGCGTAATGCCAGCTGTAACAACAAAGTTTACAGCACAAGGAGAGTTAGACCTGGTAATGTTCGAAAAGAATATTAAAGCACAAATTGAGGCCGGTGTTAATGGAATTATACTGGGGGGAACTCTTGGAGAAGCCAGTACATTGACTAAGGAAGAAAAGGAGGTTTTAATAACTGCTACTTTAAAATTTGCCGACGGAAAAATTCCGGTTATCGTAAACATTGCCGAGCAAACTACAAGTGAGGCAATAACTTTGGCAAAACGCGCAGAAGAACTTGGGGTAAACGGTTTAATGTTATTGCCACCAATGCGATATAAAGCAACAGATTACGAAACGGTCGTTTATTTTAAGGAAATTGCAAAAAGCACATCATTGCCTATCATGATTTACAATAATCCTGTCGATTATAAAATTGAGGTAACACTGGATATGTTTGAAGAACTTTTAAAATTAGATAATATTCAGGCCGTAAAAGAGTCCACTCGTGATATTAGTAATGTAACGAGAATCAGAAACCGTTTTGGAAATCGCTTAAAAGTGCTTTGTGGTGTAGATACTTTGGCACTTGAGAGTTTAGTGGCTGGAGCCGATGGATGGGTTGCCGGTTTAGTAGTGGCATATCCGGCAGAAACCGTTGCTATTTATAAATTGGTAAAAGCCGGAAAAGTACAAGAAGCTTTAGCAATTTACAGATGGTTTATGCCATTGCTCGAACTGGATATCTCTCCGCAATTGGTACAAAATATCAAACTGGCAGAAGTAGCCACAGGGCTTGGAACCGAAAACGTAAGAGCGCCAAGATTGCCGTTGCAAGGAGCAGAAAGAGAACGTGTCCTGGCGATCATTGATGTTGCCATGAAAAACAGACCGGTTTTGCCAGCCTACAAAAACATTTAATTTAAATAGAAAGCGATGACTACAGGAAAAAATTATATTGGAGACGTACTTTCCGCAAAAGGTAAAACGACATACAAAACCGTAAATCCGGAATTAAATTCTGAAAATGAAACTGTTTTCTATGAAGCTGCTGCAGATGAAATTTCCAAAGCTGTAGCATTGGCTGAAGAAGCTTTTAAAACATACGGCGTAATTGAAGATGCAAGAAAAGCCAATTTTCTGGAAGCTATCGCGGAAGAAATTGAAGCACTTGGCGAGGATTTATTAACCACTTATAGTCAGGAATCTGGTCTTCCGGCCGGAAGAGCCAACGGCGAACGAGCCAGAACAACCGGACAGCTAAGAGCATTTGCGGCTATGTTGAGAGAAGGTTCCTGGGTAGAAGCGATTATCAATAAAACCGAGGAAAAACCAGATATTCGAAGATTGCAGATTCCGCTGGGGCCTGTCGCTATTTTTGGAGCCAGTAATTTTCCACTTGCTTTTTCTACTGCAGGCGGTGATACTGCAAGCGCTTTGGCAGCCGGTTGCCCCGTAGTGGTAAAATCGCATCCGCTTCATGCGGGAACGGGAGAATTAGTAGCTTCTGCAGTTATTAAAGCAGCTCAAAGAACCGGAATGCCCAATGGCGTTTTTTCCAATCTTAATAGCAGTGGTATAGAAGTAGGAACAGCTTTGGTAGAACATCCTTCCATAAAAGCAGTAGGATTTACAGGAAGTATAAAAGCAGGTACGGCGCTTTGTAAAATTGCGGCCAACAGACCAGTTCCAATTCCTGTTTATGCAGAAATGGGAAGTATCAATCCGGTACTTATTTTGCCTTCTGCTTTGAAAACAGATGCTGAAAAATGGGCGCAGAATTATGCTGCATCGATTGTGGCAGGAACGGGTCAGTTTTGTACAAATCCGGGGCTTATTTTAGGAATAAAAAGCAACGAATTGGACTATTTTATTACTATTTTAGCTTTAGAGATCGATAAATTAGAGCCAACTTGCATGCTGCATCCTAATATAAAAGCACAGTATGAGCGTCTAAAATCAGAAGTTCTTGGAGAAGAAGGGTATACACAGCAAACCAATTTAGAGAGAAGTGTAAAACCCAATTATGCATTGCAAAATGTTATTACGGTTGATGGCGATATCTTCTTAAAAAACAAAACATTTCATAAGGAAGTTTTCGGACCATTTTCTGTTGTAGTTAAATGTGATAATATCACGCAGCTTAATCAAATTATTCTTGATTTAGAAGGACAGCTGACCGGTACAGTTTTAAATGCAGATTTAAACGAATGGGAAGATTTTAAAGAAGTAATTGAAAATCTTAAAAACAAAGTAGGCCGATTAATTTTTAATAATGTTCCGACAGGTGTTGAGGTTTGTTCGGCAATGACACACGGAGGGCCTTTTCCTGCAAGCTCAGACTCCAAATTTACATCAGTTGGATTAACAGCGGTTAAAAGATGGGTCCGTCCGGTAACTTTTCAAGATTGGCCGAATCTACTATTGCCAGCCGCACTGCAGGATAGCAATCCGTTAGGAATTAATAGAATAGTAAACGACATAGTAACCCACAATCCTATTTAATATATGCCTAGAAAAACCTTTTTTTGTGTAGATGCACATACTTGTGGAAACCCAGTAAGAGTTGTAGCTGGTGGTGGTCCAAATTTGATTGGAGCAAATATGAGTGAAAAACGCCAGCATTTTCTAAAAGAATTTGACTGGATTCGTAAAGGACTTATGTTTGAACCCCGAGGTCATGACATGATGAGCGGCAGTATATTGTATCCGCCAAGCAATCCTGAAAATGATTTTGGAATTCTATTTATTGAAACTTCAGGATGTCTGCCCATGTGTGGCCACGGAACTATCGGAACGATCACTATTGCCATTGAAGAAGGTTTGGTAATTCCTAAAATTCCGGGAAAAATTAAAATGGAAGCACCTGCAGGTTTGGTTCAGATTGAATACCAGCAAACCGGTAAAAAAGTAGACTGGGTACGTTTGACTAATGTAAAATCATACCTGGCTGCCGAAGGACTTACTGTAGATTGTCCCGAATTGGGAGAAATTGTTTTTGATGTTGCTTACGGCGGAAATTATTACGCCATTGTAGACCCGCAAAAGAATTTTTCAGGAGTTCAGGATTTTACAGCAGGAAAAATTGTGCAGTACAGTCAGGAAGTCCGTAAAAGAATCAATGAGAAATATCCAAATCTCTTCATTCATCCGGAAAACGATACAATCCGCGATGTAAGTCATATGCTGTGGACAGGCGATCCTATCGACCCGACTTCATCAGGCCGAAATGCCGTTTTTTATGGCGATAAAGCAATCGATCGTTCGCCTTGCGGAACCGGAACTTCGGCCAGAATTGCACAGCTTCACGCAAAAGGAAAACTTAAAAAAGGAGAAGATTATATTCATGAAAGTTTTATTGGAAGCAAATTTATTGGAAGGGTAGAAGAAGAAACTTCTATAGGAGATATCAAAGCCATAGTACCAAGTATTCAGGGCTGGGCAAAGGTTTACGGGTATAACAATATCATTATTGATGAAGACGATGATCCGTACGCGTTTGGTTTTCAGGTGATTTAAAAGAAAATAATAATATAAAAAATTCATTGGTTTGCAGATAACTTTCGAGGCCAATGAATTTTTAAATTTATAAGACTAATGAAAAAAGTAAGTATAATTGGTGGAGGGATAATAGGCTTGTGTTCAGCTTATTATTTAGCCAAAGAAGGTTATGAAGTAGTTGTTTTTGATAAATCTGATATGAATGACGGCTGTTCTTACGGAAATGCCGGAATGATTGTCCCTTCGCATATTATTCCACTCGCACAACCCGGTATGATTGCACAGGGAATAAAATGGATGTTTGACAGTCATAGTCCGTTTTATGTAAAACCCAGATTAAACAGAGATTTAATGAAATGGGGATTGCAATTTTACAAACATGCCAATTTAAACCATGTCGAGCGAGCAATGCCGGCACTTTGCGATTTATCACTTTTAAGCAAAGAATTATATCAGGATCTTGCAAAGCAAAACAACTCTTTTTTTTATGAAGAAAAAGGGCTTTTAATGCTTTATAAAACCGAAAAGACAGCAGAAGAAATTCATCATGAAGGAAAACTGGCGGAAGCATTAGGTTTGGAAGTTGATTTTCTTTCCAAAGAAGAAGTTACAAAACTAGAGAAAGGAACAGCCACAAATGTAATTGGCGGTGTACATTATAAAAGCGATGCACATGTTTATCCGCAAAAATTCATGCAGTTTATAAAAGACGAATTAAAACAGCTCAATGTACAGATTCACCCTTGGACAACAGTTAGTGATTTTGTGTTAAAGAACAATAGCATTGCCGAAATTATAACTGATAAAGGCAATTTTACAACAGACGAAGTAGTTTTGGCAACAGGATCATGGAGCCCGCGTATTGCTAAAAAACTCAATATAAACATTTCGATTTTACCGGGAAAAGGGTACAGTTTTACACTGAAAGATCAAAACCATAAACCATCTATTCCAAGTATTTTATGCGAAGGGAAAGTAGCCGTAACCCCGATGAGTAATGATATACGTTTTGGAGGAACAATGGAAATTACACACACTAATGACACCAAAATTAATCAAAACAGACTTCAGGGAATAGTAAATTCAATCAATGATTTTTACCCCGATTTAAAAATTGAAATGCCGAAAGAAGAAGAAACCTGGTTTGGATTCAGACCTTGTACACCTTCCGGAATGCCAATAATAGCCAGAGATAAAAAACTTAAAAATTTAACTTTGGTTACAGGTCACGCCATGATGGGATTAAGCCTTGCGCCTGCAACAGGAAAAATAGTCGCAGAGATTATTTCTGAAAAGAAAACTTCTGTAGATACTCAAATGTTTCAATTCTAAAATTCAGCTTCAATTTTTAAAATTGAAGCTGAATTTTTTTATTAAATAAGGGTTTTTATTTGTATCTAAAATTGTCAGAAATAAAGAAAGACAGATAGTTTTTTTTTCTCTCGCAGATTTGGCAGATTTAGAGGATAATTAATAATACATTCCAGAGTAAAATCTGCAAAATCTACCAAATCAGCGAGAGAAAAACAAATCACTATTGAAATATTGTATAATAAAAACCATCAGACATTAATCAGAAATTCTAAATCCTAACCCAATTTAGATTTAATAATACCTTTTCGCATACCAAACAAAACAACCAAAAAACAAACCCCAAATGACAGATAATAATCAGGAAGAATTTAAAAAAGAACTCGGACTTCTCGACGGAACCATGCTTGTGGTAGGTTCTATGATAGGTTCCGGAATATTTATTGTAAGTGCCGATATAGCACGACAAGTAGGATCAACAGGATGGCTCATTTTAATATGGTTTATTTCAGGAATCATAACCATGATTGCTGCAGTAAGCTACGGAGAATTAAGCGCCATGTTTCCTAATGCAGGCGGACAATATGTATATCTAAAAGAAGCTTACAATAAATTAATTGCCTTTTTGTACGGCTGGAGTTTTTTTGCCGTTATCCAAACGGGAACAATTGCAGCAGTTGGCGTAGCATTTTCAAAATTTGCGGCCTATCTGATTCCTGCTGTAAGTGACGAAAATATCCTTTATGAAATGGGCAGTTTTAAGCTCAATGTAGCACAAATTGTTTCTATTGTAACCATTGTTTTTCTTACCTATCTAAACACACGTGGTGTAAAAAACAGCAAGATTCTGCAAACCATTTTAACCATTATAAAAATAGTATCCATTTCAGGATTAATAATTTTCGGATTTACATTAGCGGCTAAATCTTCTATTTGGAATGAGAACTGGACAGATGCCTGGACACCGCATTCTTTTAATACCCAAAATGGGTCGTGGATGCCAATTGGTACAACAGCTTTAATTTCGGGAATTTCTGCTGCAATGGTCGGAACCTTATTTTCCAGTGATTCCTGGACAGGGGTAACCTTTATTGCAGGAGAAATTAAAAATCCGAAAAGAAATGTGGGTTTAAGCATGTTTCTGGGAACTTTAATTGTAACCATAATTTATGTATTGACCAATTTGATGTATGTGGCCGTAATTCCCTTAAACGAAATTGCCGGCGCAAAATCAGATCGGGTAGCAGTAGTAGCCTGTGATTATATTTTTGGAGATATCGGAACCCTTATTATCGCATTAATGATTATGATCTCGACTTTTGCCTGTAACAACGGATTGATTATGGCCGGAGCCAGAGTTTATTATACCATGGCAAATGATGGTTTGTTTTTTAAAAAAGCTGCCGTATTGAACCATTCCAGTGTTCCGGCCTGGGCATTATGGGCACAATGTATCTGGGCTTCAATATTATGTCTTACAGGTAAATATGGCGATTTGCTGGATTTTGTAATTATCATCGTATTGATCTTCTACATTCTTACGATTTACGGAATTATTCGTCTTCGTAAAAAAATGCCAGATGCCATTCGTCCATACAAAGCAATCGGATATCCTTTTTTGCCAATATTCTATATCATACTTGCTTCGGCAGTTTGTGTTTCCTTATTGTTTACCAAATTTTCAACTTGTGGTTGGGGCGTTTTTATAATGCTGTTGGGAATTCCAATTTATTATTTAATTAAAGAAAAAAAACTCTAATTAAGCCTGTTAAGTCTATCGAATTCCAGTTAATGTAGAGACGCACAGCAGTGCGTCTTAAACCTTGTATATCGACAAACCTTTTGTAGAGAGACTTGAACGTCTCTGCAATATCGATATTTGTAATATGCATTTAATAACTGATTTTGCTTATATCCTTCTTCTGATGGGTAATATAATATTACTATCTGTTAATATTAACCCATAACCGTCAATAAATAATACATATTTTTATTAATATTTAAATTATGAAGACAACTAACAAAAAAATAAGTGTGTTTTTAACACTTTCATGGTGTTTGTTTGCTCACGCTCAGGGAACTTTAAAAGAGTACAAGAAAGCAAATGCCGTAGATTCTTTATTTAAGAATAAAATGATTAATACGCCTAAAGAATTTCATTGGATTGGAAATGATTATGTATGGTATAGCAATAATCTGCAAAAAGGGAAAGAATTTCTTTTGGTAAACACCAAACAGCAAAAGCAATCTCAGGCGTTTGACCATAAACAATTAGCACAATCATTGTCTAAATTTTCAGGTAAAGAAATCAACGCAAAAGATCTTCCAATTGAAAATTTAGAATTTGATAAAACGCTGGAAAAACTGGTTTTTACAACAGACACGCTTAAACTTTCTTGTAATTTACAGACATACGAATTAACAAAAGTAAGCGGGTACAAACTGCCATTAAACAAAAATGAATACTGGGGCGGTAATTTTGATGAGTTCGGAAATAAACCGGTAGGTTCACCGGATTCACTGCATATTGCATTCATAAAAAATTATAATTTATACATACAAAACAAAAAAACAAAAGCAGAAACGCAATTAAGTTATGATGGCTCAAAAGGGTTTTATTATTCCTCCTATATGCAATGGTCGCCAGACAGTAAAATGATTATGGCCTACAAAGTGAGACCGGGAGAAGAGCATAAAATTTATTTTGTAGAATCAAGTCCGGCAGATCAGTTTCAGCCAAAACTGCAAAATAGAGATTATTTAAAACCAGGCGATCAATTACCATTTAAAAGTCCGCAGTTGTTTGTGGTAGCTTCAAAAAAACATATTCCCGTTGCCACAGATTTATTTCCGGAGCAATATGAACTCACAGAAATACAATGGAAAGACGACAACAGCGGTCTTACGTTTGAATACAATCAAAGAGGACATCAATTGTATCGTGTACTCGAACTAAACGCTGCTACCGGAAATGTAAAAGTTATTATAGAAGAAAAAAGTCCAACCTTTATAGATTACAGCGGTAAAAGATTTCGTTACAACAGCAAAAAAAGCAACGAAATAGTTTGGGCTTCAGAACGTGACGGCTGGAATCATTTGTATCTGTATGATGCCCTTACCGGAAAAGTAAAAAATCAGATTACCAAAGGAAACTGGCCAATAAGAGAAGTAATAAAAGTGGATGAAGAGAAAAAACAAATCTACTTTACGGCTAGCGGATTAGACAGCAATCAGGATCCGTATTTGGTTCAGTTTTGCCGAATTGATTTTAGTGGAAAAAACTTCACCAGATTAACCACAGAAAACGGCAATCACAAAGTAATTTTTTCACCAGATTACAAATTTTATGTGGATCAGTATTCCCGTGTAGATGCCCCGCCAATTACGGTTCTGAAAAGCGTAGATTCTCAAAAAATAATTGTAGAAATGCAAAAAGCCGATATTTCGGCATTAGAAAAAACCGGATGGACCGCACCTGAAGTTTTTACAGCAAAAGGCAGAGATGGCAAAACAGATATTTGGGGAATGATTGTACGCCCGACTACTTTTGATCCCAATCGTAAATATCCAATTATCGAATACATATACGCCGGGCCTCATGATTCATTTGTTCCAAAAAATTTCCAGCCTTATTATTGGGCCATGTCTTCTTTGGCAGAATTAGGATTTATTGTGGTTCAGATTGACGGAATGGGAACTTCAAATCGCTCAAAAGCTTTTCAGGATGTTTGCTGGAAAAATTTAAAAGATGCCGGTTTTCCCGACAGAAAACTTTGGATGAAAGCCGCTGCCGCAAAATATCCTTATATGAATATTGACAAAGTGGGAATTCACGGCACATCGGCAGGCGGGCAAAACGCCGGAGCTGCTTTGGTATTTAACTCAGATTTATATGATGTAGCCGTATCATCTTGCGGCTGTCATGATAACCGAATGGACAAAATGTGGTGGAATGAACAATGGATGGGATATCCCGTTGGGCCAGAATATGAAGCCTGTTCCAATACTACCCATGCGGCACAATTAAAAGGAAACCTGATGCTGATTCTTGGAGAATTAGATGATAATGTCGATCCATCCTCAACTATGCAATTTGCAAATGCCTTAATAAAAGCCAATAAAAACTTCGAATTAGTCACCGTTCCCGGGATGGGACATTCTGCCGGAGGAGATTTTGGAGAACGCAAACGAAGAGACTATTTTGTACAGCATTTGTTAGGAGTTATTCCGCCAACGTGGGAAGAAATTTATACGAAATAGGAATTTCTAAAAGAAAAGAAAAAGAGATTTTGTAATCATAAGAAAAAGAAGTAGTGATGAAAAAATATCAGTTATTTATGTATGCGATTTTGAGTTTTTGTGCACTAAGTACAACAACACTGAACGCGCAAAACGGCGATCAGATTTTGGACGGAATTGGCGAAACCGGATTAATTGCCCGCTATGTTTTTGATGGCGATGCAAAAGACTGGTCACGAAATAATTTACACGGTAAAATTTCAGACCCAAAAGCCAAATTTGTAAATGATGAACAATTTGGAACCGTACTTTCTTTACCCGCAGACAGTAAGGCCTTTGTTTCCATTCCCGCCGACGGATTGTTGGGAGAAGAATCATTGAGTATTTCAGGATGGATTTTCTTAAGATCTCCACAAAAAGACCAATACTTTTTTGATTTTGGAAAAAACACCAATTCACATTTGTTTTTTGCACCAGCCGGAACCGAAAATGAAGCAGGAACTCAAACGCAGGTTATTACTGAAACAGGAACAAAATACAAAATAAAATCGGCAGCTTTAGAAACTGGGAAATGGAATCATGTTGCAGTTGTGATTAATATTCCGTCCAAATCGATTAGCACTTACGTGAATGGATTATTGGTAAATGAAACCAAGAATGCAGAATTGGACTTAGCCAAATTATTCGATTATAATACAGCAGAAAAAAATAAACTTTACATAGGGAAATCGCTCGCAGACAGCACTATTTATCTCAACGCAAAATTGCACGATTTCAGGATTTACAGAGTTCCATTAACAGACAAACAAATTACCAGAATTTACAACAATGCCCTGAAAGAAAGCCAGGAAGAAGAATCTGGAGAAGAACAAACCGCAGATTTACCAAAGTTTGCAGCAACAACTCCGCAGCTTTATAATCAGTTCCTGACAAGCGTTTCAGATGTAAAAGTAGAAACAGTTGTGGGAACACTTCCAAGATTACCGAGTTATATAAAAGGTATTTATTCAAATGGAATTGAAGGACCGGAAGTTAGAGTGATTTGGCCTTCGCCGAAGGACAATAGCCACGTACTTAAAAGCGGACAATATACCGTAACCGGAAGCATTTCGGGAACAGATTTAAAGCCCAAAGCCACAGTAATTGTTAAAGAAGCCAAAGCAACTGCAACACCAGAACGCAAACTCGAAGTTTTCAAATTAGATCAGGTGGTATTGAATGCTGATCTTGACGGACATCAAACTAAATTTATAGAAAATCGTGACAAATTCCTGACAACCCTTGCAACGACAGATCCGGATTCTTTTCTGTACATGTTTCGCAATGCTTTTGGACAGCAACAGCCCAAAGAAGCAGAGCCGCTTGGTGTTTGGGATACTCAGGAAACCAAATTACGGGGTCATGCTACAGGACATTACCTCACTGCAATTGCTCAGGCATATGCCAGTACAGGGTATGATAAAACGCTTCAGGCTAATTTTAAAGATAAAATGGAATACATGGTTAATACATTGTATGCCTTAGAACAGCTTTCAGGAAAACCAAAGGAGACCGGAGGTAAATTTGTGTCAGATCCGACGGCAGTTCCTTTTGGTCCTGGAAAATCAACGTATGATTCAGATTTGAGTCCGGAAGGCATTCGTACCGATTACTGGAATTGGGGTGAAGGTTTTATTAGTGCTTATCCTCCGGATCAATTTATTATGTTGGAAAATGGTGCCACTTATGGTGGACAAAAAACTCAAATTTGGGCACCTTATTACACCTTACATAAAATTCTTGCCGGATTGATGGATGTTTATGAAGTGAGCGGTAACGAAAAAGCGCTTGAAACCGCAAAAGGTATGGGCAATTGGGTGTATGCCCGTATGAAAAAATTGCCAACTGAAACACTAATCAGTATGTGGAACCGCTATATTGCGGGAGAATTTGGCGGAATGAATGAAGCTCTGGCGAGATTGTACAGAATTACAAAAGATCCTCATTATTTAGAAACAGCGCAATTATTCGACAACATCAAAGTTTTTTACGGCGATTCCAACCACACACACGGACTGGCAAAAAATGTAGATACTTTTAGAGGTTTGCATGCCAATCAGCACATACCGCAAATTATGGGAGCGCTGGAAATGTATCGCGATTCAAATACACCAGATTATTACCGTGTAGCTGATAATTTTTGGTACAAAACCGTAAACGATTATATGTACAGTATTGGAGGAGTTGCGGGAGCGAGAAATCCCGCCAATGCAGAATGTTTTATCAGTCAGCCCGCTACGATTTATGAAAACGGTTTTTCGTCAGGAGGTCAAAATGAAACTTGTGCCACTTACAACATGCTAAAATTAACCGGAGATTTATTTCTATACGATCAGCGTGCAGAATTAATGGATTATTACGAGCGTGGTCTTTACAATCACATTCTTTCTTCGGTAGCCCAAAATAGTCCTGCCAATACGTATCATGTGCCGTTGAGACCAGGTTCGGTAAAACAATTTGGAAATGCTCACATGACAGGATTTACCTGCTGTAATGGAACAGCGATTGAAAGTAACACTAAATTCCAAAATTCAATTTATTTTAAAAGTGCCAATAACGATGCCCTTTATGTAAATCTTTTTGTGCCTTCCACATTAAAATGGACAGAAAAAAAGATAACAATCGAGCAAACAACAGATTTTCCTAATGAAGATTTTACCAAATTAAAGATCAACGGAAACGGGAAATTTGACCTTAAAGTTCGTGTGCCACATTGGGCAACCAAAGGATTTTTTGTGAAGATAAATGGAAAAGAAGAAAAAGTAAAAGCACAACCAGGAAGTTATCTTACACTGAATAAAAAATGGAAAGACGGTGATGTAATAGAATTGCGTATGCCTTTTCAGTTTCATTTAGAACCTGTTATGGATCAGCAAAATATAGCCAGTTTGTTTTATGGACCAATTTTATTGGCAGCACAGGAAACAGAACCAAGAAAAGAGTGGCGTAAAGTAACTTTTGATGCAAAAGATATCAGCAAATCAATAACCGGAGATGTTAAAAAATTAGAATTTACTATAGACGGAATTTCGTATAAACCGTTTTATGAAACGTATGGACGCCATTCTGTTTATCTGGATGTTACGTTAAGATAAAATAGATTAAAAAGAGCCAAAAAAATAATGCCACAGATTACACAGATTCACACAGATAAAAAATCATTTTAATCTTTTAATCTGTGGCAAAAATTCTTCAGAACCATCAAACCACGAGCATGAAAAAAACAATTTTAAGCCTTATTTTATTTTTATTTATGATGACGCCCTCTTTTTCCAGCGAACTTATAGATATGGTGAATACCTTTCAGGCAGATAAAACCGCACTGCAAAATTTTTATTCGAACAATGAATCGGAAGAATATTATGTGCGTTTTTCTAAATTTTATGCCGATTGGTCCAAAACAGTAAAAAGTATTGATTTCAAAAATTTATCTAAAGACGGAAAAGTCGATTATTTATTATTGAAAAACCTGATCAGTAAAGAAGATTATTTTCTGCAGATAGAATATAAAGCGTATAAAGAAGTAGCTTCGGTATTGGATTTTTCAACAGATATTTCGCTTTTTATTCAGGAAAGAAGAAGAGGAAAAAAACCGGTTTCCAGTCAATTGGCGAAAGCATTTGATATGGCCGGAAACAGCATCGATAAAAAAACAGAATTATTAAAAACAAAACCATTTAAAGATTGGTTTGTAGCCGATAAAGCCGCAAAATCAGTAGCTGCTCTTCAACGATCCTTAAAAGAAGCCTACGAGTTTTATTACAGTTATGATCCGGATTTTACCTGGTGGATGGAAAAACCGTATAAAAACCTGTCGGATAAACTTAAAAATTATGAAGAATTTCTAAAAACAAATTATCCCAAAACAAGTGTAAGAGATGATGGAAGTGGTATTGTTGGAAAACCAATTGGGAGAGATGCGATCATTAAAAGTCTTGCATTTGAATACATTCCGTATTCTCCGGAAGAATTAATAGCAGCGGCACAAAATCAATTTGAATGGTGCAAAAAAGAAATGATCAAAGCTTCGACAGAATTAGGTTATGGAAACGATTGGAAAAAAGCACTCGAACATGTTAAAGATACTTATGTTCCGGCAGGAGAACAGCCACAGGCAATTACCAATTTATACAATCAATCGATAAAATTTATAGAAGACAGAGATTTAATCACCTTGCCGGATTTGACAAAAGAAACCTGGCAGATGATTATGATGACACCCGAGCGTCAAAAAATAAATCCGTTTTTTACCGGAGGCTGGGAAATCAGTATATCCTATCCAACAGAAGATATGGATCAAAAAGACAAATTAATGAGCATGCGCGGTAATAATCCGAATTTTTCTTTTGCAACCGTACAGCACGAATTACTTCCGGGACACAATTTACAGTTTTTCATGAACAGCCGTTACAAATCATATCGTCAGCCTTTTGACACACCGTTCTGGATGGAAGGCTGGGCTTTGTATTGGGAAATTAATCTTTGGAACAAACAATTTCCACAAACACCCGAACAAAAATTAGGCATGTTATTTTGGAGAATCCATCGTTGTGCACGAATCATATTTTCATTAAAATATCATTTGGGCGAAATGACACCCCAGCAATGTATCGATTTATTAGTGAACGAAGTAGGACACGAAAGAGCCAATGCAGAAGCCGAAGTCAGACGTTCGTTTGCCAGCGGAGATGCACCTTTGTATCAGGTTGCATATATGACAGGAGGTTTGCAGTTTTATGCTTTAAGAAATGAATTGTTAGCCAAAGGATGGACAGAAAAACAATTTCACGACCGCGTTCTAAAAGAAAATATTATGCCTGTAGAAATGCTTAGGATTTTACTCGAAGAACTGCCAGTTTCGGAAGATTATAAAACCAATTGGAAGTTTTCGACTGATTTTAAATAAAAAATTGTTTGCAGATAAACAGGTCGCTCCCACGGAGCTTTGCGTTAGAATACATTTTTTCTACAAACAGAACGTTCCGCCGGAACTCAAACGGCTCCGTTAGGAGCAAACTGTTTGTAGCAACAATATATGTAAGTTGGCTAGCTCCGTAGGTGCGATCTGTTAATGATTAGTAATAACCCGTTGGGTGTAAATGCATAAAAATTTAATTAAAAACATAGAAACATAGATTTTATATTTTGAAAAAAGCAAATCAAGAAACTAGTTTCTCACAACATAGGTATGTTTGTTAATGCAAGTGAAAACGCCTTTTTTATGTTCAAATAATGCTATGTTTCTATGTGTTAAAATATTTGCATCCAATGGGTAATGAAAGTTTGAATTTATCATTTCAAGAAGTTTAACACGAAGCTATATTAGAATCTAATTAGCTCACAAATAATAAGAATTATGAAGAAAATGCAACTTTTGGTTTTAATGATTTGTTGCGCAATGGCATCAAATAATTTGCAGGCACAAGAATATTGGGATAAAATAAAAGCCAAAAAATCAACCTTGGAGATAGACAAGGGATTTCTTAATTTGAGTACAAAATCTTTTGAACTCAAATTAGTAAAAGCATCTCAAACAGTAGCCACTTTGTCTCCGGTTACAGATAAAACTTTCGATTTTACCCCCGGAGAGCGACTTTCGATTCGTGATAAAGACGGACTTTATCAATTAGGAGATATTAATCTTAGGGTCAAGGGAACAGATGGAAGCTGGAAAAGCTATTCGACAGCAGCAAAAAGAGGAGTAATTACACCATTAAATGTTTCAGGAAATGTTTTGGCAGCAGCCGATCTTTCGAATACATTGCCAGCCGATATCTCTTTAACCATAAAACGTTTTTACGAGCAAAAAGACGGGAATTTAATCCTGCGTTTTGAAATTTTAAATAAATCGGCTACGGCTCAGGAAATAGGAGCATTAGGCGTTCCGATGGTTTTTAATAATATTTTGGAAGGGAAAACATTAGATGAAACTCATCTTCATAATGTGTTTTTTGATCCTTATATTGGTAAAGATGCCGGTTATCTTGAAGTAAAAAGATTAAGTGGTCACGGTCCTGCATTGTTAGTGCTTCCGGAAGAAAATATGCCTTTTGAAGCGTATCGTCCTTTACTGGATGATGAAACACCAAGAAGTATTGTTTTTGAAGGTTTCCATGAATGGATGCCAATCAGCAAAGCTTATGCAGATAACGAATGGAAAACTGCAGAACAATGGAATACGCCAACTTCATTAGTACTTCAACCGGGAGAAACGAAAAGTTTTTCATTGAAGTTTGTTTTGGTCAACCAAATCGAAAATATTCAGGCTGGTTTAATCCAAAACGAACGCCCGGTAGCAGTTGGAGTTCCGGGTTATGTTTTACCTCAGGATGTTGACGGTCAGTTATTTTTAAAATATAAAAAAGCGGTTAAATCTTTTAAAATTGAACCGGAAGGAGCGTTGACAGTAGCAGAAAAATCAAAAAACAAAAACGGCTATTTTCAATATTCCGTACACGGAAAAAAATGGGGAAGAGCCAGATTAACAGTATTTTATGAAGACGGTTTAGAGCAAACAATCAATTATAAAGTAATCAAATCAGAAGCCAATGTAGTTGCTGATTTTGGACATTTTTTGACTACAGCCCAATGGTTTGATGAAAAAAATGATCCTTTTCACAGAAATCCTTCGGTAATCTCGTATGATTATGAAACCAAAAAGCAAGTTGTTCAGGACAGTCGTGTCTGGATTTCGGGTTTAAGTGACGAAGGTGGGGCAGGAGGCTGGCTTGGTGCTGTCATGAAACAATTGGTAGAACCAAATAAAGAAGAAATAGAAAAACTACAGCAGTTTGTGGATAAAACGTTGTGGGGCGGAATTCAATATAATACGGCTGATACGCTTAAATACGGCGTTAAAAAAAGTGTTTTTTATTACGAACCCAAATTAATGCCAGAAGGGACGTACAGCAAAGATGTTAATTATAAAACCTGGGCAGCATGGGACAAAAAAGGTTCTGATGATCCGGGAAGATCTTACAATTATCCGCACGTTGCAGCCGCATATTGGACAATGTATCGTTTGGCAAGATATCATGACGATTTGGTTACCAATCACGACTGGGACTGGTATTTAAAAAGTGCTTACGAAACCAGTATTGCCATGACAACATTAGCACCCTATTATGCGCAGTTTGGGCAAATGGAAGGAACGGTTTTCTTATTGATTTTGAAAGATTTAAAAACCGAAGGATATACCGAAATGGCCAATAATCTGGAGGCTAAAATGAAAGTAAGAGCCGATCACTGGAGAACATTAAATTATCCTTTTGGAAGTGAAATGCCTTGGGATTCTACAGGTCAGGAAGAAGTGTATATGTGGTCTGATTATTTTGGATACAATGATAAAGCAAAAATAACCCTTGATGCTATTTTAGCCTATATGCCAACAATGCCACACTGGGCTTACAATGGAAATGCGCGCAGGTATTGGGATTTTTTATACGGAGGAAAATTATCGAGAGTAGAGCGTCAGATTCATCATTATGGTTCGGCTTTAAATGCGATTCCGGTTTTGGAGCAATTCAGAAAAACACCAGATGATTTTCATTTACTAAAAGTAGGTTACGGCGGATTATTAGGCGGAATTTCGAATATTACCGAAGACGGTTTCGGTTCAGCGGCTTTTCATTCTTATCCTGAAACCTTAAGAATCGATTATTTATCAGGAGATTATGGTTCTGGATTCTTTGGTTATGCGGTTAATACAGCTACTTTTATTACCAATGAAAAAGAATTAGGCTGGTTGGCTTTTGGAGGAAATGTAACAGAAAAAGGAGATGAGGTTGAGGTAGAAATTACAACAGCAGCGAAAGCAAAAATCTTCATTGCACCGAAAAAAATGTGGTTAACACTAGATGCCGGAACTTTTAACAAAATAAGCTATAATACTAAAACAGGAAAAGTCATCATCACTTTAGATCCTAAAACAGCCTATACGCCAAATGCTTATTTAAGAGTAGATCAGGATGTGAAATTACCTTATGAAAAAGTTAGAGGCGCCTATGAAATTGCCTTGAAAAATAAAGCGATTCAAATTAAATTATAAGTATGAAATGATGCCGCAATCAAAAAAACACCTTTTCAAAAAAATAATATTTATTTTATTTGGGATATTGGTCAGTTTAAATTCCAGTGCTCAAAATTTCGATAAATATTTTCCAAAAAAAGACCTGACAACAGTAGGGGTTTATTATTATCCTGAACATTGGAATGAGAGTCAATGGGATCGGGATTTGAAAAAAATTACCGAAATGGGTTTTGAGTTTACTCATTTTGGTGAATTTGCCTGGGCGCAATTAGAACCAAAAGAAGGTGTTTATGATTTTAAATGGCTGGATAAAGCTGTTGAAATTGCTGCAAAATATAATTTAAAAATTATCATGTGTACTTCTACAGCCACACCTCCTGTCTGGTTGGTTCGCCAGCATCCTGATATATTAGCAACTTATGAAGATGGCACCAAAACAGATCATGGTTCGAGACAACATGCATCATTTTCAAGTAATTATTATCGAAGTTATTCGCTAAAAATGATTGAACAACTGGCTAAACGATATGGCAATAATAAAAATATTATAGGTTGGCAGGTAGACAATGAACCTTCACGTTTTCTGGATTATGGTCCGGATGCACAACAACGCTATCGTAATTGGCTAAAAGAAAAATATGGAACTATTGACGCTTTAAATCAGACTTGGGGCAACAATTTCTGGAGTGGAACCTATAGCGACTTTAGTCAAATCAATATTCCGCTGCACAAAGAGTGGGGAATGAATTTACATTCGCAATTAGATCATTATAGATTTGCAGATCAGGAAACGGCAACTTTTTTGGATAGTCAGGCAATTACAATCCGCAAATATGTGATTAAAGACCAATGGATTACGTCTAATTACAGATCTAATTATAATGAAAGTTTCGTGGGGATGAGTAAGGAATTGGATTTTGATTGTTACACCCGTTATTTAGTTTATGGAGGAAGTATAGGAATTGGCTCAAAAGGATATCGTTTAGGAGATTACACCAGTATTGGTATGTCGAATGACTTTTTCAGACCTTTAAAAGGGATGTATGGCTGTATGGAACTGCAGCCGGGACAAGTAAACTGGGGAAGTATTAATCCGCAGCCATTGCCGGGAAGTGTTCGTATGTGGCTATGGCATGTTTTTGCCGGAGGCAGTAAATTTGCGTGTACGTATCGCTTTCGCGCCCCTTTGTATGGTTATGAGCAATTTCATTATGGTATTGTAGGTACAGATGGTGTAACACCAACAGTTGGCGGAAACGAATTTGCCCGATTTATAAAAGAAATTGATACGTTACGAAAAAAGTATGATGCTAAAGCCGTTTTACCGGATTACTATTTAAAACGTAAAACCGGAATTCTATTCAACGCCGATAATGTCATGGGCATTGAACTAAATAAGCAAACAAAAGAGTGGAATACTATTGGACACTTCTTAAAATATTATAAAGCAACAAAGTCGATGGGTGCGCCAGTTGATTTTGTTCGGGATACAACGGATTTCTCTAAATATCCATTTTTAACAGTACCCGCTTATCAGATGATTGACCAAAAAATGATTGATAAGCTAACGTTATATTCCAAAAAAGGTGGGAATTTAATCTTGAGCTGCCGATCTGGAATTCAAAATCGTGAAGGTCATCTTTGGGAAGCGAAATTCTATGAACCAATGTGGAATTTAATAGGTTCTCAAATAGAATCGTATGATTTGCTAATGCCACAATCTCCGGGTATAATTAAGTTTAATGATCAGGAATTTGGCTGGACAAGCTGGGGAGATTTACTAAAACCAAATAAAGAAACACAAATCTGGGCAACCTATGAAGGCGATTTTTACGCTGGAACTCCCGCTGTCATTTCACGTAATTTAGGCAAAGGAACAGTTACTTACATTGGCGTAGATTCCAAAAATGGTGATCTTGAAAAACAGGTTTTAAGAAAATTATACCAAAAACAAAATGTTGCTATAGAAGATTATCCTGAAGGAGTTATGGTTGAGTATCGTGACGGATTTGGTATCGCAGTCAATTATTCGGATAAAATCTACAACCTAAATTTACCAAAAAGTACCAAAATTATTATTGGAACTTCAGCAATATGAACTGCTGATGTATTGGTTTGGAAATATTAATATAAATAAAGCGATTCAAGTTAATTATAATTGCAATGCTGAAAAAAAAACTATTATACAGTCTCATTCTCCTTGTTTTTACGGCAATCATTTTTGCCCAAAAAAACGCTGATGTAAATACTCCCGGCGCTGGAAATCCTATTTTACCGGGCTGGTTTGCAGATCCTACGATTAAAAAGTTTGGAGATATTTATTACATCTATGCCACTACAGACAATGAAATGCTGGCATCTGGCGCGCCAACCGTTTGGTATAGTAAAGACTTTAAAAACTGGTATAATTATATCATGGAAATCCCATCTTTTTCAGCAAAAGCAATCACTAATTTTTGGGCTCCCGATATTATTGAAGGAGATGATGGTAAATATTATTTGTATTTTGGAAATTGTGAAATAGGCTGTAATATTTATGGCTATGTCTCAGATTCGCCTGTTGGACCTTGGAAAAAATTAAGTGAACAGGATGTTCCGGTAATTTCAAACGGATATCCCAAAGAAAATTTCCCTTCGCTTGATGCACAGTTTTTTAAAGATACCGACGGAAAAATCTATGGATATTGGGGAACCTGGGTGCATTATAATGGCGGATATGCCGTAGGAGAATTGAACAAAAAAAATATGAGCGGAATGATGAATTCAGCCAATATACCTTTAGAACAAACTCCGGCTCCATTTGAAGCCGCTTATATGATGAAAAAAGGTTCAAAATATATTCTAATGTATTCCGGAGCGTCTTGTCATGATGAAACTTACAATGTTCGTTATTCGTATTCCGATTCGCCATACGGGCCTTTTACTCCCGGAAAAAATAATCCCATTTTGAGTACCAATGAAAATCAAACCGTTCATGGGCCTGGTCATCATTCTGTTTTACAGGAAAATGATGATTACTACATTGTGTACCACAAACACGATTATCCCATGACCAGAGGCGGACTTGCCAGACAAGTTTGTATTGATAAAATGATTTTTGAAAATGACTCAACAATCAAAACAGTTGTGCCTTCAAATGAAGGAATTGAAGATTTGGTAAAGTCTGAGGTTCCTGAAAATATTGCTTTTAAGGCCAAAACAACAGCTTCTTCTTTTTATCATTTAAAATCAACTCAGTACGATTATGAATACAAACCTTCGTATGCAACGGATGATAATAATGCCACAATGTGGAAATCGGCCGATAATACAACGCCACAACATTTGATCGTTGATTTGGGTTCAGAACAAAAGATAAAAAGAGTAATGACCCAATTTGAGTTTGCCAGTTATTATTACCAATACAAGTTGGAGTATTCGTTAAATGGAAAAAAATGGAATCACTATGTCGATAAATCTAAAAATCGTACAGCGGGAAGCCCAATGATTGATGACAATGATGTTACCGCACGATATATAAAATTAACCGTTTTAGCAACAGAAAAAACGGGACTTTACGCAGCAGTCTGGAACATCAAAGTATACAGTTCATTATTTGATCTTCCTTTAAAATTAAAAGATGCAGCATCTAAGATAGTTCCTGCTGTCAAAAGCAGTAAAAAATTATTGGTTGATCTTGATGCAGGAAAAATTTCTGATATTAATACCATTCCAAATAAAGGTTCTATTGGCGGAATTTTTACAAAAAGCGGCGACATATCTTTAGAAAAATCAGAAGGAATTAAGGCTTTTCATTTTAAAAACGGAGCTTTTACATTAGACAAATCGGTACCAAAAAGCCTGGCGTGGAATGGTTCTTACACAGTTGCAACCTGGGTTAAAAATCCTGAAATAGCAAATGAAGGAGAAATAATAGCGTCATGGTGTGACAGAACCGAATTTGGTTTGGCAAATTCCTATAACGCACTTGCTTATAATAGCGGAAGTTATGGTGCAGGAGTACATTTAGACAGTCATTTTGATATGAAATTCAACAAGACTCCTGAAGCGAATAAATGGCATTATATTGTTTTAACGTTTGATGGTGTTGTGGAGAAAATTTATGTAGACGGCATTTTAGATAATTCTCAAAATATGCTGTTATCTTCGGCTATTGATAAAGCTAAAATTATAATTGGAGCTTCAGATATTGGTGAAAATTTCTCGGGATTCATTGCGTCATTACGAATGTACGATTATGCGATAAGTCAGGAAGATTTACTTCAGCTGATGAAGCAGACCCAACCTAAAATTGAATAAATTGCAACCAAATAATTTAGCAGTTTAAAGTAAAAAAAATAAAAAAATGACAACAATAGGTATAGGCGGTTCTGATGCAGCCGCAGAATTAGCAAAAATAGAAAACAGAACTCTTGATGTACAGCCGATTCTGTTAGACGAATATCTGGAGCGTATACAAAAGGCGGTTTTGTTAATGAAAGAGCTTTCTGTAAAAGCAGCTTATCTAAATGCGGGAACCAATTTGTATTATTTTACAGGAACTCGTTGGAATGCTTCTGAAAGAATGGTTGGAGCTTTACTGTTTGATGACGGTACTTTAGAATATATAGTTCCAAAATTTGAAGAAGGTACTTTTAAAAAATACATGCAGGTTGAGTCGCGAATTAATTGTTGGGAAGAACATGAATCTCCTTATGTTTTATTTGGAAAATTATTGGAAGATAAAAATCTTGGCAGCAGTACAATTGCCATTGATGAATCTTCGTCTTATTTTTTAGTTGATGGAATTGCAAAAGCAAATATGAGCTATGATTTTACAACTGCTCAAAACATTACGTCAGCTTGCCGAATGCAAAAATCTAAAAATGAAATTGCGATAATTCAAAAAGCAAAAGACATTACGATGGAAGTGCAGAGGGCTGCCGCTAAAATATTAAGACCGGGAATTTCGGTAAGTGAAGTAACAGATTTTATAAATAAAGCGCATATAAAGGCCGGAATATCTTCTGGTTCTTATTTCTGTATTGTTTTGTTTGCAGATGATACGCAATATCCTCATGGCGTTTCTGTTCCTCAGGATTTAAAAGAAAATCAGGCTGTTATTATTGATACCGGCTGTAGATTAGAAGGATATCTTTCTGATATTACAAGATCGTATGTGTACGGAACAGCTTCTGAAGAATATAAAACGATTTGGAATTTAGAAAAAAAGGTACAACTCGCTGCTTTTGAGGCTGCAAAAATTGGTTCTTCGTGCGGATCTGTAGATGATGCAGCCCGAAAAACTTTGGCGGAAGCCGGATTAAGTCCGGATTATGATTTACCTGGATTACCACACAGAGTTGGGCACGGAACCGGACTTGACATTCATGAATACCCGTATTTAGTCCGCGGAAGCGAAATAAAATTATTGGAAGGAATAGTGGTCAGTAATGAACCGATGATTTGTATTCCCGGCAAATTTGGAATCAGACATGAAGATCATTTTTACATGACTAAAAACGGGGCAAAGTGGTTTACTGAGCCTATGCATAGTGTTGAAAATCCTTTTGGATATTAATTGTGAGTATTTAAAAAAATAAACAATGAAGCGATTTTTACTGTTATTCTTAACGATTGTTTATACTGCTGTTCAGGCACAGGAAAGTGCATTGATTTGTATTGAAACCGAAAGTTCGGCTTTGGTTTTAAAAGTGGGTAAAAACAAAAAATTGTATCAAACCTATTTTGGTACAAAGTTGAATAACAGTTTAGAATATGAATTGATTTCGAAAGAAAACACAAAAAAGTTTGTGATAAATGATGGCAATCCTTTAATTGATTTGCGTCATTCTGCTTATCCGACTTTTGGTACCGATAATTTGTTTGAGCCCGCTATTCGTATGACGCATAACGATGGAAATCCTTCATTAGAATTAGATTATCAAAAACATACAATTCAAAAAATAGATTCCAATACAACAGAAACTACTATACAATTAAAAGATCCTCAATATCCTGTTTTTGTTACTCTTCATTACAAAATATTTTATAAAGAAGATGTAATTGAGTCGTGGACAGAAATTCAGCATCAGGAAAAAAAAGCAGTGACGCTTTATAATTATGCTTCATCGGCTTTGCATTTAGATGCTGATCAATATTGGCTGACGCAATTTTATAGTGATGTTGTTGAAGAAATGAGAATGGAAGAAAGTCAGCTGACAAGAGGAAGCAAGGTGATCGATTCAAAATTAGGAGTTCGAACCAATATGTTTGCGTCACCCAGTTTTTTTCTTTCATTAGATGAAAAAGCAGGAGAAAATAACGGTGAAGTCATTGCGGGTTCAATTGCGTGGTCGGGTAACTTTAAGTATACTTTTGATATCGATAACAATAATGAGCTGAGGATTATTTCGGGAATCAATGAATTTGCCTCAGAATACAATTTAGAACCCGGAAAAGAATTCAAAACACCAGCTTTTATCTATACATTTTCGAATAATGGAAAAGGACAGGCCAGCAGAAATTTACACGATTGGGCAAGAAAATATGGGCTTAAAGATGGGAAAAAACCACGTTTGACTTTATTGAATAATTGGGAAACCACTTTTTTTGATTTTGATGAAAAGAAATTAGCAAATATGTTTACAGATGCCAAAACATTGGGCGTCGATATGTTTTTGCTGGATGACGGCTGGTTTGGCAATAAATACCCGAGAAGCGGTTCTACATCGGGTTTAGGAGATTGGGAAGCTACAAAATCGAAACTGCCGAACGGGATCGGTTTTTTGATGGAACAAGCTCAAAAAACAGATGTCAAATTTGGTATTTGGATCGAGCCGGAAATGATCAATGAAAAAAGTGAATTATTTGAAAAACATCCGGATTGGGTATTAAGTCTTCCAAACAGAGAAAAAAGTATTTACCGCACGCAGCTGGTTTTGGATTTATGCAATCCGAAAGTACAGGATTTTGTTTTTAAGGTTGTAGATGATATTATGCAGACGCAATCGGGTGTGGCCTTTTTTAAATGGGATTGCAATCGAATGATGACTAGTGCTTACTCGACCTATCTAAAAAATCAGCAATCACATTTGTTTATTGAATATACAAAAGGACTGTATAAAGTTTTGGATAAAATAAAGAATAAGTATCCAAATCTTCCGATGATGCTTTGTGCCGGAGGTGGCGGCAGGGCAGATTATGGCATGCTGAACTATTTTACGGAGTTTTGGGCAAGTGATAATACTGACCCTTTTGATCGTGTATTTATTCAATGGGGTTATTCTAATTTTTATCCTGCATTGGCAACCTGCAATCACGTAACTTCCATGGGAAATCAGTCCATTAAGTTTAAAACCGATGTAGCGATGATGGGAAAATTAGGTTTTGATATTCATGTAGGAGGATTAAAACCAAACGAATTAAAATTTTGTCAGGAAACTGTTGCTAATTACAAACGATTAAGTTCAGTAATTTGGCAGGGAGATTTATATCGATTGATTTCTCCTTATGAAGATACCAGAGCAGTTTTAATGTATGTTGATGAAGATAAAACCCAATCGATAGTTTTTTCATACACCTTGCATCCGCTCACAGATCCTAATTACAGTATGGTAAAATTAGAAGGACTTGACCCTTCAAGAAAGTATAAAGTAAAGGAAATCAATATAATGCCCGAAAGTAAAAATACGTTTGAAGAATCAGGCAATGTATTTTCTGGTGATTTTCTGATGAAAATTGGTTTAAAAGTTTCTTCTTCCAGACAGGAAAGCAGTGTTGTATTAGAACTTATTGCTGTAGAACTGTAAAATTTCATTTTTATACTATTCTTTTTATATTAAAAAATAATAATAATTCGGGTAAACAATTGTTTAGCAAATAGATAAGCATTTTATAATAGGTAAAATAGTATTAATATAAGGTAATATTGTATTACAAACGCTACATTTTCATATTTACATTTACAGTATATAATATTCTTAACCTATTAAAAAGATGTAAATATGAAAAAACTTTTCTTACAAGTTCTCCTTTTTCTTTGCAGTTATGTTGCAATTGGCCAAAAAACGCTGTTTACGCCCACAGAATGGAGTGATCCCAATAATGAGTTTTATAATAAAGTATCCAATAGCAGAAAATATGAATCTACAAATTTTGTGGTTTATTGGGGAGATAAGGTGGGTACAAATCCGTCAACCTATTCAGATCCTGCGTTGAGGTTTACACCAAAATCGGTTGCCGATACGCTTGAAACAAGTTTTAAGCGTTATATAACCGATTTGCATTTTATTAATAATGCTTCAACAACAAATTTCGGCAAGTACAAAATCATTATTATGATGATGAATACATGGAATTCTACAGACCCGCGTTTGGAGGCTTTTGCGCAGGCAAGTTCATTTAGTAATACAATTGGTGCCATGTTCGTTCATCCTGAAGCTACCAGAGATGGAGGTGCATTATCCCACGAGTTTGCCCATACGCTGCAAATGATGATGCGTATTCAGGAAAATCCGGGTAACGGAACCGCATTTTCAGGATATGATTGGGCTGGTCCTTTCTTTGAAGGACATGCTAATTTCATGAGAGCTCAGGCGTATTCTCAATGGGCAGAGATCGATGGAACTTTAACCCGCTGGATACAGACCAAACATTTTATGTGGTCTTCTACCAGGCATCACTACACCAATTTTCATTTAATGTATTATGTGCAGGAAAAAGAAGGTTTTGATTTTACCCGAAGAATGTGGGCAGAATCTATCAATGAAGAACATCCGCTTCAAACAATTAAGAGACTAAAAGGTTTTACACAAGACCAGCTCGATGATTATCTTTGGGGATATGCCCAACGACAACCTGCATTTGATTATCCTATTCAGTGGAATTCCCAAATAAATACGACCAGCAATTTTGGTAAAATCATCAGAAATGTTTACAATAGTATAAAAACAAATATGCCGCGTTATACCAGCAGACAATACACGCTGTTAACAAAAGTTGCAGGTACGACAGATCAATATTATACCAATAATGACTGGGCTCCACAGGATTACGGAATGAATGTAATTCCACTATACCCAACCTGTACGGGAACTCAAAAGAAAGTTACAATTAAATTTAAAGGGCATACAGAGGTTAATCCAACTCAGGCCGGCTGGAGATATGGTTTTGTAACAACAAAAGCAGACGGTACGGTATCTCGTTACAGCCCGATGTATAAAACGGATGGAGAAGCTTCTTTTACCTTAAATACTTCTACGGAAACAGGAATTTTCCTGGTAGTGTTTTCAGCACCAAAAGTTCATGTCAATTACAATATGGATGAGGGTTACCCTAAGCAGAGAAGATATCCTTATGAACTAAAAATTGCAAATGCAACCCCTGAAGGATTTCAGCCTGCCGCCAATTTTAGAAGTTTTCTTAAAACAAATGGTCATTTACATACTAACGGAGGAGGATGGGTATCCAATAATGCGACTGTTGCATCAACCGTTTATGTGGGTCCATATGCAGTTGTCAGAGCCGGTAGTATTTCGGGAAATGCCCGTATAGAAGATTATGCAATGGTCGATGGAGGAACGATAAATGGTAATGCAATTGTAAGAGGAAATGCATGTGTTTACAATGCAACTTTATCCAATAGCGCCATTGTTGAAGGAAATGCCTGGATGGAAGGCGGTTCTGTAGCCAATACGGCCAATATTAAAGGAAATGCGATGCTGTTTGCAGGTAATTTTGGAAGTTCAGTTGTAGTGGGAGGAGATGCAGAAATAGGAAGCTGTTCAACGCCGGGTGTTTATCTGCAATTTCCTTACTGGAGAAATGGAAGGACAGATTGTGATGGTAAAGGAGCCAGTGACGCTTCCAACATTGATATAAATGCGAACTTCACCAATTTTACAGCCGCACAAATGGCTTTTAGTACAACACCAAACTGTACGGTAACAACGCTTGCTGCCAGTAAGGCAATCGATCCAGAGGAAGATTTGAGTGTTTATCCAAATCCGACATCAGGAAGTATAAATATAACTTTTATGCAGACCGAACAGCAAAAAGTAACGATTTCATTATTTAACATTAGTGGGCATAAGTTAAGTGTCATTACCGATCAAACCTATGATGTTGGCAGAATTGAAATTCCGTTCAATTGCAGTCATTTGATTAAAGGTGTTTATCTTTTAAAAATCCAAACAGGAAATACTATTGTAAATAAATCATTTATTAAACAATAAGAGGCTAAACTTCTTCAAATTAAAGAGCGTGCAAAATAATATTTTACACGCTCTTTTTTAGTTTAAATAATCTAATTTATAAGTTGCTTCAGATTGTATTGATACATTCGAATTATTTTATTTATCAGAGACTTGCAAATCAGCTTTTGTTGTAGAATTATAAATAAGTCTTACCACGGGAATAATTGACTATCTGTATGAGCTTCATTCATAAAGAGGGCAATTTTTTTAGCTATATCAGGATGTTTTAGTGCAATATCGTGTTTTTCCTGAGGATCGGAACTAAGATCATATAATGCAATTACTGCGTTTTTATCTTTTAAAACGTTCAGTCGGATTCCTTTCCAATTTCCATAGCGGACAGCTTGTTTGCCTCCTCCTTCATGAAACTCCCAGTAAAGGTATTCATGCGTGTTTTGGTTTTTACTGCCCATAAGTGCATTAGTAAAAGAAATTCCGTCAATATTTGGAGGATTTTTACTTCCTGTGATTTCTGATAGAGTAGGCATGATATCCCAAAAGGCGCCTGTGAAATCACTGCTTTGACCAGCCTTAATAGCTTTTGGCCATTTGGCAACGAAAGGAACCCTGATGCCCCCTTCATACAAATCACGTTTAATGCCCCGGAAACCTGCATTACTGTTGAAAAAGTCAGGATCTGCTCCGCCTTCTTTGTGAGGGCCATTATCACTGGTAAATATAATGAGTGTATTTTCTTCTAATCCTAATTCCTTTAATTTAGCAATAACCTGGCCAACATAAAGATCTAAACGGGTTACCATTGCTGCAAATGTGGCGTGCGGGTATTGTTGAGAAACATATCCTGTAGGTTTTGCGTTTGTTCCGTAGTCAAAACCTTTAAAAGGTTTTTCAGCAAACTTTCCTTTATAATAACGAAAAATACTATCGTTGGGTACAATAAGTTCAGCGTGAGGTAATATGTAAGGTAAAAAAAGAAAAAAGGGTTCATCCTTATTTTTATCAATAAATGCTAATGCCTGTTGTTGGATTAAGTCGGGTGCGTATTCTTTAAGGGATTCTAATTTACCATTTTCTTTCAGTATTACTTTCTCCTGATCGTTCCATAAATGCTCGGGGTAATAGCGATGTGCCAGGGACTGGCAGTTATAACCAAAGAAATGATCAAATCCCTGTCGGTTTGGATCTCCCTCTGATTCAACAGGTCCAAGTCCCCATTTGCCGTAGGCAGCTGTTTTATATCCGCTTTTCTTTAATACTTCAGCCAGCGTTACAATTGTATCGGGTATTGGATACTGTCCTTCGGGTTCAACACCCAAATTACCACGAATAAAAGTATGCCCTGTATGTTTACCAGTCATTAAGGAGGACCTTGATGGAGCACATACTGCAGTGCCGGCATAAAATTGTTTTAATGTAATTCCATCATTTGCTAATCGATCCAGATTTGGCGTTTTAATCAGTTTCTGCCCATTAAAACCAACATCTCCATAGCCCAGATCATCAGCCAGTATCAGTACGATGTTTGGTTTTTTATTCTGCGATAAAACAGTAACAGTACAGCATGATAAAAGAAATAGTATCAGTAATAATTTTTTTTTCATCTAATAGTATTTAATTAATATTCTATTCTCTGATTATTAAGATTAATTGGAAAAATGATGAGAAACCAGAATTAAATTCGTTTATAGTTTTTTTTTTCAATGATTTAATATAGCTATAAATTCAAACAGCTGATTGTAAAGACTAATCTAAGAAATTTTTTGAATACATGAAAAGATTAAATCATACTCAGCCGTATGAGATAGAGTTAAAATCTTTTGAGAAAACAGGCTTTATGGAATATATAGCTTTACCATAGACCGCCTTACGCAGGTTTTGCTGATGATTAAACGTATTTAAACTAATAAGTTTTAATTAAAATTTTGTGGTCCGATGTAGCTTATAACTAATCGGATTGTGCGTTTTTTTGGATATTAATTATGATAGCTTAAAACCCCGTTCCAACATCCTAATGATAATATTTTACAACTTCTTTTTGCTGATTCTCTTTGCAGGTGCGAAGTCAGGAGACATTCGCATGGCTTTTCATAAGAACTCTTTGGGGAGCGGGTATTTAATTCTCTTTGATTTCGTGATTTCTGTAGTATCTGTCTGTTGTAGCCTGTCTTTTTATCTCATCCAACCTTCGATTATATAATTTCTTTCCGCAATTTTATAATCTGTCTTTCCTTTTAAAGGTTCAAACCATAATTCAATTCTTGCACCATATTTATCTCCCCAAGAACCCTCATAAATTGTAAACTCTCCGGAATAAATTGTAGGTTCAAAATTTACTACTTTAACTTTTGAACTTATCTTTATTATGTCTTCCGATAATTTATCATTTGATGTTATTTCAAAAGCTTTAATATAGAAATTACCTAATTCTGTTGGTTTTTTGTCTGTATAGTAATTGTAAATTCCTGGTTGCATTGCTGATGATAAAATCAAATCATATTTTTCAAATTCCTTTTTAGTTGGTTCATTTTCTAACGGCCTGTATATTTCAATACCGTCTGGTATAGTTTTATGTGCGCCATAATAATCTGGAGGAGAAAGACTAAAAGAAATAAAGACGAAGAAAAAAAGAAAAAAAGAAATTCCTATTTGAGGAATCACGTAAAACCATTTTTTTATAACTATCTGAACAATTGATGAAATTATATTTCCTAAAACATTGATAAAAAACAGTATTAAAGATAAATAAATCATGAAATCTCTTTTAGAAACCTCACCAATTAAAAATATCCCATAGGGAACTAAGTAGCTGATAATAGGAATCCACCAAATTTTAAAATATTGGATAATCGTGTTTTTAATTTGCTGTACTGTCATTGATTTCTTTTTTAGTTTTTTAAAATTATTTTCATTTACTTTATTTTAAATTAATACTCAAACCATCTAAAAACCCTGATTCAAAGGTTTTATTAAAACTTTGTTGCCATTCGTTTTTCATCTCAAATGGTCTTGCACCACAATATGTTTCTAACAACAAAGCATCTGAATCTTTAACGTAGCCAAAACTAGGAATGTACGCATTAGCTCCTTTGTGCCAATCGTAACTGTCCCACCAAAAATGCTTTATTATACCAGTTACTAAAAAGTTATTTTTCTTTTTTGTAATCTTAAAATAACAATGTGAGCTTAAAGTACTGTCACCACTTGTATAATATAGTTCCCCAAAAACACCACCTTTCACTAGATGTTCAAAATGAGCGTCATATTTTGCAAAGTCGCCTTCTTTTTTTAAAGATTTCCCATATTTTTCAAGCTCTTCAGCAAAACGATCAAGATTCAAATTTTCCGTAGCAATAATTTCTCTTTGTCTTCTCAACCAGTTAAAATCAATAGTTTTTGGAAATCCCGTACCATCTAACCACCATTGTAGACAATCTGCCGCCATATTATAATTTCTTTCCCTGGCTTTTTTAATCATTTCAAGGTAATTCTTTTTTAATATTAAAGCTTTTTGTTTTTCATTCAGCTGAAAATAAAAGTTTCTGGCTTTTAGACTTCCTTGTTCATTCCAAAAAGGGTCTCCAAATAAATTTTTGTATTCCGCCGGATCTAAATTAGTTTTTGTTTTAAAAAAATCTTCATTCATATTTTGCATTGTTAGATAATTTGTTAGTTATCTCTCAAATTTGAGATATGTAAATAATTATCATAGCGAGAATAAGGTTTAAAAACATCACTAAAAGTCTAAATAAATATTTATGACTAAATTTTATTTTCCTGGCTTATGCAGGATTTGCTGATAGATTAAACGTAATGAAACAATAGAATTTTAATTGAAATTTTGTGATCCAGGCGCAGATTATTAACTAATCGAATTAGACTTTTTTTTGATATTAATTACGATAGTGTATAATAACATTATTTTTAAGAAACCGATTGTTTTTTTACTGGTTTTTGCTTTTTTAGACTTATTTCGCTATGAGATAATTTGCAAAAGCTGTTTTTTTAACTTGTTTTAACAACTTTTTACTTATGTTTAATATGTTTTCAATGTAATTTTACTCTTTTTTTTAATATTTGTATTTTTGGTATAAAATCACACAGTTGGCTGTTAAATTATTATTTTTTATTTCAAATTTATTTTGATATTGAATTATTTGTATTTTTATTAGCTAATAAATATTTTTAATGTTTTTATTTTCGCTATTTTTTGTTTATTGTTTAAATAAATTATAAAGCAACCGATTGTTTTATTAATTGTTTTTTTATATTTGTTAGTGATGTGATTACTTCATACTGATTTACATTGATTCAATTTTTTTTCAAATAATAACTGAATAAAATAATACCACTTATGAATAAATAGAATTAGAATACAAAAACCATTAACTATTTAAACCAAATAAAAAAAACTATTAATATGAATTTAAAACTCAAAATTGCACTAATCGGACTGCTGATCGTGGGCAGTCATAGTATGATAGCACAATCAAAAACTATTCGCGGCGTGATTACCGATCCTTCAGGATTTCCATTGCCGGGTGCCAGTATTAATGTAGAAGGAACGCAGAATAGCGCATCAACAGATTTTGACGGTAAATATTCTTTAAATGGGGTGAATCCTACCGACAAAATAACTTATTCCTATGTTGGCTTAATCTCACAAACTATCACAGTGGGTGAAAGAAGTTCAATTAATGTTACTCTTGTTCAATCTACACAAAATTTAAATGAAGTAGTTATAGCTTATGGTACTCAAAAAAGAGCCAAGATTACAGGAGCAATCTCGACTGTAAGTTCAAAAGATATTGCTGCTGTCCCTATTACAAACGCTGAATCAGCTTTACAAGGACGTGCTGCAGGTGTTACAGTTGTAAATGGTGCCCCGGGTTCCAACCCCACTGTTAGTATTCGTGGTCTTGCCACAATGGGAAACAGCGCTCCATTATATGTAATTGACGGGGTTTTAACCGGTAACCTTTCTGGTTTAAGTCCGAATGACATTGAAAGTATCTCTGTTTTGAAAGATGCTTCTACCACAGCTTTATATGGTTCTAAAGCCTTTAATGGTGTTATCGTGGTTACCACGAAAAAAGGAAAAAAAGGTCCGGGACAACTAACCTTTAGTACTTATGTTGGAGGGCAGGAAGTGACAAAGAGATATAATGTTTTAAATACGCAGCAATATCTTCAATACGCTAAAGATTTAGGGAGCGATTTAACAGCAAGAGCGGCTGAATTTGGAAATATAAATACAAACTGGCAGGACCAGATTTTTCAAACGGGAATAATGCAGGATTACAATTTGAGTTTTTCAAATGGTACAGAGAATTCTACAAGTCGTTATTCTGCTGAATATTTAAAACAGGAAGGGGCTATTATTAATACAGGTTTCGAACGTTATTCTTTTAGAGCAAATAACACGCAGGATATTGGTAAGCTAAGAATAGGCAGTAACATTGGTGTTTCTTTCAGTACTATTAATCCTGAACGTGCTTCAGGAGGAAGAACATTATTGGAGCATGCAATTAAAATGGCGCCTTATTTTCCAATTTACAATGAAAATAGTTTAGGCGGCTATCAAGGACCTAGCGCTATAGATGGTAATGACGCAGAAAACCCTGTTCGTGTGGCTAATTTAGGATATCAGAAAATAAATAATTTATCTATTATTGGAAATATTTTCGCTGAATTAGAAATTTACAAAGGTTTGAAATTCAGATCACAAGTTTCTTTAGATTATTATACTGGTAAAGATCATACTTTTGTTCCGAGCTTTCAGGATGGTTCTTATCATAAACAGGCCTTTTCTACAACAAACGAAACAAATTCTCAAGGCCAGACTATCGTTTTTGACAATAGTTTAACTTATAAAACGACCATCGCAAACAAACACAATCTTGAAGTGTTGGGAGTTATTACTAAAATTGATGGAAAATCACAAAATGTAGCAGCCGGAAGCCGCTATTATATTTCAGACGAAATTGATCAGCTGCGCTATAATGAGGGAAGTTTAGGATCTGCTAATTACGAAGAAAAAAACATCGGTTATATTGCCCGTATCAATTATGATTATGACGAAAAATATATCCTGGCTGTTTCAGGACGTAGAGATGCATCTTCACGTTTTGGGGCTAATAATCGTTGGGGGAATTTTTATTCTGTTGCTGTAGGATGGAATATAGCTAAAGAAAGTTTTATGCAAAATTCTGTTTTTAGTACATTAAAACTTAGGGCTAGTACAGGAACAACAGGAAACGACAGGATCGACAATTATCAATATAGCGCTACTTTATTGGCAAATTATAATTATCCAATTGGAGGCACGAATGCGCCAGGTGTTTCTTTGGGAGTTGCGGCGAATCCAAACTTAAAATGGGAGTCAAAACTAGACAGGAATATCGGTTTAGATTTTGGTTTTTTTGATGAAAAAATAATTGGATCATTTGAATATTTCAATAATAAGAGCAGTGATATTCTTTTTGCAGTGCCTCTTGCGGCTTCTGTTGGATCTGCGGGCGGCGGAACCCAAATTCAAAATATTGCAGACGTAAAAGTAAGCGGTTATGAATTGTCAATTGGTTTCAATGACAGAAAAGGTGATTTTACATGGTCGGCTTTGGCTAATTTGGGAACAAGCAAAAATGAGGTAGTGAGCCTGGCGCCCGGAGTGACAAGCGTATTAGGGGGGCCTTCTGCCAGAGCAGGTTTAGAAAATTTCTCCAGATTAGAAGTAGGGCAGCCATTATTTTATTTTTACGGATATCAAACCAATGGGATTTATCAAAATCAGGCAGAAGTTGATGCTGTTTTTGGACCTGGCCAGACTACCATAAAACCGGGTGATATTAAAATAATTGACAGAGATGGCAATAAAATTATCAATGCAGATGATAAAACAAATATCGGAAATCCTTATCCTGATTTTACATATGGTTTAAACCTTACTGCAGCCTATAAAAACTTTGATTTCAATTGTTTTATAACCGGGGTTGCAGGTAACGATATTTATAATGCAAACACTTTTGATCTAAAAGGAATGAACCGTTTGTTTAACGCCAGCACAGATGTTTTAGACAGGGCAAATGTTGTAAATGGCGTTGTTACAAATCCTTCGGCTACATTACCAAGAGCACAAGGAGCAGATATTAACTGGTCTTCAGCAAACCAGCGTTATATAGAAGATGGTTCTTACACCAGATTAAAAAACATAGCTATTGGATATACATTATCAGGAGATTCTTTTAAAAGCTATTTTTCGAAAGCAAGATTTTATGTAAGCGGACAAAACCTTATCACAATTACAGATTACTCAGGTTTAGATCCTGAAATTGCCCGTGCCGATGCAAATGCAAATTCGGCGGGTATTGATTTAGGAAGGTACCCACAGCCGAAATCGGTGATTTTTGGAATTGATGTTACATTTTAATATTTAGAGACGATGAAAAAAATTAAATATATACTTATAGTACTGTCAGGAGTTCTAAGCATAACTTCATGTGACACAAGCGAATTAGAATTAACTAATCCTAATACCTTATCGCCTGAAACTTTCTTTAAAACCGAAACACAGGTTCAGTCTGCTGTAAATGCTTCGTATGCAAATCTTCAGACAAGAGGACTCTATGGCAGAAATCTTTTTTTCGCCATGGATCTTATGGGTCATGATGCTTTAGGGAACCCACAGTTAGAGGGTAACAAGAAACCTTTTCAGGATTTTTCTTTTAACGGAGGAAATGATATTATTCAGTATTACTGGGAATCTTGTTACACAGGAATCTCCAGAGCTAATTTTGTATTGGATAACGAGCAGAAAATCAATGCTCTTCCGGATAATGTTTTATCTCAGGAAAAAAAGAACAAATATTTAGGAGAAGCTCATTTTTTAAGAGCGTACTATTATTTTCTATTAGTAAGACGTTTTGGTGATTTACCAATTTATAAAACAGGAACTATTATTGGAAACGCAAGAAGCCCTAAAGCAGAGGTATATGCTTTGATTGAAGAAGATCTTGTATTTGCATCGCAGAATCTTTTACCAAAAGCTTCAGAATCAGCAGGTAGAGCTAATAAAGAAGCGGCTTATGCACAATTAGGCAAGGTATTGTTATATCAAAAGAAATATAATGAAGCTTTGGCTGCTTTTAATAATGTAACAAGTTATAGCCTTGAAGACAAAGGCAATTTTTACAACAACTTTATGGAAGAAACCGAACATGGTAAAGAATCGATTTTTGAGATAGAGTTTGACGAGAAAAATGGAACGGGTGATCAATGGGGAGCTGTTGGTGATAGCGGTGGAACGGGTTTTGAGGAGTCAACACTTAGAGGTCAGGAATACGGAAATCTTAGCTGGTACAACGTCTATCCGTCAGATGAGCTTTTAGATTCGTATGAAGCAGGTGATAATCGTTTTGGAGATACTTTTTATGTTCCTGGTTCATCTTATTTAAAAGGAACCAAGGTTATGGTGGCAAGTAATTTTACTACCTCTGCAGGTATTAGAAGAGCGGGCTGGAAAAAATATCAAAATTATTATACAAGAGAAGATGAAGCAACACGATCAAGCATTAACTTTAAAGTAATGCGCTATGCAGATGTATTGCTTATGAAAGCCGAATGTGAAAACCAAAGAGATGGCGGTTCGCAGACAGCAGCTATCGCATACATTAAAGAAGTTCGCGACAGAGCAAACCTGACAACTACTATTGCACCAACCAAAGAGGCGGTTTTTACAGCAATTGTTCACGAACGTCAGGTAGAGTTTGCGGGAGAACAGTCTCGTTTTGATGATCTCGTAAGATGGGGTATAGCGAATACTGCGTTACAAGGGACAGGTTTTACTGCTGGTAAAAGCGAATTATGGCCAATACCAAACAGGGAAACATCTTCTAATCCTAAAATAAAGCCAACGGATAATAATCCTGGTTATTAAGATAATTTAAATTTTGGTTAGTTTAAGTTAAGTTAGTTGGATAAACAGCGCATTTCACTGCGCTGTTTATTTGTTTACAGAAATGCAACTGATGAAAACGAATTGCATTTTTAAATTATTTAATTAAGTCAAAAAATGAAAAATACAGATAAAAAAAATCAACGTTTGAGTTTAATTAAAATTTCGGCTTTGATAATGATCTTTATGTTGACTGCTCCCATTTTAACTATAGGGCAAAATAATAAGAAAACGGATATATCAGAACTCAAAAGAGCTCAATATCGAAATCTTTTTAAAGAAGCAGGGTATAGCCAGATCGAAATAGATAAGAAACTAGCCAAAGCCTATTACGATGTTTTTGAAGGGCAGGATAAAGTTTATTTTGAAGAAGGTGATTCATTAGGATACGTCTCTGATGTCAAAAATAAAGATGCCCGTACCGAAGGAATGTCATACGGAATGATGGTTGCCGTTCAGCTCAATAAAAAAGATATTTTTGATCGCCTCTGGAGATGGTCGGTAAAATACATGCAACATCAGGAAGGAGCAAGAGAAGGGTACTTTGCGTGGAGTGTAAATCCAGAGACCAAAAAACAAAACTCTCCAGGTTCTGCTTCAGACGGGGAATTGTATTATATAACCAGCCTGCTTTTTGCATCTAATAAATGGGGTAATGATACAGGAATAAACTACTACAAAGAAGCAAGAAGAATTCTAGATGCCATGTGGAAAAAAGATGGTACTGGCAATGTGCATAATATTATAAATACAGAACATAAGCAGATTTCATTTGTGCCGGAAGGAGGAGGTTACAATTGGACAGATCCTTCTTATCATGTTCCTGCATTTTACGAAATATGGGCATTGTATGCCAAAGACGGTCATGAGAAGTTTTATAAAGAATGCGCCGATGTTTCGCGTAATTTTTTACATAAAGCCTGCCATCCTGTGACGGGGCTAAATTCAGATTATACCGAGTTTGACGGTGAACCGCATCCAACACCCTGGATGCCTCCGGGATTTCGTTATGATTCCTGGCGTGTTCCTATGAACATCGCAATGGATTATACCTGGTACGGAAAAGATAAGGAATGGCAGGAAGACTATGCCAAACGATTTCAAGATTTCCTTAGATCAAAAGGATTAAATACATTTAAAGATCAGTTTAATCTGGATGGTTCTGTTCCGGAGTTTATTCTTCAGGCTGGTCCGGTCAAAAAACTCAGACATTCGATTGGATTAGTAGGAACTGCAGCAACAGCATCATTAGTAAATAAAGATAAAACAAGTATGGATTTTGTTCATGCTGTTTGGAATGCCAAACTTGAACCTTATGAAGACGGTTACTTTGATCCATATTATGATGGACTAATGTATCTTTTTAGTTTAATGCATCTCAGCGGAAACTACCAAATTATAGAAACAAAGGGTTAATTGAATTTATAGTGTGGATGTTTGTTGTATTGGGTACCTTATTTTAAAGCACAAAGCTTTCTTTTTTTGAAAATATTCATAAAAAGAAGCTTTGTGCTTTACTAAAAAATCTTTATCGAAAATTAACAAAGACTTGTAAATATATTTTTGAAATGTTTGATACATTCACTTACTCGTTATCCTTATTTAACTCATCTTTCCTCTCATCATTAGTAATCGCGTCATTTTTATTTACGATTTGCTCCGGATCTATTTTTTCTGGTTTGATTTTAAATTCGTCCTTATATTGATATGGATCTTCATCTCTGGCATAATTATCATTATCAACAAGAGTACTTTGGTCTAGGTAATCAGGGTCACTCTCTCCAAATTCTGGTGTATTTTCTTTTTGAACGGTTTGATGTAATTGATCATCGTTTAGGATGTTATTACCATCAACCAAAGTATTTTGATCAATAAAATCGGGATCTGTTTGACCATATTCGGGGTTGTTTTGCTTTTCCATAACGTTGTTTTTATAATTTACATATTACAAATTTACCATAGGTTCCATCCCAACTTCTTATAGAAAAATAAATTATAGTTGCATAATTTATATGTGTACATGTAAAATTAATCTTCACCAACTTTCTTTTTGATGGAGGCGAAAGAAAAAGAGAATGATTTTAGAATTGTTAACAAAAAATAAAGTCTGCTCACACCATGGCGCGAGCAGACTTTATTTTTATTTTAAATAAAAAAGCTACTTAGTGATTAACCATTTTCATTGCTTCTTCACTATATCGCTCTCCAATTATAGGATATCTATTAATTAACTCATTAATAGTTGTAAGATCGGCGCTTGTCAATTTAACTTCAATTGCACCTGCATTCTCTTGCAGATAATTTCTTTTCTTGGTTCCCGGAATAGGAATTATATCTTCACCCTGCGCCAACACCCAAGCCAAAGCTAGTTGTGCGGGTGTACAATTTTTGGAGGCTGCAAATGCGGCGAAATTTTCTATAAGCTTATTGTTGTTGTCAATATTTTTACTTTGATAGCGCGGAAGCGTTCTTCTGAAGTCATCAATGGCAAGTGCGTCTACATTAAGCTTATTGGTTACCAAACCACGCGCCAAAGGAGAATAAGGGACAAGAGAGATACCAAGCTCACGAGTAGTTTTTAATATTCCGTTTTCTACATCTCTTGTGAGAAGCGAGTATTCACTTTGAACAGCGGAGATTGGATGTACAGCATGCGCTTTTTTTAAAGAATTTGCAGAGACTTCGCTAAGTCCGAGATAGCGCACTTTACCTTCTTTAACTAAATCAGCCATTGCGCCAACAGTTTCCTCAATCGGGATATTTGGATCAACACGATGTGCATAATAAAGGTCAATTGTATCGATTTTCAAACGCTTTAGGCTCTGTTCAACTGCGACTTTCATCCAGGCAGGAGAGCCGTCAAAGTAGGTTCCCGAAGCACTGCTTGGCCCCGCAATTCCATCTTTAAAACGAAATCCGAATTTTGTTGCAATAAATATCTTATCGCGGTTAGGTACAAGGACTTTAGAGATGAGTTCTTCATTGGCACCGTTGCCGTACATATCGGCTGTATCCCAAAAGTTAACCCCCATATCAAGTGCTTTCTCCAGCGTAGCCAGACTTTCTTTATCGTCTGCCGGACCATAAGCAAAGCTCATGCCCATGCAGCCTAAACCAAGTGCGGATAATTCCTCACCTGTGGTTCCGAGTTTTCTGTATTCCATTTTTATCTAATTTTGTTTCTACAAATGTAAACCTGAAAACACAGTCGGGACTTATAGCGATCAAACAGTTAATTATAATATTCAAACAGTTATTCTCAGCTGGGTTGGTGCCAATCCGGTGTGTTTTTTAAAAAAGAGTGTAAAATAAGAAGGATATTCAAAACCAAGGCTGTAGCCAATATCGGCAATATTCCAATCTGTATGCTGCAATAAGGTTTTAGCTTCTTTAATAATACGCTCTGCAATATGAGCAGATGTAGTTTTTCCTGTAATTTCCTTTACCGAACGATTAAGATGATTGATGTGTATGGATAAGGAATTGGCATAATCTGCCGGATTTTTTAGTTTTAGTTTAAGTGAAAGAGAGTCAATTGGAAACTGTCTTTCGAGTAATTCAAGAAATAAAGCAGATACCCGGGAAGAGGCATTTGTATAGGTATGAAAATTTGTGGCAGAATTATTTTTCATGGCCTCATGAATTATCAAATGCAGATAGCTGCGCAGAATATCGTACTTATGAGGATAATTAGAGAGCATCTCGGCCTGCATCTTTATATATGGCTGAAAGTTCCTTCAATTGAGCATCATCGGGAAAAAATATCGGATTGCATCCAATTTTGAATAAAGGAGAATCCAGTAAGCTATTCATGCGTTCGCTATGCTGTATAAAATCTTCTGTAAACAGGCAGTACCAACCTGACTGATGCTCAGATTCAGCTTCCCAGGAGTAAGGCACCACAGGGTTAGAAAAGAGTAGGGCGGGTTTGTCAATCTGTATCCATTTGTCGGCATAATAAATCTTGCCCTTGCCGATTATTAGGGAAATCTTGTAAAAATCCCTTCGGCTGTAAGGACTTACTTCAGCACAAGATTCTCTGCTAAAAACATTAATATGGCCAATCCCTGCATTATTAAGCGGTACATTTACGGGAGCATGGCTTGGCAGTCGTTTATAAAATTCGCTAACGGTTTCTGCTTGTTTCATTTCGTAAATTTATAAAAATAAACCTTAAAATAGGGGATGGGCCAACATCAAATTTATATGGTAAAGAGAAGATGTAAAACTAAGTGCTAAAGACTGAATAGAGAGAAAAGCATGCCTTTTAATCGTCTTTGGTAATATTTCGGGATTAGTTTTAATTTAAAATGGCTTCGTACTCGAAAATTAGTTATTTGGTCTTAAACCTTTTTCTATTTGATTTTTAAGATATTTATTTTTCACAAAACAACTTGCGCCACGAATGTGCCACAAAGATTTTGTTCGATTTTATAAAGATTGAAAAGCGGTATAAAAGAAAAAACCCTGCAAATCGTTGGATTTGCAGGGTTTACCGCTCTTTTCGGCCTTTTTTGAAAACTTTGAAAATCTTGTTTTTCCTTTGTTTTCGGGCCTTCGCGGAGAAAGAGGTACTTCTCTAATCCACGTCAAGCTAAAGTTTTTCAATGCTTTACAAAAATATATTTTTCAGGGTACCAACGAGGGTACCAAAAGTTTCTTTAATACGTTTGCGTTACAAATATATTAATCTTTCTTGATTTTAATGTTGAGATTGTTTATTGATTTCGTAAAATTAAAAAAGAATAGTATTTCTGACTTTCAAAAAAAAACTTCTAGATATCTGAAATATGTTTTAAAATTAGTAATTTTGCGATACTTGAACAAGAGGCAAGTACCGACATCCCAATTTGAGGTTATTGTAAGATTCGGTTTTAGCGTAATTAACCTCACTCGATTAGCCTTAGCCTTAGCCTGCATTAACTTGCAAACGTAATTTATGTAACGCTAAACTATAATCCAATGAATTGGGGAGGTTTTTTGAGTATTGTAATAATAGTCGCTACGGCTATTAAGGAATACTTAGACAAAAAATAGTATTTTACTATCAAAAATTAGATAGCGAACAATAGTAACTGTCTAAAAAAGAATAGGGTAGCTTTGCTACCCTATTTTCATTTTCAAAAACATTAAAAATAAATATTATCTAATTAATTATTTATTTAAGTATTAATTATTACCTTAAAATTCGAATAGCTGTTATTTCAATTCAAATTTTTCAATTTCCTTTATAGATATTCCATCTTTATTTTTCCAAATATTTCGTCCATTAACTGAATATCCTAAAATTACTGCGGCGGCGGCTGAAACACTATTAAATAGGTAATTTCTTGAAAAATATAATTTATTATCGTCACCAACTTCTATTACATTTTCCATTATTAATGTGTCTCTTAATACACCATAGCCATAATTTTTTGTCGGATTATTTGAGGCTTGAGAACCTTGTAAAACTACTAAGCCTTCATTTGTCTGAATTGCAGATGATTGAATTCCACTAACATTTAGATATAATTCTAATTCTTCTTTTATTGTGTTGGTTACAAAATCATTTTCCAATGTTTTAGTTAAAGAAGTTTCAAATTCTGAAATATTTTTTATTGATATTGGATTCTCTAAAAATTTGTGCCCGAGGGTTCCAGTTAAAATTTTAATGTTTGATAAAAATTCTTCCATTGAATCTTTGTCTGGCAAAGGGAGTGAGCTTAATGTTGGAGTGTTTCCATTTCTAATACCATATCTTTCCGTTTGATTAGCAATTTCAACCAATCGACTCTCCAAATATTTAATGTGCGCTTTAGTTAAATTATCATCTTTGCTTGTAAAAATGATGACCTCATTCCAAAAGTCCTTTTGTGAGTCATGGTTTTTTAGTCTTTCCCAAACATTTTCAGCTTCGCCTATGTAAACAATTTGTTTTCCAGTTTCTTCTTCATAACCAATCAAAAAGTAGACTCCTTGAGTGTTGATTTCATTTGAAAAATGTTTGTTAAGGTCTGTGATTTTAGTGCGGGGACAAGAAAGAGATTGAATGGTTTGATTTACTAATTCTGCAAATTTAATTCCTGTTACACTTCCGTCTTTTAGATATATTCTGATACTTTTTCCCAAAGTCATTTTGCTGAAATTATTAGGATTATTTATTTTCTCCAATTTTATTAACATATTAATTGATTTTTCAATAAATATATCATGTCATTATTATGTTGTTTTATTGCATCTGCATCCCATTCTATGATGGAATCATCCATCATTAAATACTGTTTAATACTATCAATATTTTTCAGATAGAATTCCTTTTTATTTGATGGAGAAAAATTACTTAATCGTGAATTTTTACTGTGGCTAATTAGGCATAAATTCCCAAAAGAATTTAATGTTTCTAATTTTTCCATTTTTGGGAATCCTTCCATTGGATTTTGTGGATAATAATGTTCAATGGAACTTCTAGCACTAAAATCGTAATTTTTTATTTTGACATCATTAGGAGCTAATTTTTTCCAAAGTAAATAATCAAGATAGTTGAATAATAGATTGTTTGTAATCTTACCAAATGTGAGTTTTTCTTCATCAATTTCTGTGTCCCAATCAGGAGTTTTTATTGTTTCTGATTCAAAAATAATGATATAATAATCTTTAGAATCTTTAGCGAGAAATCTTTTAAATACAAATGATTTAACGGTCTCTTCTAGATATTTAATATATTCTGAAGCAATAATTTCTTCTTGATAAAAAAGATAGTACATGGAAGCATTTAACCAATACTTATAAACCATAGTTGGAGTTGAAACATGAAACATAGCTAAAAGCATGAGTAAATTCCTGTTTTCATCAAGTTCATGGTCATTATATTCTAAACCAAAGGAGTTAACATAGCTTACTTTATTTTTATCATACCATTTTAATCTTTTCAAACTCCATTTATCAATTCCACCAATAAACTCTCTTTTAATAATATACTTATCAAAAAGAAATTTTGATTTTAATAAGTTAAAAGAGAATGTTTTAACAAATGATATTTTATCTATATCAGAATGAAGTAAATTTAGTTTTTTATCTAAAAATACACTTAATAACCTTTTATCATCTAATGGTATATCTTCTCTAGTTTGTATTCTCAGGACATGCAACAAGAAATTTTGAAAATTAACTACAGAAGTAAATCGGTCAGGGCTTTCATCTGTTTCTTGATATACTGATTTAAATGTTTTTCCAGCTATAATTTCATCGATAAACAATTGTTCATCAATTTCTAATGCAAAATTAAGTTGTTCATCTAGTTTTAACTTTAAGTCATCAAAGCTTTTATGTTCAAATTTGTTCCAGTCATTGAGACCAAAAATGATATGTCTTTGTTCTATTGTAAATCCATACTGAACATATTTTTCCATATTTGAGCAAGCTTCCCATACAAGATGAAAAAGATTAGTACATTTCAATTTTTCAACTTCATCTGTAATACAATTGAAAACACCTAATAATTTAGCTTTTAAAACTTCATGTTTTTCTAATTGTTCCCCTCTACTGTTCATTATTTCGAAATAATGATTCAGATTTGTGTCGTGTGGGACAGGGACACGTAGGATTTTTACGTTTTTAAATAAAAAGGTAGAAAAGGTCTCTATTGAAATTTGATACTCTTCTAATTTATTAGTTAAAATGTTATTAACTAGCTCATATGCATCTTTAATTCCAGTATTATATTCCTTACTTGTTGTAAAATGGTCATCAAAAACAGCTTGTAATGTTTCTGTTGAATTTTTCCTACTATCAAAAGTTAAATTCAATTTATTGAACCATTCCAATTTAAAGTTCTTTTTGTTTTGAATTACAGAAGTCACAATAGATAAGGTTGTAAGCCTTTGTTGACCATCAATTGTTTCATAAACGATTGTATTATTTTGTTCTCTTTCATATACAATCAAGGTACCGATATAGTAATTTATATTACTTGTACTTTCTTTAGGTATATAATCAATTATATCTTGAATTAATTGAGTTATTTGTTCTTCACCCCATGCATAATTTCGCTGATAAGGAGGAATAACATAAAGATTGTGTCCATTTAATAATTCTTCAATTGAAAACTCAATAATGTTGTTATTTTCCATAATAATATTTAAGGGTAGTGAACAATTCTTTAATGCCTTTCGATGTTGTTTCTTGATTTCCAGATAATTCCATCTTTGATGCTATTGAATTTTGTACTGGAGGCAAATGCATAGAAATTATTGAAAATGGTGTGGTAGCATCTTTGATTTGTCTAAATACATTTATTTCATATAATACATAGTTGTCTACAGAAGCTAAATAAACGGAGTGGTGTCTCAGTCTTAGACTAAATGCCCAGATAAATAATTTTTCAATTGCTCGTGAAATTTCAATATTGCCAAATTTATCAATATAATATATCAAAGCACAGTCAAACATCATACGAATGTATTTATCTCCTGTCCTAAATCTACCATCATAATTTTCTAATGCATAAATTATTTCTCTTGCTTTAGGGTCTAAATCTGGATGGTTCAAAAGTGTAGCTCTATAATCGTCTAATACTGTTTTATAATGGCTAATCATTTCAAAGAAACGTCTTCCATTAATAATGGTCTGGTCTAATTGAAAAGGGAATTTTATTGGATTTAAATCAATATTTCTATCATTATTCTGATTATATCCATCTACATAAAAATGCGATATTTTTAAAGGTTTAGTGTAGGGATAATTTTCAATTTTATCTATCGTAATTCCTTTGAATAAGTCTGTTTCATTCTTTGTGAAAAACCGTGCAGAATTCCCTTTTGACCATGATTTAATACGAAAAAGATATTCACCAAACAGAGAAACCAATTCGTTTGTTTCCATATTTTCCCAAGTAGAGATAATTTTAACTTTTTGTTGTTCTTCTGATTTTCCGAACTCTCTCAAGTGATAAGCCTTTAATAAATCATGAGGGTCTAAATCTTTGCCTCTAGCATTTTGCGAATCAAAAAATTGGAAAGCTTCAGAAACATCACTTAGTACAAACTTAATGAACTGGCATTTGTTAAATAAAAACAAAATAGTTTCTTCGTCCATGGAAGCTACTAAACGTTCAATTTCTCTGTAGTTGTTTTGTATATTGGTAATTGAAATTTCATTTCTAAATGAAGGAATAACAATGTTTTCTTTTACTCTTGAAATTTGTTCCCTTAAAACTTTATTCTGAATAAATACTTCATTATTTTCAACAGCTTTTATTATAGCTTTTGTTATAAGAATCAGTGTAATTGTTCTTTGTTGACCATCAACGATATTATATTTTCCTGCTTCTTGATGAATAACAATTGTGCCTAAACGATAGGCAGACTTATTCTTGTGTACAATGATATCATCAATTAATTGAATAACATTTTTGGTTTCCCATTTATAAGGGCGTTGATATATAGGAAATCTAATATTGTCGTAGCATAATAATGTGGCTACATCAATAATATCAGGTGAAATTTTATTTATATTATTTGCTTTATTAAAGGTTTCTTTTTTTTCGACCTCGTATATCTCCTCAAATTCATTCATATTCAATTTTTCTACTGAATTCTAATTTTTTATTTGTCCTAATTGATTTGTACACATATTAAAAAGATATTGGTATATCTAATTTATAAAGTATACCAAGATTTTTGACTAATTATTAAGAATAATAAGTTACACTTAAATTCCCATTTTTCTTGGGATGAATAGTTTTGATGTATGTTCCTTTTAATAAATTTAGTAATTTCAAATTATCAGGATTATTGATTACTTCAAATTTTTGTTTCTTTTGAATTTTTGAGAAAGGCTCTCCAATTACTTCTAGCGATTTTATTATTGTTTCTCTTTGTAAAGTGTGAAAATGTTGTGCCAGTAATTCAATTTGTATACTAATATCACCTGAATTTCCCATAAGATTATTATAGAGCTGAGTGCTATAGTTGACAAAATATGCGCTAGATAAGTATTCACCAATATCTTTTAAATAATTTGAGCTATATAGAGCAATCTCACTGTCAAATTGTGAAATTATTTTATTTTTAGATTCCTTTGATAAAGTACTATTAATAATTAAATTGTAAATGATAGTTTCATTTAAAGTGAATTCATCAATAGAACCAATAAATGTTTTTTCATTTAGTTCAATGTAAGTTATATATATTCTTTCATCATCTTTATCACTATTATATATATATTGGAGATTTTTATTGGTTAGATTTACTTTTTTAGCTTTTACTAAGGCTAATATTCTTTCCGAGTTTGAAGTTTCAAGAATTGAAATATCATCATACGTTTTATTAATACTATTTAATAAACAATTGAAACTTTCTTTTGAAACTCTTGACTTAGTTAGGTTTTTAATAAAATTATCATTGTTGATAAAGTCTTTTGATAGTTCAGTGAAATTTTCTTTTTGGTTTAGATAATTTTCTAAAAAATCAAAGTTTTCAAAGTTTTCAAAATAAATTAATATATTTTTCCAGATTGGTTGTAATTTGTTGTTTTCAATTATGTCGTCCCATAAATATTTTTCAATTTCTTCAATTTCTGAAATCTTTTTGTTTTGCTTTTTTATGATTTCAATTTTAAGAGGTATAGTAATATTAACGTTATTATTATTTAAAAGTTTTATAATTGTTTCTTCACTTTCATTATTATTAGTTTCCAATTTTAAAAAGACATTTTCTATATAATCTTTTATATTATCGTTAATATAATTAATCAGTTCAGGAATATTAGATTCAATAATAGTTGTGTAATTTGAATTATTTATGTCTTCGTCGGTATATTTTAAATTATTATCGGTACAATAAGTTTTTTTGAAATTTAAAATTTCAAAAATCATTTTCGGATTTATATCGTATAAGTTGTATTTATAAATTTTTTCAAATAATGATTTTCCGTTATCAAAATAATCTAAAGAAATAAATTTAACATCAAGATTTTCTAAAGTTTTAATTAATTTATCTTCATCTTCAACTTCTTTAAAGATTTCCAAAAAATCATTGGAAAGATTAATATAGTCTGTTATAGAATTATTTGAATTTTGAATAGTTAAATTATCATTACTACCTATTTTTAATATATTAATTAAAACTTTATCTTTTATTTTTTTCTCCAAATCATTTTCGCATAAAAACTCCCAGAAGAAGAAGTTTTTTTCAAGCATTGTTTTAATAAATTTCTTAATTTTTTCACTTCTAACGATATCATCTTCTAGATATATTAAATAACTTTTTATAAAATCGAATATTAAAGTATCTCGTTCAGAAATTGTTACAATTAATATGTCTAGTTTCTCACAACCCTCACCATCAAGTAAATATTCTAATATTTTATGATTGAGTATAGAATGTTTTTTAAAATTGCTTTCCGCAAGCTTTTCTACTAATCTTCGAACATTATCAATTTTAGTGTCGAAAGGCATTATTTTTTGCTCAATAATTTTTTTCTTTAAGTTGTTGTCATTCACAGATAGAGAACCTTTATAAAAGTAAGATATATAATCAATATAATGTTCATCTATATAGCCTTCAATTACAAGTGTTTTTAACAAATTGTAGTCGTGATTTTTTTCATCATCCTGTCTTTTATCATCATTTTCAACATTCAGATTATCCTTATTTATATTTAATTTACTTTTATTAATAATATTATTAATATATTTTTTCAATTCGATAATTGTACTGACAGAACTCGATTGTGACAAATCTGAATACTTTATTTCCTTTATGTCTTTTTGTAATTTATATTTTTCTATCTCTAAATAAAATATTTTATTAGATGTTTTGTCTTCGATGATATTTTCTCGTTGACTATAATTTAAAACATTATTTACTTGTTTTTCTATGTCTTTAAAGCTTATGTTGGTTGAATCTTTATTGCTATCCCAGTATTCTATTTTATCATAATTACAAACCTCAATGTTTGAAGATTTTATTAATTTAGCAAAATTATCATTAGTTAACAGCGAGTCATCTTTTAATGTAATTCCTTTATCTAATATTTGTTTAACGTTGCTACCAACTTTAGTGTTTATTTTCTTATACAATTCATACAAATATATTTTTCTTAAAGTATGAATATCATCAATTTTCTCGGAATCTAATACTTCTATTTCTTTAGTTATTTTTATAATTTCTTGTTCCTTTTGCGCAATAATATTATTATGCAAATTTTCTTTTTGTTTAAATATCGAATAAAGAATACCTTGCTGAAGTTGTACTAATGTGAAATCCTTTGGATAATAATTTTTATAAATTATGAGTGATAATAATTTTTGATTATCAAACATATTTTCATTTGATTTGTCGGAATTAGCGGTTGATAAATCAATTAATTTTGGTTGTATTTTTAATATGCCAAGTGTTTTTTTAGAAGCTTCATGGCTGAGTACTGAAACTTCATTTTTTTTGTTTTCATTTAAGATGTTTTGATATACTTTGAATTCATTAACGATGTTTTTTAGTGTTCTCATATCATTAATGTATGATGAAATGTTTTTTAAAAAATCATCTTTTATATCATTATAACCAGATAATTTTTCAGTTAAAATTTCATATGAATTATCATAATTTATTATTGGGATTAAAGGAATAATAAAATCAAAAAATTTAGCTCTATTATTATCTTGGGAAAACATTTCGTCTTTAATAGCATAAATGAAAGTCACTTTATTTTCTATATCTTCACAGTTGTTGATTAAGGAATTTATCTCTCTTAATTTAATTAAAATACTTGGCTCATTGAATCTGTCCAAATCCTCTATAATAACTACTTCTACTTTTGTTTTCTCAAAAAAATAAATTATTTCATCAATGTTCTTATTAAATAAATTGTCTTTGTCTTCTTTAGGAATAAGTTCTAAATCTTTTACGCTAAGTTTGTTTAGCTTTAAATTCAAAACTTCTTTTAGGATAGTTTTAAAAATGATGAATAGACCAACTATAAATAAAAATATAAGAGGAATTGCTATAGTATCTTCATTTGGGAAGTACTTGTATAAATAATCACATAGGGTCTCATTTTTAAAAATAAATGTTGAAATGAGATTAGGCAGTAATATATATATACAAGAAATTATCCAGACGCAAAAACCAACGGCTTTTAGAAATAGATATTTATTATTCTTTATTCTTTTTAATCGAGAATCAGATAAAACATTTTGTTTTTTTGAATAAAAAATTTGTTGCAATATTGCAACTTCAACTTCATTTTCTTTATAATCGTTATCATCAAATTTTGATAATGAAATCAGTAAATATTTAATTCCTTTATTTTTCTTTATAAAAGAGTTTAAAATTGTACTCTTGCCAGTTCCATAAAATCCAGTTAATGCTACATTTTTTATGTTTTTATTTTGAATAGCCCATTTTATGGACTCTAAATAAGTTTTTTGATTTTTTTTTATTTCTGTTTCATTGATATTTGGAGTTAAGTCTTCAAAGCCAAGCTTATTTTCGTTTAAAAATCTTTTCTCAATAAAAAATTGAAATTTATTAATATTTGAAATTAATAAATTCAATGAGATGTTTAGTTTGATTATTAGGAACCTTAATGCTTTCATTAGTCTTATTTTTTTTACAGGTATTTTATCAGCTAACAATATTTATGTTTTATTTTTTGTATTTTCATCTATCAGCATTTTAATTTCTTTAATGAAATATCTCCCTAGTTGATATTTATTCCATTCAATTAGTTCAATGATATTTTTTCGGATAGACCTTTTTTTTGTGTTTTCTAGCTTGTCAATCCAAATATTTGTAGAGTTCATTAATTTTAGTGCTACATCCTTTTTACTTTCCTCAATCGAAATGCCTGATTTTATAGATGTAAAATGGAGCCCCCACATAAAATATATGTTTTCATCTGTAGTTCCTTTACTATGTTGTAAAGAGTGTTGTAATGCATCCAAAATTGTAGAATGAAATAATTTGTCATAGAATAACTCGGCTGTTTTTTTTGCAACAAGGTTATTTACTCCCCATAAGGTTCCAATATAAGATTTTGCGCCAACTTCAATAAATTTATGAGAGATATCGGAATAAGACCAACAAGTATTATTAAAAATTAAAGGGGAATGATACCCTGCTAATAAATTAAACATTGCCTGATAGTTAAAATCAAAACATTTTATTGAGCAAGAATTGGGAACTCTTTTTTTAGGAATTCTGTTTTTATCTTTATTTTTATGTATAGCATTTAGCATATCTGAAAATACATGATGAGGATACTGAACTTCTTTTAATTCCTTACTTTTCCATTTAAGTCCATCAAATTTACGCCATATCATTTTTGTTGTAACAGGAATTAATTCTTTGCCAGGTGAAGGAGCGAAACTCACAATTTCATCGTATTCTACGGTATGCGAATTCCCATCACTATCAACAAATTTTTCGGTTATCGCAAATCCATTAATTTCGCCTCCATGACTACAAATATGTAGAATCTCAAAAGGGTATTCCTTTACATGATTATCAATGTTATATACAGTAGCATCTTTTCCAATGAGCTCTTTAACAAAAAAATTATCATTGGTTAGACTTGAAATTACATAATCCGTTTCTTCATCATTAAATTCTAAAGGGGAGAAAACGATTGCAGATTTAATCTCACCATTATTTTCAAAGTATATGTTATTAAAAATAAAAAAATCTGGATTTAAATAGAGATGGACATGGGTAATTGGTAGTATATTATTTAATATTAATGAGTAGGGTACCCCAACAGTAAAAAAAGTTGCGTATTTGAACTGAATAAAATTTATATTCTCAATATTTGGATAAATTGTTGTACTCAAATCATTGTAAGAATTCACATCATTATCTTCTTTCCATTTCTCTATCAATTGATAAATTTCCCTTTCTCCCAAAATGCTAGGCTCGACTATTTTTACCATCGCATTAATAGAAATAGCATAATTTACAGCAATAATTGTTGATACATACTCAATATTCTCAATTATAATGATTCCATCTTTATCCTCATTATTGATGACAATTTTTTCTGCATTTTCATCTATTTTTAGAAGTAAATTGTTTTCAGAAGCAAAATATAAACCCAAATGTATATCGTCAGATTGACAGCTTAAATATTCAGTTTTATTGGATGCATATCTTAAATAGATTTCAACATCATAGATATCCTTAATTTCAATGACTGTATAATTTTCTAAAAATGTTAAGTATGATTTTTGTTCATCAGATATATCTATCAATAAAATGACATTACATCCTCCAATTCTATTAAGAGTATTTTTAATTTTAATATTCAACTCTTTAGCTCTAACGCGTGATAATTGATGTTCATCAATATCTTCATTGACTTCATTTTCAATGTTGCTAATGCTTACCGAAGAAAATTCGAACAGTAGTAAGTATTTTTCAAATTTTGATACAAAGCTTGAAACTATTGCAGAAAGAATAGGATTATCGTAGTTAGCAATGCAAAAAAACTCATTATCTATTTCTGGTACCTTTACTTTCATATCTATAATTAGTATGTTGTTAAATAAATTATTTTATTTTTTGAGGCTGTTCCGAATTATCAGATATTTTTTTCTCCATATGATTACAATAAACATCCGCAAACTTATACAGTAAATTTCTTATCATAAGTATTTCTTCATCAGTATAAAAAAATCCGTTCTTGTTTAATTTTTTTTTGCATTTTGTAAGTGATAACATTTTAAAATATGTTTGATTAATAAAATTTCAATCTCTCGAAGTGGATGTTATAAGAGAATTATTTCGTTTTCTTTTTTGACTTAGTTTGCAATAATTTTCCAAAAATATTAATGTGATTATTTATTTCATTGAGAGCTTCAACTATCGGTTGAACAGCATTCTCAGAAAAAACAATTTTATGTGTTTTATCAAGTATTTCGACCCAAATAAATTGATTAAATGCTTTGTTTATTTTTGTTTCGTCTGGATTTTCGATTGGTAATTTTTCATCATCAATCCATTTTAGATGTTTAAAGACAAATTTTAATTGATTTGATGTGAAGTTGTAATTACAATGGTGTTTTATCTTTTCTAAAAGACTCGAAAAATAAATAAAATCCCTAGGTGTTTTACTTTTCAATTCTCCAACTATTTTATAAATTGGTTTGCCTTCATCATTTGATATTTTTCCGATATCTCCAGCCGAAATTGCATTTAATATAATATTAAAAACTCCGTTTTCTGTTTGGTCAATATCTATTTCACTGCTTGAAAGTACATTGTCTTTTGAGTTGTAGCCGTATACAGTATTGTTTTTTGGATTTAATATAAGAACTTCCCTAGGATTTATGTCAAAAATTTCGGGTAGTAGTTTTGACCAAATTTCCATAAATTCTTTGTTTTTTTCGTTTGCTTTTACTTGAATAAAACGATTAAAATCTTGAGTAGTGGAATTAGCAGTTTCATTTTTACCTGAAACACGATATATAATTTCGCCTTTTTTTACATTATAATCAAGAAAATCATTTATAGGAATTATTATTTGATTTTGTTTTTCAATTAGTATGTAAAAAAACTTTCTAGTACCAGATTGAAAATGTTGTAAATCTAAATCAACCCCAACTTTTGCTATTTTATCAAATTTTTGAGAAATTTTGTTTAAATCAATTTTATTTAATAGCTCAAAATTTTTACTATCCAAACCAGTATCATCTAACTCACCAGTAGATTTTTCTTCTTTTATTCCAAGCAAAATAATTCCTCCATTAGAATTTGAAAAAGATAAAATGTCTTTGGTGAAATTTCGCATGAAAATTTCAACTGGGTCAGTTTGACCATAAAAATTTAGTTCCAGTTTATAATCATATAAATTATTCTCTTTTGGAAACTTTCCATGGTTTTTTAGGTTGTCTATAGTTATTGAAACCTGTTCTTTTAATAATTTTAAATTCATGCTTTTAATAATTATAATTAGGCTTTGAAAAATATAGACTGTCAGGTTTTCTTGCCTTTAAATAGTTTATTGTGCTAATATTTTAATCATCGATTTTACTATCACTCGGTTGAGATTCCTTCATTTTCCAAAATTGAACAGAATGATTTAATTTCTTCAGTTGTTCCATCTAGAGTTATTAGTCCTCCGTAAGTTTTTCTATTTATTTTAATAAGTAGTCTACCATTATCTGTCATTTTTTGGATGATAGCAACAGCGCAATCAAAATCATTATTATTTAATGCAATTTCTTTTATCATCTTTTTAGATTTTACTATTTTAAAAATTATAATTTCTTTTCTATGTCAATTTGATTGAATGATTACTTGAGCCTTGTGTTGGAATTGAAATGATTGTTTAGAGAACTAGTCATATTTCACTGCATTCATAAAAACAAATATATGTATAATGGAATTTGATTTTTTAATTTCATAGAAAAACACGTATTTATACGTGTCAATTGTCGCTAACTTGAATTTCATGTTAAAAACCAAATTTCCTTTTTTTAATTATAACTTAATTACGGAAAACCATATTTTATTGTAACAAGGAATTTTAATTAGAAGTTTGCTAAGTATCTTTGAAATATTAATTATAATTTTTTTACTATGGAAAATACAATTATGTTACATAATCTATCACCTGTAGATTTAGAGCAAATTATTAAAGAAACCATTAAAAATCAAATGGAAGAATTTCGGAGAACTTTATCAATTGATACTCCAGACGTATTACTAACTCGGTCTGAAGCATGTAGTTTTTTGAAAATTAATATGACTACATTGTGGAATTGGTCAAAGAAGGGTAAAATTATTTCGTATGGAATTGGAAACAGAGTTTACTATAAGAAATCTGAGTTGTTAGAGAGCTTGGTTAGAATAAATTGAAATTTATAATATTTGTAATTTCAATTTCAGTAGCCTTAAATTCTGAAAAGTAAAGCTAATAATGCATTAAATTTTAAAAATAGTAAATCGTTATTTTATGTCTTGACTTAATACTTTTTTAATTTTTACAATTGTATTATTTGATAAGTTGGTAATTGAAGCAAGTTTTCTAACTGAATAATTTTTGTCTTTAATCAGTTCTAAGTGAAATTGGTTATACTTTGACAAAAATTGTTGAGGTGTTTCAGTTGTATTTAACTGTCTTCCTTTATATGTTCCTTTCGCTTTCGCAATAAGGATTCCTTCTTTTTGTCTTTCTAATAAAGATGCTCTTTCCATTTCAGCAACATTGCTTAAAACATCAGTTATCATTTTAAAGATAGAATTAGGTTTGTTTTCAATCATTGAATACAGACCAATGTTTTCTACATATACATTTATGTGAAGATTGCCTAACATGTTTAATGTTGTTTGAATGTCAAAAGCATTTCTTCCTAATCTATCAATTGAATGAACTATTACTGTGTCAATTTTTTTGTTAGATATATCATTTAATAACTTGATTGCGTTAGGACGTTCGTTGAAGGGAATTGAACCACTACACTTATCAATATATTGTTTGTGATTAGATGTTGATTGTCTGTCAATATTTTGTTCTATTGTACTAACTCTAATATATTTAGCAGTTTTCATGTTTCTTTGCTTTTGTTAAAACAAAGATAATAATTTTTATTTTACTGTATCAATTTTAAAGTGGTTATTTTTGATACAGTGTAAAATCAGTGAAACTGTATAGATTTTGATTAAAATTGTATGACCGCTTGGGTATAATCTAAAAAAGTTACGGTTTTAATATTCGTTAAAACCATGAAAGAATTCTTCTAGTGTAACATTCATTAATTTTAAAATTCGAATAAGTGTGTTAAGTTGGATATTTGCTCCAGCTTCATATTTTCCATATTGAGGTCTGCTTATGTTTTTTTCATAGGCAAAGGTATCAGAGTTTGTGTATCCAGCTTTCTTTCTAAAATATTTTAATCTTTCTCCTATTTTTTTTAGATAGATTGATTCTGTGTTTTCTGATTTATTCTTAACGGGTGCGGTATTTTTTGAATCCATTTTTTTACTCTTTATATAGAGCAAATCAATAAAAAGCCTTTTAATTATGTAACTCTACATATGGATACTCTATATATGGAGATATTTTTATATGTTTGTGTAAATTTTAAAACAGATAACATGAAAAAAAAATTATTCTTTCTTCTTTTCCTAGCTATTGGATTTACCAGCTGTGAGAGAGCCATTGAATCGCCAGAACAAGTTAAAGAATTCATTCAAGGAAAATGGCATGATGAAATTGTTAGTAAAGGTGGTCTGATAACATATTACAGATTTGAGATAACTGAAACGGAAATAAGATGCTGGAAATCAAACCTTGTCTTGTCTGATAATGGACGTTCATCAGACAACATAACTAGCGATTGGACTGAGCAGACTCCTGTTCCTTTATCAATTGGTAGTATTCAAATGGAAGCGGAAAGTTCAAGTTCTTATGCGAAAAAAATCAGAACACTTGGAGATTGCAGTTACGGAACATATACGTTTGAGCATAATGAAAAGTTCGGAAATGCTTTAGTTTTCAAGGAAATTAATGCTAGTGAAGATTTTCATACTGGTAAACTGGACAGAGGTTGGGAATATTAATAAAACTATTTAAGCTCTTAATATTAAATTTAAACAAATTCTATGAAAAAATTTTTATCGCTGTTATTAGCCAGCTTTCTTTTTGTCGATTGCTCAAACTCTGATGAGTCTACTGATGATGTAAACAATCCAGTAAAATCATCAGTAATAAATTTCAAATTAAACCAAATCGAGTACGAACAAAACTACTTGATGTCTGAGGTAAATTGGATAAAAAACGATAATACAACAACAAGCGCTAATGAATTTGAAATAACTGCATCCCCAAAAGTAAAAGGAAAGACTTCTGATATCTTAGAAATGTTTAGTTTGACAATCAGGACAACTGATAATGTCTTGGTTGTAAATAAAACATACAATTTATACACAAAAAACACCTATTACTTTTTACCTCTAAATGACTCCTCACTTTGTTATAAAGAAGTAAGTCTTTGGGACACAGACGAAACATCTGGAACAATAAAAATCACTAGTTTTGATGGAAAAACCTTAAAAGGAGAATTCAATATTAGTAACTTAACCAATGATAATGGTTTTCCATTAGGTTACTGTGACGGTACTAAAATAGTAGAAAAAAGATTCAATATCACAACAGGTACATTTACGGCTATTCCGTAATAATATCATTTCTTGTTAACTAAAAGCCACTCCGTAATGAGGTGGCTTTTTTTCTTTATAAATAAAATATGCCGTTGCACCATTCATATTTAATGATTTGCAACATGGAGGTATTCCAACTTTGTCGAGAAGCATTCGCATCTGTGACTGTTTAAGTATAATCTTTTGTTTCATAATAGCTGTTTATAATAAATATCAGCTATAGGCATTTTAGAATATTTTATTTATTCAATGTGTTGTAGACCTTCTTCAGCATATAATCCCTCACAATATTTCCAAACTCTTTATCATTCATCATTTTAGTGAAAATATCCTGATTTTGCTCCATTCTGCTAATAGTTGTATCCATGAATTTATCTTCAAAACCGTATTTAAAATTTTCCATTGTATTAGATTGGGCTTGAAGAGCTAGATTGTCGTCCGCTATTAATTCTTCATAGATTTGGTCAAAATAAAGTTTATCAGCAGTACTGAATTCTGTTCCAAATCGTTTGTTTAGCACATTTATGATTTCTGACAAAGCAGTTTCTTCCTCTTGACTCATTCGTATTCCAGCCGAACCACCGCCTTCTAACTCATAAACCCCTCGTTCTTCCATTACGATATTGTTTTCTGCAATCTTTTGAAGTCTATAATATTCTAGTGAAACTTCATCACCTAACTTAAACTTTTCATCTTGATTGGTTCGAGGTAGTTTCTTAATCAAATAGCGTGTATAAGTAAATAACTTCTCTAAATCAATATCAGAAAACGGCATAATTTGAGTTAAGAAAGAATAAGTTCTTGTGAATACTTGCAAAGTATTTTTTAAATCCTCTTGTGTTATTTCTGTTCCAATGGTGTTTTCTTTTGACTTTTCTTGTGGCAATTTTTTGAATCTGTCAATGGCTGGGTCAATAAAAGCGTATAACTTCTTTTGGTCTGAAACAGTAAGAGTTTTAGCGGATTTGAAATACACATTACAAAAATTATCAACCTCCGATTGCCAAATGATTTGTGATGCATCTATTTGTGCTTTTAGGTCGTACAAATGATTGGGGTCAGAATTTTCAATGATAGAGGTTAATTCATAGTACGGTTGAAATGAATTTAAAATATCTTCGTTGTCATTTGCAAAATCAAGTACAAAAGTATCTTCTTTACCAGCACACATTCTGTTTAATCTTGATAGTGTTTGTACGGCTTTTACTCCAGATAATTTCTTATCAACATACATAGTATGTAATAAAGGTTGGTCAAATCCTGTTTGATATTTGTCTGCAACTAATAATAATTGATATTCGTCAGATGCAAATTTAGCGGGTAACATTTTTTCAGAAAAACCATTTAGTTCAACTTCTGTTACTCCTTCAGGTGAAGCATCGTGCATCACTTTTCCAGAAAAGGCGACAATGGTTTTTACATCGGTATATCCTTTTTCTGTTATGTATTTGTCAAATTCTTCTTTGTAGCGTACAGCATGTAAACGTGAGCTACTCACTACCATCGCTTTTGCTTTTCCTCCAATTTTTTTTGAAACAACTTGTCTAAAGTGTTCCACCATTACTTCTGTTTTTTGCGCTAAGTTATGTGGGTGCAATGACATAAAACGTCCAATGGCTCTGGATGCTTTTTTCTTATTTACTTTTGGGTCGTCTTCAATTTCTTTGGAAAGCTTAAAATAGGTCTTATAAGTTGTATAGTTTTTTAACACATCCAAAATAAAGCCCTCTTCAATAGCTTGTTTCATGGAATATAAATGAAATGGTTTTGGTTTTCCATTGCTTCCTTTTGTACCAAATACTTCAATTGTTTTAGGTTTTGGTGTAGCAGTAAATCCAAAAAAACTTAAATTATCTTGTTTTCCACGAGCCAACATAGATTTTCTGATTTCATCTTCTGCATCTTCTTCCAGACCTGTATAGGCTTCGTCTTTTTCAGCTTGCTCTAGTGATTTAGCAGATAATACTTCTTTCATTTTCTTAGTAGCTTCACCACCTTGAGAAGAATGCGCTTCATCAATAATTACAGCATATTTTCTAGCTGGAATTTCTCCAATTTTTTCTAAAATAAATGGAAATTTTTGTAAAGTAGTAATGATAATATTGGAACCAGCCGTCAAAGCATCAGCTAGTTGTTGAGAGTCTTTATCAATTTTTTTAACAACACCATCTTTATGCTCAAACTGATAAATAGTATTTTGTAATTGAGAATCTAATACTTTACGGTCAGTGATTACAATAACAGAATCAAAAATTCGTGCATTGTTTTCATCATGTAAACTTGATAAACGATAACTTAACCATGCTATTGAATTTGATTTCCCTGAACCAGCTGAATGTTGAATTAGGTAATTTTTTCCCGCTCCATATAATTTAGCATCATCAGTAGCTTTTCTAACTACTTGCATCTGATGAAATCTTGGAAAAATGATGCCTTCCTTTTTCTTTTTAATTCCGTTTAATTCAAATTCTTCAACACTTAGGTGAAGGAATTTACCAATGATGTCCATGAAACTGTCTTTTGTCCAAACTCCAGCGTTTCCATCAGGAAGTTTGTCCCATAAATATGATGTACGATAACCATGTTTGTTCAATGGATTTCCAGCACCATTATTACTTCCTAAATTGAAGGGCAAATAACGAGTACGATTCCCATCTAACTTAGTGGTCATATAACATTCATCAGCATCAACTGCAAAATGAACTAAACTTCTTTTCTTGAATAAAAAAATTGGTTCGTTTGGTTCTCGGTCATAAACATACTGCTTTTTGGCATTTTCTACAGATTGTCCCGAAAATTGATTTTTAAGCTCAACGGTTGCAATTGGAAGCCCGTTTAAAGCCAATACCATATCAAGCGAATTTTTACCTACACGCTCATAATAAACCTGTCTGGTTACAGATAAATTATTCTTATTGTATAATATTTCGGCATCAGGATTTAAGGTGCTTTCAGGCTTAAAAAAGGCCATTTGAAACTTTACTCCATAATCAGTAAAACCATTACGGATAACATCCAGAATACCACGTAAATCTATTTCTTTGATTAATCGTTGAATTACTTTTTTATCTACTTCGTCTTTATGGATATTAGCAATTTTTGCCCATAAGATAGGTTGTGATTCTTTAAGAAAGTTGATGATATAAGAAGGAAATAATCCAGTTTGTGCATCAAAATCTTCTGAATAACCTTTTGTATAACCTCCGTCTTGCAATAAAGATTCTTCTATTGCTCTTTCAAAGGTTAGTTCTGTATGGATTCCTAGTGCCATTTAATTAAAAATTTTAATATTATGTGCCAATTTTATTTCTCAAGTTCTATATATAAAAATCTTGGATACCAAACATTATCTTCTGGGTGTCCTAGTTCTTCAATTTTAATAAATTTAAAGCCTGTTTCTTGAAATGAATTTAAATAGTATCCAAGAGGTCTATGAAAATGGCTGGTTTTAAAGCCTTCAAACACTTTGTTATTAGTTTTAAATGTTCTAGTTATTTTACATTCTTTATTATAATTAAAATCATTGTCATTGAAATAATCCCAATAAATTGGCCAAAATGAAGGATGTGTTATTGTTATTAATAATTTACCATCAATTTTTAATGCTTTATGAATTAGTTTTAAATTTCCAATCAAATCCTTTGTGTCCATTAAAGACATATTAGCAATTACACATTCAAAATTATTTTTGAAATCTGTTTCAAATAGAGATTTATTTAAAAATGATAAATTTTCATTTTGAAAATATTCATTAGCAAGGTCTATTGAATAGTTACTAATATCCAAACCCAGTATGTTGTAACTAAGTTTAGAAACTTCAAATGTTAATTCACCAGTTCCACAACCAAAATCCAGGACACTACAGCTTGAACTACTTGAGTAATATTTGTTGATATTACTTAACATTTTTGGTAAAAGAATTTCACTATAACTCCTATCGTTACCATTAAGCCTATCAATAAGCCTTTCTTTAGCAATGTGGTTCCACTCATCAATAATTTTCATTATAAATTAGATTTTAGTGACTTAATTATATTAACAAGGTCTTCAGCTAGGAAATATTCAACAGTATTCTCAATTGAATATTCTTCAATGTAATGGGTATGATTTTTATCTTTTCTTCCAATAGCAACTTTCGAATAAGGTGTACCATAATTTATAAAAGTAAATCTCGATTTGGGTGTGAAATTTAGATTTTCGTATGTGTAAATTTCCGCACCTAAATCCTTTAGTTCAGAAGTGAAATCGGTATTTTTGGGTAAACAAACAATTAATTCTTTATTTATGGCTTTGGTTTTTAAAGTTGTCTTTATATCATCATAATTTACCCAACTTAAATCTCTTGTCAAAATAACTGTCCTTCCTGATTTATTTACCCAATTTTTCATGTAAATATTAATATCAGTTACGCTTTTATATTTTTTAGGTCTATTAAAGAACCACTCATATACGATATAAGCAATTAAAAGGAGTATTGCTAGTAAAATTAAGATGATTTGTAAAATTGTAAATTTAATATTTTGATTTGCACAAAATGGATATAAAAATCCTATAATGGTAAGTAATGTGGCGATATTACCACTTATTTTAATAGTTCGGGTCATTTATTATTATGAATTTGATATTAGCTAATTTTTACCTTGTTTTTTATTTTTTCGATTTTATATTCTAATTAATCTAAAATCTTATTCCGCACATCAACTTTACCCGTAACTACTTTACTAATCAAAGCCGTTTTGTATTCTTTTAGTAGCTCGATTTCTTGTTGCGCCTTAGCTAAAAGGTCATCAATTCTTTGATGTTGATTTAAAATATAATTTCTAATCGTGACTTGTTCGTCTAATGTGTTTGGAAGTACAAAAGGTAAATCAGACATAACACCCATTGATAATGCTGGTTGAGCTGAACCTTTTACTAATAAATCTATTTCACCATTAGTTTTTAAATTTAATAGTTGTAAATGAATTAGCTTTAAGTCAAATATTTCTTCATTTACTGTTAATTTTAGTGTATTACCTGAAACTAACGAAGGTTTATCTAGTTTTGGAAGTATTCCAGACATACCAAAATTTGCTCCTATTTTTGCTATAATAATATCATTTTGTTTACATTCACTTCTTTCTACAGTTTCAAAATGTTCTTTTGTAATGGTTTTCATTTCTCTTTTTTTATGAAATACACCACTTGTTATTAGTCCGCTATCTATAACATATACATCACCATTTTCTACAAAGTGCTCAGTTTTCAAATTAGAGCCAAAAGGCCCGTCAACAAATGCATTTTTTACATTTGATTTAATATACTTCAACTTCTTCACCTCCCAATGGTCAGGAATTTCTCCCAGCCATTCAATGCCAGAATCTTTCATTTTTACTTTTGGGTCTAAACCTTTGGTAACGGCTTGATTGATTACAGCGGTACGTTCTTCTTGTAACAAAGTAATGAACTGCTCTTTTTTAGCAATTAAGGTATTTATTTGAGTGGTTTTGTGGTCTAGGTAGTTGGCTATTGATTGCTGTTCATTAAAACTAGGACAACTTACTCTAACATCTTTAAGAATATTTTGACTTATGTTTGGTTGACCACCTCCGATTGCTAAATTTATTATATGCTCTTTATTACCAATAAACCAATATTGAAGAAATTTTACATCAATAATTTCACCTTCACAAAAAACACAACATGCTTGATTAGTTGTAGTGTCAAAATTTATTATACTTGTTTTTCCAATCGTAGCTCCATACATCGCCATCACCAAAGAACCTGATGGAAATGTTTTTAAAGTGGAATAATCTTCTAAAGCTTTTTCTGTTATCTTTTTTGCACATGAATTTAGGGTTCCTTCATTCAAATCACCAGTATTTAACCAGTTGATGGTTCCATTTTCATGGTATAATGAATTTCCAGATTCAGGCGTAGTTCCGCTTCCTATTCTTTTAAAAGAGTGACTTATTTTCCACATTTCCCAATGTTCTGGAATCTCACCAATCCATTCAATTCCCGAATCCTTATAGTTATCGTATTTTTTCATTATCCAATAACTTCTTTAAGTAAACCATCTGTTTCTTGCTCAATCGCCATAATATCTTTACGAATATCATCCAAAGAACGCAACGGTTTGTATTGGTAGAAATATTTGGTAAAATTCACTTCGTAGCCAATGTTGGTTTTACTTTCGTCTATCCAAGCATCAGGAACGTGTGGTAAAACTTCTTTTTGCATATATTCTTGCATGTCGATTGTCAACGGAATATTTTCAGTATCACGCAAAGAAGAATCTGCTTTGGGGTTTCCTTTTTTATCCGTTACAATTTCACCTTTAGCATTGCGTTCTGGTCGTTCAACAGTTACTTTGGCATAGCCAAAATCTTTGTTGTCAAATATTTTAGAGTATTCGTTAGCTTTGAAACTACCATATATCTCGGTAATCTCTGCAATCTGTTTTTTTGTTATTTCATTTCGTTTATTACCTAAAGATTTACTCATTTTCTTGAAGAAATCGACTGCATTAATCAGTTGAACTTTTCCTTTTCGTTCCTTAGGTTTGTGGTTGGATATTACCCAAACATAGGTTGATATTCCAGTATTATAGAACAATTGATTTGGTAACGCAATTACAGCTTCTAATAAATCATTTTCTATAATCCATTGGCGAATACTACTTTCATTCTTAGTTTTACTAGGAGAACCCGAAAATAGAGGAGAACCATTAAATACCAATGCAAGGCGTGAGCCACCTTCTTTAGGGGATTTCATTTTACTCATTAGATGCATTAAAAATAAAAAAGAACCATCACCTACAGAGGGTAATCCAGCACCAAAACGTCCACCATGTCCTAATTGTTCGTGTTCTTCTTTTACTTTTTTGGCAAATTTCTCCCATTTAACTCCAAATGGAGGATTGGTAATTAGATAATCAAACTTTTCGTTAGATAATTTATCTTCAGAAATGCTATTTCCTTTTTTAATGTTAGATGCATTTTGACCTTTAATCAGTAAATCCGACTTGCATATTGCGTAAGATTCTGCATTTAACTCTTGCCCAAATACTTCTAATCTTGCATCTGGATTTAGTTCGTTTAAATATTCTTCAGCAACAGATAACATTCCACCTGTTCCAGCACAACAATCGTAAATGGTTTTGGTAATTCCTTTTTTGGTCAAAATATCTCTATCATTTAAGAACAAGATATTAACCATTAATTTGATAACCTCACGAGGTGTAAAATGCTCTCCAGCAGTTTCATTGGAAATTTCAGCAAATTTTCTGATTAGTTCTTCAAACATATAACCCATTTCCATACTAGATATACGGTCGGGATGTAAGTCTATTTCTTGAAATCTTTTGATGACCATAAATAACAAATTGTTGTCATCCATTTTATTAATTTGGTTTTCAAACTCAAATTGTTCAATAATTTCTCTAGCATCTTCAGAAAATCCGTTGATGTAGTTTCTTAAATTTAAAGCAATATTATTTGGGTCAGCAACTAATTTGTCAAAAGTAAAATTGCTTCTATTGTGGAATTTATATCCTGAAGCTTTGTTAAGTAGCAAATCAAAGTCTTCAATTCCTGTGTTTTTTAATTGTTCGTGTTTTTTTAAAACCGCTTCTTTTGAGGATTCCAAAACACAATCCAATCTTCTCAATACGGTTAGCGGTAGTATCACTTTCCCGTAATCACTCTGTTTGTAATCACCTCTTAATAGGTCAGCAATTGACCAAATAAAATTGGCTGATTCTTTAACGTTTTTCATTTATTAATTTGGATAAATAATGGTTTTCAATGCTAAATTGATTAATGTATTTTATGACTAAAATGTACATCAAACAATGTAACTTTTGGCTAAAAGTAATTAAAATAACGAATTAAAAACAGGATTTTTTTCTGAAAAATGAGGTGAGTGATAAGGGACAATCGAATGTACTTGAATAAAACGGCTTATAATTGCTAAAAACAGGCTTTTTTGATTTGCATGATATAACGCTTGCAGGAGCAATTATCTTTATTACAGTACCAAAAGGGAATCAAATTCAATTATATAGGAACATTCATTAACCAATAAATAGTTCAAAAAAATCCAGCAAAAAAAAATTAGAAAAAAAATTGAACGGACATTCGTACCTGGCTTTTTTAGACATGGTCTTAGGGTATCTGACGGGCGGGTAACTTAGGCATATCTATAAATTAGAATTAAGAAAAGGGGGAAGGTTTAGTCTTTAGTGTTAGGAGGGGGGTATTCGTTCAAGGTGAGATTAAATCTTTAATTCAAAATTATTGACTGGCTTATTAAGGCTTAATTGAGTTAAATAGGCATTTACTTTTTCAGCCTTAATCTTCCAGAAAATTTACTTTTTTAAACTTGAATCATTTTGTTGATTTTTGCCAAAACATCATCTGTAATTATAATTCCTTTATAATCATCATACTTTTTTTCGCTATGAAGTTTTTTTGCTATGGCGATGAATTTTTGAAAATCCATTGAAGTTGAATTTGCTTTATCAATGAAATCAAGTACATCTTCGGGTTCATCAAATCCTAATTGACCTAAAATATCATAAACTGAAATTGTGTCACCCAATTGATGTTTAGTTGGTATGCTTTCACTTAGTTTCCTTGTGTTGGTTTCTATATTGTAATAGCTAACTTCTTCATTTGAATCCTCGTTTTGAGTATCATTCGTTGATGTAATAGGTTGATTTACTTCCTGTTCAGTTGAATTTGTATTTTGAATTGATGTTTCATCAGCTAAAAAAGTATCAAGTTTATCAATGTTAACCGTAATTTCATGTCCAGAGGTGCCAGTTTTTTCATCATAATCTTTTTTAATTGCCTTGAAGAAATCAAATTTGTTTAATGTTGTTATAACTGACCTCATTCCTCCATATTTCATTCCGAACTTTAAAGCTAAATTGTTATTTGTTTCGAAACAGATTTTTCCATTCTTTTGCCATCCTAGGATGTAGGATACAAATAATTTTTGGGTTGAGGATAGTTTTGTTGTCGCTAGTAAATTGTACGATACTTTTACGAAGTTTTTCTTTTGTTTTTCTTTCATATTTATTTGATTTTAAATTGTTTTTACTTGTTTTTATTTCAGCAGGAGGTCTTCTTTTGACAGCACTACATGTTGTTCTAACAACTGTGAATTGTGTTTAAAGAGCAGGGCATTTTGTTTGAAGAGTAGCAGGGATGTTGAATAAAGCTCTATCTATTAGATTAATACTATATTAAATAAGAATAAATATTAAAATAAAACTAGTACTAACTATTATATTCATGTTCAGCACGCTAATAGGTTTTATTTGTTTTTTTTATTCTTTTAGAAAAACAAGAATCAATTTAGTTTTCAATTAATCCAACTGAAAATAGAATAACATCAACGTACTTGAATTGCGAAGCAATTGACATAATCATAGTTTATTAGAATTAATTTTAGGAAAACAAACTTCAACTCAAGATTCTGCGAAACATTTTATTTTTTCTTTCTAAAAGAATAATATCAACGTTGCGGAGCTTTGCTTTTTTTTAGTCAAAACAATATCTCAACTAAAAGACAAGTTTTGGCTCCTCTCAATTGCTACCCCCCAATTCCGCTCACCCCCCTCCCTAATTTAACTCATAGGAAAGTTCTTTACCCAATTGCTGGATATAAAAGGTTTATGTTGAACTTTTAATTGTTTTATCTATTCAGAATCGAATAGATAATGAGGTAATTCACTGATGTCTTGTTGAACTGATTTATGACCAATGAATTTAGGTTGTATTTTTTTAAATTTCTTTAAGATTTTTCGAATGATATCTTTAGATAGATTTTCATTTTTAAATTCTTCATCTTCAAGTATTTTAATTATAAAAAATCTCTCCTCATTTGAGAATTGTACAGTACTTAAAACTTCCCTTTTACCATCACCGTGTAATAAGTATTCTTTAGAATCAGGATAAGTTAAGGCTCCTAGAATAAAAAAAAGCAAACCTCGTATTCCTCCTTCCATTGCGTCTTCAAAGCTTTCATCGTTTTTAATCAATCCTAGTTTGCTATTTATCTCCGAAATTAGATTGTATAAATAGTTCAATTCTTCATTTGTTAATTTTACTTTCTTCATATTTTTTGCCATATTTATTTTATTTTTTATTGTTATACGTTGAGTTTAGACAGTTTTTTTCCTGTCCATATTTTAATAGATTTTAAAAATTATAATTTTTATTGATTTGCCAGAGAAGAAAATTTCTGGAGTTTTTTCAATCTTTAATCGATTAGCTAATTCGATATTTTGCGTTTGAGATTGAAAGATTTCTTGAAGATTAAATCCTTTTCAAGAAAGTGAAATTGCTATTATTATTGAGTATCTCATCAATTTTATCAACTGGATAAAAATAGATTTCTCCCAGTTTTGTAAATGGTAGAATATTGTTATCGCGATAGCTAATAATAGTATTATCGCTTAGTCCGTAATGCATTTTAAGATGCTTATTTCGATAAAATCTTTTTGGAGTTTCTATTGTCTCCATTTTGGATTTGAGTTCTTCTAATAGCTTAATAATTGGTGTGATGTTTACATTTGTTTCTTTCATAATATCATTGTTTAATTTTGACACTACAAAGGAAATTCCAAAAGTTGATAATTAAATTCAGTAGTTAACAATTGTCAACTATAATTTAAAACTTATATGAATCAAGAGATTCAAGTTTGTCTATTAACTTCCTTAAAACTTTATTGTTTGCTTCAGCATCACTATAACTTTTTAATTTTGATATTTCGCTACTTACATCTTTCATAGGAAGTGATTTTCCTTTGTCATTATTATCTCGCATTTCTGTAAAACAAAAATTTTCTTCAATGAATCTGCGTCTTTGCTCTTCGTTTTGAAAATTGAGTAAATTTGATTTTTCAAGGATATAAATAAGCATTATCGATTCTTTTTTGCTTAAATTAAAGATTGCACGTCCAGCAATTCCGTATTCTGGTTTAATTACTGGTGTAGTTAATAAGTTTAAAATCTCTTCATAGTCAGCAGTAATTCTGTAATCAAAGTTATCTCTTTCATCCTCAATAATAGAAATGATATTATCTAAAATTCTTTCAATTTTGATTAATTTTGTTCTAACTTGTTGAGTGTTTTCGGCTATTAGTAAGCGATTCTCTCTTTTATAATCAAAATAATCATTCTTTAATTTAAGATTTAGTATTGAGATTGTTTTTTTTGCTTCTTTGGAGTCATCAATATATTTTTTCAAAAGTGCTATATCACATTTTCTTAATAATTGAGTGTATAAGCGTACCTTGAATTGGTGAAACAAATCATTGTAGTGGTTAATAATATTCGAATCTACAGGTTTATTATTTATTAAAAACTCATCTGAATTTTCTTTTGATTGATGAACCCTAATGGTTCCAATTTCTTTAATACATTCGCTAATTTGACTTGCATTCGAAAATCCCTTCATAATTGAAAATATTTGAAAACCAACAAATGTTGGTTTTCAAATTTACATTTTAAATCTATTTAGTCAAATTCTGCTATTAAATTTTTCATATGTTTTTTAACGGTTCCGTCTAGTAGTTTTGCATAATGTTGAGTTTGGGTAATTCGTTTATGTCCCATAATCTGACTGATTACTTCCATTGGAATGTTATTAGCCAAAGCAACTGTGGTTGCGAAAGTATGTCTTCCGACATACCACGTTAAATTTTTATCGATGCCACACAAATCCGCAATTTCTTTGAGATAAGCGTTCATGTTAGAATTGCTTCGATTTGGAACCAATCGATTTTCCTCTATACATTCGGGGTCATCTTTGTATTTGTCTATTATACGTTGCAATGGAGGGATAACCAAAACATTTGTTTTCACTCCTGTCTTTTGCCTTTTTGTTTGAATCCAGCTGTCTAAGTCGTTATCTAAGCTAAAATTACCTTGACGTAGGTTCATTACATCAACTGGAGCATAACTGGTATAGCAACTGAATAAGAATATATCTCTTGTTACATCTAACCTTCGATTTGAAAAGACTTTGTTTTCAATAGTTCTCAATTCTTCAAGTGTTAAAAACGTAGTATCAATATCTTTTAATTTACCCTCATATATTGAAAAAGGATTATCAGTTACCAGTCCAATTGTTATTGCATGATTAATCATTGAAGAAATGTTTCTCAGGTATTTTACAGTAGTATTATTTCCTAAACCTTTATTCTTACCATGTGTTCTTTCAAATCTTAAAAACTCATCGAGACTGTAAACAAATTGTCTATGAACTTTGTCAAACTGAATATCTTTTACTCTATGTTTTGATTGGAGAAAATCTTTAATGACATTTGCCATTCTTTCGTATTTTTCAAGTGAACCTTTAGCACGGTCACCTTTTGCTACTTGCTTTTTGAAATATTCATTATGTTTGTCTATAATTTCCAACAATGTGATTTTATGTTCGGTCTTTTCGTTGAAGCAATAGTTTTTTAAATACAAAGGAGTTATTTCTGTGTTATCAGGATTGTTCCGTATTAGCTCATTATATTTATTCTCAATACCATCTACTAAAGATTTTAAGTAGTTCTTCATGTTAATTTCATTATCGACTCTAACCACGTTTCGAAGACTGTTGGTTTTAGACCAACGTTCCTGCAAAATGTACTTAGATGTTGAAAATGTAGCGTACAGATTTCCTAAATAAATTTTGGCATAGATTGCCGTTTCGCCATTCTGATTTTTTTTGTCTCCTTTCAAATAGAAGCTCACTTTTAGTTTTTTCATATTTCCGTTTTTAATTAATGCAAACGTACTATTGAAAGTTTCCAAGCCCCCGCAATTGTTAACAATTGTCAACTTTTCGGTGCCCTAATTTGAGACTTCATTCTCAGGGTACCAAATAGGGTACTTGTCGCATGCGATTTAAAGTTTAAAATGAAAATGAACTCATTTAGAAATTTAAATCAAAACGACTCGTAAGTACTGTAAAATATAGGATTTTGTAAAGTAAGGAAAGTATTGAAATGTAAAAAGCACCTCATTGAGGTGCTTTCCGCGGAGAAAGAGGGATTCGAACCCCCGGACCTGTTACAGTCAACAGTTTTCAAGACTGCCGCATTCGACCGCTCTGCCATTTCTCCAGTATGTTGCGATCATTTGCTGATTGCGAGTGCAAATATAAGACCCTTTTTCGGTTCTCAAAACTTTTTTTAAGCTTTTTTACTGATTATTTTAAATTAATTTTCAAGTGCTTCATAATCAGTATTTATTTTAAAAACATTTTTACGTTAAATAACGTGATTAATCTAAAATTGGTGTTGGCTTTTTGTTCTCATCAACTGCAACAAACGAAAAAGTTCCTGAAACTACCGTTTCACGAAGCTCCGAATACATCTGTTCCATGAAAATATCAACATGAATTTTACAGCTGGTTCTTCCTACGCTATCAACTTTTGCAACTAATTCGATTAAAGTTCCGGCCGGAATTGCTTTTTTAAAATCAATTTGACCAGTTGAAATCGTTACAACTTTCTTTCTGCTGAATCTTGTCGCACAAATAAAAGCCACTTCATCCATAAGATGAAGCGCAGTTCCTCCAAATAATGTATCATAATGATTCGTAGTACTCGGAAAAACTGCTTTAAATATATGGGTCTCCGCTTTTGAAATTCGTTCTTCTAAAGTCCCCATATTAGTAGCTTACATATTCAGTGATTTCAAGACCGTAGCCAATCATTCCAACACGCTTAGTTTGCTCTGTATTTGATACCAGTCTAATTTTAGAAATATCAATATCATGCAAGATTTGAGCTCCAATTCCGTAATCTTTACTGTCAATTACAATCTTTGGTGCTTTCAATGTTCCGTTGGATTGTAAAGCTTTCAATTCAGAAATTCTGTTTAGCAAGTTTACAGCAGACATATCCTGATTAATAAAAATAATGGCACCTTTGCCGTTTTCATTAATCACCTTAAACATATCGTCTAATTGCTGTTCTGCATTATTTGTCAAAGTACCTAGTAAATCATTATTTACTTGCGAAGAGTGAATTCTTGTTAAGATAGGCTCTCCAAGATTCCACGTTCCTTTCGTTAAAGCAATATGAATTTGTTTATTTGTTGTTTGTTCGTAAGCTCTTAATCTAAAAGTTCCAAAACGGGTTTCTATATCAAAATCCTCTTTCTTTACAATTAAACTATCGTGCTGCATTCTATAAGCTACAAGATCTTCAATCGAAACTAATTTTAAATTGAATTTTTTGGCTACTTCCACAAGTTCCGGCAAACGAGACATAGTTCCGTCTTCATTTAAAATTTCACATATAACACCAGCTGATTTAAATCCTGCCAATCTTGCAAAATCAATTGCAGCTTCCGTATGTCCGGTTCTTCTTAAAACACCACCTTGTTTGGCTACCAAAGGAAAAATATGTCCAGGTCTTGCTAATTCATGTGGTTTTACATTTGCATCTGTCAGTGCCAATACAGTTTTTGCTCTGTCTGCTGCTGAAATTCCGGTCGTTACTCCATGTCCTTTTAAATCTACAGAAACCGTAAAAGCAGTTTCCATATGATCTGTATTATTGGTAACCATTGGTCTTAAATCCAATTCTTTACAACGGCTCTCTGTTAATGGAGCGCAAATTAATCCGCGTCCGTGTGTAGCCATAAAATTGATCATTTCCGGAGTTACTTTTTCGGCTGCAGCCAAAAAATCACCTTCATTTTCACGATCTTCATCATCGACTACAATGATTACTTTACCTTGACGAATATCTTCTATAGCTTCTTCAATGGTATTAAGTTGTATTTTTGTTGACATAATTATTGTTTGTTTTGAGCGGGAGAAAATCGCTCGGAAATTTTTTGAAACAGTTGTGATATTGGAGTTGTAATGGCATCAAAATTAATTAATCCATTGTCGTTTGTAGCACGATATGTTAGTAAAACCGCCAATGGCAGTAGTATAAAAGAAGACATCCATGAGCCCATAAAAGGAGTCATACCGCCTTCCTGTGAAAGTCTTTTTCCAAAAGTGTTAATAAAGTGGAATGTAATAAAGATCAAAACCGCAAATACAATTGGTAAACCAAGTCCGCCTTTACGGATGATAGCACCTAATGGAGCGCCAATAAAAAACATTAAAAAGCAGGCAAAAGCAATTACAAATTTCTCGTATAATGCGCTTAAATGCTTATTGATATCTCTTTGTTTATCTTTTAAATCTTTTTGAGTCGATTCGATAGAATAGATGTTACTTGTAACAGTACTGCTTGCCATTTTTAAAATATCAGACTTTTGTTTGTTGGTATACAGAGATAAAAGATCATTTGGCAATGCTTTTTTCTTTTTGTCTGTTTTTAAAACTTTAGGAGAAGCTTTAATTCCAACACGCTGATTTATATTTTCTGAAAATGAAACTATTTCGTTGTTCAGGTTTTTATTTAAGGAGTCTAAAGTATAGCGTAATTCATTTACATTCAGCATTCCGTTTGTACTGTTTACGCTTGCCTGATTCTCATCAACTTTGTTTAGTTCAGATAAATCAATGTTGATGATTTGTTTTTTAAAATCACTTTTTATGAAAGGAAGTTTAGAGCGATCTTCGTATTTTTTTGGAGTTACATCCTGATAGTAATAACCGTCATTTAAAACAAGTTTTAAAATACTCGATTTTTCATTACTGATTAATTCACCATCTTTAGCTTTTATAACAGTTTTGTTTTCGCCAAAACTATTTGCTTTTTCATGAATCGTCACCCCGGTTAAAATGTTTCCGTTTTCGCCTGATTTTTTGTTTACCTTAATATTATATGTTCCAACATCGTTAAACTGACCTTCGGCAATAGCCATAGCAGGCTTGGCCTGAGCGATGTTTTTTCTGAAATTGACAAATTTATATTCAGCATAAGGAATCACATTATTAGCGAACCAAAACGCAACAATACTTAATACGAAAATAAAAATGATTAAAACCCGCATTGCCCTTTGCAATGATATTCCCGATGATTTCATGGCGGCAAATTCATAATTTTCGGCTAAATTTCCGAAAGTCATAATCGACGACAGTAAAACCGATAAAGGCAAAACCAACGGAATAATTCGGGGCATTGAGAAAAGAAGGAATTTTATAACCAATATCAAATCAAGGTCTTTACCTGCTAATTCAGAGATAAAGAGCCATACAGTTTGAAGAATGAATATAAAAAAAAGGATTACAAATACCGTAGTAAATGTAATCAGAAATGTTTTTAGTAAGTATTTGTCTAAAATTTTCAACCTTGGCTTAATCTAATTTGTTGATGTAGTATTTTGGATATTTGCTCGCTACAAAGGTAAATTGATTTTTTGATAAAGGCTGATTGGTTTTAAAAGAATTAACGGTTAAAGTGGTTTTTGTTCCATTTTTTCCTGTTTCAATCAAATTGTAGATGTGTTTTGTTTGTACATCAATACCTAAAAGAATCTCTTTTCTTTGATCTTTGGTGTTTGTAGGTGCTAATTTAATATACTGAATTTTTCTTCCTTTTACATTTTGTACAATATCCATATTGTATTTGTATCCGGAATTAAAGAAAGTAAGCATTTTTGAAGGCGTAATGGCGCTGTCGTCTTTTTCGTTTACTTTTGAAATAGTAACTTCTTCATCTTCAGGAACAATAGTGTATGTTTTTTGCCCGTCGAATATTTTAGTAACTCCCATGAAATTCAATACATATTGATTTCCTTTCATTATAACATTTCCTTTACTGTCCTGATTTATATTTTCTTTTGCATTGTTCAAAGAATATTTAAAATCAATAGCAATATTGTCGTAACTTTTTATTTTGGCTGTTACCTGGTTCAATAAATCCTTGGCTTTTTTATCCTGAGCCTGAATAGAAGTAAAGCTCAAAAGAAATAAAAGTGCTATTTGTAAGCATTTTTTAGTCCTGTTTTTGATAGAATTGTTGTTGATTTCCTGAATTTTTGCTTTCATGATAGAATTAATTTTGTTCATTGTTAAAAAATTGATCAAGAGCACTTAAATCTAAGATGTTCACACTACGTGCTTTACTGCCTTCAAACGGACCAACAATACCGGCTGCCTCCAGTTGATCGATCAAACGACCTGCTCTGTTGTATCCTAATTTTAATTTTCTTTGCAATAAAGATGCTGAACCTTGTTGTGCGTTGACAATAATTTCAGCGGCTTCTCTAAATAAAGTGTCTCTTTCGGAAATATCTATATCAAGATTAATGCCATTTTCTTCTCCAACAAACTCCGGAAGCAAATATGCTGTGGCATATGCTTTTTGTGAACCAATAAAATCTGTAATTTTTTCAACCTCAGGTGTATCAATAAAAGCACATTGAACACGTGTTACATCATTTCCATTTGTATATAATAAATCTCCGCGACCAATTAACTGATCAGCTCCCTGAGTATCCAAAATAGTTCTTGAGTCAATTTTTGAAGTTACTCTAAACGCAATTCTAGCAGGGAAATTCGCTTTAATCAAACCTGTAATTACGTTTACCGAAGGTCTTTGTGTTGCGATAATCAAGTGAATACCAATAGCACGCGCTAACTGAGCCAAACGCGCAATCGGAATTTCGACTTCTTTTCCTGCCGTCATAATCAAATCGGCAAACTCATCGACAACCAAAACAATGTAAGGTAAAAAGCGATGTCCCGCTTCGGGATTTAATTTTCTTGATTTGAATTTTTCGTTGTATTCTTTAATATTACGTACCATTGCATCTTTCAACAATGAGTAGCGATTGTCCATTTCAACACAAAGTGAATTTAATGTGTTCACTACTTTTGCATTGTCTGTAATAATCGCATCTCCTGCATCAGGAAGTTTGGCTAAATAATGTCTTTCTATTTTATTGAAAAGCGTAAGTTCTACTTTTTTCGGATCGACCAAAACGAATTTTACTTCTGCCGGATGTTTTTTGTATAAAAGCGAAGTTAAGACCGCATTTAATCCAACAGATTTTCCTTGTCCCGTAGCTCCTGCCATTAATAAGTGAGGCATTTTGGCTAAATCGACAACAAAAGTTTCATTTGAAATAGTTTTTCCCAAAGCAATTGGCAACTCCATTTCAGCTTCCTGAAACTTTGCAGATCCAATAACACTTTTCATGGAAACCATAGTAGGATTCTTGTTCGGAACCTCAATACCAATGGTTCCTTTTCCTGGAATTGGCGCAATAATACGAATTCCTAATGCCGAAAGTGACAAAGCAATATCATCTTCTAAACTCTTGATTTTAGAAATCCTGATTCCTGCTTCCGGTACAATTTCGTATAAAGTTACCGATGGACCAACGGTTGCTTTAATTTGAGCGATTTCAATTTTGTAGTTACGAAGTGTATCTACAATCTTGTTTTTATTTTCTTCTAATTCTTCCTGATTAATTGTGATTCCGCCAGTCGAATATTCTTTTAATAAGTCAATGGTTGGGAACTTATAATTTGATAAATCCAAAGTTGGGTCGAATAAACCAAAATCAGCAACCAGGCGCGAAGCCAGGTTTTCTTCTATAATATCTTCTTCTTCCGGTTTTTCGATAACCAATTCGTCACTGTGAACCAAAGTTTCTGTTATCGGATTGATATTCATTTGAACCGGTTTCAAAATCGGATTCAAATCAATTTCTGATGAATTATTTATTGTAGGTTTTAAAGCTTCTTTGTTGATTTCGAATTGCGTATCTTCTGTTTTTAGATGAATATTGTCTAATTCAGGATCTTCTTCCTCAATAGCAAATTCTTCTAAATTATAAGTGCTTTCAACTTGAGGTTGCGTATTCAGAGAGCTTAATTCTGTTTTGAATTCTTTTTTAGTTGAATCAAAATACGATTGAATTTTCTCTGGAGATAATTTTATTTTGAAAATCAGATACACGATCAATCCAAAAAGCAAGGCTAGTAAAGTTCCTGTTTTTCCGATATAATCCTGTGAAAACAAGTTTAATTCATAACCAATTGTTCCGCCCAATTCAGGTGCAGAGGTGGCAAAAAATCCAAATAAAATGGAAACAATAATAATAGCAAATAAATCCCAAAACCAAATATTTTTTAGTTTTCTAAGCGATAATTCCAGCGCTAAAAACATTCCGGTCAGGAAAAATAATCGAACCAGTACAAAAGATGCGATTCCAAAACCTCTGTATACAATTAAATCAGCAAGATAAGCGCCAAATTTCCCCAGCCAGTTTTGCACAACTTCAGATCGATCATCAAGCTGGCTAACAGCGCTTTGGTCTAATTGCCATTGTCCGTTGACATAAAAAGAAATAAATGCAACTAATAATGCAATAGAAAATAATATCAAAAGACAGCCCATAACAAAACGTTGTTGTTTGTTAGGTCTCCAAGATTTTAAACTCTCAGCTTTTGGTTCGGTTTTTTTATTTACAGTATCTTTTTTGGTTGTTTTTGCCATTCTTGCGTTTAGTATTGCTTATATAAATTTGGGTATATAAATAATCAAGCCTATTGCTATTGCTGTCATTGCGGCAAAAAATACCGCTCCTGCAGCAATATCTTTGATAAAACCGATTCTTTTGCTGTAATCAGGATGAATAAAGTCGGCAATTTTTTCTACAGCCGTATTCAATCCCTCAATGCTCATTACTAAACCGATAGCTAATACCTGGAAAAGCCATTCGGTTTGTGAAATATTAAAATAGAACCCGGCAATGGTCATGATAATTCCCAAAGAGAATTGAACCATGATGCTATGCTCTGTTTTTATAAGTTTAACAGCTCCGCTAAAAGCATAAGTCATGCTTTTTAACCGGCCTGTTACAAAAGTATTATCTTTTTCAAATGCCATTATCGATATATTATAGTGCTGCTAAAGCTGCTTCGTAATTTGGCTCATTTGCAATTTCAGCAACTTGTTCTGTGTGAACAACTTTTCCGTCAGCATCAACCACAATGATTGCTCTTGAGTGTAAACCTGCCAATGGTCCGTCAACGATTTCTAAACCATTTGTTTTACCAAAAGTACCTTCTTTAAAATCAGATAAGTTTACAACATTCTCTAATCCTTCAGCTCCGCAAAAACGTTTTTGAGCAAATGGCAAATCTCTCGAAATACACAAAACAGTAGTATTCTCTAAATTGCTTGCACTTTCGTTAAATTTTCTAACAGAAGTCGCGCAAGTTCCCGTATCGATACTTGGAAAAATATTTAAAACTAATTTTTTACCAGCAAAATTGCTCAATGAAGCTACTGATAAATCGTTTTGTACTAATTTGAAATCAGCAAGTTGTGAACCCACTTTTGGTAATTCTCCTGATGTATGAACTGGATTTCCTCCTAATGTTATTGAAGCCATGGTAATTTTTTTTAATGAGGTTCAAAAGTAAGGATTAATATTTGAATCTAAAAGTATTTGTTGGGCGTTGTCATCACAATTAAGCTAGTTATAAGATAACGAATAATTTGTGAATTTATGATGTGAAGAGTGTGATTTTTATCTTTTTGGTTTTGTGTTGATATGGCACGCGAATGACACAGATTCGCTTTGCAAAGACGCGGATTTTTTTGTCTTGAAAATGTAGACTTTTGTTTATGTTTTTAATTTAATCCGGTTGTGTCATCTCGACGGAGGAGAGATCATACTAGAAACTCCATAAAGTAACTCCACAATCATTATCGAGCTTCTTTGTCGAATTCCTTGTGTGATCTCTCCTTCGTCGAGATGACAAGATTGGGGAGAAAACTGAAACCGCGACTGAATATAGCTGCTTCGCGAGAGGGATAGGAGCAAACTACCGAAGTAGTGCGGATAGCCCGACAGCATTAGGGAAAGGGGCGAATAAACGTAAAGTAGATTAGCCCCTTTTTCTAATGGTGTCTCGCCCAAATAGTTGACGTCTCAACCATAACCCATAACTTATAACTTTTTTCATAAAAAAAGCGCTCTCTTATTCAGAAAACGCTTCTTAAGTCATGTTTTTTTATTTCTCAGGAGAGGCCGATTATTTATCGATTGAACCCAAAACACGTTTCATGAACGCATTCAAAGCTTCTTTTTTGTCAGTGCCCTGAGATACCATTTTGTGTACTTCAAGTGCGCCATACATATTGGAAATCAATTCGCCAATTACATCCAATTCTTCATCTTTTAAAGACGGAATCTCGGTCATAGCTTCTAAAACTTCAATAGTTTCGATGATATAATCCTGATCGTTTTCTTCGATGAACTGCGTTAATTGCTTTATTACAGGTAATTTCATTTTTCTGGATTTCTTAGATTTTTAGACATTAGACTTCTTAGACTTTCTTTTAATTTAGGACAACATCTAAGAAGTCTAAAATCTAAGCTAGTCTAACTAATCTCATTATGCAATTGCGTTTACCAAGTCGATTAAAACTTCTTGTTTGTTGGTTTGAGTTTCTCCAACTAATTGTCCGTTTACGAAAGTAGCGAAAGTAGGCAAGTTGCTCACATTAGCTAATTTTCTTGATTCCGGAGAATTTTCAGCATCCACCAAAACAAAAGTGATAGCTTCATTTTCTGTCGCTAATTTTTTGAATTTTGGTTTCATAATACGGCAATTTCCACACCATGAAGCTGAATATTGTACTACTACTTTTTCGTTTTTAGCAACTAAATCTGCTAACGTATCTTCGTTTAAGTCGATTAACATTTGTTTTGTTTTAAGAGGTTCAAAGTGGCAAAGGTTCAAAGGCACAAAGTTTTTAGAACTTTGTAAGTTATCGTAACAACCTTTTTTGTAGCTTAATCTTTGCGGTATTTTTTTAGAGATTTAAAGTAGCAAAGGTTCACAAGATAAAGTTTAATACTTTGTAGATGGCAGCAAAAAACCTTTGCCACTCTGTACCTATGAACCTTTGTACCTTATAAAAAATTAGTTTGCGCTCAAATACTCAGCAGTACTGATTCTGTCAGCAGACATAGCTTCTTTACCAGCTTCCCAGTTTGCAGGACAAACTTCTCCTTTTTCCTGGATGTGAGTGTAAGCATCAACCATTCTTAAGTATTCGTTTACGTTACGTCCTAATGGCATATCGTTAACACTTTCGTGGAAGATTTTTCCAGTTTCGTCAATTAAGTAAGTAGCTCTGTAAGTTACGTTTGAACCTTCGATGATAACTGAATCAGTTTCTTCGCTGTATTCTGTAGTTTCAATATCTAAAATTCCTAAAATGTTAGATAAGTTACGGTTTGTATCAGCAAGGATTGGGTAAGTAACACCTTCGATTCCACCGTTGTTTTTTGGAGTGTTTAACCACGCAAAGTGTACTTCGTTTGTGTCGCAAGAAGCTCCGATTACGATAGTATTTCTTTTTTCAAATTCTGGTAATGCAGCTTGAAAGGCGTGTAATTCAGTTGGACATACAAAAGTGAAATCTTTTGGGTACCAAAACAATAATACTTTTTTGTTGTTGTTTACTGCTTCTTCAAAAATGTTGATTTTTAAGTTATCACCCATTTCTGAGATAGCATCTACTGCAATACTTGGGAACTTTTTTCCTACTAAAGACATATTTTTCGTTTTAATGTTAAATATTTATTTGGTGCAAAAGTAGGGTATAAGTAAAGGTATTTACAATAAGATGTAATTATTAATATTTATTAAGTAATAACTTTTAGTTATGATAGTAATTAAATAAGTTGTAAGTTATTGAATGTCAATATTTACGGGCAAGCTACCTGGATGATTTTTATTTTCAAGAAGATAAATTCCTGCAATTTTTTGAAACTCTTCAAAATCCTGATACGCCTCAATTAATCCTGAAGCCTTAGGAAGATTAGGAATTAAAGGTAAAACATACGGATTTCCGAAAACGTAAACAATACATTTTTTGGTTTGAAGCAATTCTGAAAGTAAAGCGAAGACTTCATCATTAACTTCAAAATTATTTAAAGGTTTTGCCTTCGGAACAAATAAGGAAATAAGAATTGTTTCGAAATTTTCCAGTTCTTTTTTTATGGATGCAATATCTGAAACTTCCAGATTTTCGAAAGCAAATTCAGGCGAAGGTAATTTTGAATTTAAGGTTTTGAAAAAAGTATTTTCAACATTTTTATACAAACTCAATTTGGCTAATTGATTGTTTTTTTGAGATTCGAAAACTAGGTCAGAAATGGAATTATCGATAACTTTTGTAATGCAGTTTTGAGCAATTTCAAGATTTAATTGGGATGCTTTTTCGAAATTTAACTCGCCGGTTGCGGTAAAAGAATTATTTAAAAGCCCGACTTTTTCTTTAGCATTCCTAATTCTGTTGAAACTTTCTTCGATTCTTTCCGGCGAAGCATTTTTAAGAATCGCTTCAATTCCTTCGGGAACATTTTCGGCGAAACATAAAATATCATTTCCAGCGTTGAAGGCTTCCCATTCGAGTTCGCCTTTTGTTTCATATAATTTCGAAACGCTGTGCATGTTTAGTGCATCAGAAATTACCAAACCATCATAGCCCAGTTTTTCGCGTAAAAGCGTTTCAATTATAGGTTTTGATAAAGTGGCGGATGTGTTTTTTCCGTCATTCAAACTTGGAACCGCCAAATGTCCAATCATTATGGAGTCGACATTATTTTCAATTCCTTTAATGAACGGATATAATTCGTTTTCTAATAATTCTTCGAGAGTCTCATTTAAAACCGGCAATCCCAAATGCGAATCGACATTGGTATTTCCGTGTCCGGGAAAGTGTTTCAGACAACCTAAAATACCAACTTCCGACATTCCTTTTAAATATTCCACAGCAAAATCAGCAACTTTATTTTTGTTTTCGCCAAAAGAACGATACCCAATAACCGGATTATTTGGGTTATTGTTGATGTCTGCCAATGGTGATAAATTATAATGAATTCCGGCTGCTTTTAAGTCCAGACCAATTTGTTTTCCAACTTCGTAAACCAAATCAGCCTTAGTTGCAGGCAAAGCGCCAAGTGTAATTGCGTACGGATATTGCGGTGTTTTTTCGATGCGCATCGCCAAACCCCATTCGGCATCAATACTTATTAAAAGTGCGGTAGAAGCGGCTTTTTGGTAACGAACAATCAAGTCTTTTATCTTTTGATAACTGTCGTCGTTAAAAACAACTTTTTTCTTGCTTTCATAATTCGTTGCAGCACTCGCGCGACTGTGAAAAAAAGTCAATCCGCCAATGTTGTGTTCTTTAATTAAACGCTCGGTTTCCTGAATATTTTCTTCGGTATCGTTTATAAAAATAGCAGGGAAAAAGAATTGTCCCACTTTTTGTTTTAATGCTTCGGCTGTCATTTTCATTATTATAAAGTCTTTTTCATACAAACACTATTATCCATTTTTTCATACGGAGGATAATTCGGAATTATGCTGTAACCTGATTTTTGGTACAATGCAATCGCTTCGGGTTGTTTTTTTCCGGTTTCCAGAACTGTGTACGGATAGTTAATTTCTGCAGCCCAGCGTTCTAATTCGGTTAAAACCTGAGAAGCAATTCCTTTTTTTCGATGATCCGGATGCACATACATGCGTTTTATTTCTACCGAATCAGCTTCTTTTTCTCTAAAAGCGCCACATCCTACGGCAATATCATTTTCATAAAAAACAACGACATGCTTTATTTTATCAATTTTATTAAACTGGTTATAAAAGCTGTGGTCTTCTCCGTCTCTGATGGCTAAATCTTTGTCTAGTAAAGCAACAAGATTTATAAAATCAAGATTATCAGAATTTGTTCTTTTTAAAGTAATCATCATCAAATAAAAAAAGTTAGTAAATTTTAAAGCAAGCTCAATCATTTTTACCATTAAGATATTAAGTTCATAAAGCTTGACTTAAATAACTTAAAATCTTAATGGTAAAAAGAAAATTAAGCTCAATTTAAAAAAACTTTATGTTCACTAAATAGTCAAGGATGTTATTTTGATATATTATTTCAGTTTGGCTTTCTTTTGTTTAGCCAATTGTTTCTTTGTTTCAATTGCTTTTTCTAATCGGTTTTTAAAACGAAAAAGTTTTGGCAAACCTTCCAAACGGTCTTCAAGAGTGATTTCTTCAAAAACAACAATTGCTTTTTCTAAAACGCGAATTTCGTTGTCGATATCATTTTGGTTTTTGTAGATCGTAGCCAATCGATCATAAGGATGATTTCCCTTAAAGCTTTCCGCGACATTTTCTTCATATACTTCAATTGCTTTTTCAAAATTTCCTTCCTTCTCGAACTCAGCGCCTTTCAGGTTGCGTTCGTTTTGCAAATTTTCATTGATTTCCATATTTCAGATGTTTGATTTGGGGTTAAACTTCTTCTGATTTTTTCCCAAAATCTTTCGGGAAAATTAAAAAACGGGACAAAATCAATCCCGGAATTGTCGCCAGCAGCACCCAGATAAAAAAGTGCTGATAGCCTAAATATTGTTGTATGTAACCGCTTAACATTCCCGGCAACATCATTCCTAAAGCCATAAATCCGGTTGCAAGTGCATAATGTGCTGTTTTTGATTCTCCTTCGGCAACATGTATCAGGAACATCATGAAACCGGTAAAACCAAACCCGTAGCCAAATTGTTCTAAAATTACAACGGCATAAATATAATGAATGGATGCAGGATGGAAATAAGCCAGTAAAATAAATCCGATAATAGGAATATGCATCGCTAAAAACATCGGAAACATCCATTTGGTAAGGCCTTGTTTTGAAATAGCAATTCCGCCCAAAATTCCGCCCAGAGTTAAAGCGCCAACACCAAAAGTTCCGTAAATGATTCCAACAGCTTCTGTATCTAAAGCCATTCCGCCAAGATCTTTTGCGTCTAATAAAAAGGGACTTAACATTTTAAGTAATTGTGATTCTCCTAAACGAAATAAAAGAATAAATGCTAAAACGATTCCGATTTGCTTTTTCTTAAAGAAACTCACAAAGATAGTAGCGAAGTTTTGGTGGTGATCTTTATTATTTTCAACCGAATTGATTTCATTTCTTGGTGTAAAAACAAAATTATAAATCGTAATTACGGTCATTAATAAACCAACCGCAATCATTGTATAAGACCACGCTTTTGTATTGTCACCATATTTATGCTCTAAATATCCGGCAAACAAAACGATTAATCCGTTTCCGGCTAAAAGTGAAAGTCGGTAAAAAGTACTTCTGATTCCCAGGAAAAAAGATTGCTGTTCTTTGGGTAAAACCAATAAATAAAAACCGTCGCTGGCAATATCATTTGATGCTGATGCAAAAGCTGCAACCCAGAATATCGCCAAAGTCATAATGAAAAATCCATTGGATGGAACCGTAAAACCGACTAATAAAAATGCAATCGAAATAAGCAATTGCATCGATAAAAACCATTTTCTTTTGGTTCCGTTCAATTCAATAAACGGGCTCCAAAGTGGTTTTATAACCCACGGAAGATATAATAAACTGGTATAAACCCCAATGTCTTCATTAGAGATTCCGAGATTTTTGTACATGATAACCGAAACGGAAATGATGACGGCGTAAGGCAATCCAGACGCAAAATTTAAAAGCGGAATCCAAAACCACGGAGATTTATCTGTTTTCATTCGGTTGTGCAGGTGTATAGATTTTAAATGTCTTTTTTGTGTCGATAGTAGTTGGGGTACTTTCGTTCGCAAAATAATCAATAAAAGTTACAGCGCAAGCTTTATACTGATTCATTTTTTCTGCAGGAATAGAAAATGAGATCGTACCGTCGATTTCACGCACCATAATCTTGTCTATTATTTGCGTAGCATCGTTTGTATTGATTCTCGAAATATGATCTGCACCGTAAATTACCATATAACGAACTTTCGTATTTAACGGCGATTTGATGTTGAAATAATATTTAATACTGTCTTTTGAAAATTCATTTACTGTTGGAATATCAATTACAATTCGCTTTAAATTAGGAACTGCCGGCGGAAGCGCAGGATATTTATATTGATTTTCTTCTAAAAGACGAACGATATCGAAGTTTTTAGTCATGAACCATTTTGAACTGAAATAAGCACTTCCGCCCACTTTTTTGAAACTTCTGGCGTAATCAATCTGCGTTGGAATTTCGCTTACATAATTCCAGCTTTTGTCGCCATCGCCTCTAATTTTGTATGAAGCGTGACCAATATAAAGTGCTGTATTATTCGAATTTTCAGACCACCATTTGACTAGTTTTGAGTAAGAAGCACGCGGATTATTCATGCTCCAATACAATTGCGGCATAATATAATCGATCCATTTTTGATCCATCCATAAAATTGGATCAGCGTATAAATCATCATAATTGGAAGTCGATTGTGTCTCTGAACCTTTTGGATCCATCGATTTGTTTCGCCAAACCCCAAAAGGACTAATTCCGAATTGAACCCACGGTTTACTCGCTTTTATAGTCGTAGAAATTGTGTGCACAAAATTGCTCACATTCGCACGACGCCAGTCGGCAAGGGTTAAACCTGAACCGTATTTTTTGAAAGAAGCATTATCGTTAAAAACTTTTCCCGGAACGGCGTATGGGTAAAAATAATCATCAAAATGAATGGCGTCGATATCGTATCTATCAACAACTTCTTTTACAACTTTAGTTAAATGCGTCTGAACTTCAGGCAAAGCCGGATCGTAATATAATTTTCCGCCATATTCGATCATCCATTCCGGATGTTTGAAAATGTCGTGATTTGGACTCAAAAGATTTTTGTTCATGTCGAAAGTCGCACGATACGGATTCATCCACGCATGAAATTCAAAACCTCTCGAATGCGCCTGCTCAATCATCCAAGCCAAAGCATCGTAATACGGCGCCGGAGCCTGACCTTCTTTTCCTGTTAAAAAACGCGACCAAGGCGCAAGTTCCGAAGGATAAAAGGCATCACCAACACTACGAATCTGTACGATTACGGCGTTGTAATTTAGTTTTTTATAAGCATCTAAAATCTCAATAAAATCTGCTTTTTCTTTTTCTACGTTGTCAATCGCGGTTTTTGGCCAGTCGATGTTAACAACCGTAGCAATCCAGACACCTCTAAATTCATTTTTGGGATGCGCCACTTTTTCCTGCGAAACGGCGTTCCATCCAAAGGTTAATAAAAATAAGAGAGAGTATATTAGGTGCTGATTTTTATGCATTTCAATCTTTTTTAAACAGAAATCAAAAATAGTTTTTTTAGCGGACTATAATAAATAATTAAGAAATTATAATTTGTATGCTATTTGTTTGATTTTCATGTATTTGTTTTTGAATAAATTTACGATAAATATTAATTAGATATTGTGTGTTGTTTTTTTTGCCACGAAGGCGCTAAGGCACAAAGCTTTTTATAAAAAAAATCTGCTTAATCTGCCCAATCTGCATGAGAAAATTTTAAGCCATAGATTATAATATTTCACGCAGATTTAAAAAGATTTAAACAGATGTACACAGATTAATTTATAAAAATCTAAAATTAGATCTGCTTAAATCTGTAGAATCTGCGTGAAACAAAATCATTTTAATCACATAATCTGTGGCAAAAAAAACTTTGTGCCTTAGCGCCTTCGTGGCAAACCCTTTTTAATCGGGAAAAGAAATTTTGCCCATCGTAATAGAAGGAATTCCTTTTTTTGTTCCGAAATTAAAATCGCCGCCGGCAACTGTTTCATTCGCTAAAAGCGCAAATAAAACTGCTTCTTTGGCATCGCTTAAAATGCCCAAATCGTCGCTTTTATAAAATTCGCAAGGCAATAATTCTTTCAGCCATTTTACCAATAACGGATTGTTTGCACCGCCGCCCGACATATAAATCTTGAAATTTTCAAGTTCATACAAAGTGTTTTTTGCTGCAAACTGAATTGCTTCGGCAATTGTTTCTGCGCTTAGCCTCGTTAAAGTGGCAAGCAAATCTGGTGCCGAAATATTTTGAAGGTTTGTTTTTGCCAATGCATTTTCAACAAAACCTTTATTGAATAATTCCTGGCCAATTGTTTTTGGGAAACTTTTCGAGAAGAAAGCATTACTTTTTAATTCCGTTAAAAGCGCTTGATTGACCGTTCCGGTTTGAGCAATTTCGGCATCTTTATCGTAACTTTTTTCAGGAAAATACTGTTTGATAAAAATATCGATTAAGGTATTTGCGGTTCCGGTATCGGTTACAAAAACTTCCTCGGCATTTTGGGAAGCAGGTAAATACGTAAAATTCGCAATACCGCCCATGTTGAGCATAATGCGGTTTTCGCCTTTTTTGCTGAACAATAAATAATCGCCATAAACAGCCAAAGGAGCGCCTTCGCCACCCGCAGCAACATGTTTTTGCCTGAAATCAGACAAAGTGATAATTCCGGTTTTGACCGCAATATGATCGCCGTCGCCAATTTGCAAAGTTGCATTGGGGAATTTTTCCTGCTGATGCAAAAACTTCGGAGCGTGTAAAACTGTTTGTCCGTGCGAGGCAATTAAGTCCACTTCGTGCGCGGGAATATTCCATTTTTCGAGACAATCGTTGACCAGACCGGCATGCAAAATCCCGATCCATTCGTTTAATAAAGCCAAATGCTGAAAATCGATGGTTTTTTGTGCAAATACTTTACGGATTTCGGTTTTAATATCTTCAGAATAATCAATTGTTTCGAATTCAAGAATTTTGACAACCGTATTTTCGCCCGTACCAGAAACAGCACAAAGCGCAATATCAAGTCCGTCGAGTGAAGTTCCGGACATTAAACCTATAATTTTTCGGGTCTCCTTTTGAGCGATTTCGTAAAGAGAGCTTATATTTTTATTCATTAAAATGAAGTTTTAGTAGAGCAGTTTATTTGATAACGCTAAAATCAGGTTTATTTGCATATAAATATAATGAAAAAGGAATTTTTTATTTCTAAAAATCCGTAATTCGGAAAAAGAGACTCAATTCTAAAAAGGCTAAAAATGCAGAAAAAGTTTTATAATTAAATGGTTAAGTTTGTTCCGAATTCCTCAAAACTGTTTTGTTGAATTTGAATCATCAATCAAACACTTAATCTAAAAAAAATTATGAAAACATTTTTTTATTCTGTCGCCGTATCCATGCTTACTTTTTGCATGCAGGCGCAGGAAAATAGTCCGTTTACAACCGGATTTGAAGAAACCATTTCCTCAAAAATATTAGGACAGCAACGCAAAGTCTGGATACATATTCCGAATAGTAACGGAGGAAATAAAATTAAAGACCGAGGAAATTATCCCGTAATTTATTTGTTAGACGGAAGCGAAAATTTCAATACCGTCGTGAGCATTACAGAACACATGGCAGAATCAAATCTTTGCCCACCCATGATCGTGGTTGGAATCCTGCACCCAAACCGATTGGTGGATTTAACAACCGGAAACGATAAAGAATTGCCGGATGTTGTGGGCGGCGGCGAAAAATTTATGTCGTATGTAGAGAAAGAATTGATTCCGTATATTGATGCCAATTATCCAACAACAACGTATAAAACTTTTATTGGTCATTCGCTTGGAGGTCTGACGGTTATGAATACTTTTTTGCATAATCCAAAATTGTTTAATTCATATGTTTCTCTTGATGCGTCGTTGTGGTGGGACAATCAGAAAGTGGTAAAAGAGGCCAAAACGATTTTACCAACCCAAAATTATAAGGGAAAAACATTGTATATGGCAATGGCAAACCGTTTAGAAAAAGGCGTTGATACGGTAAGCGTTCAAAAAGACACAAGCGGAACTACGGGACTTATTCGCAGTAATTTAGCATTTATAAAACACCTTTCTAAAAACAAAAAGAATCAATTGCGTTTTAAATACAAATTTTATGAAGATGACAATCATCCTTCGGTTCGTTTGATTGGAGAATATGACGCGCTTCGATTTATTTTTGAATTCTATAAACTTAAAATTTACGACAGCGAATTAAAAAATCCTGATTTTAAATTAGATTCTTTATTGGTAGCGCATTACAAAAATGTTTCTGAAAACATGGGTTATATCGTAAAACCAGGCGAAAACCAAATTAACAATTTAGGTTACCAAATGATGGGCGCCAAACAATTAACAAAAGCCGAAACCTTATTTAAACTCAACACCACCAACTATCCTGAAAGTGCCAATTGCTATGATTCTCTTGGCGATTTATACCTTGAAAAAGGCGATAAAGCAAAAGCAATTGAAACTTTCAAAAAAGCTTTAACGCTAAAAGCAATTCCGGAAACAAAAGAGAAATTAGAGAAGTTGTTGAAGGAGAAGAAGTAGATTTTTATTGAATATATATTGTGAAAGCTCGACCGTTTTGGTTGGGCTTTTTTTTGTGGACAAAATCAGGTATTTGTACTTGCTTGTTTAGAATTGTTAATTGATATTTTTGGTAAGTGAAATTTATTTTTCAAAAAAAGGTTTTCCGTAAAATCTTTAAAAATCAATGTTTTACATTTGACTTAATTTTAAATATAAAATTAAATTTTTCTATTATTAATAAATACATTCATTACATTCGATCTTTTGTAAGATATTATAAATTATATGTTGTTTTTTTCTAATTTTATCATGATACATAGGGCTTATATAAAATATATACTTTAATAATGAAAATACTTTATTTAGACAATTTCAGAGGTTTTGAATCTACTTTTTTATCGTTTGAAGATGTGAATTTTTTTGTAGGTGAAAATAGTACAGGTAAGACGTCAATCCTAAAGCTCATAGGAATAATTTCATCTCCAGGGTTTTGGAATTATCAATTTTTCAATAATAATGAAATTAGTTTTGACTCGTTTAATGAAATCATTACAATTAATAGTTCAAAACAATTTTTTGATGTAGGTATTTTGGAAAATAGTAGTGATAATATTTTTTCAGCTATTAAATTGAGATTCATTGAAAAGAATAATTCTCCACAAATTAAAGAAATATGTCTTTTTAACAATGATGTCAATATTCAAGCCACTATTGAAGGGGATTTTTTAAAGTATAGATTTGAATTGTCTAAAACTGAAAGAATAACGGAGGACATTTTCAAAGTATGGATAAAGAATAGTAACCTAAATGATAAACATTTTTTTAGAAGTGAAATTGATTTTTTAGGAATTAAATCAATTCTATTTCACTTACAATCACTTGTTAAAGATCAAGTTTTAAAAAGTTCCGGGGAAAGTGTCTTATTAAAAATTGGAATCCCATCATTTTTAAGTGATTTTGCATGGACCGCACCCGTTCGCCCAAAGCCTTTAAAAACATATGACAGTTATAATTTGACTTTTACGTCTGAAGGTATACATACTCCATATGTTCTGAAGGAGATTTTAGATGAGAATAATGATGAATTTGGAGTTAGACACATATTAACAAAATTTGGTCTTGATAGCGGTTTATTTGATAGTATTGATATTAACAAATTAGGCGATGAACTTAAAAAAAACGATCCTTTTGAAATTTTAATTACCTTGAACGGTAAGTCTTTGAATATAACAAATGTAGGTTACGGAATATCTCAAATATTGCCATTATTAATTGAAATTATTGCTAGACCAAAAGATACATGGTTTGCTATTCAACAGCCAGAAATTCACTTACATCCTAGGGCGCAAGCAGCTTTAGGTGATTTCTTGTTTAAATCAAAAACTGTCGATAATCAAAAATTTATAATTGAAACCCACAGTGATTATATTATTGATAGGTATCGAATAAGAATAAACAAAGCATTTTCTAAAAGTAATTGTGAAATTGAAGATTCAAAAAGTCAAGTTGTTTTTTTTATGAGAAATGAAAAAGGGAATATTTTACAAACTATTAAAATAAATTCAGATGGTTCTTACGCAGATGAACAACCTAAAGAATTTAGAGATTTTTTTATAAAGGAACAATTTGAACTAATAACAATTTAATATGTGTATAATTATTGATACCAATACTCTACCTAGTGTGTTTGATAAAAAATCTTTAAATCATCATGAGTTTGAGCCAGTTTATGAGTGGATTTGGAATGGTAAGGGAAAAGTTGTTTATGGAGGAACAAAATATGTTGAAGAAATAGGTAAATATATGCCAATATTTAATGAATTGCGAAGAGCTAAAAAAGCTGTTTATATAAACAATTTAGAGGTAGATAAACAAGAAATATCTGCTTCAAGTAAAATACAACACAAAGATTTTGATGATCAGCATTTGGTTGGCTTATTATTAGAATCAAAATGTAAATTAATATGTTCTTTAGATCAAAGAGCTTATCCTTATTTTAGATCGTCAATTTTCTTTAATCCTTCTTCTAAAAAACCTAAAATTTATAATAATAAAAAAAACAAGAAGATGTTAAATGATAATAACATGGCACAAATATGTATGCCGTGTGCCGTTACAACTAATATGCAAAAAACAATTTTATCTAATATAAAATTCTAATAAAACAAATTATGGGAAGTACAGGTAGTGGGTCTTTTAGTGACTATTCTAGAAGAAAACCAATTGATCAAGAAGAAAATAATGGGGGATCAAGTAATGTTGATAAATGTTCACTTGCATTTACTACAGGACTTGAGGAAGTTGGGAGATGTTTTTATTATATGAATTTTTCAAATATTCCACCAGTTGGAACTTTAATTAAAATAATTTTTAATGGTCACCGCTTAGTTGCAGAAACATTATTGGGGGAAGAAGTTGGATATTTACCAACAAAATTTAATTATTTAAAATTTTGTATAGATGATGATTTTACTTATAGTGGAGTTATTAGTAATTCTAATGTAAGTCCTAGTCCTTTTGTGAAAATAGATGTTACTCCATCATGAATTTACAATCTCAAATATGTTTAATTGGAGATGTTGTAGTCGATGTTTCGTTAAAAACAGAATCAACAGATTTAAAAATGCGTTTAGGAGGAATTATTCATGCAGCAAGATGTTTTTGGGCTCTTAATATTCCTTTTTCCGTTGCATATTTTGCACCATCATATTTGGATAAACAAATTATAAATTATCTGAACTTTCATGGATGTACAGACGTGATTAAGATTGGAAATGTAATTGGTGCACCAAATGTTTTCCTGATTGAAGAAGTAAAAGAAATTGGTCCTCAAGGATATGAGTTTTTATTACGTGATGAGATTGAAGTAGAATATGATAGTGTAGCACTTAAAGTCCTTGAGAAAAAGTCAATCGCTGATTATTTAATCATTTCTGGAAATTATGATTTAGAAAAGGTTATAAAAAATCTTAATGGAAAAATTCATTTAGATATAGCAAATAATATTTCTGATATTTCTTTTTTTGAAAATTTAGGAAAACAAATTAATACATTATTTATTTCAACTTCATCAAATATTTTTTTAAAAATATTTGAAAATGATTTTATAACCTTTGCAAATAAATTTAAAAAACATACACAAAAATTAATTCTCAAGGAGAATAGAGGTGGGAGTAGAGCAATTGATTTAACTGAGGATTTAATATTAAACGTACCAGCTCAAACACAATCGATAATACATTCTGTTGGTGTTGGAGATGTTTATGATGCTTCATATGTGCGATTTCAAGTAGAAAAATCTTTTGATGAGGCGGTAGTTTTGTCTTCTTGGATTGCAACAGAATATGCGACGACGACATATCCTGACGATTTTAAGCTTGGTGTGTCAAGGATTATAAAGTCAAATATAATTGATTTAATAAATATGGAAGGCGTTTCTCTTCCATGGGAAAAAAGAAAAAAAATTAATATTTATGTAGCAGCACCAGATTTTGATTTTGTTAATACAGTTCCTATTGATAACTTGACAAATGCACTGAATTACCATAATTTCACTCCACGTCGGCCAATAAAAGAAAATGGACAAATGGAAAAAGATGCTTCAAAATCGCGTAAACAAGAACTTTTTAATAAAGATATGATTTTGCTAAATGAATGTTCGATTTTGGTTGCTGTATTGTTATATAATGATCCAGGTACATTAATAGAAATAGGTTTAGCAGCATCTAAAAATATTCCAACAATTGTGTATGATCCGTATTCAATAGCAACAAATTGTATGTTAACAGAATTGCCATGTTTGGTAGATAGTGATTTAGATAAAATTATAGCAGAAGTTTTTATTAAAGGAGCAAAAATAAAATTCAATGAATAAAAAAAATGGGGTTCTTCTAGCGTCTGGAGGTTTGGATTCAACAACTATGGCATTTTGGTTAATTAGTCAAGATATTGAATTTATTCCTTTATTTATAAATTATGGGCAACATTGTGCTGAGACCGAGTATGAAACTTTGAAAAAAGTTTTACCAGCTTCACATGTTGATAAAATAGAAGTTATTGATATTCAGAGTATTTATAAGCATTCAAAATCGAAGTTTATTAACGCTCCTAATCTGTGGGAAGAGGAAATTGTTGCAGACGATTTGTATATTCCATATAGAAATGTATTATTATTAACAATTGGCGCTACTTTTGCACAAACTTTGGGGCTTTCAAATTTATACTCAGCTTTTATAAATAGCAATCATGCCAAAGAAATTGATTGCTCTAATGAATTTTTTGAAAAAATGGAAAGCATGTTAATTGACTATGGTTCGGTTAAAATTAATATGCCATTTCGCTACTATTCAAAATATGAAGTTGCAAAAATAGGTATTGATTTAGGGGCTTCAATAGGAAACACATTTTCATGCCAAGCATCCCCAATAATACCATGTGGTGCTTGTCCGAATTGTGTTGATAGACTTGATGCAATGAGACGTATCGAAGAAGATTTTAATTAAAAAAGGTATTATGAATTTTGCAAAAGAAGCAAGAAAATTAGCAGATTTTATAAGTGAATTGAACGATGATTTTATGATTCATTCAAGTGAATTTGAATATAATTATAATCATATAGGAGCATTATTGACAAATATAATTTTGCAAGCAGGCTTAAATTACAATACAGTTGTAAAGCCTAGGGTAGAAAAGGTTTTATTAGATTATCCAAATGCAAATACAACGATTAAATTTCAAGAATTAATCAACGAAAATGGCTTAGAAAATATTATTAATTGGAAACATGAAACTAAATTAAATAGAATATATGATTGTATTGATTTTTTGATTGAAAATAATATTGATACATGCTATGATTTAAAAAATCATTTACTAAAATATCAAAATCAACAAGAGATGTTGAATTTGGAAGGAGTTGGTCCAAAAACAGTAGATTATCTTTTAAAATTATTGAATTTTGATGTTGTAGCTGTTGATAGACATATTTATAGCTTTGTAGAAATGGCTGAAATTGAAATTAAAGGTTATAGTTACACAAAAAAAACAGTAGAGTTTGCTGCCGATTTTTTGAATATTTCGCGAAAATCTTTAGATTATAGTATTTGGAGTTATATGTCAAATAAAGACTTTTTAAAAAATAGTAAACAAGATCAACTTGAATTTGAATTTGCTTAAATGAAAATTTTAATTATAGAAAAAAATATTTTAAACAAAAAACCTCGATCTTTTCAAATCGAGGTTTTTCCATTTATAAAATCAAATAAAGCCTACTCCAAATTCAAATAAGGATTTAAAACTTCGGCTAATTCATTCAGCCAAAAAAAGCTGTTTTCTAAATTGATTAGTTCGTTTTGAAGAGTTGGGTCTTGGCGCAGAATTCCTAAGCTTATTACATAATTTAGTTTCCTTATTGCTCTGGACATTTCTTCGGGATCTATGGTGTCGTTAAAAAAATTGATTAGCCTTTTTTCGGCTTCTTTTGAAAGGGTGTTGGTACTCATAATCTTTGTGTTTAGGAAAAGAACCCGCACAGCTAAGGTGTCCTACGCCACAAAGTGCGTTGCAGTTGTTTCCAATACCGCCACCATACCGCACGGGCAAAAGCTTTTTGATATCATTTTTCTTTGTGTTTAGGACTGTAAAGATATCAAAAAAATATTTTAAGTAAGAAAAATATTATATTTTAAAAACACAAATGTTGTTAGCTAAACAAACTGTATCTGCACGGTAAATATAAAACGTTATTTTTACAAAAACGGAATATTTAAGTTAGATATCTAACCGTACTATACAATAATTATGATCGAAAAAATATTAACGGATTATATCAATTTTATAAGATATTTTGAAACCTTATTAAAAAATAAATACAAACAAGATATAAATCCATGTTCGTTTTCATGTACCTATTTTGAAAGAAAAGGCACTATTGAAGGAATTGAATATTGGTTTCACGGAAGCGGTTGTACGGCAGAAAAAGATGGAGTTATTTATGCTTATGATATTGCTGTAAATGAAATTGAGTTTTCGCAATGGAAATTTTCAGAGTTTATTAGAACGCATCCTGAATATCAAAAATTAAATTATTGTGATGAGTTTGTTGAATATGAATTGTATCAGCTTATCAAAAAAGGAATATTGGGTTGGCATATAATTGAGGGAATTGACGGAACTTCTTTTGGATGTGTGTTTAAGGAATATAGAGTTCTTCAGGGACCACCTTTTCTTCTTGATTAATTTTTCAAAAAATCTTCTTATGAAACCAAGTGCCCTAGCCCTGATAGAAGTGGAAATCCTTTTGTTTTTTTCTTTAAAAAACAAAAGATTGAAACGGATAGCAGGAAATAGCTTCTAATAAAAAATAAAGATTTTACGTAGACAATTTTTAATTGAGAACTCCAAATAAAATAAGTCCTATTCTGATACACTTGCGTCTTTTGGTTAATTCTTTTGGTTTTTCACAGTTTTAAATTCGAGGCTTTATAATCGCCTCGTTTTAATGAAAAAACTGTTTACAACATTATTCTTTTTTATAGTCTTATTTTTCTGGAGTTTAGATAGTACGGCACAATTGTTTCCGGTTCAGTTAACGCCTGTTTTTAATAGTCCATACAGCGTCAAACTATCTGATTACGCCACAAGTACAGACACCAAATTGCGGTTAATGATCAATCCAACAGATATTTCGATATCACAGCGACGGGTACGATTGAAACTTTACATTCAGGGCAACGGAATCAATATCCAAAGTAGTGATTACATGCAGGGACAACGTCCAATATTTATCAATGGAGGAGAATTGCAGACTTTAACCAATATGGATATTTTTACTTTATTCAGACTCGAAAACCTGCAGGGAATTACTGCCCTCCAATACGCGAATGGATTACCTGAAGGCATGTACAGTTTTTGTTTTGAGATGTATGATTTTACCACCAATCAAAAAATATCGCAAAAAAGCTGTGCGAGTTTATATTTGATTTTAAATGATCCTCCTCTTTTAAATACGCCACAAAAAAACGAGCAGATCGCTTCGAGCGACTTTCCTAATATCATGTTTACCTGGACACCACGCCAGATGAATGCAACCAATATTACGTATAAGTTCGAATTAAAACAATTATTAGATCCAACATTAGACCCACAGTTTGCATTTCAAATGTCTCCCATTTTGTATGAGGAAACACTTTTTGGAACGGCTTTATTATACAATTTAAATAGGCCAATCCTGATTCCGGGAATGCGTTATGCATGGCGTGTAAGGGCAATATCAACCTCGGGGCTTTCAGAAAATGCAGTTTTTAAAAATGACGGATATAGTGAGATCTATTCTTTTAAATATACCCAAAAGTGTGATCCTCCAATATTTGCTCTTTCAGAAATTGTATCTACAACGAGTGTAAAAATAAATTGGCAGGGATTGTCGGATCACACCAAATATCAGGTTCAATACCGGAAAAAAGCAATCGTAGAAACCAACAGGCGAGGCAGGGAAAAAGAGAAAGTCTTTGAATGGTTCTCTACTTATAGTCAAAACAATCAGGCTTTGCTGACCAATTTAGAACCTGAAACAACCTATGAATTTAGAGTAGGTTCAACCTGTACTTTAGAAGGTGACGGTGTGCAAAGTTTTAATTACTCTAATACGAACACTTTTAAAATTCCGAAAAAAGAAAATGGAATCGCCAGTTATAACTGTGGTATTGTTCCGAAAATCAATATTCAAAATCAAAAACCGCTTACGAATTTAATTCAGAGCGAAACATTTACTGCAGGAGATTTTCCGGTAACTGTTTTGGAGCTGCAGGAACAACATAGTCCTTATTCAGGAAAAGGCTATATAATAGTGCCTTATTTGGCGGATACTAAAATTGCTGTTGAGTTCAATAATATTCTAATCAATACAGACTATCAATTGATTAGCGGTGTGGCTGAAACCAGTTATAATCCGGATTGGAAGAATGTTACCGATATTGAAGACTTCACAGGAGAAGGCAAGGGAGGGCAAATTGAAGAAACGGTCAAGTTTGAAATAAAAAACATCGTTATCAATGCCAATGGCGATATTGTAGTTAATGGTAAAAATGGTGAACAGGTAACAATTCCGGGAGGAAAAGATACTGTAATCACGGATAGCACAGGAAAAGTATATGGTGTAGACAGCAACGGAAACGGAAGCAGTCAGGGTTCAGAACCTGCGCCTGGCGGAAAACCAACTCCGGAGAATACTGATGGCGTTGATAAAAGTGGTCAGGCAACAGCTTTTACGGCACAAGGAGTTACAATTGCTTTTTCAGGAAATGGAAGTAAATATGCCTTTGATGTAATGCCAAATAACGCAACGGCCACAATACAAAAGTTATATAAAAAAGTAGATGATATTGCATTGCCTTACAAAGCAGTTTTAAATGGAGATACTGATACAGTCGTAGCCACGGTAACCATTACCGATACGATTGTAAAACCGGACAAGATTGTTTTTAAAACCCAAAACGGAGCGAATGTGTCGTTTACCAGAAATGGAAAAACATTTATACTTACTGTAAAAGGAAACCAAACTTATGCAGAGGAGCAAATATTAGCAGTGATCCAGCAAGGTGAAAGATGGAAAGTGATTGGTGCTTTTATGCTGGTTCATATTTCGGCGAAGGAAGTAAATTTGGTTTTAGTCCCGTTAAATAAAGAAACCCAGATTCCGCCAAATGCAGAAAATGAGATCAGTGCTGTTTATAAAAAAGCAGGTATAAAAATGAATATTACGAGATCTGAAAAAATTAATTATACAGATACTGACGGAAAAATAGAAGTGGGAGACAGTGATTTTTTTGAAACTTATACAAATGAAGAACAAACGATCAATAATTTAATAAAAAGATCTGGTAACTATAAATCAGATTCTTATTATTTAATTTATTCTGATTTGCCTGCCAATAATCCGGCTATTAAAGGATTTATGGCACTAAAAGGGCAGTTTGGATATGTTTTTGCAAGTGCTGATAATAGAATTGCAAGCCATGAATTAGGACATGGTATTTTTGGTTTGGAGCATCCCTTTAAAAATAAAACAGAAGAAGGCAAAACGGACTTTTTAATGGATTATGGAAATGGTCTAAATCTTTGGCATAATGACTGGAAACAAATTAATGATCCTAAATTTAGAATGTATTTGTTTCAGGGGGATGCTGAAGGGGATTTTAATTCACTTCTGTTTGATATCTCCCAAATTGAAAAAATCGATTTTGAATATGATGATTTAACTCCTGAATCTTATTTTAATTTAGGAAAAGTAGATGTTGCCGGAGGTGGAGACAGAATCGTAATAAAAGACAAAACAGGTAGGGTTACTGATTTATTTACATCACCAAACTATACTCCTGAAATGTGGAAAAAGATAAAACAAAGATTTTGGGTATACAGCCAAAGTAAAACAACTGAAAGTTATAAATGGACCAAGGGTTATGAAAATTATACTTTAGGTCAGGGCGGAAAAAACAGTTATTTTTATGGAAATACAGGAACTTTAACCATGATTAATACAGGTAAATATCTGTCTTTAGATTTTGATAATTTCAAATTAAATATGATGGGAAGTATTTATATAGGGCCTAATAATCCTGTAGAAAATTCAAATTATGGACTTGTGGGGGAAAAACGGGTTGATGATTATAGCAGAGAACCACAGGATTTGGCTGATGCAGCGGCAATGGCTCATGATCATGGTTATGATGAGGTTCAAGCTGCTGGAGCACATGGAGCTTTTATAGCTACAGTTACAACTGAAGCTGATATACAATTAGTACGAGGAGCAAGAAAGATAATAGAAATGTATTTGAAAAAGGAAATTGATCCTTACACAAAAAATTCAATTTCTAAAGAGACTTATACAAGAGCGAATAAAATTAATACCTTATTTGCATTAATTGCTAGAAGTAAGATTTTAAAAATAGATGGCAAAGTAACGCCAGAGCAACAAATGCTTTTAGATAAATTGGACAATTTTATGAATCTTACGGTTAATGATATTATTAATCCTGTAAATGGAAAAGGAATAAAATATATATGGAAAAAATTAGAAAAATTATAAGGTATATTTTAGTTACACTTGTTTTAGGTTCTTTCATCTTTTATTTATCTCTATATTTTATTGGAGGTTACTATGTTGGAAGTTATGGAAGTGGTAAAATAGAAATATATGAATTTGCAACAAAAAAAGAGAATTTAGAAAAGGAATTAAATAGGATTTGTAGTGTTTCTAAAAACATTTCTTGTAAAGATTCGATTAATTATATTGGCAGAACTTATAAAAAATCACTAGTAATAAAATTAAATTCTCAACCAATTTATATTCTAAAATTATCAGGTGAGGCAAACTATAGTGATCTTCATTTAATATACATAGACGGTAAATCAAATGAAGATTTTGGATGGTTTTCTATTGGAAAATATAAAAAAGTAAAATTATTTGAAAAAGAAATTATCGAACCATTATCAAAGAAATATAAATATCAAAAATTAGAGTGAAAATTATTAAATGGATAGCTGTTTTAGGCTGTATAGCGCTTAGTATGATTGTATTATATTGGCTAAGTTTTGCAATTCTGTATTCTTATGGAGCAGGAAGCCAAGGCAGGATAAAAAACTATCAATTTGGAATAAGTACAAGTATTATTAAAAATGAAATATTTTCGATTTGTAATAAAAAATCAAGTATAAGCTGTAAAGATTCTATAAGTGATTTGGGAGGAGGATATAAACAAAAATTAATTATTATTAAAATAGAGAAGGATTCATTTATAATAAAAGATGGTGAAGGTGGAGATTTATATACAAGTTACAATTTAATCTCTATTAATGGCAAAAGCGAAGATGATTTCGGCTGGTTTTCTTTTGAAAAGCATAAAAAAGTAAAATTATTTGAAAAAGAAATTATCGAACCATTATCAAAGAAATATAAATATGAAAAATTAGAATGAAAATTATAAAATGGTTGGCTATTTTGAGTTTTACAGCGATTAGTATGGTTGTATTATATTGGATCGGTTTTGCTATTCTTTTTTCTTATGGTGCAGGCGGACCAAAAAGGATTGAGGCATATGAATTTAAAACAACCAAAAACAATTTGCGAAAAGAGTTAAAAATGATATGTAGCAATTCAAATTATCTATCCTATAAAGATACAATTGATAATAATGGATTTACAAAAACATTAGTTACAATACAAATCACAGAAGAAAGCAATAAAACAGTTTATGATTTACGTTTATGGAATATGGGAAGTGAAGAAATTACAAGTTTTTATCTTTATTACATAAATAGTAGATCAAATGATTATTTTGGATGGTTTTCTATCGAAAAATATAAAAAAGTAAAATTATTTGAAAGTGAAATAATAGATCCGTTATCTAAAAAGTTTGAAAGAGTTGACGAATAATGGTTTGATGAAAAAGAGAAATGAGTAAACTAATAAAATATATAGTTATCTCAAAAGTTTAAAAGAGTTGAAAAATATATACATATATGCTGAGTAATTTCATTCAAATAAGTTTACTAATTTTTGTCATTTATATTTCTTATAAATCAGATTTTTTGATAGTGTTTAATTACATTATAGGTTTTGAGTTGGTAATGTTTTTTACCAATTTAAATTTCCAAGGGCATACTAGATATAAAGAAGAAATTATAGTATTCCTTTTAAATCTTTTTTGGTATTCAGTTTTGTTTTGCTCTTCTATATTCATTTATTTTGATGAAGAAAATGATAAGAAACATTATTTTTTTATACCGTTTCTTGTGTATCTAGTTATTATGATTTTTTTAGGTAGGCAAGAATTTTTTATGGTCGTGTTGCCTATATCAATAGCTTTCTTTCCATTATATATTATAAAATTTTACAGAAAATTTTATAGATAAATGAACATTATAAAATAATGCGAATAACAAAAACTTGAAACTATGTTTAAAATAAATTTATGAAGATTATGAAATTAAATTAAAATGAAAAAATAGTAAACTATTTAATGATGATTTTTAATTTGGATGTCGTACTAAATAAACTATTATTTTTTGGGTTAACATATTTTTATTTTCACTACAGTGTAAGACCTGCTATTAAAATGAAAGAATATGAGTTTAATTATCAGTTATAAACTTAAAAAATGAATTACAAAATATGTATGACAGGATGATAAAGATATATCAATCAAGTTAAATTTATCTCATAAATGAAAAAAGGGAAAAATGATTTTGGATGGTTTTTCAAATGAAAAACAAAGACAGTAGATCCATTATCTAAAAAAAATAAAGAATTGAATTTAAAGAGTGAATAGCTTCTTGAAATTCCAATAAAAAAAACAAATCCCAATTCTAAAAAGCACCATCACAAAAAAACCTCTGAACCTTTGTCTCTTTGCATCTTTGAACCTAAAAAAAATAAGTATTTTTGTGAAATCATATTCAGCAAAAATGTCAATACTTAAGGATTTAGAACAATTATCAGCATCGTTGGAAGGAACACTTTTATACGACGATCTTCATAAAACGCTTTATTCAACCGATGCTTCGGTGTACAGGATTAAACCAAAAGGGGTTGCCGTGCCTAAAACGATAGCAGATATTAGTAAACTGATCCAGTTTGCGGCGGAGCATAATATTTCGATTACGCCAAGAACCGCCGGAACTTCGCTTGCCGGACAAACGGTTGGCGACGGAATTGTGGTCGATGTTTCGAAGAATTTTACTAAAATCCTGAATTTCGACCCGATTCAAAAAACGGTTACGGTTCAGCCGGGTGTGATTCGCGACGAACTGAATTTATTTCTGAAACCTCACGGCGTATTTTTCGGCCCGAATACTTCGACTTCCAACCGCTGTATGATTGGCGGAATGGTGGGCAATAATTCATCGGGAACAACTTCGATTCGCTATGGTGTAACGCGCGATAAAATTGTCGAAATCAAAGGAATTTTAAGCGATGGTTCTGAAGTGGTTTTTAACGAACTGACTTCGGCGGAATTTATTGAAAAAACCAAAGGAGATTCTTTAGAAAATAAAATATACAAAAGCCTTTACGACGAACTTTCTGTAAAAGCAACGCAGGATGAAATTATAAAAGAGTTTCCGAAACCTGAAATTCACAGGAGAAATACAGGTTATGCCGTTGATATTTTACTGAAATCAGATTTGTTTGGCGGAACGGAACCAACAATTAACGTCGGGAAATTACTTTGCGGAAGCGAAGGAACGCTGGCTTTTACAACTGAAATTACCTTAAAAGTTGACGATTTACCGCCGGCCAATAATATTATGGTTGTGGCACATTATCACAGCATCCAGGAATCATTGGAATCTGTTGTCGTGGCGATGAAACATCATTTGTACACTTGTGAGATGATCGACGACACGATTTTGGACTGTACCAAGACGAATCGCGAACACATAAAAAACCGATTCTTTTTGCAAGGAGAACCCAAAGCGATTATGATGTTTGAAGTGGCTTCGCACGATGCGGAAGATGCCGAAAATCAGGCAAATGCTTTGGTAGCTGATTTAGAAAAAAATAATTTTGGTTACGCACTCGTAAAAATTTACGGTGCCGATATTGAAAAAGTAAACGAACTTAGAAAAGCCGGTCTCGGACTTTTAGGAAGTATCGTAGGAGACGACAAAGCAGCCGATTCTATTGAAGATACAGCCGTAGAATTGAGCAATTTACCGGCTTATATTGCGGAGTTTTCAGCCATGATGTTACGTCACGGACAAGGTGCGATTTATTATGCGCATGCCGGAGCGGGCGAACTGCATTTGCGTCCGGTTTTGAATTTGAAGAAAACATCAGACCTTAAACTCTTTAGAACCATTGCGACCGATGTTGCGATTTTGGTAAAAAAATATAGAGGTTCGTTGAGCGGTGAACACGGCGACGGAATTGTGCGCGGCGAGTTTATTCCGTTTATGATTGGCGAAACCAATTATGAATTGCTGAAAAGAATTAAATTGGCTTTTGACCCGAATTCGGTTTTGAATATCGGGAAGATTGTGAACGCCTTAAAGATGGATGAAAACCATCGTGTGGTTTCGGGCAGGGTAGAACCGGATATTAAAACGTTTCAGGATTTCTCAGACAGTTTGGGGATTTTGCGTGCTGCCGAAAAATGCAACGGATCTGGCGATTGCCGAAAATTACCATCTGCAGGAGGAGCGATGTGTCCGAGTTATCGTGCAACCAAAAATGAAAAAGAAACCACGCGTGCGAGAGCCAATGCGTTGCGTGAATATTTGACGTATTCGGAGAAAGAAAATAAATTCGACCAGAAAGAACTTTACGAAGTTTTTGAGTTGTGCGTGAGCTGTAAAGCCTGCGCCAGCGAATGTCCGAGTAATGTAGACGTTGCAACCTTAAAAGCCGAATTTTTATACCAATACCAAAAAGCAAACGGTTTCTCGACCCGAAATAAGATTTTTGCACACAACGCAAAACTGAATAAAATGGGAAGTTTGTTTCCGTCGATAACCAACTTTATATCGAATCAATCGTTCGTTAAAAAAAGTATGGGAATCGCGCCGGAAAGACAAGTTCCGCTTTTGGCAAAAAAAACGTTCAGAAAATGGCACGAAAATCATAAACCTACAGTTACGGATTTCCCAAACGGAAGATTATATTTGTTTGTAGATGAATTTACCAATTATTATGATGTAAATATAGGAATAGATGCTTTCGAATTATTAACTAAGCTAGGTTATCAGGTTCTGGTTATCGATCACGAAGAAAGCGGAAGAGCGTATTTATCGAAAGGTTTTTTGGAAGAAGCAAAAAAAATAGCCAATCACAATGTCAATATTTTTAAAGATTTGGTTTTAGGCAATGCACCTTTGGTTGGTCTTGAACCTTCGGCCATTTTAACTTTTCGTGACGAATATCTTCGTTTGGCAGATGATAAAGAAGCAGCAGAGAAGTTATCCCGAAATGCTTTTACGATCGAAGAATTCTTTAAAAAAGAAATCATCGATGGTAAAATTACGCCGGATTCATTTTCTGAAGAAAAGAAAGAAATCAAGATTCACGGACATTGTCATCAAAAATCATTGAGTTCGGTAGAAGCGACTTTCGCCATGCTGAATTTGCCAACCAATAATACCGTTACAATTTACAATTCAGGCTGTTGCGGAATGGCGGGGTCTTTTGGTTACGAAAAAGAACATTATCAGGTGAGCATGCAAATGGGCGAAGACACATTATTCCCAAAAGTACGCGCTACCGCCGAAAACGTTAAAATCGCTGCCGCAGGAACAAGCTGCCGCCATCAAATTTATGACGGAACAAAACGTGAAGCACAGCATCCGGTTAGTATTTTGAGGAATTGTTTGAAGGCTTAACCGCAACGTTCGCAAAGATTAAAAAAGAAATTCGTGAATTCGTGGCTATTTTTCCGCCACGAATTCACGAATTGAAATAATTTAAAAACTTCGTGTCTTAAAGCCTTTGTGGCAAAATTACTTCAGTGTAACTTTTTTGCCAGTTTCAGCGGCTTTGTATATGGCGTTTATGACCTTAATGTCTTTCAACCCTTCTTCGCCGGTAATGTGGTTTGGGAGTTTTTTGTTCTCTAACAATACTTTTGCGATTTCATCCATTTGTGTTTGCTGTTGGTTGATTTCAGGGAATTTCAAGGTGCCTTTTGAAGTTTTTCCTTCGTAGGGACCATAACTTAATGAGGGACTTAATTGAAAATTACCCTCATCTGCAGTGGCATAAATTCGGTCAATATAATACCCAACAGAGGAGTTGCAATTGGCCATAGCACCGCTTGGAAATTCCATTTGCCATGAAATACTTTCTTCGGTTTCTGAAAATCTATTTTTGTCATTTACAGTCCCGAATTGAGCGGTTACAGCGATCGGTTCTTCTCCTAAAATATAACGGCTTGCCTGAATGCAATAAATCCCCAAATCCATTAAAGGACCACCTCCGGATAGTTTTTTATTTAACCTCCATACGCTTGGATCATTGATGTCAACAGGTTTTTTGGCAATGGTATCATAGGTTTTATAGCCCAGAGAGGTTTCTATGTAACGCACTTTTCCGAAAACTTTCTCTTGTCCCAATCGTTTAATTTCCATGTGCGTTGGTTCATAATGCAAACGATAACCAACAGCCAACTGCACTTTATTATCGTTACAGGCTTTAATCATTTCTTCACATTCTTTGACGGTAATTGCCATAGGTTTTTCGGTAATGACATGTTTGCCGGCTTTGGCAGAACGAACAACAAAATCTTTGTGCATGCTGTTTGGCAGTATCACATATACTAAGTCAATATCCTTGTTGTTGACGATCTCATCAAAATTTTGATAGTTATAGATGTTCTTGTCGGGAATATTGTATTTCGCTTTCCATTTAGCTGCTTTTTCAGGAGTACCAGTAACTATTCCGGCAAGCGTACAGTATTCAGAAACTTCCAGACCTTGTGCAACCTTTGTAGCATAAATTCCTAAGCCGCAAAGCGCAACATTTAATTTTTTTCCGGTATAGGGTATTTTATCAGGATCCGATGCCGTTAAAAAAGAGGGTAGTGTGGTTATGATCACAGAGGCCCCGACGCCAGCCCCAAATTTATTTACAAATGATCGTCTTGAAATTTTTTCCATGTGGTTTGGTTTATAGTATTAGTGGTTATTAATAGATAGTTTTTTGAGAAATATTACATTGGTGGTTTTTGTAAAATGCTGATTAAAAAATAATTATAAATTGTACGGTGTGATTTATATTTATGATAATGTAACAAATGTAATAAAAGAAGCAAGATTTCTTATGAAGGTTTAAAACAAAAAAATGTGAGAATTTTTCTAATTTGTGAAAAATATTGATGAGCAGTGAAATGAGAGATGGCACGCGAATGACGCGGGTTATACGGATTGACGCGGTTTTTTTTTAATCATTTTAATCCTGTAATCTGTGGCTAAAATTTTTCACGCAGATTTCGCAGATTTAAAAAGATTTTTTAATCTTAGTAAATAAATAATCTGTGCATATCTGCTAAAATCTTTTTAAATCTGCGTGGAAAAATAATTCACGGCCATTTGTGAAATTCTCGGCAAAAAAACTTCGTGCCCTAGTGGCTTCATGGCAAAAACTATTCGTGGAGATTCGTGAAATTAGTAGCAAAAAAACTTCGTGCCCTGGTGCCTTCATAGCAAAAAATAATTCCCATTAAAACAAAATGGTTTTATATATTTGAAATCAGGATAATTTTTGCATTATTTGCAAAATAAAACCACAAAGACCGATTTAAATTAATTTTAAAAAGTAAAACCATATATGGCATTATCAGGTTTATTCCGAAAAAAAACGGTACAAGATATTCTCAAACAAGTTGCTAAGAACGAAGCAGACGGTCATAATGCGTTAGGAAAGCATTTGACGACCAGAGATTTAACTGCATTTGGAATTGCGGCAATTGTTGGTGCGGGTATTTTTAGTACAATCGGAAAAGCCAGTGCCGATGGTGGACCCGCCGTAATTTTCTTGTTTTTATTTACAGCACTTGCCTGTAGTTTTGCTGCTTTTGCTTACGCCGAATTTGCTTCGATGGTGCCCGTTTCCGGAAGTGCTTATACGTATTCGTATGTTGCTTTTGGGGAAATTATTGCCTGGATTATCGGTTGGGCTTTGATTATGGAATATGCTGTAGGAAACATAACAGTTGCCATATCGTGGAGTGATTATTTTACCGGACTGCTCCAGAGTGGCGGAATTCATCTTCCACAATGGATTCAGATGGATTATCTAACCGCTTCAAATGGATTTAAGGATGCCACTGCTTTAATGCAGGGTGGAAAAACATACGAAAACCTAGGTGCAGGATTACAAGCTGCTTATACAGCCTGGACAACCGCGCCAACAGTTGGTTCTTTCCATTTTGTGGCTGATTTACCGGCTTTGTTTATCATTATTTTAATTACAGCCTTGGTTTACCGTGGAATGAAAGAATCTCGTAATGCGAGTAATGTCATGGTAGTAGTAAAACTTTGCATTGTACTTTTAGTGATTGCAGTTGGGATATTTTATGTAGATACAGCCAATTGGGATCCGTTTGCACCAAATGGCGTTAGCGGAGTTTTAAAAGGAGTTTCAGCTGTTTTCTTTGCTTATATTGGTTTTGATGCTATCTCGACAACAGCAGAAGAATGTAAAAATCCCCAACGTGATTTACCACGCGGAATGATGTGGGCAATTATCATTTGTACAATATTATATATAGCCATTGCCTTGGTTTTAACCGGAATGGTGCGTTATAACGAATTAAATGTTGGAGATCCTCTAGCGTTTGTATTCGACAAATTAGATCTAAAATGGATGTCTGGAATTATTGCTGTAAGTGCGGTAATTGCGATGGCGAGTGTTTTATTGGTTTTCCAAATGGGACAGCCTCGTATCTGGATGAGTATGAGTCGTGATGGTTTATTGCCAAAGAAATTTTCTACAGTACACCCAAAATTCAAAACACCATCTTTTGCAACCATTGTAACTGGTTTTGTGGTGGCGATTCCGGCTTTGTTTTTGAATCTGACAATGGTAACTGATTTATGCAGTATCGGAACTTTATTTGCCTTTGTATTGGTTTGTGCCGGAGTTTTGGTTTTACAAAACAAACCGGAAATTCCGAGAGGAAAATTCAAAACGCCGTATGTGAATTCAAAATTTATTATGCCAGTTTTAATGGTTGCCGGATTGTATTATGCATTTGCTTTTAACAATAAAGCGACAATGGCTTTCATTAATAATGAAGCGCAAACAAACGACGCAACAACAATAATTACTTCATTAGATAAAGAAGAATCTGCAAAAGTTTTCAATTATTTAGAAAGTATCGATGTTAAAAATAAAACTGCTGAAACCTCAGATTTAGAGCATTTATTAAGCCAATACCAAGACGACGAAGTAAAATACGCCGAAGTTGTAAAAGGTTTGCCAATTAGCGATTCATTAAAATACGAATCAGGTTTCAGTTTATTCAAACACAAAATTCCAATGTGGATTTTCCTTTTCGTTTTGGTTGGATTAGCCGTTTGGGCATTCAGAAAAAATCTTTCATTAATTCCACTTTTAGGATTAATCTGCTGCCTTTACATGATGGCTGAATTAAGCGTTTGGAACTGGATTTACTTCACGGTTTGGTTATTAATAGGGTTGTTTATTTACTTTACGTATAGTCGAAAAAATAGTAAGCTGAACTTTCCTGCAGAGGTTAGGAGTTAGAAGTCAAAAAGTTATATGTAAAAGCCGTTCTGATCGATTTTAGAACGGCTTTTTTGTTTCGTTTTTATGTATATATTCTTATAATTTTAAAAAGTTTTTCTTTAAGTTTACACGCTTATAAATTGTAATTTAATATTTTAAATAAATGAGTTTCCTTAAAAATTTGTTGGGCAAAAAAGACACTCCCATTGAATCCTACAGCGACTTTTGGAATTGGTTTTTAAAACATGAAAAAGATTTTTTCAAAATCGTTCAACACGGACAAAACATACATCAGGATTTTTTTAATAAACTGGCACCAAAATTAAACGAAATTCATGATGAGATTTATTTCCTCACAGGAATGTTCGATGATGAAACGGCAGAATTGATTTTGACACCAGACGGAGCAATAAAAAACATCTATGTTATTGAAGAATTAGTGAATAATGCTCCTAAAATTGAGGGATGGAAATTTACAGCACTAAAGCCGGCGTCAGATATTGGAGATGTTAGTATTACTTACGATAACTTTGAATTTAATTCGGATAATTTAAAGTTTTATCCCAATTTGCATAAAAGTTATCCAGATGAAATTGATTTGACTATTGTTTATGAGAATTTTGAGGAAGGTAAAAAAGCTACTGTTACAAATGGGGTTTATATTTTTTTAGATAACTTTTTAGGAGAATTACATTCAGTAACTTTAATCGATAATCTTAAAGTAATAGGGAATGAGAACGTTTCTCAAGAATTGATTCCAATTGAAAAATTAAAAGATTATTTAATCTGGAGAGAAAAAGAATTTGTTGAAAAATACGATGGCGTAAGGCACGATACTGAAAATGATAATTATTCAAGTCTGGAAGCAAAAACAAAAGATGGAGAAATTGTTTTAGCTATCGTTAATAGCGATATTTTATACTGGGATAAAAAAGCTTCCCATCCGTGGGTTTTAAGTATTGAAATTCCATTTGATGGAAGTAATAATAACGGAATGCCAGATGAAGAAACCTATCAATTATTGAACAATATTGAAGATGAAATAATGCTTTATCTTAAAGATTTGGATGGTTATTTAAATGTGGGGAGAGAAACAAGTGAAGGTATGAGAGAAATTCATTTTGCTTGTAAAGGATTTAGAAAACCACCTAAAGTTTTAGATGCCATAATTAAAAAATACAATCAGTTTGAGATAAATTACGAAATATATAAAGACAAATATTGGCAGTCTTTTAAACATCTTGAACATAATTAAAAATTGGTACGGATTATCAATTCGTCAAAAAAAAATCGCCACGAATTCACGAATTTTTAGTACAAATTAATTCGTGAATTCGTGGCGAAAAAATATAGCAACGAAATAATTAGTGTAAATCAGTGAAATTCGTGTTTTAAAATCCCTAATTCCACCATACATTCCTTCATCATTTCATAAGTACGCTGAATATCATTATCCAACCCAATCGAAAAACGAATCAAACCATCTGTCAATCCCATTTCGTGTTGTTCTTCTAGCGGAATTTCACTCGAAGTCGAAGTTCCCGGCGCGCTAAATAACGTTTTATAAAATCCTAAACTTACGGCTAAATAACCCAGGTTTCTGGCTTGCATTAATTCCATTAATTCATTGGCTTTTTCTAAAGTTCCAACGTCAATCGTCATCATTCCCCCAAAACCATATTCCGGATTAATCATCGTTTTGTACAATTCATGACTCGGGTGACTTTTCAATCCCGGATAAACCGTTTTTAAACCGTCAGCTTCAAATTGATCCGCTAGAAAATGCGCGTTATGACTGTGTTGTTTAATGCGAATGTGAAGCGTACGCAGGTTTTTCATTACCGAAGCCGAACGCAAACTATCCATCGTTGGCCCTAAAAGCATACTAGCTCCGGAATTTACATTTTTCAACGAATTAATAAATTCTTTCGATGCACAAGTAACACCGCCAACTGTATCGCTGCTTCCGTTTATGTATTTCGTCAAACTATGAATTACGATATCGGCGCCCAATTTTGCAGGAGAAACAGACAAAGGCGAAAACGTATTGTCGACCACTAATTTCAAATTATGCTTTTTAGCGATTTTCGCCAAGCCGGCAATATCAGCCACTTCCAATAACGGATTACTTACTGTTTCACAATACAAAACTTTCGTTTTTGGCGTAATTGCAGCTTCCACAACATCCAGTTTTGTAATGTCTACAAAGCTTGTTTCAATTCCAAAACGAGGCGTAAAATTCTTCAAAAAAGCATAAGTTCCGCCATAAATCGTTCGACTTGAAACAATATGGTCGCCTGCACCGCAAAGCTGCAATAGAGTAGGTGTAATTGCACCCATTCCGGAAGCAGAAACATTTGCCGTTTCCGTGCCTTCCATTGCCGCCAAAGCCTGATCGAGGTACAAATTACTCGGCGAAGAATGGCGCGAATACAAATAGCAACCTTCCATATTTCCTTCAAAAGTATCGAACATTGTTTTTGCCGATAAAAAAGTATAAGTAGAAGAATCGGAAATCGAAGGATTCACGCCTCCAAATTCCCCAAAGTATTGCAAATCCTGAATTTTATCTGCTGGATTAAAGTTTTTCATAAGTTTATAGTTTATAGTTTATAGTTTTTTGTTTATCGTTTGTTGTTATTTGAAATTGATATTGCCATTGTCATTGGAATTTGGAATTTATTTTTTGGAATTTCAGGAGCTATTCCAGCTTTTCGTTTCAAGTCCTCATAAAAAAGGCAAAGTTTCTAATGTTCCAAAAAGAGCTTCCGCTGGTCGCTTTTTTAGATCAAGAAACTTTTGCCTTTTTTACTCCGGGCTTTCCACTTCAATCTGGCTATGAAACCTGTTTTCAAAAGAAAATTCCATTCAAAATAACGTCTTTATAGAAAAATAATCAACCATAAAAACTATAATTAGATTTAAAAACTATATAAATGAATTATTAAAGATTATTAATCTAAATTTGTTGGAATATTTTCCAAGCAATAGATTTTCTTTCATCGCAACTAAAAACTATAAACAACAAGCCATAAACCACAAACTGTAAAACATGACTCTGGACGCCACCGATAAAAAACTGCTCGTTTTATTGCAAACCGACAGTAAAAAAACAACCAAAGAACTATCCTTAAAACTGAATCTGTCAGTAACCGCAGTTTACGAACGCATCAAAAAACTAGAGCGAGAAGGAATTATCAAAAACTATGTAGCATTAGTAGATAAAACCAAAATAGATAAAGGATTTGTAGTTTTCTGTCACTTAAAACTCATTCAACACACCAAAGAATTCCTAACCAAATTTGAAAGCGAAGTCATTAAACTCAACGAAGTTTTAGAATGCCATCACGTAAGCGGTGATTACGATTATATCCTCAAAGTTCTCGTAAAAGATATGGAAGCTTATAGAGAATTTTTGGTAACGAAATTAACTTCACTGCAACATATTGGCAGCACACAAAGCATGTTTATGATTAGCGAAGTGAAGAATTCGACGGTGATTTTTTAAGGAAGCCCTTTTGCCACAAAGGCACTAAGGCACAAAGTTTTTTTATAATAACTTCGCAAAGTCGCAGAATCGCAAAGTTTTTTGAATTTTGCGTATTCGCACTTTGCAAGCAAAATTTCAGCCCAATAAATAAAAAACCTTTGCGAACTTTGCAGTAAAATTCGCAGTGTAAAAAAACTTTGTGCCTTAGTGCCTTTGTGGCAAAATGCAAACCCAAAATTTCACACAAAAAACATTGAAATTTAAACTTTAAACAAAACTTTATTCCTTAATTTTGTATCGCTAAAAATAAAATTAACAAACTATGAGTTCATTTGACGTAGTCATTATAGGTTCAGGACCGGGCGGATATGTATCAGCAATTCGTTGCGCACAATTAGGTTTCAAAACAGCAATTGTAGAAAAGTATAACTCTCTTGGCGGAACCTGCCTTAACGTAGGTTGTATTCCTTCAAAAGCATTATTATCTTCTTCTCATCATTATGCAGAAATTGCTCATTTTGCAGATCACGGAATTGAGGTTTCCGGAGATGTAAAAATCAATTTAGAGAAAATGATTGCCCGCAAACAAGCAGTTGTAGATCAAACCGTAGGTGGAATCAACTACTTAATGGACAAAAATAAAATTACTGTTTTCACTGGTTTAGGTTCTTTCGTAGACGCGACACACATTGCGGTTGCAAAAGCCGACGGAACATCTGAAACTATCGAAGCAAAATATACTGTAATTGCTACAGGTTCAAAACCATCTTCTTTACCTTTCATCAAAATTGATAAAGAAAGAATCATCACTTCTACAGAAGCTTTGGAATTAAAAGAAGTTCCAAAACACTTAGTAATTATTGGTGGTGGAGTTATCGGAATCGAGCTTGGACAAGTTTACCTACGTCTTGGTGCTCAGGTTTCTGTAGTAGAATTCATGGACAGAATTATTCCCGGAATGGACAGTTCTTTGTCTAAGGAATTGACTAAAGTATTGAAAAAACAAGGAATGAAATTCTACGTTTCTCACAAAGTAAAATCAGTCGAAAGAAACGGCGATGCAGTTGTTGTTCAGGCTGAAAATGCAAAAGGAGAAACAATTACTCTTGAAGGAGATTATTCATTAGTTTCTGTTGGTCGTCGTCCTTACACAGACGGATTAAACGCTGACAAAGCAGGAGTTAAAATCTCAGACAGAGGACAAGTTGAAGTAAACGATCATTTACAAACTAACGTTCCAAACATTTACGCAATTGGTGACGTTGTTCGTGGAGCAATGTTGGCACACAAAGCGGAAGAAGAAGGAACTATGGTTGCTGAAATCTTAGCAGGTCAAAAACCACATATCGATTATAACTTAATTCCTGGTGTAGTTTACACATGGCCGGAAGTTGCTGCAGTTGGAAAAACAGAAGAGCAATTAAAAGCAGAAGGAATTGCATATAAATCTGGAAGTTTCCCTTTCAAAGCGTTAGGACGTGCAAGAGCAAGTGCTGACTTAGACGGATTTGTAAAAATCCTAGCTGACGAAAAAACAGATGAGGTTTTAGGTGTTCACATGATTGGAGCACGTACAGCAGATTTAATTGCTGAGGCGGTTACTGCAATGGAATTTAAAGCTTCTGCTGAAGATATTTCAAGAATGAGCCACGCGCATCCAACTTTCGCGGAAGCGGTAAAAGAAGCAGCATTGGCAGCAACAGAAAACAGAGCGATACACGTATAATTTACGGAAGTCATATTTTAACCCATCAGTTCCAGACCCTGGAATTGATGGGTTTTTCTTTTTACCTTAATTTTTTTAGGTCATATCATATAAAATTCAAAAATAATTTTGTAAATTAGATGGTGATTTCAGATGTTATCTTTACTTAAGTAAAAAGACAACATTATGAAAAATAGATATATAGCTCCTGTTTTACTTGGAGCAGGAATTGCTTTTCTGCTTTACTCTTGCGGCTCGACAATTCCAAAAAATGCGACCGCTGTACAAAATTTTGATAAATCTAAATACTTAGGAAAATGGTACGAAATTGCCAGATTAGATTTTAAGTATGAAAAGGGCTTAAACAATGTTACGGCAGAATATTCGCTAAACGACAACGGAACTATAAAAGTTGATAATAAGGGCTATAATGTCAAAAAAGACAAATGGGAAGAAAGCATCGGGAAAGCCAAGTTCGTCAAAAAGGACAACGTTGGTATGCTTAAGGTCTCGTTTTTTGGTCCTTTTTATTCCGGTTATAATGTAGTGGCGATTGATCTGGATTATAAATATGCACTTGTTGCAGGCGAAAGCCTAAAATATATGTGGATACTTTCGAGAGAAACTTCAATACCGGAAAACATCAAATTAGATTACCTTAGAAAAGCTCAGGAAATTGGTTATGATACTTCTGAACTAATTTGGGTAAAACACGATCAACGCTAAATTATTTTACCGCAAAGAACACAAAGATTTTAATCTAAGTATACTTTTGAAAATCAAAAAGTTCGCAAAGCTAAATCAATACAAAGCTTTGCGAACTTTGTCTTTTTATAAAAGCTATGAGTAAAAAAACTTAGCGATCTCTTTGGTAAAAACCGTATTTGATTCATTTATTTTTCGACCCATAAGTTTTGGAAGTGATCCATAAAAAGATAGAAGTTCAAAAATAAAACCCGACATTTTAAATGCCGGGTTTTTTTATGCTTGGGTAAAATTTAACTATGCTTTAAAAACACTTCTGTAATTATCCCAGTATCTGTAAATTAAAAATAAATTAGCAAGGAATAATAATGCTGCAATTGGCAGACCTTCGGGAGCCAGAAAATAATTGATAAACAAAATGTTTACCGTAATAGGTAAGATCAAAATATTGGCTAATGTTACATAACGTCCGGTTACAAATGCAATTCCGCAAAGCAATTCAATTGATTTTGCCAATGGCATTAAATAAGTTGAAGCCATTAAACCAACATTAAAAGCTTTGAAATTTCCTGTGGTTTCTGGTTCTGGCATTAAATGGAAAAAATAACTGATCGAAGCAAAAAGCAATAAAAGACCAATTAAGACGCGGATAATAATGGTTGCAATTTTCATAATACTAGGATTTAAGATAGGTTAAAAAATATAATTTATTTTGCTGATAAACATTACAAATTGAAATTCTCTAATAAATGAAAATCTGATTTTGGGCCAGTTTTATTAAGAATTTTATAATCAATACAATCCTATTTTGGGATTAATTTAATCCTATATCAAATATAATGAATTTTTTCTTATTAAATCGCCGCTTTATTAACAGTTTTGGCTAATTATTGCCTTTGCTTTTAAACCTGAAATTTCTATTTTAAACTTTCGTTGATAAGTCGTGCCATTAACTTATTTAAAGATTCAACCTGATAATTTCCCACGGAAGCCACAAGATGATCATTTCCAATACCGCTGTCATTGGTTATAAAAACATATGTTCCATTAGTTGCAATTGCCATATAACGCATTAAAAACTCCGTTTCCTTGTCGATGCCACTAGCAGTGATCGGAATAATTCGTATGCCTTTTTTACTTGCTTTTGCGATTAAACTGTGAATTTCTGAAATAATTTGGTCGTCATAATGAGGCGGAGCATCCAATACTAAAAAAAGAATTCTCGAAGTAGCATTTTCTGACCATTCCAAATCATTAATAGATTCGTTTAAAGCCGTTTCAACAGCCTCAGGAAAATCACCTCCGGCGTCTGCAGATTGTTCTTTGATAAATCCTGTAGTATCATCAATATCTGTCGAAAAATCAGATGTTTTAGTAACATAATCTTCGCCTTTATCTCTATAAAAAACAGCCCCCATATTTACAATAGTGCCTTGATTGTTACGTTTTACTTTTGAGATAACATCGGTCAATTCTTCTTTAAGATAATCTATTTCATCTCCCATAGAACCTGTTGCATCAACCATAAAAGCAATGTCGATTTTCTTTTCTTTAGTATTGGGTTCGCTGTAATTTTTTAAAACCAATCTGTTGATTTTTTTATCGTTATAGTTTTGAATATTTTGAAATACCTGATTGCCAATTTTAATTTTTAAATTTTGATTATCGGCTTGGTTATCTTCGTTTAAAGAAGGCCATAATTCGGCATTTCCTTTATTGTTCGTTCTTGAAGACCAAATGATATTGTTTTGAGAATCAAGTAATAAAACGGGTACATCAACTACGTTTTCATAATCTGATTTTACATTTACAGAAATCCTGTCTTTTAGATTGTATTTCCAGTAACTACTCATTTCAGAGAACTCTGAATTTTCGTTTAAAGATTTCCAGAATGACCAATTGCTTAAATCATTCCACTCACCGGCGGTAATTTGTCCAGCCTGAATTTGTTGTTGTCCATCGCTATCTGAATATTCAGATTTTGAAGATTCAACGTCTGCGCGATCTTCTCTAGCCGAAGAGTCTGTTGCTTCTGCTGAGGATGTAGAATCTGCTTTTTTACAAGAAAAAAGTAAAGTGATAATTAGCAGGGCTGTCAGGCCCAATTGTGCAATTGTTTTCATAAAAATTTTTAAAGTTGATTAATGAATAAAGTTTTGAATATCATTAATAATGATTTTCTGTTAAAAAAATGATTTTGTTAAATGCGCGCTAATTCGATATACTAAAAAGTGTGCCAATAATTTTTAAGTATTCTTTTATCGAAGGATTTTTTTTGTCGTAATTTTGAAATCTAAAATTTATACCTTTTTGAGAGTTTCCATTCATAAACATATACCCAATCCGGAGCAGTTTAAGCAGCAACTTCTAGGATGGTCACAGCAATTTCGCGAAGTCGTTTTTTTGGATAGCAATTCCTACCCGCAAGAATATTCGAGTTTTAATTGTATGATGGCGGTAGATGCTTTTACGTCTTTAAAAACCGATTTTCACAACGCTTTTGAAGATTTAAAACAATACCAGCAAACCACAAAAGACTGGCTTTTTGGATACTTAACATACGATTTAAAGAACGATGTTGAAGATTTAAAATCAGCCAATTTTGACGGACTGGATTTTCCGGATTTATTTTTCTTTCAGCCAAAAAAAATATTTATATTGAAAGAAAATCAACTTGAAATTCAATATTTAATGCTTTGTGATGATGAAGTGGAAGAGGATTTTGAGGAAATCGTTAAAAGTGAAAAGTTAGAAGTTAAACGTTTGGAATCTTTAGAGATTGAGCAAAGAATTTCTAAAGAATTTTATATCGAAAAAGTAACAAAAATGCTAAATCACATTCACGTAGGTGATATGTATGAAGCCAATTTTTGTATGGAATTTTTTGCGGAAAATGCTATTATAAATCCGTTAGAAAAATTTCAGAAACTGAATGAAATCTCGCAAGCGCCATTTTCTGTTTTCTTTAAAAATCATAAACAATATCTGCTTTCAGCTTCGCCGGAACGATATTTGAAAAAAGTAGGGGATCAGTTAATTTCTCAACCTATTAAAGGAACTTCAAAACGATTTATTGATCCTGTTGAAGATGAAAAATCAAAACAATTTTTGGAATCTGACGCAAAAGAACGGGCAGAAAACATCATGATTACCGATTTGGTTCGCAATGATTTATCGCACACAGCGCAAAAAGGTTCGGTTGAAGTGGTGGAACTTTGCAAGATTTATTCGTTTTTGCAAGTGCATCAAATGATTTCGACCATAACTTCCAAATTAGATCCACAATATTCGCCAATTGACGTTTTAAGAACCACTTTCCCAATGGGAAGTATGACGGGCGCACCAAAAATTTCGGTCATGAAAATCATCGAAAATCTCGAAGAAACCAAACGTGGTTTGTATAGCGGGGCCGTTGGATATTTTACTCCGGAAGGTGATTTTGATTTTAATGTCGTGATCAGAAGTATTTTGTACAATCAGGAAAATCAATATGTTTCATTTTCAGTAGGAAGTGCCATTACATCGCAATCTGATCCCGAAAAAGAATATGAAGAGTGTTTGTTGAAGGCTAAGGCAATGCATGAAGTTTTAAGATAAAAGAGTCAGCCACAGATTAAAGGATTAAAATGATTTTTTTTCACGCAGATTTTGCAGATTAAAGCAGATTTTAATGATTTTTTATTAAAATTAATCTGTTAGGTGTAATGCATAAGATTTAATTAAACATATAGAAACATAGATTTTATGATTTGAAAAAAGTAAATCAAAAGAAACTAGTTTCTCACACATAGCCTCGATAGCTATCGGGATTAATGCAAGTGAACGCCTTTATTCACTTCTATGAGCTATGTTTCTATGTGTTAAAAATAATTATACCCAAAAGATTAAAAATAATTTGAGTGAATTTGCTTAAATCTTTTTAAATCTGCGTGAAAAATAATCTGTGAAAATCTTCTAATCTGTGGCAAAAAAAATAATTAGCGTAAATTTGTCTAATTTGTGGTTAAAAAAAATAGTTAATGCTTAAAAATTTTCAAAATCATATCGTTTCAAGATTTCCATTTCTGGAAAATAAAAAAATATTTCTCGCTGTTAGCGGTGGCTTAGACAGTATGGTTTTGCTGAATTTATTTCAGCATTTGCCGTATGACATTGCAGTTTTGCATTGTAATTTTCAGCTCCGTGGATTAGAAAGTTTTGGCGATCAGGATTTCATTCAAAATTACTGCGATCAAAATAATATCCCAATTTTTACAACACAGTTTGATACTGAAGCTTTTGCAAAAGATTACAAACTTTCTACCCAGGTTGCAGCGCGCGATTTGCGTTATAGCTGGTTTTATGAACTTTTGGAAACCGAAAACTTTGATTATATTTTTACCGCTCATCATGCCGATGATAATCTCGAAACCTTCATTATCAATTTAACGCGTGGAACCGGATTAGATGGTTTAACCGGAATTCCGGAGCAGAATGATAAAATTATACGTCCGCTTTTGCCTTTTTCGAGAGAAGAAATCCTGAAATACGCCGAAGAAAATAATATCGAGTGGCGCGAAGACAGCAGTAATGCATCCAATAAATACCTTCGAAATAAAATCCGTCATGATTTAGTTCCGATTTTAAAAGAAATCAATCCAAACTTTTTGAATGCTTTTCAAAAGTCACAATCATATTTGCAGGAATCGAAAGAAATGGTTGAAGATGCATCGATTATGATCTATCAGCAAGTAGCAAAAGAAGCAGGCGATGATATTCATTTCGATCTAAATCAGCTTAAAAAGCTACCTAATTATAAATCGTATTTGTACCAATGGCTGAACGAATTTGGTTTTGTAGCGTGGAATGATATTTATGATTTGGTTGATGGTCAATCTGGTAAACAGGTTTTTGCTGCAGAATTCCGATTGCTGAAAAACAGAAATACCTTGATTTTGAGTTCGATTTCAGAAGAAGACGAAAGAGAAGAATATCAGATCAATGAAAATGAAGAAGACGTTAATTTTCCCTTAAAATTGAAGCTTTGTCGCGTAGATGACATTACAATAGATTCAAATAAGGCTATCTTTGTGGACGCCGAAAAAATCCAGTTTCCTTTGTTTTTACGTAAATGGAATGAGGGCGATGTTTTTCATCCTTTTGGCATGAATGGGCAATCTAAAAAAGTAAGCAAACTTTTTAAAGATGAGAAATTGTCGCTTATTGAAAAAGAAAAAACCTGGATTTTATCTTCTGACAATCAAATTGTTTGGGTCGTAGGAATTAGGCAGGACGAACGTTTTAAAATAGAAAATACCACTAATAAAATACTTAAAATAGAATTACAATAATGAACTTTACTCAATCCTATCAAGCTTCAATATCAAAAAGTGTCTGGAATAAAACCATTGTTTTTTTGTTATTTTTCATTTTTGCTTTTGCAAATAGTAACGCTCAAATTTTAGAACCGGTAAAATGGACTTCTAAAATTGAAAAGAAAGGCAATAACGCCGTTTTAATTTTTGATGGAACGATTGAAAAAGACTGGCACATGTACTCGCAATTTACTCCGGAAGGAGGTCCGCTTGCGTTGGAAATTGTCTTTAAAAATCAAAAAGGAAACTACGAATTAATAGGCAAAGCCAAAGAAGGAAAAACCAGAACTGCTTTTAATGATGTTTTTGGAGTAAATGAAACTTTCTTTGAAGGAAAAGCACATATTGAGCAGGAAATCAAGATTATAAACCCGAATTTAAAAACAGTTGATGTTGATTTTGATTTTCAGGTTTGTAAAGAAGTTTGTATCAATTCTAATAAAAAATTCTCAATCAGCGTTCCGTCAACATTCAAAATGGATGCTGTTCCTGCAATTGTTGAATCAAAATTAGATGAAACAAAAGTTCCGGCTTTGGTTGTAGATACTGTATCAAAAGCACCAGCTTCGGAAATAAAACAAGTTATTAAAACTGATAAGGCTTTGGCGGAAGCTAATGAAGAAATTCCTGCACCGGCATCTTCAAGAAGTTTGTGGTCAATCTTTTTTATTGCTTTTATTTCAGGATTTGCAGCATTGTTAACGCCTTGCGTTTTCCCAATGATTCCAATGACAGTGAGTTTCTTTACCAAACAAAGCAAAAGCAGAGCAAAAGGCATTAGAAACGCGATTATTTACGGACTTTCAATTATTGCTATTTATGTAATATTAGGCTTAATTGTAACCAAAGTATTTGGTGCAGATGCATTAAATGCTTTGTCAACAGATGTTTGGTTTAACTTAATATTCTTCGTTTTACTGATTGTTTTTGCAGTTTCATTTTTGGGAGCTTTCGAAATTATGCTGCCAAATTCATGGGCAAACAAAGCAGACCAACAGGCAGACAGAGGCGGAATTGTTGGGATATTGTTTATGGCTTTGGCTCTTGCAATTGTTTCCTTTTCTTGTACAGGACCAATTGTAGGAACATTATTGGTTGAAGCAGCTTCAAACGGAGGAATTGCGCCGGTTATTGGAATGTTAGGATTTTCATCAGCAATGGCTTTACCATTTATGTTGTTTGCGATGTTCCCGGGCTGGTTAAATACATTGCCAAAATCGGGCGGATGGCTGAATACCGTTAAAGTAGTTCTAGGATTTTTAGAATTGGCTTTAGCATTCAAATTTTTATCAAATGCCGATTTGGTGCTTCAATTGCATTTATTAGAAAGAGAAGTTTTCTTAGCGATCTGGATTGCCATTTTTGGAACTTTAGCTTTTTATCTTTTCGGAAAAATTACTTTACCCCACGATAGCCCAACGAATCATATTTCTGTTGGAAGATTATCTTTTGGATTGATTGTTTTGACTTTTACAATTTACTTAATTCCGGGACTTTGGGGAGCACCTTTAAAGTTAATAAGTGCTTTTCCGCCGCCACAGACATATAGTGAAAGTCCGCTTGGATTTGGAGGTTCTGGAGGAGCTGGAAACGGAGTTGTTTCTGAAAAAGGATTGCCTGAAGGAGCAGAATTAGGTCCACACGGAATTATGGTTTTCCATGATTACGAAGATGGTGTAGCTTTTGCAAAATCAATCAATAAACCAATTATGTTGGATTTTACTGGATATGCCTGCGTAAATTGCAGAAAAATGGAAAATAATGTTTGGTCTGACGAAAGAATTTTGCCAATCTTAAAAAATGATGTTGTACTGATTTCTCTTTATGTTGATGATAAACGCGAATTACCAAAAGAAGAACAATTTGTAACAGCGGCAGGAGATAAAATCATAACTGTTGGCGACAAATGGACGGATTTTATGATCTCAAAATATAAAACAAATACGCAACCCTTATATATTATAACTGACTTAGAAGGAAAGAATCTAAACGATACAAAACCAACAATAAGTTATGTGAGTACCGAAGAATATTTGGTTTGGCTGAAACAAGGGATTTCTAATTTTAAGTAGTACAAAGTTAGGAGTTAGAAGTTAAGAGTTGGACGAAAGAATTTAGAAAATAGAAATAGAAATAGAAATAGAAAATAGAAGAAACAGTTAAAGGCTAATAGCATAAAACGTATGGCATTTAACTTCTAACACTTAACAAATAACAATAATCAAAAAAGCGCTCTTATTCAGAGCGCTTTTTTTTGGTTAGTTGTTTTTTGGTTTGGAAATTGATTATTATAAGTATTCTCCGTGTTGAGAAATATCTAATCCTAATTCTTCTTTTTCTTCAGTAACTCTTAAAGGAGTGATTTTGTTTACAATGAAGAATAAAGCGTAAGAAGCACAGAAGGCAAAAATTGACACTAATACTAATGCTTTTAACTGTATTAAAAATAAAGTAGCGTCACCAAAGATTAAACCTTGATTATCACCAACAATCGAGTTTACGCTTTTAGAAGCAAATACTCCGGTTAATAACATTCCTACCATTCCGCCAACACCGTGACAAGCGAAAACGTCAAGAGCATCATCAATTTTTCCTTTAGGAAATTTGCTTACTACAAGATTACTAATTACAGCAGCGATAATACCAATTGCTAAGGCGTGAGGAATGCTCACAAAACCAGCAGCAGGAGTGATGGCAACAAGACCAACTACAGCACCAATACAAGCACCCATAGCAGATAATTTGTGACCTAATATTTTGTCAAGGAAAACCCATGCCATAGCAGCAGAAGCAGCAGCAATTGTAGTAGTTCCTAAAGCCTGAGCAGCAAGACTTCCGGCTCCAACAGCAGAACCTGCATTAAATCCAAACCATCCGAACCATAATAAACCTGTACCTAATAATACATAAGTAATTCTGGCAGGATTTACTTTTTGAACTTTACGTTTTCCTAAAAAGATTGCTCCGGCCAAAGCAGCCCAACCCGCACTCATGTGTACTACAGTACCACCAGCGAAGTCAAGAACTCCCCATTTGAAGAACATTCCATCAGGATGCCAAGTCATGTGGCATAATGGAGCATATATAAATAAAATAAATAAAACCATGAACAATAAATAAGCCCAGAAACGAACACGTTCTGCAAAAGCTCCTGTTATTAATGCCGGAGTGATAATAGCGAATTTTGCCTGAAATAAAGCAAAAAGCAGCATCGGAATTGTTGGTGCCAACTCCCAGGCGGTATTTGCGCTTACTCCCTGAAAAAATATATTTGATGAAGGATCTCCAATGAAGCCACCAATTGATGGTCCAAAACACAATCCGAATCCAATTACTACCCAAAGTACAGTAACAATTACCATTGCCATGAAACTTTGAAGCATAGTACTAATTACGTTTTTCTTTCCTACCATTCCTCCATAGAAAAATCCTAATCCCGGAGTCATTAATAATACCAACGCAGTTGCAACAACCATCCAGGCAGTATCACCTGTATCAAGTTTTAGTTCAACAACATGAGCGCCTAATGTTTGTGATTCGGTAACAAATGAGATAGAAAAAATAGATAGTAGTAAAATCGTGATAAGAATCACGCTTAAAATAATTTTTCGCATAGTTATTTAGTTTTAAATTTTTGATAAAAATATAAAATCAATCAACACCCCTATAAAAAATAGAGTCTAATGTTTAATTTTTGTTAATTTTTCATTTTAACCCCCTTGCTTTTGAATGTATTTGTTAAAATGGACTTAAAATTTACAATTTGGCAACATTTTTTTAGCCTGATTTGAGAATTTACATACTTTTCCTGTTTTTTTATTAATTATTTATGATTGAAGCACATCGATTATTGCCGAAAATCGTCTTATTTTTTATGTTGATGACGTATATTTGATCTTTTTAACATTTTTTATAATTAAAACTTAGGAATGGAAATTCAGAAAATTAGATGGGGAATTATAGGTTTAGGAAACATTGCAAATCAGTTTGCTACAGATTTGCAATTGCTTGAAGATGCCGAAATAGTTGCCGTTGCTTCCCGTGATATTGACAAAGCAAATGCCTTTGCACAAAAATACAACGGCCCAAAAGCCTACGATTCGTACGATGCTCTTTTTGCAGATAAAAATGTAGACATTATATATATCGCCACTCCGCATAATTCTCATGCTGAACTTTCTATTAAAGCCTTAGAAAACGGTAAACATGTTTTAAGCGAAAAGCCAATTGCGCTTTCTTATACTGATGCCATTCGAATGACTGAAGCTTCAAGAAAACACAATAAATTTTTTATGGAAGCTTTTTGGACGCGCTTCATTCCTTCAGTTCAGGATGCTTTGACGAAAGTTGAAAACGGAGAAATTGGAGCTATAAAATACCTAAAAGCCGATTTTAATTTTATTGGAAACGAAACACCCGGAAGCCGATTATTTGATAAGCAAAGTGGAGGAGGAGCTCTATTTGATGTTGGTGTGTATCCGTTATTTCTTTCCTATATAATGTGTGGCATTCCAAACGAAATTCTTGCCAAATCAATTTTTCATAAAAACGGAATTGATTTGCAGACCTCCATAATTTTGCAATATGAAAACGCACAAGCTACTTTGCATACATCTATAGTTTCAGAGTCTGATATGAAAGCCGTAATTGCAGGAACAAAAGGAAGAATCGAACTGAACGCGCCGTGGTTTATGGCAAATGGTTATGCTATTATTAAAGAAGATAAAGAAATCGCTTTTAGTTTTCCGAATTTAGGAAAAGGATATTCTTATGAAGCCATAGAATGTCATAATTGCATTAGAAACAATCAAATAGAAAGTAAACTTTGGTCACATCAAAATAGTCTTGATTTGAGTAAAATTGTGGAGGAGATTAAAAATCAGGTTGGGTTGGAATTTTAGGACTTATATTTTGTAGTAAAAAAGCTATAAATTAAATATTTTTCATTAGTTTTAAAAATATTTAATGAAAGAAATATTATGCTGATTAAAGTTTACGGAAGCGCTGTTTTTGGAGTAGAAGCCACCACAATTACTGTGGAAGTTCATATGGATAAGGGGATTGGTTATCATTTAGTTGGATTGCCGGACAACGCCATAAAAGAAAGCAGTTTCAGAATTGCAGCGGCTCTAAAAAATAACGGATTAAGCCTTCCTGGAAAAAAAATAACGATCAATATGGCGCCGGCCGACTTGCGAAAAGAAGGTTCTGCGTATGATTTACCCTTAGCTATCGGAATTTTAGTCGGATCGGATCAGATAAAAGCACCCGAAGTCGAACAATATGTTATCATGGGAGAACTTTCGCTTGACGGAAGTTTGCAATCTATAAACGGTGCTTTACCCATCGCCATAAAAGCCAAAGAAGAAGGTTTTAAAGGATTTTTTCTGCCAAAGCAAAATGTAAAAGAAGCTGCAATTGTAGCCGGTTTAGATGTTTACGGAGTCGAAAATCTACAAGAAGTAATTGATTTTTTTGAAGGAAGAGGAACGCTTGAACCCACCGTAATTGATACCAGAACAGAATTTTACAAAACATTAGATTTTCCTGAATTCGACTTTTCTGATGTTCGCGGACAAGAAAGCATAAAACGATGTATGGAAATTGCAGCTTCGGGCGGTCACAACATTATTTTGATTGGTCCGCCAGGAGCCGGAAAAACAATGTTAGCCAAAAGATTACCGAGTATTTTACCTCCAATGACATTGCGAGAAGCTTTGGAAACCACTAAAATACATAGCGTTGCCGGAAAATTAAAAGAAGTTGGATTGATGAATCAACGACCATTCCGTAGTCCGCATCATACTATTTCAAATGTGGCGCTGGTAGGAGGTGGAAGTTATCCTCAGCCTGGTGAAATATCAATGGCGCATAATGGTGTTTTGTTTTTGGATGAATTGCCGGAGTTTAAACGTGATGTTCTCGAAGTAATGCGTCAGCCGCTTGAAGATCGTGAAGTCACGATTTCGAGAGCAAAATTTACTGTGACTTATCCGTCATCGTTTATGTTGGTGGCGAGTATGAACCCCAGCCCGAGTGGTTTTTTTAACGACCCGAGTATGCCGAATACATCTTCGCCACACGAAATGCAGCGTTATATGAGCAAAATTTCAGGACCATTATTAGATCGAATTGACATCCATATTGAAGTTACTCCCGTTCCTTTCGAAAAATTATCCGACGACAGAAAAGCAGAAAGCAGTGTAGAAATCAGAAAGCGTGTTACTGCGGCAAGAGAATTGCAATCATTGCGCTTTGAAGCTTTACCCAACATTCATTACAATGCTCAAATGAATACCAAACAAATCAGGGAATTTTGCGCTCTGGATGAACAATCAAAACAATTATTAAAAACAGCAATGGAAAGACTCAACCTTTCCGCAAGAGCGTACGACAGAATCTTAAAAGTAGCGAGAACAATCGCCGATCTTGATGCTTCCCCGCATATTATTCCGGGACATATTGCAGAAGCGATCCAATACAGAAGTTTAGACCGTGATGGATGGCTGGGGTAATATTTTAGATTATTGATTTCTGCACAATATTGTCATTGCGAGGAACGAAGCAACCGCACTAATATAAACATTTGCTGATTCAGCACGTGAGATTGCTTCGTTCCTCGCAAAGACTAAAATGATTATTCAAACTTCAAATTAGCATTCTTTGACATTAAATATGAAGTCAGTTTTTTTATTTTGCCGTTTTCCATTTCAAAAACATCACAAAAAACAGCGTCCAAAAGACCTCCGTTTTTCATACTTCCCTGAACAGAACCTTCTGCAATAACAATATTGTTTTCTTCAATCAGTTTTATAATGTGAATAATTGGACTTCCAACAAAATTTTCATTTTCAATTTCCTTATCAAAAGCTTTTTTACCTACATGCTGATAAATTCCGGGCATTTCCCAAACAATATCATCCGTAAGGCAAGCCAGAATTCTTTCATGATCGCTTACTCTAAAAGCGGCCATATATTCGTTCACGGTTTCTTTATTTGTGTCATCATTAAGATCGTTTAAAGTTTGATTTTTAGGATTGTAAAACAAATTTAAAAAATAATAACTCTTGTTTTGTGATTTAATTTTAAGACATAGAAACATAGCTTTACCTACTGTAAAAAGGCGTTTCACTAAGAATAAACCGCATAGCTATGTGAAGGATCACAATTCCGAAATTTTAATTTTTAATTCTCAATTTTTAATTAAAAAATCAGTTAAGTTGAATTGTATTGTGAATATCAATTTGTTCCAAAAAATATTCGTCATGCGAAACAACGATCAAAGTTCCCTGATATTCATTTATTGCCTGAGTCAGGATTTCGATATTCTGAATATCTAAATTATTCGTTGGTTCATCCAAAATAATAATATCCGGCGCCTGATTGCTTATAGTTAAACAACAAAGCATCAAACGCATTTTTTCACCGCCACTCAAAGAACTACAAGATTTTTCTAAATCATTTTGCGAAAACAAAAAACGATTCAAACGCATTCGGATATCATGTTCCTGTAAACCAGAATTATTGAATTTTTCTGCCTGTTCATAAATTGTACGCTGATTATCAATCAAAGAATAATCCTGATCGATGTAAACAATTGTCGATTCTGCTTTGTAAACAGTTCCTTTTTTAGGAGCTAATTTTCCGGTAATAATTTTAATTAAAGTGGTTTTCCCTGAACCGTTTTGACCTTTCAAAACAAGACGATCGCCACTTAAAATTTGAAAGTTTAAATTCTCTTTCCAAAGCAATTCATTATTGTAGCTGTAATTAATATCGGTAGCTGTAAAAAGTATTTTTCCTTTATGCAGTTTCGCATTATCAAAACCAAATTTCATTTTGTCAATCTCAGGTAAACCAGAACGCAATTCCTGTAATTCTCCTGAGATTCCGCCTATTTTTTCAGCATGCATGCTTTTTGTTTTTGAGGTACTGTTTTCGGCATTATTGCGTAGAGTATTCATCATTATTCTTGAAACTCCGGCTTTTTCCTGTTTCTTTTTTCCGCGTGAATCCAGTTTTTGCTGGCGTTCAAGTGTTTCACGTTCCTTTTCTTTGGCTTTACGCAAAGCTTTCTCTTTACTATGAATATCCTGATTTAGAGCGTTGTTTTCTATTTGTTTTTGCTCGGCATAAAAATCATAATTACCGCCATAAACCGAGATTCCGTGTTTCGTTAATTCGTAAACCGTGTTTAAAAGATTCAATAATTTCCTGTCATGGCTTACAATCAGCAAAGTGCTCACTGTAGTTTGTATGAAATCGTACAATAATTTTCTTGCCGGAAGATCCAAATGATTACTTGGCTCATCCAGCAAAATAAGTTCAGGTTGATGAATCGAAATCCCGGCGAGGAAAATCTTTGTTTTTTGTCCGCCGCTCAGCGTTTCCAGTTTTTGAGATAAATCTAAATCCTGCAATTGCCAATATTGTAAAGCCTCGTTGCAGCGATCTTCAATTGTCCAGTCGTCGTTCAGGATTTCGAGATTTTCTTCGGTAACATTGCCGTCAAGAATTTCTTTTAGGGCATTGAGTTTATCATCAATTTTCAAAGCTTCAGCAATAGTCAAATGATTAAACTGACCAAAAATCTGAGGTATGTAATACGGTTTTGCATCTGCTTTAAGCAAACCTTCAGAGGCTTGTAATTCGCCTGCAATAATTTTTAATAAAGTTGATTTTCCAACGCCATTGTTGCCAATCAAAGCAATTTTTTCCTGCTTATTAGCAGTAAAAGTAATTTTGTCAAATAGCAAATCTCTATTCGTATGTAAATATGAAATGTTTTGTAAAATAAGCATAATTTCTTTCTTTAAAGAATAAACAAATGAGCAAACTGTTGAGCAGATTACTTTTATAATTGTCTGAAAGAAATTTTATTTCACATAGAATGAAGTAGTTTATTTAAGATTGCAAAGATATAAAAAATATTTTTTTAACCCGTTGGGTATAATGCATGAAAATTTAATTAAACACATAGGAACATAGATTTTATGATTGTTAAAAAAAGTAAATCAAAAAGAAACAAGTTTCTCACACATAGCTATGTTTGTTAATGCAAGTGAAACGCCTTTTTTGAGTCCAATAATTCTATGTTTCTATGTGTTAAAAATAATTCGACCCAACGTTTTTTTTACACTATTTATAAGATTTTACAAGTTTGCTTATTCCTTATTTTCTTTAGGATACAAAACTCTAAAAGCATTAGAAACAGCCTGGTGTAATATAGTGCCATGGTTTTCCAGAGGGAGATATTCAAAATGCACGTTTATATTATTATTTTCAACGCACATTATTTTGTCAGCTAATAAGCTGGCATCAACTTCCATATTTCTTGGTATTTCAGTTGGCGTAATTCCTTCATTCCCAACTGCAATATAAATATCGATAGGCTGTCTGAAAAGAGCCAGTAAAGGCAACTGATCGTCATTTAGTATACAGCCATTATCCCACCATATACTTGGGCTTATAATGATATATTTATTGAAAAGAGATGGTTTTGTAAATAAGATCTCAGTTTCTAATAATCCGCCTAATGATTGTCCGATTATGGTTTTAGAATTATTTGTCTTGTACTTTTTTTCGATAAAAGGCTGTAGTTCTTTTTCAATAAAAGAAATAAAATTATCTGAATGACCAGATGTGGGATAAGCTTCTTTATCTTTTAAAATTGTGGTAGGAAAAGTAAAATCTCTTCTTCTGTCAACAGTTGCAATACCTACAACAATTGATTTTGGAACGTGATTGACCCATTCGAAACTATTAAATTGTACCAAACCGGCGATATGAATAAAATCTTCATCTGCCGAACCATCCAATAAATAAATGACAGGATATTTTACGGCATCAGCAGGATTATAACCTTCAGGTAAATAAATGTTTATAGTTCTTTTTTCTCCTAATTCTTTAGAGTCAATTTCTTCAATCACACCTAAAACAAAGGGTTTTGTTTTGGCTGTTGCTTTATTTTTTTGTCCAAATATTGTTAATGAGAAAATAAAGAAAAAGAGAATTAAGATTTTGTTCATTTGTTTTATTTGAATAGGTATGAAATTTTGAAATCAAAGTTAGGATAAAAAATGCCAATACATAAATTTAATTATTTTGTAATATTCCACAAACTCATTTTTCGTCTTGTTACAAAGCCCAGTTTTTCATAGAGTTTTATGGCGCCAATATTGCTTTCTACAACATGCAAATACGGAATTTTATTTTCATCAAAAATAGCGTTTACAACATGTGTAATCAATTGTTTTGCATACCCTTTTCCGGTATGATCCGGATGTGTTATGATGGCGCTGACTTCTGTAAAATCATTCATTTTCATTCGCTCGCCTGTAATGGCGACCAATTGGTTTTCTTTGAAAATCCCGAAATAATTTCCCAATAAAGGTGTTTTGGTTTTAAAATATCCCGGCTGAACCAAATTGACCAAAGCACATAATTCTTCATTATGATTTTCTGTCAGTTTCACGATTTCCATATCAACAGGAAGCTGAATTTTTTCACGAATAATCATCTGTAGACAAACCAATTCCTTAGCAATTTTTACAGCATCAGAAGTTTTAGGTTTTTCACCAACAATAAAAAAATTATCGCTTAAAGCCGAATATTGATCGATCGCGTCACCAATATTTTCAGAATCGATAAAACCTCCAAACGGACAATAATCAGGATTGTAGAATTTAGTATTTCCGTAATCGATAACAAATTCAGAATGAGTTTCTGATAAAGAATGCCAAGCTGGATTGTCGAGTTTATTTTCTTCTAAGGTTTTCATTATTAGAGTTTTTAATCACTGTACTATTTTTGCCTTTAAAATTTCTTCCAGATCAATTATGCTTTTTCTGCTTTCAAATTTAAAACCGAAAGAGACCATTACAATTCCTACTATGAGCATAAAAAATGGGATTAACATAAAAAATCCGATTTCAGAATTTAAACCATCTCTGAATATTATATTATACGATACCGCTAAACAAGCAATAGAAACGCCACCTAACCAAAGAATCATAAAAGCTTTGACGAAATCAATCAAACCCATTTTTACATTTATTTTTGAACCATGAATATCATCTGCAATTTCACCTTTAATTACAGGTAAAAATGAGTTTCTGTAGTTTATGGCTTTTTTAATTTCAAATCGATTTTGATAAATTTTGCCAATATAGGGTTTAGAATAAGAAAATCTATTGGAACCAAGACCAAAAGATTTTTCGGCTTCAATTTCATTTTGAAGATGCGCTACTAATTCTTCTTTGGTAAATGTCGAACGGTAAACTAATTCTTCAAAGGGTAATAATTTTTTTAGCATTTGTTTTATTTAAGATTTTATTCCTAGCCACCATTTCATAGTTTTTAGTTTGTCTAATTCTAATTCAGTTAAATTCTTATCACTTAATATAGAAAATATATTTTTTAAAGTTTCGATTCCATAATTATCTCTCAGCCAAAAAGGAATTTCTTCAACACTTTTATTCCAATTTTTTAATATTCGATTTAATATTAATTCTGCATTTGAATCTGTTTTAGGATTTAATTCCTTGAGAATTCTTCCGGCATTTTTTTGATCAAGATAAATCTTCTCCGTTCTTTTTTCATTTTCAATAACCTCGATTACACCTTCGATAATAATTTCGTAGTTTACTTTAGCTAAAATCTTTATTAATTGACGAATTCGTAAATCCCCAATTTCCTCTATTTTATCAACTGATTCAAGTATTTCATTTTTTAAATCTTCAGAGGTTTTAGGAAATTTCATTTTATGAAGCGATATTAATTTTTCTTAAGCTAGTGTCAAACAATAAATTAATAATTTATGTTTTTATCTATCCCCTAAATTTATTTTTCACAATAATATCTTTAAGTCTCGCTTTTAAATCTTCTCCGGTATCGAAAACCATTTGTTCGTTGTTGGGAAACGGTACTGCTCGTTTGTTAAAATAAGAAATATAACTGTCCTCGCAAGCACCTTTATCTCCTTTGTATGTCGAATAAATATTCTCAAAAACAAATTCACTTGTAACAGGAAACGTTTGTGCCAATTGATTTGTTTTCAAATCGACAAAATCAACCTTTGCCGTTACCTGGCAGGATTTAAATTGCCTGAACTCGTACACATTAGCACGGAGCATTCTGTAATTGTCTACTTTTATTTCCTTGCCCAAACTATCTTTTACAGGTCTTCCACGACTGTCTAAAAGCGTTTTTACACCATCTTTTATCTGTTTTTCCCTGATGAATTCTTTTTCTTTAATCTGCTCAGGCGAAATATTTATTGTGATGAAATTTACAATTAAACTATAGTCGTATGTAATATTTTTTTGTCTTACACTATGATAAACGGTCCATTTATCATTTAATCCATAAGTTTTAATATCCAATAAATCATCCTGAAGTTGTTTCGGAATCACCATATTGGTTTCATTTTTAGCATAAATATCCACAAAATCAGTTCCTTTAAACTGTGCGTCCTCCATCAGTTTTTTCACATTTTTGTAACCCGGATTAATACTTTCCAGATAAAACAAATCATCATAAGCCTGTCTGAAATCCAGTTTATTTTTTGATTTTAAAAGTGCCGAAGACTTTTCATATAAATATTTAGAAAGCGCATTTTTGCTGCTCACAATCTGATCTGAATAATTATCAAACGGAAAACTGGCATTTTTGCCCTGTTTCAATAAAGGCAGTGGCAATAAAGGTCTAATTTTTTCCTGACGACTATTCAATTGCAGATACGTATTATAAATACGCTCAGAATTTGCAGGATTGGCCTCTTTTGTCATCACTTCAAGATTACGCAAATCCCTCTCTTTTGCTTTCGTAAACGCTTCTTCAAGCAAATACACATAATCCTGTTTTCCTTTCGAATCTTTTTTTGTTTTCAAAGCTTCGACAGCGCGGTCGATTGCTCCGTCATAATTACCATCGCTTAACATTGATTGCGTGGTTTTTACACCGCACGAAGAAAATAGTATAAGTACAACAGAAAAAAGTAAAGTAATTTTTTTCATCCTAAAGATCAATTAATTTGAAGCTGTAAATATATCTGTTTTAGATTAATTGAGCTGTAAGAGAAATATCATTTTAAATTTATGAAGCAGAAGTTTTCGTTTTCATAAGAACCACCTGTCCCGCTTTCACCTATATCTCTTCGTCCCGATAGCCATCGGGACTGTGAGGATACCGGCTCTATCAGGGCTAGATTAGAGGTTTATTTTTTATAAGAAATGGAGATTTATGCAATATGGGAAATAACAAAAAGAAGCAAAAAGAGAAATAACTTAGATATATCTCAACCACCAATTTGAATTTCTCGCTTTATAGTCTCCATACCAAATACAAGGTTTATAAAGAATCGCTACAACGCTTATCCAAATTAGATAAATTGCCCAAAGCGGTAATCCGCTTTCTATATTTTTGGGTCTTCCAAAAGTTCCGGTTGCAAATTCCAATTGCGACCAATCAAATCCTTGTGCAAAAAGCATGATGAGTGTTATAGTATGAATCAGATAAAAATGAATGATAAAATAAAACAAAGGCACTTTTCCGTAAACTACAGTCACTTTTTTAATTCGGTTATTAAATTGATCGGCAAAGGAAAGAAGTAAAATCATAATGCCTAAAGTAGCCAGACAAAATAGGAGAGAAGGCGGATATTTAGTAACATTCATAAAAGAAAGAAATGTAAAAACAGCATCTTTTTGTGTGGACCATAATGCAGGATCTCCATAAATATTGACAAATCGAAGAATAACAAATAATCCTAAAGCGCCAAAACCGAGTTTTATAAATATTTTTTTCCTTTCTTCTTTTGCCATTTCAAAAAATCTTCCAAAACCAAATCCGGTTAACATAATTCCCAACCACGGAATTGGCGGATACCCTATAATAAAAACTTTTCCCGCAAAAACAGGAACCGCAATTGGGCTGAAAAATGGAGTTAAAACCGCTTTAAAAACCGATCCTTCTGCAAACGGAATAAGTGGTAAAAGGTTATGACAAAAAATGATAAAAAGCCCCGTAATTCCTAATTTTTTGGCGGGTATTTTTAGAAGTAAGCCTAAAATTATAAACCCAAATCCTATTGTGGCTATGACCTGAAACAATAAAGTATGAAAACCAATGTCAAAAAATAAACCAAAATTGACAACTGTAAATTCAAGAAATATCAGCCAAAAACCTCTTTTAATCAGATGTTGCCTTACTTCTTGTACATTGTTTTTGCTTTTCAGTGAAAGATAAACAGAAGTTCCTGCCAGAAAAACGAAAGTTGGAGCGCACAAATGTGTAATCCAGCGTGTAAAAAACAACAAAGGAGTTGTAGTTGCTAAATCGGTTGGACTTTGAGTGATAGCATCAACATGCATTAAATCACGAACGTGGTCTAATGCCATAATGATCATTACAATTCCCCGTACTATATCAATTGAATTTTCTCTTTTCATTTTACGGATTCTCAGTTACTGTGGCCAATACAAAACATTAAATTTATGACCATCCGGATCAGCAAATCCAAAGAAATATCCTTTTTCAAAACTTTGTGGTTCGGCAAAAATTGCTCCGCCCGCATTTTTAACATTCAGCAGCCATTGATGGACTTCATCTGTACTGTCGGCCGAGATCGAAAATATAATTTCATTTCCTTGCGTAAGATCAGCTGTTTCACCATTAACGGCCCATTTGAATCTTTCTTTTACAAAAAAATGAATGATAAAATTATCTTCTCCAAACATAAAACTTGTCAATTCAGTATTTGTTCCGTTTGGTTTAAATCCTAATTCACTATAGAATTTGGTTGTTCGCTGCAGATCTTCAACGCCTAAATTGGCCCATATTTTTTTAGTTTTCATAATATTCATTTTAAGAATTACATAAATTTATGAAATTTTAAATTAAAATAGGAGCCAAGACGTACTGCAGTGTGTTTAATGTATAGTAAAGAATTTAAATTTCCTGCTGTTATCTTATTCAGTCAATAATTTTTTGATCAGTACAATTTGGCCTAAATGATAATAACTATGCTCGATCATAGCTTCAATATTTCTATTGTAAGTCCCGTATTTTTCATCAACAAAAACCTGATCTAGTTGTTCGTCTGACATTTTTTCAACAAAAGAGACAAATGTTTCGGTCTCGTTCCAGAATTTGCTTAAAAAAGTTTCCCATTCTGTTTGTGAATTAATTTCAGGAAAATCAAAACTGAATTTGTCTTTTATGTCCAGCGTTCCACCTTTAAAAACATTATTTATTCCGTTGATATAATAATGAATGTGCTGTGCCAGAACCGAAATAGTGTTTAAGTTTTTTATTGGAGTTACGGCAATTTTCCAATCTAAATTCTCCAGTTGATGTTTATAATTGGTATTGGCAACCCAAGTTCCGTTTAAAATAATTTCTCTAAAACGATTTGCAATTTCCAGCGTGTTTTTCATGATAAGAAGGTTATAAATGGTTAATAAATTAGTTTCTTAAGTTGGATAAGACACTTGAAAGTGGAGTTTTTATCAAATTGTAATCTGATTTATGTTATTTCTGTATTCTAATTTTTACCTGATAAACAATCTCCCAAAAAATAATCGAAAAAACGGCATTGGCAAATATGGCTGTTTTAACCTGATACGGATCATAATCTAAAAACAGGTGTAAATTTGTGAACTTCAAAGCTAAGAATAAGCATAAGGCTGCAATTGCAACAGAGCAGATTATATTTAGTAAAGCTGTCCATTTTAGTCCTAAAAAAGAATATATAATATTTAAAACAGCAAAACCGCAGCCTAAAGTTCTATAAGGGTCGGTTTTTAATTTTTCACCTAATGTCAATAAAAGTGGCGTTGAAGTAAGGTATAGAAAAAATAATATGGAGTAAAGCAGGATTCTAATTTGTGGTTTCATTAATGTTTATTTAAGTTATTCAAAGAATGCGTGTAGCATCAGAATGTATTTGTGGCTATTGCAAAATTGCATTTATCTTTTCTTCCGATATTTCTTTAAGAAGACTATCAGAATGCAAACTCCAAATGATCAGAAATTTTCCTGTTGCAAGATATTCTTCAGGATGTTCTTTTGTTGGTTCTTTGTCTTTTCCCCACAATAATCCTTGCAGAAAACTATCGCCTTTAAATCGGTGATCAAATTCAAAATACATGATCGAACCGCTATCTCCTTTACTTTTAAAGCTTTGAATTTCTTTGCTTTTTACAGTTCCCACAAAACTAGCGTAGGTGCCAATATCATTATAAAAATTACAAGCCTGTGGAGAAACACAAATATGACCATCGCTTAAAGTATAGCCCTTAGGAATTTGTTTGCCTTTTAGTTTTAAATCAGCAATTGTCTGACTCAACATAGTAGTGGTAAATAACAGAAATAGTACCGACAGGGGAATCGTAATTTTCATAGGTTTTTGGTATTAGTGGTAATTGAATTTTTACCAAGCTAAAATAATATTTTTATTTGAGGTAATTGAAGTTGATTTGGTGTTAGGATTAAAATAGAACATTGCGTTCGTGAAGGTATTTGCTTCAAATATAACATTTTATCGTAATGAATTTTATTTGTCTTGAAAACGAGTGCGTTAGGGATAGAGGCGTTATCCTTTTGTGAAGTGGAACGGAACAAAAGATATAGCCGAAAGCCCGACCCGTAGGGGAACGCCAAAAAAAATCCCATTCGCCTTTCGGGAATGGGAATAATTTTTTGTGTTATTTAGAGTCTAAAAAGTTCCAATAAATTGCAGTCCAATCATAGAATTTGAAATTTGAGGAATTAATTGTTTTTGCATTGAAAATTTTTTAGGATTTTCGTTAAAAGCATTAGATTCTTTCTTTGCCATTTGCTTACGACTGCTAATTACTATAGATCGCCCAATTATTGTGCCTATTAATCCACCTACCAATAAATCTGAAACCCAGTGGTCGTGGCTTTTTATATCGGAAAGAAATACTGCGGTTACAAATGTATACGGTATCCAGTAATTATTGTATTCCATTTGAAATACTTTGGCAACAGCAAAATAAGAAGTAGAATGAAAAGAAGGAAATGAAGTAGCATCGCCTCCATGTGTAAGGTGAATTTGATTGTAGTTTCCAAAATCCCAAGGATCTTTTGTCCAGGGTTCTTCGACAGGATTATTATCATTTACTCTTCTTTGAGGTCTTTTTCGTGATGCTATAGTTTTGAGAACTACCTGACTTATAACATAAGAATAGGCTAAAGATTTAATAGCGTTTACAGCAACAACCTGCCCTTTTTTGTTGTTAATAGCTAGTGAACCTGCATATAATCCAATGATGGGGTAAACAATATAAGAGTCGGTTCCTATAACGTGAGGGATTGTACTTTCAATTTTAGGTAAACTATACTTAATATTAGGTTCTACATTATCGTGCCAAAAACCGGTAGTATGTCTGTCAACGGCTATTAAACCAATTATACCCGCGGTATAAATAGCAGTTCTTTTCCAGTCACTTGATATAGTATGTCCCATTGCTGAAAAATCGCCGGGCACACTAATAACGCTGTTTGCAAGTACAGAACCTGCTACTTTGAATCGATTATCTTTTTTGATTTTTAGGCTGTCATGTTGTATTTTTAAAGTGTCATGCTGAGAAAAGCAGGGAATTGAAAGTATGCTAAAAAAGATTAGAGTGTAAAATTTCATAGTAAAACAATTTGAAATTAAAATTTATTTAAAATATTCATTAAGCTTCAGTTAACACAAAAAGATCCTTTTTGTACTTTTTACTGATTTAAGACCAGGCGATTATGTTTCATTTTGTTTAGTTGTCAAAAAAATATACTTCAATCTTATTATCCCACTTTTTAAAGATTAAATTAAATTTCGTTAACATATTAGGTTTGATTAATTGTAATGAAAAAAATATTCTCAAGATGTTAAAATTGAGCATTTTATAGTTTACAAATTAACCAATCCCTATATCTAATATAGGGAAAAAATATGTAAGATTTTTAGTAGTAACGATTTTTTTTTGAATTTATTGGAGGATAAATAGGATATTTTAAGAAGAGAAAGTGATTTTTTTAAGGGGAGCGATTTTGGTTTTTGAGGATTGTGGATTTTGAAGGGATTGATTTTGAATTATTGAAAATATTGAGTCAAAATTGTAATAATTATGTATTAATCTTGTGATCGAAATAATACTTTTTTTGATATACTTGTGATCTACTCTTGAGGGCATATTATTCATAAAAAAAAGCACAAAATAAAAAGTTATTTGTGCTTTTGTAAAATTTATATTTCTAAGAAATTATTTTCCTCTATATAATTTCTCTAAATATTCGTTTTTGTCTTTTTCAGCCTGAACCAAACGCTCGTAAAGTTCTACTACTTTATCAAGAGGATTGAATGTACAAGAATTATTAGTTATAAAACTTCCTGAAACAGATTCATGAAAAGTATTAAAATAGTTAAATACATTTTCTTCAGAAAAACTTTTAATTGCTTCTGTAGTCACGCCAAGCGCTTTAGCAATTTCCACAAGTTTTTTATCATCAATTTCCTCGCTTCCTTCAATTCCGGAAATAGCTTGTTGGTTTGTACCAATTGCCTGAGCAAGTGCTTCTTGTTTCATACCTCGAAGTTCTCTGATTCGGCTGATGTTTCGGCCAATGTGTTTTGGTTTTGTCTCTGTGCTCATAATTCAAAGGTATTTAAAATTCCTTTACGAAATAGTGATCGGTAAAAAACATAATTTTTTTGATAAAATATTATTTAGGTGTTTTTTTAATAAATGTACAATTTGTCTTATTTTTTTTTTAATATTTGTGTTTTATTTTTTAGGCCTTAAGTTAGATTTTTTTATTTTGCTGTTTAAATTAGTGTCTTTGTAATGTGGATTTTTTATCAAATTGGTGTTTTGATAATTTACTTTTTCTTTTGGTTGAACATTTAATTTAATATCTTCTATTGATATAGATAATAACTTCATTATTTCCTCTATGTTATCGAAGTTGATAGATGTTCTTGCTGGTTCTTTTTCTTCCATTGAAAATGTCATTATTGAAAATGCTTTGAAAAATGGATTTGAAAAGGAAAATTTCCCTGAATTATCATCATATCTTAAAATTTCTCCGTAGTCAGATGTTGTCAATTTATGAAGATATTCTGTAAGAGTACTTCTGTAAATATTCTTGTTGTTTTTGAAGGTTAATACTTCTTGTGGGGTTAATTCTTCTTTTTCACTTTTGCAAAAGGTTTGTAGAATTTGTTTAGTATTATCAAATTTACCATCTCGATGTTTTAATGCTCTGTCTAAAATTTCTTTAAATGAATCTGAATTTTGTTTTAAATAGTCAATTACTGCACTTTTTAAAGACTCATCCATAAATTTCTTTTTTATTTTACTAGTTTTTTCAATTTTACTATTAAAACAAATACTAAAACATAAATGATGACAAATTGAGGCTAATGAATTAGAAAAGCTTATAATGTCATCATGGACTTTTTCTTTAAATTCAACATTTAAAAGTTTTTCTCCCTTAGATATTATTGATTCTAATTCTTCTTTTGACATGAGCGGAACAGCAACTTCAGAAATTCTATTGTTGAGTTCTGTATCATAATTAACAACTTCCCTAGCAGTACCAACAGCTCCAATTGCTATAACTTTTACATCTTTATATTTATTTGATGTATCAACAAAAATTTTTAATATTTGGGATAGTTTTCGACGCTCATCTATTGCAACCTTATGAAAATCTTCTAAAATCCAGATTACTTTTGCTACCCCTAAAAATTCTGCAAGCCTTTGCGGAGTTAATTGAATAGGTAAGGCTCTTTGTTTCTTTTCTCCGTATTCTGAATTTATTTCTGATTTAATTACGGCGTCAAGATTTAAATAACTTGCTTTTAATTCAGTACTTATTTTTACAGTTGTCTTGTTGCTATATTCAGAAGTATAGAAAGGGTTTAATTTGTCGAATGCATCTAATAGTATATCATTTATTGTAGTATCTAAAATACAATTAGTAGATATGTAATTTATTTTTTTCTCATTAAGGATATTTTGGATAATTGTCGTTTTACCACTTCCTGAATGGCCATAGACAATTAATTGCATTCCGGGCATAATTAAAGCCTTGTTAATTTGTTTATCTAACTCTGGTCTTTTTACAAAAGTCAAGATAGCAGATGAAGATGGTGTAAAAACTTCATTCAAATTATGGTTATTGGAGAATCTTTTAAGTAATTTTTTTAACATATAATGCTATGATGTTTAAATTGATTGATAATTTAATTATTATGTTAATGCTAAAATAGTCCTTTTTTTATTACAAATATTTAAAATCAATTTAATTCTAAAATAAACTAATCGCGTCAGGGATAGAGGCGGTATCCTTTTGTGAAGTGGAACGGAACAAAAGATATAGCCGAATCCCGATAGTTATCGGGACGGCCCGAAGGGAGACGCCCAGAATATTAAATTCCAAGTTTTTAAAATTCCAAATTCCAAGCTTTGTAGAGTTACTTGCGGAGATTCTTCGTTCCTAAGAATGACAAATATAATGGTTACTTTGAGTTTAAAATTTTATGATAAAAATCCGTTTTAATCTGTGTTTTCGCAAAGCGAATCCGCATCATCTGTGTTCTATAGTTGCGATTAGCTTTACAGAATTTCTAGTGTGATTTCTCCTTTGTCTAAATGACAAAGCTTTATGTAAATGGCTTCGGCTTCGCTCATTTTGACAACGCGTAAATCTAAAATCTAAACTCAGAAATCTAAAATAAAAAAATCCCGCCTCAATTAAGAAACGGGATTAACTAGATATTCTCTTTTTTTTTATTTTAAACTGTTGCAGCAATTTCTTGTGGCAACGGAATTTGATTTTTAAGTAAATCTTCGAATGTTTCGTGTTGACGAATTAAGATTCCTTTACCGTCTTTCCATAGAACTTCGGCTGGTTTGTATCTTGAGTTGTAGTTCGAAGACATTGAGAAACAATATGCTCCGGCGTTTCTGAAAGCTAAAATATCACCTTCTGTAATTTCCGAAATTCTGCGGTTGTTGGCAAAAGTATCAGTTTCGCAAATGTAACCTACAACTGAGTAAAAACGCTCTTTTCCTTTTGGGTTTGAGATGTTTTCGATATAATGTTGTGAACCGTAAAACATCGGACGAATTAAGTGGTTGAAACCGCTATCAACTCCGGCAAAAACTGTTGAAGTTGTTTGTTTTACTACGTTTACTTTTGCTAAGAAGAAACCGGCTTCGCTCACCAGGAATTTTCCTGGTTCGAAAATCAACGTTAAGTCTCTGCCATATTCTGCGCAGAAAGAGTTGAATCTTTTTGATAATTTTTTACCTAATTCTTCAATATCTGTTTCGATATCGTCTTTTTTGTAAGGAACTTTAAATCCGCTTCCAAAATCTAAAAATTCCAAATCTTTGAAATGTTTTGCTGTATCAAACAAGATTTCAGCAGCATACAAGAATACTTCGATATCTAAAATATCAGATCCTGTGTGCATGTGAATTCCCACGATGCTCATTTTTGTATTTTCAACAATTCGTAATATATGCGGTATTTGATGTACCGAAATTCCGAATTTACTATCGATATGTCCAACAGAAATATTAGCATTTCCTCCCGCCATTACGTGCGGATTAATACGAATACATACGGGAATTTGTGGATATTTTGTTCCGAATTGCTCCAGAATAGATAAGTTATCAATATTGATTTGAACACCCATTGCAGCAACTTCTTCGATTTCTTCCAAAGAAACTCCGTTTGGTGTAAAGAAAATTTTGTCAGGATCATAGCCAGCATGAAGTCCCAATAAAACTTCTTGAATTGATACAGTATCTAATCCAGACCCCATGTTCTTTAATAACTGAAGAATCGCAACGTTAGACAATGCCTTCATGGCGTAATTAACTCTCAAGTTTTCTACCTTAGAGAAAGCTTTTGTTAATCTATTGTACTGTGACTGGATTTTTTCGGCATCATAAACATATAATGGACTTCCAAATTGGTCTGCTAACTGCAGTAGATCTTTTGCTTGCATTTTTATAAACTATTTTGAGCAAAGTTATTACACTTTTGAGTAACGGCAAATTTTTTGTAGAAAAATAACAAATTATAACAAATTGTTTAATTTTAAACAAAAAGTCGATTATTTCGAATTTTTATAAATTCTTTTTAAGGTTCTGAGGAGCTAAGATTCTAAGGTACTAAGTTTTTGCCACAGATTAAAAGATTTGGGTACATTTTTTTTGCCACGAATTACACTAATTTCCACAAATTTTTATTTTGAATTTTCACGAAATGCATAAAACATAGCCTGTAGTTTCAACCACGGGAAACGTTGCAGATTAGACGTAATCATATATTGTGTCCCGTGGTTGAAACCACGGACTATGTTTAATTTTATAAGCGAGCAAAAAAAGAATTTGTGGAAATTTGTGTAATTGGTGGAAAACAAAAAATCAATTTAATCCATATAATCTGTGGCCAAAAAACAAAACCCCTGAATTAAATTCAAGGGTTTGTTAGTAGTTATGTTGTTTATCGGAATGAAGATTTAAAATGCCAGGAAAAAAACTTAGCACCTTAGCATCTTAGAATCTTTAAAAAAATTATAGACTCGGTAAATCTCCGTTTCCTTTAGTTGGCAGGTTGGTAGAGCCCATTAAGAACAAATCTACCTCTCTTGCTGCTTCGCGACCTTCTGAAATAGCCCAAACTATTAACGATTGTCCTCTTCGCATATCACCTGCAGTGAAAATGTGTGGAACGTTTGTTTGATAATTTTTTGCTTTATAATTGCTTCTTATATCTGTTTCAATTCCCAATTGCTCGCTTAATGTTTTCTCCGGACCTGTAAATCCTAAAGCCAATAAAGCTAAATCGCAAGGCCAGATTTTCTCAGAACCTTCTTTTTCTATCAATTCAGGACGTTGCCCAGGAGTCATTTTCCAAGCTACTTCAACGGTTTTTAATCCAGTTAATTCTCCTTTATCGTTCGAAATGAATTCTTTAGTATTGATCAGCCAGTTTCTGTCGCAACCCTCTTCGTGAGAAGAAGATGTTTTCAGCTGCAACGGCCAGAAAGGCCAAGGAGTTGATTCGCTTCTTCCAACCGGAGGTTTTGGTAAAATTTCAAAATTGGTTACCGATTTTGCACCGTGTCTGTTTGAAGTTCCAACGCAGTCAGATCCTGTATCTCCACCACCAATAACGATTACATTTTTTCCGGTTGCTTTAACCTGATCCGGAATTGACTCTCCGTATAAAACTTTCGTTTGTTGCGTTAAGAAATCCATTGCCTGAACAACGCCTTTGCTCTCAATTCCTTTTGTTGGCAAACTTCTTCTTTCTGTTGCTCCTCCGCATAAAACGATAGAATCAAAAGCGTTTAATTCTTCTATGCTAAAGTTTACACCAACATTTACATTGGTTTTAAAAGTGATTCCTTCTGCTTCAAGGATGGCTACACGTCTGTCGATAATTCCTTTTTCTAATTTGAAATTTGGAATTCCGTAACGTAATAAACCTCCAATTGCATTGTCTCTTTCAAAAACCGTAACCGTGTGTCCGGCTCTGTTTAATTGCTGAGCAGCAGCTAAACCTGCAGGACCAGAACCAATAACGGCAACAGTTTTTCCTGTTCTTGTTTTTGGTGCTTGTGGTTTGATCCATCCTTCTGCAAAACCAATTTCAACAATGTTTTTTTCGATGTTTTCGATAGAAACAGGGTCTTTTATGATTCCCAATACACATGCTTTTTCGCATGGAGCAGGGCATAAGCGACCTGTGAATTCCGGGAAATTATTAGTAGACTGCAAAATTTCTAATGCACCCTGCCATTCTTCCTGATGTACCATGTCATTGAAGTCAGGAATTAAATTTCCTAACGGACAACCACTGTGGCAAAAAGGAATACCACAATCCATACATCTTGAACCTTGTTCTTTTACTTTATCTTTTGCTAACGGAATAGTAAATTCATTGTAGTTAGAAACACGTTCTGCTACTGCTAAATTACTTTCGTCGGCTCTGTTATATTCTTTAAATCCGCCTATTTTACCCATGACATTTTTAATTAAAATAAAATGATAAATTCCAAATTTTTAAATTCCAAATTCCAATTTTTTAACCGCAAAGAGCGCAAGGTTTTTCTTTTTGCTTCTCTGTGAGTTTTAAGTTCACAAAGCTTTGAGGTTAGTTTCAATCTAAAATCTGAACTCTAAAATCTAAAATTTCAAAATCATTTATCCAGCTATTAATTCTTCTATTTTTTTCTCTTCTGCAATTCGTTGTAATGCTTTTTTGTAATCTGTTGGCATTACTTTTACGAAATGTTTCTGCTCATTTTCCCAGTCTGCTAAAATTCTTTTTGCTAATGGACTGCTAGTATACAAGGAGTGGTTTTTGATTAATCGTCTTAGTTTTGTAACATCCTCTTCTTCCATCGGATCAAATGCAACCATTTCCATGTTACATAATGTTGAATCAAATTTTTGATTTGGATCGTAAACATAAGCTACACCACCGCTCATACCAGCTGCGAAGTTTCTTCCTGTTTTTCCTAAAACAACCACTGTACCACCGGTCATGTACTCGCATCCGTGATCTCCAATTCCTTCAACAACTGCAGTTGCTCCAGAATTTCTCACACAAAAACGCTCACCGGCCATTCCATTAATATAAGCCTCTCCGGTAATAGCTCCGTAAAGGGCAACGTTCCCGATAATGATATTGTCTTCAGGTTTGAAGGTTGCAGTAGGAGGGACTTTGATAATCAATTTTCCTCCGGAAAGTCCTTTTCCTAAATAATCATTACAGTTTCCGTGAATTTTAAAGGACAATCCGTTTGTTGCAAAAGCACCAAAACTTTGTCCGGCAGAACCTTCAAAATCAACTAAAATAGTGTCATCCGGTAATCCTTGTGCACCATAGATTTTTGAGATTTCATTACTCAAAATGGCACCTACAGAACGGTCTGTATTTTTAATTTTAAATGTAACTCTTGTTTTTTCTTTTCTATAAATAGACGGAATTGCTTCTTTGATGATATCAAAATCCAATACGTTTTCAAGCTGGTGATCCTGCTCTGTAGTATTGTGATTTGGAACCGTTTTCGCTTTTTCCGGTTTGTATAGAATTGATGATAAATCTAAACCATTGGCTTTGTAATGTTTGATCGCTTTATTCACATTTAATTTTTGTGACTGACCCACCATTTCTTTTAAGGTTCTGAAACCTAATTGCGCCATGATTTCTCTTAACTCTTCAGCAATAAAATACATGAAGTTGATTACGTGCTCTGGAGTTCCTTTGAAATTTTTTCTCAATTCAGGATCCTGAGTCGCAATACCAACCGGGCAGGTATTTAAGTGACAAGCTCTCATCATAATACATCCCGAAGCTACAAGCGGAGCCGTTGCGAAACCAAATTCTTCAGCTCCTAATAATGCAGCGATAGCTACGTCACGACCTGTTTTCAATTGTCCATCACATTCTAAAACCACACGGCTTCTTAAATCGTTTAAGATTAAAGTTTGCTGTGCTTCAGCTAAACCAAGTTCCCACGGAATTCCGGTGTGTTGTAATGAAGTTAATGGTGCAGCACCAGTTCCTCCATCATAACCTGAAATCAGGATAACGTCAGCTTTTGCTTTGGCAACACCGGCAGCAATAGTTCCAACACCCACTTCAGAAACTAATTTTACGTTAACACGTGCTTCACGATTTGCATTTTTCAAATCATAAATCAATTGAGATAAATCCTCAATAGAATAAATATCGTGGTGAGGCGGAGGCGAAATCAAACCTACATAAGGTGTAGAGTTTCTTGTTTCAGCAATCCACGGCACTACTTTTTCTCCAGGAAGCTGACCACCTTCTCCAGGTTTTGCCCCTTGAGCCATTTTAATCTGGATTTCTTTAGCGTTTGTCAGATAGTTGATCGAAACACCAAAACGTCCCGAAGCAACTTGTTTGATCGCACTGTTTCTGGAATCGCCGTTAATTTCTTTCTGGAAACGTTTTGGATCTTCTCCACCTTCTCCAGAATTACTTTTTCCGCCAATTCTGTTCATTGCAATTGCTAAATTCTCGTGTGCTTCTCTACTGATAGATCCGTAAGACATGGCACCTGTTTTGAATTTTTTTACAATTTCTGTCCAAGGTTCTACTTCATCAATAGAAATTGGATCTAAATTATTGAATTCAAACATTCCTCTAATAGTCATTAAGTTAGAGCTTTGCTCGTTAACCATATTAGAGTATTCTTTATAACTTTCAGGACTGTTCAAACGAACAGCTTGTTGTAATTTAGCAATAGTTGTTGGATTAAACATGTGTTTTTCTCCACCACGTCTCCATCTGTAAATTCCTCCGATTTCTAAAGGAAGCAAATTGGCTACTTTTGAATTTGGAAACGCTTTTTGGAAACGTTTTTTCACTTCTTTTTCTACTTCCATCAAACCAATCCCTTCGATTCTTGAAGGTGTGTAAGGGAAATATTTAGATGTAAATGTTTTGTTTAAACCTAAAATCTCAAAAATCTGGGCAGCTCTGTACGAATGTAAAGTAGAGATACCAATTTTGTTCATGATTTTAACGATTCCTTTTGCAATTGCTTTATTGTAGTTTACAATTGCATAATCAGCTTTTACACCTTTAATAAATCCTTGATTTACCTGATCGTGAATGATTTCATTTACCATGTAAGGATTGATCGCACTGGCACCGTATCCAAACAATAAGGCAAAATGATGCGGTTCACGAGGCTCTGCAGATTCGATTATGATTCCGAATTTAGAACGAACCTGTAAAATGTTCAAAGAGTGGTGAATGTAAGAACAAGCCAATAACATCGGAATTGGCGCCATTTGCTCGCTAACTCCTCTGTCAGACAAAATGATGATATTACATCCTTCAGAAACTGCTTTGTAAGTAGCCTGAACACATTTTTCAAGAGCACGTTCTAAACCGTTAACTCCTTTTTCTATTTTATATAAAGTAGAAATCGTCGCCGATTTAAAATCTGCGTGATCAATGTTTCTTATTTTATCTAAATCCTCATTAGAAATAACCGGATTTTGGATTTTTAGTTTTTTACATTGTTTTGATTCAATTTCAAAAATATTGAAATCTCCACCAACCGCTAAACTGATATCAGTAATAATTTCTTCACGAATACCATCCAAAGGCGGGTTGGTAACCTGAGCAAATAATTGTTTGAAATAGTTGTACAGCAATTGAGGCTGGTCTGATAAAACTGCCAAAGGCGTGTCGTTACCCATAGAACTGATTGCTTCAGCTCCCTGACCTCCCATTGGGTTAATGATTGTTTTTAAATCTTCAATTGTGTAACCAAATAATTTTTGTCTTGTTAAGAAATCAAGTTTCTCAACCGGAGTTGGATTATTTGTGTACGGAACTTTAGATAAAGGCAATAAGTTTGCATCTAGCCATTCTTTATAAGGACGTTTTGTAACTATCGCTTTTTTAACTTCGTCATCTTCGATAATACGACCTTCGTTCATATCCACAAGGAACATTTTTCCTGGCTCTAAACGACCGTGCTGAATTACATCTTCGGGATCGATATCCAATACACCAATTTCTGATGACATGATTACGAAACCGCTTTTTGTTAAAGTATAACGAGATGGACGCAATCCGTTTCTGTCTAATAAGGCACCAATTACGTTACCATCTGTAAATGGAATAGAAGCAGGGCCATCCCAAGGTTCCATAATACAAGCGTTGAACTCGTAGAATGCTCTTTTTTCAGGAGACATGGTCTGGTGTTTTTCCCAGGCTTCAGGAACCACCATCATCATCGCTTCCGGCAATGAACGGCCAGTCATTAATAAAAGTTCTACCACCATATCCATAGAAGCAGAATCTGATTTTCCTTCTAAGATAATTGGGAATAATTTTTTGATGTCATCACCAAAAACTTTGCTTTGCATTAATTCTTCACGGGCACGCATACGGCTTACGTTTCCACGAAGCGTATTGATTTCACCATTATGACACATGTATCTAAACGGCTGTGCTAAATCCCATGAAGGAAAAGTATTTGTAGAGAAACGTTGGTGTACAAGCGCCAAACGCGTCACTAAATCGGGATCTTTTAAGTCAACATAATAACGGCTGATGTCTTCCGGCATCAATAAACCTTTGTATATTATGGTAGTTGTCGATAAACTAGAGAAATAAAACATGTGGCTCTCAGAAGTTTTTGAACCTCTAATAGCATGTTCGGCAATTTTTCTAGCTGCAAAAAGTTTTGCATTAAATTCATTTTCAGTTAACTCCTGACCGTTTTTGCTAACAAAAACCTGTTTAACTGTTGGTTCTTTTTCTGCGGCAATCTGCCCTAAATTTTCCACTTCAACAGGTACATCTCTCCAGCCTAAGATCTTTAAGTTCTGATCTTTCACTGTTGATTCAAATGTTTTCATGCAAAAAGATACCTGGTTTTTGCTTTTTGGTAAAAAAACCATTCCTACTGCATACTCACGCGTTTCAGGGATTTCAAAGTCACATACTTTTTTAAAGAAGTCATGAGGGATATCAAATAAAATTCCTGCTCCATCACCAGTTCGTCCGTCAGAACTCACTGCACCACGATGTTCCAATTTTATTAAGATGTCCAATGCTTTGTGAATGATGTCATTAGATTTAATACCATTCAAATTACAAATAAATCCTGCACCACAATTGTCGTGTTCAAATTCAGGCAAATAAAGCCCTTGTTCTTTAACTCTCATTCTTGATATTTTTTCTACAAAAATAAAGATTTCGTTAAACATAATGTATCAAAAATCTATTTTCACTTACATTTTTGTTGTAATAGTAGAAAAAGAGTTCTTAAATGATAATAATATTATAGAAACCATTGCTAAATGATAAAATCACAATATGTTTTAAATTATATTAGGAAAAATCCTTTGGGAGCTATTGAAATCACTGATGGTTTTGTTAAATTTCAAACGAAATAGTGTTTTTTAGTTAACAATTTGTATACAATTGTTTAACCGTTTGTTTTCTTTTAAAAAGAATAACAATCTAATATATATCTGAGTGGTTTTTTTAATTGAAAAACATTTTACTATTAAGTTGAATTTTGCTATTTTTGTCGCACTTTTATTCTGAAATAAATTCAGAACCAGACAAATTCTATATTATGAACATACACGAATATCAAGGAAAAGAAATTTTAGCAAGTTACGGAGTACGCATTCAACGCGGAATTGTGGCTAACAATGCAGTTGAAGCTGTGGCTGCTGCAAAACAATTAACTGCCGAAACCGGAACAGGATGGCACGTAATAAAAGCACAAATTCACGCAGGTGGTCGTGGAAAAGGTGGTGGAGTTAAGTTAGCTAAAAACTTGCAACAAGTTGAAGAAATTGCAGGACAAATTATCGGAATGCAATTGATTACTCCTCAAACTTCTGCAGAGGGTAAAAAAGTAAACAAAGTTTTAGTAGCTGAAGATGTTTACTATCCTGGTGAAAGTGAAACTTCTGAATTCTATGTTTCTGTTTTATTGAATAGAGCAACAGGTCGTAACATGATCATGTATTCTACTGAAGGAGGAATGGATATCGAAGAAGTTGCTGAGCACACGCCACACTTAATTTTTACTGAAGAAGTTGATCCTTCTGTTGGATTACAAGGTTTTCAGGCAAGAAGAATTGCTTTTAACTTAGGTCTTTCTGGAAATGCTTTCAAAGAAATGGTGAAATTCATCGACGCACTTTACAATGCTTACATTGGTTCTGATGCTTCTATGTTTGAAATCAACCCGGTTTTGAAAACATCTGATAACAAAATTATGGCTGTTGATGCTAAAGTAAATATCGATGATAATGCTTTATACAGACAACCAAAATATGCTGAAATGAGAGATATCCGTGAGGAGAACCCAATCGAAGTTGAAGCTAAAGAAGTAGGATTGAACTATGTAGATCTTGACGGTACTGTAGGATGTATGGTAAACGGAGCTGGTCTTGCAATGGCAACTATGGATTTAATTAAATATGCTGGTTTTGAGCCTGCTAACTTCCTAGACGTTGGTGGAACTGCTGATGCAAAACGTGTTGAAACTGCTTTCCGTATTATCTTAAAAGATCCAAACGTAAAAGCAATTTTAATTAATATTTTTGGTGGAATCGTTCGTTGTGACCGTGTGGCACAAGGAGTTGTTGATGCTTACAAAAATATGGGTGATGCTATTAAAGTGCCAATTATCGTTCGTTTGCAAGGAACAAATGCTGAAATTGCAAAAGAATTAATTGACAATTCTGGTATGCCAATTTTATCTGCTGTTCAGTTTCAAGAAGCTGCAGATCAAGTTAAAGCTGCACTTTCTTAATCAAATAAGAAATTCAATTATATAGAAAATCCCTTCGATATTCGGAGGGATTTTTTTTGCTGTGTACTTAACCGCAAGGTACGCAAGGTTTTTTTATCAACAGGATTTTGTATAAACGCAAAGTTCGCAAAGCTATCTGCAAAAATTTGCGAATATAGCCTGCGGTTTCAACCGTGGGGACATCCAGATATATTGTATGATATGCATTGGCTTCCCGCGGTTGAAAGCGCGGGCTATATTTGAAAATTATAATCTTTTCTAAAGCGCAAAAGTTCGCAAAGCTAAATATAAGCGTTGCGAACTTTGCGTAAATCTTAGCGCTCCTTGAGGTTAAACTTTAGAGCAATTAATTATTTCTTATTCTTACCGTTTTTGTAAATCACTTTCTCAACAACTTGTACTTTTGGAGAAGCTGGTTTTTTCTTAAAAGGTTTTTTGGCTGCAGTACCAGTTTTAGAAGGTGCTTTATCGCCTCTTCCTTTTTCAGCATCTTTTGGACTTGCTTTAAATTCAGGTCTTTCTTTAGCGCTGTCTTTCTTCGGAATTTCTGCTTTATGTTTTGCTAAAACATCATTTGGGTTTTTAGGATTTTCTTTGGTTCCTCTCAAATGAATTACCAATCCGTTTAGGAAATTGCGCAAAACCTGATCTCCGCATTCCATGTAATTTTCATGATCTTCAGCTCTAAAAAAAGCTCCTAATTCTGATTTTGAAATTCTAAAATCTACCAATTCTAGAATTTCAACTATTTGGTCATCACGGAGCATCAAAGCCACGCGAAGTTTTTTTAAGATATCGTTGTTCGTCATCGTTTAATTTTTTACAAAGGTACATTATTTTAGAAGGAAAGTCAGAACAAAATTACGCCCGTTCCCGTTCTCTCAGGATAATATGTTTTTCCGTTTTTAATAGTAACACCGCTGGCAATATCTTCTGCTAATAGTAATGCGCCATCCATATCGACGTAATCTAATTCAGGAAGTAAATGCGCGATTGCAGAAATTCCAACAGTCGATTCTGTCATACAGCCCACCATTGTTTTTAATCCCAATTTTTTAGCCTCGGTAATCATTCTTTTTCCGGGTGTAATTCCGCCGCACTTCATCAGTTTAATATTTACTCCATGAAAATGATTGTGACATTTTGCAATATCATTTTCAGTAATGCAACTTTCATCGGCTATAATGGGTAAAACCGAATTTTTGAAAACTTCACGTTGTTCTTCCCAATCATTTGCTTTTAAAGGCTGTTCGATAAATTCAACATTCAAACTTTTTAAAATTTCAGCATTTGACAAAGTTTCATCGACTGTCCATGCGCAATTCGCATCAACCCTAAATATGGCATCGCTGTGTTTTCGTAATTCGGTTACAATCGCAATATCATCAGGAGTTCCCAGTTTTATTTTATAAATTGGCCAAGGTAGTTCTTCCATTTTGGCAATCATATTTTCGATGCTTCCAATCCCAATTGTATAATTCGTTAACGGATTATGTGAAATATCATAATTCCATAATTCATATAGTTTCCTGCCTTTTTTTCGGGCGTATAAGTCGTGATATGCGTTATCTAAAGCGCATAAGGCAAAAGGGTTATGAGCTAAATGGAGATTTATTTTAGTCCAGAATTCATCAGGAGTTTCGTTTGATGTTGCTTCAATTAAAGTTCTGATCTGTTCAATATCATTTTGAAGAATTTCAATAGTAATATTGTAGTACGGATTAGAAGTTGCTTCTCCAAAACCTGAAAAATCATCTTCTTGCAATTCAACAATAAGAGAAGGCTGGAAATCGATTGATTTTCTTGAAATCCTAAAAGTGTGTTTTAATTTAAGGTCGTAGGCTCTTATTATTAGTTTCATATATGACAGTAGATATATTTGAAGCGTACTATTTTTTGTGTTTTATGTTTAAAAACAATATTTTAGCTAAAAATAATAAATTTGATGAATACCGAAGAAGAAAAGAGAAGTTTACTTTTAGAAATGATTGCTTTTTCGACAGTCGATGGTGAGTTGCACAAACGCGAATTAGAATTCTTGTGGCTTGTTGCACAGGAATTAAATATTGACCAGAAGCTTTTCCAGGATTTATTTCATCAGGAAAATATTCCGCAAATTATAAAATCAGAATTTCAGCGTATTCAGCAGTTTTACAGATTGGCTTTGATCATGCATTGCGATGGAATTTTGCATGAAAAAGAAGCAAAAGCAATTCAGCAAATTGCCATTGAAATGGGATTAAATCCAACAGCTACAAAGCGAGTTTTAGATTTAATGAAAAATGCCCCAAACGCGATGATTGATCCTAAAAAGCTATTAAAAGTTTTTCAGGAACAACATAATTAAGGCAATTGTTCCTGTAGCTTTTTAATATCATCACGCAATTTTGCAGCCTGAAGAAAGTCTAATTCTTTTGCCGCTTTCTCCATTGATTTTCGTTTTTCGCGAATCATTTTTTCTAATTCTGCTTTAGACATATAAGCCGTTTCGGGTTCAGCAGCTGCAGAAAGTGTATGTCCTAATTCGTATTCTACTAATGGATTCTTGGTAAACGCACTTTCGATTTTTTTGTTTAAAGCCTGAGGCGTAACATTATTTTCGACGTTATAGTTTATTTGTTTCGTTCTTCGATAATTCGTTTCATCAATCGTTTTCTGCATACTTCCCGTAATTTTATCAGCATACATAATGGCTCTTCCATTTAAATTTCTTGCCGCACGACCAATTGTTTGGGTTAGCGATTTATGATTACGTAAAAAACCTTCTTTATCAGCATCAAGAATTGCCACCAGCGAAACTTCGGGTAAATCCAGACCTTCACGAAGTAAGTTTACTCCAATTAAAACATCAAAAATACCTTTACGTAAATCCTGCATGATTTCGATTCGTTCCAAAGTATCAACTTCTGAGTGAATATAACGACAGCGAATATTTACTTTGGTCAGATATTTGGCTAGTTCCTCGGCCATTCTTTTGGTTAAAGTAGTCACTAAAACTCTTTCGTCTAACTCGCAGCGTACCTGAATTTCTTCAATTAAATCATCAATCTGATTTAAACTTGGTCTAACTTCAATAATAGGATCTAATAATCCTGTCGGACGAATGATTTGCTCAACATAAATTCCGTCAGATTTTTGTAATTCATAATCAGCGGGAGTTGCCGATACATAAATAACCTGATTTTGCAAGGCTTCAAATTCTTCAAATTTCAAAGGTCTGTTGTCCATTGCGGCCGGTAAACGAAAACCATATTCAACCAGATTTTCTTTACGGCTGCGGTCGCCTCCGTACATGGCATGAACTTGCGAAACGGTTACGTGACTTTCGTCAACCACCATCAAATAATCATCTGGAAAATAATCTAACAAACAGAAAGGTCTTGTTCCGGCCTGTCTTCCGTCAAGGTAACGAGAATAATTCTCAATTCCGGAGCAATAACCTAATTCCCGAATCATTTCTAAGTCGAAATTGGTGCGTTCTTCCAAACGTTTTGCTTCCAGGTGTTTTCCTATTTCTTTAAAATAATCAACCTGTTTCACCAAATCCTGCTGAATTTCCCAAATAGCACCTTGTAAAACTTCCGGAGAAGTCACAAACATATTGGCAGGGTAAATCGTAAGTCTTTTGAATTTTTCAATGACTTGTGAGGTCTTGGCATCAAAGGATTCTATTTCTTCAATTTCATCACCAAAAAAATGTATTCTGAATGCATCATCAGCATAACTTGGATATACTTCGACAGTATCACCTTTAATTCTGAATGTTCCGGGATTAAAATCTGCTTCAGTTCTGGCATATAAACTTTGTACTAAACTGTGCAATAGTTTAGTTCTTGAAATAACCTGATCTCTGAAAATTTCGATTACGTTTTTCTTAAATTCAACAGGATTTCCAATACCATACAAACAAGAAACCGAAGCTACAACCAAAATATCACGACGTCCCGAAAGAAGGGAAGAAGTAGTGCTCAAACGCATTTTTTCAAGCTCTTCATTGATAGATAGATCTTTTTCGATAAAAACACCTGTTACGGGCATAAAAGCTTCCGGCTGATAATAATCGTAGTAAGAAACGAAATATTCAACGGCATTATTAGGGAAAAACTGTTTGAACTCTGAGTACAACTGTGCTGCCAAAGTTTTGTTATGTGCCAAAACTAAGGTAGGTCTTTGTACTTCCTGAATCACATTGGCAACTGTAAAAGTTTTACCGGAACCTGTAACTCCCAATAAAGTTTGATATTTATCACCATCAACAATACCTTGTGCCAATTTTTGTATGGCTTGTGGCTGATCGCCTTTCGGACTATATTCTGAGGAAACTTGAAACTTCATTTTTGGCGTATGAAAAATTTGGTTTTGTAAAGATACGAAGTTTGAAATCTATAAAAAAGAATCGCCACAAATTCACGAATTTTCCGAATTTTCGATTCATGAAATTAGATTTTTTCATAAAGTAATTTGTAAAAGTTGGTTTATTAATGGTAAAAAATTTCGATTTACTTTAAAAAATCAGCAATGGCATCATTCACAATTTTCGACTGATCAATGCTTAAAAAATGCCCTGCATCTTTTATCGTTTTGGTTTTGCTGTCTGGTAAATATTCTTTTGCACGTTCTACGCTATCATCACCATTTATAACGTCATGATCTCCAATTAAAATTAAAATCGGATTTGATATCATTCTTAATTCTTCATTCGAAAAAGGTGTCATTTTAAGCATACTCGAATTTGATTTTGCATACTTATTTGCCAAATAAAATTGTCGTTTATATATCGGGCTAATTTTTTCAGGATGTGTCGAGAATGTTTCTAATGTTTTACCAAATTTCTTTTCACTCGGAAAAAACTTCAACATTAAAGCTGAGGTAGTTTTGCCAACTTTATCGATAAATTTAAAAGTTTGCGCCGGGCTCAGTAAAACAATTTTATCTATTGAATTTGTTTTTTGAGTGGCTAATAATGTTGCAATCCAGCCTCCGCGAGAAGCGCCTACAATATCAAAATTCTTTAATTTATAATGATTGAAAATTTCGTTGTATAAAGTAACTATATCTTCTAATGAAAGTGGTTTTGCAGTTAGTGTTGATTTTCCCGGTTCCATTATAAAATCAATGGCATATATGCGATGATTTTTTGTTAAAGCTTTAATGTTTGGATACCACATAGTTGAGCTGGCATCCATTCCGTGGAGTAAAACCAACGGTTTCTCATTTTTAGAACCAGCCATAATAACGTGTACTGTTCCAAAACTTGTTTTTATATCTTCTTCTGTATAGGGAACATCCCAAAGTTTGAGGGCCTTGTTGTAAGAAGATATATAAGAGGTTTTTTCTTTTTTTGTATGAAATATATAATCGTCAAATTTTATTTTTTTGGAGGAAGCACAACCAACGATTAGAAACAATAAAAGAAATTTAGGTAGTAATTTTGACATAATGGTGAAATTCAATTTTACATTAAAGGTAATATTAATATAAATTTCACGAGTATTATAATTTTGATTTAAAGTATCATAATTATAATGTTTTTGGATTTCGGCTTGTATGTCTTATTCGTAAAATTTGAATTTTGTCTGTAGAAATTTTATAGGAAATTCGATAGCTGTAAACTTCGTAAGCACGATAATTTCCATTATTTGAAATTTTCATTTCATCTAGCTCGTAAATTTCCCAATTTGTTTTTAAGATGGTAACAGAACTAAAAATTTTGTCAATTATTTTATTAGTTGTGCTATTGTTCTTTGATTGTTTTACTAAATGGAAATAAATTTTTTCAAGCTGATTTTGAGCAGTATTCGACCAAATTATTTCTTTTTCCATTGCTCAATCTTATCTTTAACCTCATTATGAGAATAAAAATTTCCATTCTGAATTTCTTGTTCGGCTACTTTTAGTTCTTCATTATATTGTTCAGCATAATTTTTAGGAGTGGGTTTTCGGCTATCCAAAATTGTTTTCAAAGCTGATAAAAATGATTCATCATCAATTTTTGCTATTTCAGAAATCAAAATATTTTTAAGTTCATGAGTATTCATAGCGTTATAATTTACACGAAGTTACAAAACAATAAATTAAAAGGTTATTAATGAGTCTTAAATTTTCCACGCTTTTTGCTGCGCTTCACTCAAAAAAGTCCACGCTATAATACGGCTTGTTTTTTGGCCTTGAGCCATATCAATTGTTTTTATTGAAGCTGCGTTTACCTTATTTAAAGTTCTATAAATGCTCGAAAGATTATCTCTTTTTGAAACTAAAGTCGTAAACCATAAGCACTGCATGGCGTATTTTGCACTTTCATAAATCATTTGAGTTACAAAGCCAAGTTCTCCTCCGTCGCACCATAATTCGGCATTGTGACCGCCAAAGTTTAAAACCGGATTTGTATTTTTCTTTTCCTTCGGATTTAAATTCGAAACTTTTCTTACTGTACTCTGATTGGCATCTTCGGCAGAAGAATGAAAAGGAGGATTACAGATCGTAAATGTAAATCGGTCTTCTGGAGTAATAATATTTTTAAAAATAAAACGGGATTCGGTTTGTTGCTGTAAACTTATTGCATCGATCAATTTTGGATTTGCCTCAATAATTTTGCTGCAATTTTGGATTGCGTTTAGATCAATATCTGTTCCTACAAAACTCCAGTCGTAAATGGCATTTCCTAAAATTGGGTAAATGCAATTTGCTCCTGTACCGATGTCTAAACCTAAAACTGAAGAACCTTGCGGAATAATTCCGTTATTGGTTTCAGCCAGTAAATCAGCTAAATAATGAATATAATCTGCTCGTCCGGGAATGGGCGGACAAAGGTAATTTTTAGGAATACTCCAGTTTTGAATATCGTAATACGTTTGTAATAATGCTTTATTGAGTAATTTAACCGAAACAGGATTGCTGAAATCAATAGTCTCACTTCCGTGAATGTTGATTGCAACGTGACTTTTTAGTTCTGGACAATTCGCGATAAGAAGCTCAAAATCATAACGGGAACGATGAAGATTTCGAGGATGTAAAATATTTTTTTCAGAATTGTCTGTTGCTTTCATTTTGTGAATTTGGGTGCAAAGATAGTCATTCCTTTTGGAGGAAAGTGCTTCTGTAAATTCCAATTCTTTTAAATCACAAATTCCAACTTTAATTCTATGATTAATTTAGTTAATATTACACTTAGGATGGCAACTTAATCAATACATTCCATCAACAATAAATCTCCATTATCGTGTTTGATTGTTACCAATCCGTCCTGAGCGACAGAATTGCTGCTGCCGGTTCTGTAACCCATTGTAAGTGTATCGTTTTCTAACTCATACAGTAAGTTTGTTGAATAAATACCATTTACTACACCAATCGGTATTAAAGAGATTGGCGTTTTTGCAGTATACCATTTCTCGAATTTTCTGGGTAATAAAAATATTTTAGAATGATCGTCGAGAATTACAATTTTAAGTAAATCGCGGTAACGAACAATATTAGTCAGATTTGTAATGGTGTGATCGGCTCGTTTTCCCGTTGCCCAAACGACATTTACGGCAGGGATTTTTCTTTCTATCAAATAATCAAAAGCTTTTTCAAGATCTGTTTTGTTTTGATCCGGTGCATATACAATTTCGATAGGATATTGCGAGGTTTTATAAATTTCGGGATCAAAACCACGATCGAAATCTCCTAAAAGTACATCGACTTTAATGTCCAGTTCGATAACTCTTTCAATAGCAGAATCAAGCACAACAACAAGCGGAGACCATTCCAGTAATTGTCCTAATAATTCGGGATTGCAAGCAGCTCCGTTGGCAATAATTAAAGCAGGTTCCTGATCGTCGCGAACTATATGGTGTGATGACATGCTGATTTTTTTTTGTGATGCAAAGGTACGGGTAGTATTTTAGATTTCTGATTTTAGATTTCTGATTTTAGATTTTTTTTGCCACAGATTAAAAGATTTAAAAGATTAATCTGTGCTAATCTATTAATCTGTGGCAAATATTTTTTAGTATGTAATTTTCAATCTAAAATCTAAAATCTGAACTCTAAAATCTAAAATTAAACAAGCCGTCTATGATAATTAATTTGCCCTAAATGATACGCCAAATGTGTGGAAAGATGAACCAGAAAATATCCTGTTGTCATTTCTTTTTCGAAAACAATTTGTGGATAAATAGCTTCTAAATCGGCTTCTGTTAATGAATCGAGAGCATTATTAACTACCAGAATTGTCGCATCAATTTTGCTGATTAATTCTGATTTAGGAATATCTTTTAATGAAAATTCCAAAGGTCGGTCGCGAATGTAGCCTGTTTTTCCAAGTTCGGCACCAATATAAGTATTGATATTGCCTATTAAATGCAAACAAAGGTTTCCTGCCGAATTTGAAATGTTTTTATCAATTGCCCAAAGCTGATTTTCAGTTTGGTAAGATCCTATTTCTATTTTCAGTTTGTTCAGGTCGCGGTTAAATAACGATTTTAAAGTTTCGATGAGCATAATCTTATTATTTAGTTTTTATCGGAATCCAGATGTCTTCTTCAGAATTTGGATCTTCTTTTTTATATTTTTCACCCATAATTGCAAAATGAGGTCTTTCATCAACTGTATATGCTGAATTTGGAAGCCATTCAACAAAAATAGAATGATAGGTTTTGTGACCTTCACTTGCCGGGCCTTTATGTGTAAAAACGGCGTATAAACCGGCCGGAATAATTAAGGTTTCCATTTCAGAAGGAATTTCTTCAAAATCTGAAACCTCTATTGCAGCCCATTTTTGAAAGATATTAGCAGGATCAAAATTATCAAAATGCCCAACCGGAAATACTTCAAGTGAATACAAATTAGAGTCAATTGGGTTTTTGATTTCTTTTCGTCGTGGCATAAAACCATTCCATAACTGAAATGTTTTATTTTCGATAAAATTCATTTTGATGTAATTGCCGATTAATTTTTTTTCTGCTAAATTTTCAATTCTGGCTTCCATGTTTATTCTATAATAAATGTTTTTGAATCGGTTTCGCTAAGCGAAAAATAACCTAAAGGATAATTGCTTTTGTCTGTCGTGTTCATGATGTTTCCTTTTACAGTGGCAGGAGGAGACTGGAATGGTCCGCCCACATTACTGCCGGCAATGCTAACCAGAATACTCATGTAGTTATAATATTGTTTTGAAATACCATAATGCGTTATGTTGATTTTGTCTCCGGGCTCTAATTCATCATCGTCAGAAAGGCTGAAAAATTCATTGCCCTGAAAGAATTTATCGTCATCAACATAGTAATTTGAGGTAATTTTATTTGAGTATTCGTAATTGTACAAATAAAAGTTGTCTACACCTGCCGGATCATTGTAAAAAGCTCTTACTTCAATGTCTTTTCCTGTAAATCCTCCTTCGTTATTTTGTTCCATTCGGGTTATTGGAGCAACAGATTTCATGATTTCGCTTGCGGTATAAGTATTTCCGTTGCTGATAACGGTTAAGGTATATTGCTCGTCAATTACAGGTTTGAAATTATTACAAACATATCGGCCTGAGTTTGGAACTTCAACAAAATCAAATTGTTCTCCTGCACTGTTTTTTACAAATACAGTTGCTCCTGAAACAGTTGGGATTACATCTTCAAAATACCCGGTTGTCGTGGTGAGTTTTATTGTTTGTTGTGCGCCTGTGGTTCCTTTTTCCCAGTTTATGGCGCCTTCAATTACTAATTTTGATGGAGCCGTATCTAAGTCAACATCAACAACTTCTTCACAGCTTGTGAAAAAAATCGATATGAAAAATACGATTAACAAGATTGCTTTTTTCATGATTTGTATTTTTAATTCTTTTGACAGAAATTGATTTTTAAAACTTGAAATTATAACTAACAGCAGGAACAATTCCGAAAATAGATGTTTTTACTGCTTCATTACAACCTGTATCGACATTTTGACGGAAGTTTATAGACGCTGCGTTTTGTCTATTGTATAAATTGTAAATACTAAAAACCCATTCGCCTTTCCAGTTTCTGTCTTTATTGCTTCTTGGCGTTAAAGTAGCAGAAACATCAAGGTGATGATAAGCCGGTAAGCGATGTTCGTTTCGCAAACCATAACTCGGAACAGTAATGCCGAGATACTGATATTGCCCGTTCGGATAAGTAACCGGCTGTCCTGATTGTAAGGCAAAATTAGCTCCAAAAGACCATTTTTCGTTTAAATTATATGCAGAAGTAATGGCTAAATTATGTGTTTTGTCATAAGCAGAATTGTACCATTGTCCGTTATTTATTCCCGTTTCTTCAGGTGTTCTTCCCGAGGTTTGCTGTTCAGATTTTGACAATGTGTAGGATATCCATCCATTAAATTTGCCTTCATTTTTCTTGAACATAATTTCTAAACCATAAGCGCGCATTTGCCCGTTTAAAATAACCTGCTCGATGGCGTTATTAGCAATCAAATCGGCACCGTCAATATAATCAAGACGATTTTGAATTTCTTTATAATAACTTTCAACTTCGAGAGAATAGGCCCCATTGTTTATATTTCTGAAATAACCTAAAGCAACCTGATCTGCAATCTGTGGTTTTATATAAGTGTCACTTGGCATCCAGACATCGAGCGGAGTAGGTGATGAGGTATTTGAAATTAACTGAAGATATTGCGCCATTCGGTTGTAACTCGCTTTTACCGCCTGATCGTCATTGAGCTGATAAGAAATTGAAAATCTCGGCTCCAGATTATTATAGTTTTTTATGGATTTATTTTTACCATAATATTCAGTTCCAATAGGCGTTCCTTTTTCGTAAATCTCTAAATCTGAATTGAAAACAACTGGATTGTTATTTTCATATAAATTAATTGTTGAAGTACCTAAACGATAAAATAAGCTATAACGCAATCCGTAAGCGACTGTGATTTTTTTCGAAAGCTGATTTTCGGCATCAATATAAATGGCGGGTTCAAAAGCGTATTTTTTATCTAACTGATCCGAATTAATTCCAGATTCGGCATTACTTGGTTTGATAGTTCCGGGATTGAATTCGTAATAAATTCCGTTTAAACCATAATTCAATTTGAATTTATCTGAAATATAATTTTTGAAATCGTATTTGATATTGTAATTTTTGATTCCCGAATCCCATTTGAAACCAACGAAATCAAGATCCAAACCATAATAATAATCGCTGTAAATCAAGGATAAATTCGAGAATAATTTATCAGAATACAAATGATTCCAACGAAGATTTAAGGTTGAATTTCCATAAATATTCGTAAAACTTTTGTTTAAACTAAATACATCACGACCAAAATATCCGGATAAATATAAACTGTTATTGTCGTTTAATTTATAACTCAATTTGGTGTTTAAATCATAAAAATACGCAGAGTTGTCTTTATTTTCTTCGGATAGTTTTAAGAATAAGTGTGCGTAAGAAGCTCTTCCTCCAATTAAAAACGAACCTCTGTCTTTTACTATCGGACCTTCGGCAAGAATTCTACTCGAAATTAATCCGATTCCTCCATTTACATGGAAATCCTTACTGCTTCCGTCTTTTTGATAAATATCTAAAACTGAGGAAGCTCTTCCGCCATAGCGTGCGGGAATTCCACCTTTATATAATTTTAAATCTTTTATGGCGTCAGGATTAAAAACGGAGAAAAACCCAAATACGTGGGATGAATTAAATATTGTTGCTTCGTCTAATAAAATTAAATTTTGATCTGCACCTCCGCCTCGAACGTTGAATCCGGATGCGCCTTCGCCTGCATTTGTAACTCCCGGAAGTAATAAAATAGATTTTAAAACATCGACTTCGCCTAAAACTACCGGCATTTTTTTGATGGTGGCAATCGAAAGTTTATTGGCACTCATTTCCGGCGATTTGATGTTGATTTTTCCTTTATTGTCGGTAATAACAACTTCCTGAAGTTCTTCGCCTCCGCCTTCGTTTAAAGCAAAATTATTTTTGGTATTTTGATTTAAAACAACTGTTTTTTGAATGGTTTGATAACCAACATAACTTATCTCAATTTGATGTTCGCCCGATGGAATCGTAAGCGAATAAAAACCGTATTCATTAGTTGTAGTTCCAATTTTTAGTGCGGGAATGTAAATGTTGACGCCAATTAAGGTTTCATTATTTTTAAAGTCGGTTATAGTGCCGCTTAAAGTAAATTTTTCCTGAGCAAATGAAGTAAAGATTGTAAAAATAATAATTAGAAACGTAGTAAACTTTTTTGTAATCATTGTTTTGATTTTGATTTACATAGATAATAATTCTTACTAAATATTATAGTGTAAGGTTTGTTAAACATTAGTTAAGAAAAAAAGACAACCGTTTCGGGTTGTCTTTTTAATATTAATGTGTAAACATTTTATTTATTTAATTTCGGCAAGAATTGCATTGAATGTCGCACTTGGGCGCATTGCTTTACTTACTAACTCCGGAGTTGGCTGGTAATATCCGCCAAGAGTTTGAGGTTTTCCTTGAGCACCAATTAATTCAGCGTCGATTTTAGCTTCGTTAGCTTCAAACTGTGCTGCAATTGGAGTGAAAATAGCTTTTAATTCAGCATCTTTATTTTGTGCTGCCAAAGCCTGAGCCCAATAGAAAGCAAGGTAGAAATGAGAACCACGGTTATCAATCTGACCTACTTTACGAGCTGGAGATTTATCGTTTGCAAGGAATTTATCATTTGCTTCGTCAAGAGTTTCAGCTAAAACAATTGCTTTAGAATTATCTAAAGTTTGTCCTAAATGCTCTAATGAAGCACCAAGAGCTAAAAATTCTCCTAATGAATCCCAACGTAAATATCCTTCTTCTGTAAATTGCTCAACGTGTTTAGGAGCAGAACCACCTGCACCAGTTTCGAACAATCCACCACCATTCATTAACGGAACGATAGATAGCATTTTGGCAGAAGTTCCTAATTCTAAAATTGGGAATAAATCTGTTAAGTAATCACGTAAAACGTTTCCTGTTACAGAGATAGTATCTAAACCTTTGATAATTCTGTCTAAAGTAAATTCAGTTGCAGCAACAGGATTTAAGATGCGAATATCTAAGTTTGTAGTGTTATGATCTTTTAAATATTTTTGAACTTTTGCAATCAATTCTCTGTCATGCGCTCTGTTTTCGTCTAACCAGAAAACAGCCGGAGTATCAGATAAACGAGCTCTGTTTACAGCTAGCTTAACCCAGTCCTGAATAGGAGCGTCTTTTGCCTGACACATTCTGAAAATGTCATTTGCTTCAACGTTTTGCTCCATTAAAACAGTTCCTTTATTATCAACTACACGAACAACTCCGTCAGCTTGCAATTGGAAAGTTTTATCATGAGATCCGTATTCTTCTGCTTTTTGAGCCATCAAACCTACGTTAGGAACACTTCCCATTGTTTTAGGATCAAAGGCACCGTGTTTTTTACAGAAATCAATAGTTGCAGTATAAATTCCAGCGTAAGAACGGTCTGGAATAACAGCGATTGTATCTTGTTGTTTTCCTTCTTTATTGTACATCTGTCCAGAAGTACGAATCATTGCCGGCATAGAAGCATCAACAATAACATCAGATGGCACGTGTAAGTTTGTAATTCCTTTATCAGAATTAACCATTGCCAAAGCCGGTCCGTTTTCGATTGCTTTAGTAATGTCAGCTTCAACTGCAGCTTGTTCAGGTCTTCCTGCAATTTTTGCGTAGATATCACCTAAACCATTTCTTGTATCAATATTTAATTCAGCAAATAAAGTTTCATATTTTTTGAAAAGATCAGCAAAATAAACTTCAACGATAGCGCCAAAGATAATTGGATCTGAAACTTTCATCATTGTAGCTTTTAAATGCACAGAAAGTAAAACACCTTCTTTTTTTGCTTCAGCGATTGCTTCAGCAGCAAAAGATTTTAATTTTTTTACACTTAAAACAGAACTGTCGATTATTTCGCCAGCTTTTAATGGCGTACTTGCTTTAAGAACAGTAGTTGTACCGTCTTTTGCAACGAATTCAATTTTTACATCATTAGCGTCTGCAACAGTAAGTGATTTTTCACTTCCGTAAAAATCACCATTTGGCATAGAAGCTACTTTAGTTTTTGAGTCGGCAGACCACGCACCCATAGAGTGTGGATTTGCTTTTGCAAAATTCTTAACTGCTCTTGGTGCTCTACGGTCAGAATTTCCTTCACGCAAAACAGGGTTTACAGCAGAACCTAATACTTTAGCGTATTTAGCTTTGATTTCTTTTTCAGCATCGTTTTGAGGCTCTTCAGGAAAATCAGGAATTTTGTAACCATGAGATTGTAATTCTGCAATAGCCGCTTTTAATTGCGGTACAGATGCAGATACGTTTGGTAATTTAATAATATTAGCTTCTGGTTGTGTAGCTAATTGACCTAATTCAGCTAAAGCATCTCCGGTTTTTTGAGCATCTGTTAAAACCTCAGGAAAATTTGATAAAATTCTACCTGCCAACGAAATGTCTCTGGTTTCGATTGCGATACCAGCCGTAGCTGTAAATGCCTGAACAATTGGTAAAAAAGAATAAGTCGCTAATAAAGGCGCCTCATCAGTTAAGGTGTAATAAATTTTAGAATTCTGTGTCATTTTTTTTTTTTTTATAATCGTATCGCCAAGGGTAAGCGATGTAAAAGGTATAGTTGGCTCGAAATGAGCGGAGCAAATATAATAAAAACAGTCCGAAAACGGTGTAGTTTTCTGGATAAATACAGGAATTATCAAATTGTTATTTCGGCAACGTTAAATTGCTAATTCGATGATTTTGATATTAAAATATTGCTGTTTTGTTATTTTAAAAAAGTAAGCATAAAAAAAACTCGTTTCAAACAATATGAAACGAGTTTTTTATAACAAAGAGATAAATGATTATCTTCTTTTATCTTTAATCTTAGCTTTTTTACCAGTAAGTTCTCTGAAGTAGAAAATTCTTGCTCTACGTACAGCTCCTTTTTTGTTGATTTCAATTTTTTGTAAAGCTGGTAAGTTTACCGGGAAGATACGCTCAACACCAATAGCACCAGACATTTTACGAATAGTAAAAGTTTCTGTGTTACCAGAACCTCTTCTTTGAATAACAACTCCTTTAAAAAACTGAGTTCTTGTTTTTTCACCCTCTTTAATTTCGTAGAAAACTGTGATAGTATCTCCAGCTCCAAAAACAGGGAAATCTTTTTTAGCAACTAATTCGGTTTGAACGAATTTCATTAAATCTGCCATGATATCTTAAATTATGGTTTTTTATAATAGAGCAACATTCACGGATCTCGCCAGAGGTTAGTCTAATTCGGGTGCAAATGTAGAAAATAATTATAAATTATGAATTATAAATTGTAAATTATTTTAAGTATCTGATAAAAAGTTATTTATAGTATTTTTTTGTTTCAGGTTTCAAGTTTCAGGTTGGATTGCGCAAAGTTGGAACTTGAAACAAAAACAACCTGAAACCTGAAACAATTTAATGACCTTCAAGTAAATCCGGGCGTCTGTTCTTTGTATGTTCATACGCCATATCTTCACGCCATTTGTCAATTTTGGCAAAATGACCGCTGGTTAAAACTTCCGGAACTTTCCATCCCTTGTAATCTGCAGGTCTTGTATATATAGGTCCGGAAAGTAAATTATCCTGAAAACTATCTGTTAATGCCGAAGTTTCATCACTTAAAACCCCTGGAATTAATCGAATTAAAGCATCAGATAAAACCAAAGCGCCTAATTCTCCTCCGGATAAAACATAATCACCAATCGAAATTTCTTTGGTAATAAAATGATCACGAACACGTTGGTCTACACCTTTATAATGTCCGCATAAAATGATAATGTTTTCATACATCGACATCGTATTCGCCATTTTTTGATTTAAAGTTTCTCCATCTGGCGACATATAAATGATTTCATCATATTCACGCTCACTTTTTAAATGGGTAATACAAGCATCAATTGGCTGAACCGTCATGACCATTCCAGCGCCACCGCCAAACGGATAATCGTCGACACTTTTTTGTTTGTTAGTTGTATAATCTCGCAAATTATGAAAATGAACTTCAACCAAACCTTTGTCGATAGCACGTTTCATAATCGAAGCCTCAAACGGACTTTTTAATAATTCCGGCAAAATCGTAATAATATCAATTCGCATTTTCTTCAATATTTTCTAAGCGGCAAAGATACAAAGTAATATCTGAGAACTTTAAAAATAAAAATAAGAACATTTAAGTTCTTTTTGGCTGTAATTTTTCATGCTTTTAAAGTTGTTAACTATTTAGCTTATAGATAAATAAGTGGTAATTCTGTAATGTTGTATTTTTTATGTGTAATTTTTTTAAGACTGAATGTTAGTACTATTAGATCACCAAATTTAAATCACTAAAAATAATTCGTCTTATGAAAAAAAATGTCCTAGTACTCGTCATCTTGATTTTGTACGCATGTTCAGGTTCTAAAAATACAGCAGATAATTGGCTTGGAAAATCTAAAAACAGCCTTATTAATACTTGGGGACCACCGGTTCGTATAATTCAGGATTCTGCAAGTGGTAATGAAATACTACTCTATGCAAACCAAATATATGAAGACCAAAATACCACAAAACCTAGAATGGCTGGTGCTGCTTATTGGGATTATGTTTATGTCTATTTAAATAAGGAAGGAAAAATTTATTCCCTAAAAAATGAGAAGAAGCAATTGCGACCTCAGGAAATTGCTGTGAAATAAAGCCTGCTTTAATTTAAAGTTTAATTTCGACCATTTTGATTATATTTAGATTCTTAAAAATCAGAATCTAAAAACTTTATGAGAAAAATTATACTCCTTTTTATTGCCTCTTTTTTAGCTATTTCCTGTAACAATCAAAACCAGTCGAAAATGATAAATATCTCTAATAATGAAAAGTTGATTAAACAATATTTTGAACTTTTTAATCAACATGACTGGAAGAAAATGTCTGAAATGTATACCGAAACGGCTGATTTTAAAGATCCGTCTTTAGGAAAGGGAATTGTAAAACAAAGCCGTAAGCAAACCGAAAAGAAATACGCGGAATTGCATAAAATTTTTCCGGATTTGCATGATGAAGTCATTCAGATTTATCCTTCCGGAGAAAATCATATTATTGTAGAATTTGTTTCTACCGGAACTGCGCCAGATAATTCAAAATTTGAATTGCCAATTTGTACGATTTTCACGATTGACAACGGATTGATCACCAAAGATTTTACTTATTTTGATAATTTTGAGGAAGAGGGTGAGGAATAAATAAAATCGATGTGTAGTCCCTACGGGACAAAATGTCGTTGGTCAAATATTTTTTGCTACCAATATTTTGTTCCTAACGGAACATGTTTTTCTGCACGACCTCAGAGGGGATGGTCTTGTTTTTTTTTTATTACCAGCTTGTTTCTAACAGAACATGTTTTCTAAACGACCTCAGAGGGAATGGTCTTGATTTTTTTGCTACCAAGTATTTTGTTTTTAACGGAAGATGTTTTTGTACACAATCTCTTTTATATTATTACTGGAATAACTAAAATAATTATAAATTAGTAGTTTTATTCTTTCAAATTTATATATTTGCAATCTAGTCTGCCAATGAAATATAAAAATGATTTTATAATTAAATATTCCGCTAGGAATTATCTATTGGTAGCAGAAAAAAATAACCCCGATCACAATTGTCCCGTAGGGACTACATATTATGGCAAATACATATACTCAAATACATATTCATTTTGTTTTTGCAGTAAAATTTAGACAAGCTATAATAAATAATGAATGGAAAGATGAACTCTACAAATACATTGCAGGAATTATAAAAAGCAACAATCATAAACTTTTAGCTATAAATGGTGTTGCAGACCACGTCCATATATTAGTTGGAATCAGACCTGCTCAGTCAATTTCTGACTTGATGAAACATATTAAGCAAGATTCTTCAAAATGGATTAATAAAAATAATTTTTTTAAAAGTCATTTTGAATGGCAAGAAGGATATGGCGCATTTTCATATAGTAAATCTCAACTAAATGCGGTTATAAACTATATCCAGAATCAGGAATTACATCATAGTAAGAGAACTTTTAAAGAAGAATATATAGATTTTCTTGAAAAATTTGAAATAGATTATGACGAAAGGTTTATTTTTAAGGAATTAATCTAGAAGACTCTATTTTTATAGAAATTATGATTCCAAAAAAAACAAAAATTCTTGCCATAACCGGCAGCACCAGAAAAAACTCTAGCAACTTCAAAATTTTAAAATATATTTCGGATAATATTAAATCTGAATTCGAAGTTGAAATATTTGAAGATCTGGCTGAAATTCCACATTTCAATCCTGATTTGGATAATGAGAATCCACCAAATAAAGTTACTTTTTTTAGGAATAAAATAAATGAAGCAGATGGCGTGCTAATTTGTACTCCCGAATATGTTTTTAGTTTACCCGGAAGTTTAAAAAATGCTTTAGAATGGTGTGTTTCGACTACTATTTTTTCAAATAAAAATATTGGGTTAATAACCGCTTCCGCTTCGGGAGAAATGGGTCACGAGCAATTATTACTAATAATGAAAACGCTGGAAGCTAAATTTCAGAACAATGCACAACTTTTAATTCAGGGTATTCGTGGAAAAATTAATGAAGAAGGAAATATTATAAACGAAGAAACAGAAGTTGCGCTTCAGGATTTTATAGGTAATTTTGAAAGTCAATTTAGTTAAAGAGTTGATTTAAAGATTATTTTTACTTTTAAAAAAGATAAAATGATTTCCAGACGAACTTTTGTTATTAATTCTGGTTTAGCTACTGCAGCAGTTTTAGCGATGCCATCTTTAGCTTTTACTATGAACAAAAAAGAAATTGGTTTACAATTATATACATTGCGAGATGAAATTTCGAAAGATGTAAAATCTACCTTGCAAAAAGTGGCCGCGGCGGGTTATACAAATGTGGAGACATATGGATTTTCTACAAAAGATCAGTTTTGGGGAATTTCGCCAATAGAACTGAAGAAAATTTTGGATGAAAACCAGCTTAAAGCAGTTAGCGGACATTATAATTTAGGAAATTTTTTATATGATGGAAATACCGCAGAGCTTATTGCGGCAATTGAAGCAGCAAAAGTTTTAAAAAGTGAGTATTTGACAATTCCCTGGGTTGATGAACCATTTAGAAAAGATTTTAAAACAATAGCATCACGTTTAAATGAAGCTGCAAAAATGTCCAAAGCTTCAGGTTTAAAATTAGCGTATCATAATCATGATTTTGAATTTCAAAAACAGGACGGAATAACCGGATATGAAATTTTATTGAAAGAAACAGACAAAGATTTAGTTTATTTCGAGCTGGATTTATATTGGGTGGTTCGCTCAGGAAATGATCCATTGAAATTGTTTAAGGAAAATCCCGGACGTTTTAAAATGTGGCATGTTAAAGATATGGACAAATTAAATCAGGCTTTAAATACTGAAGTTGGATCTGGTTCAATTGATTTTAAAACTATTTTTAAGGAAGTAAAACAATCTGGAATGGAGCATTTTTTTGTAGAACAGGAAAATAATTATAATCCTGATCGTTTTGAATCGGTTAAAACAAGCCGCAATTTTATTTCAAAAGAATTGCTTTAGAATAATTCATTTAGAAACCTTATTTTTGTAGGAATAAAACAGGAATAGATATGCAAAGTTTCGGGACAAGTAAAGAATTTATAAAAGGTGATGATATTGAATGGGAAGTGGTTGGTGAAGGAATCAAACGCAAAATACTGGCTTATGATGATAAAGTAATGCTGGTAAATGTTCATTTTGAAAAAGGTGGAATAGGTGTTTTGCACGAACATTATCATTCGCAGGTGACTTATGTTTCGAGCGGTAAATTCGATGTTACAATTTCTGGTGTTACCCAAACATTAAAAGAAGGTGATAGCTTTTATATTCCGCCACATGCAATTCATGGTGTTGTTTGTCTCGAAAGCGGACTTTTAACAGATGTATTTAGTCCGATGCGAGAAGATTTTATGAAATCATAACGCTTTAAAAATCAATATAATCTTTAAAATAACCGACTGATTTGATTTTAAGTTTAGAAAATTTATACATTTTTTAAAGTTTTGGTTAAAATTAGATTGGTATTTTTGCAAAATGAATTTATCCAAAACGAATGTCTTATTTATGGCAGTTTGCACTGGACTTATAGTTGCAAATCTTTATTACTGCCAGCCTTTAATTGTTTTAATTGCCAACGAATTTAAAATTCCGGAAGCCAATGCAGGAACCATAACGTATCTTACACAAGCCGGATATGCAATTGGTCTATTTTTCATGGTTCCGTTAGGTGATAAAATCGAGCGTAAAAAGCAAATTTTGATGACCACTTTTGCGTCGGTAATTGCATTGCTTATTGCGGCAACTGCAAAAAGTTTTTTTATTTTACAAATTGCTTCCTTGCTTATCGGGATCACTTCAATAGTTCCGCAGCTTATTTTGCCATTGGCAGCTTCATTAAGTGCGCAGGAACAACGAGGAAAAGTTGTTGGAACCATTATGAGCGGTTTATTGGTCGGAATTTTACTTTCAAGAACCTTAAGCGGATTCATAGGTCAGGTTTTAGGCTGGAGATCGATGTTTTATATCGCAGCCGGCATTTGTCTTTTGATCTTTTTTGTTATTCAGAATAAATTCCCCATAAATAAATCTCAGTTTCAGGGAACTTACGGACAATTGATTCAGTCACTTTTTACCCTCATAAAAACACAGCCTGTTTTGCGCGAAGCGACAATGATCAATGTATTTAGTTTTGCACAATTTGGTGCTTTCTGGACCACGATGGTTTTATTGCTTTCCGGAGAACCTTTCCATTTTAATAGTGCAACAATTGGTTTATTCGGAATTGTGGGCGCTTCTGGGGCTTTGGCAGCACCATTAGTTGGAAAAATGGGAGACAAAGGCGGATCGAGAGTGGCGGTTGGTTACGGTTGTTTGCTGATATTAATAAGTTTCTTGATTTTTTACTTTTCGGCAGAAAGTGTAATCGGAATTGCGATTGGAATTGTATTTATTGATATCGGAATTCAAGGTGTTCATATTTCGAATCAAACCCGTGTTTATTCTCTACTTCCGGAAGCCAGAAACAGACTAAATACCGTATTTATGTCGTTTAGCTTTTTAGGAACAGCCGCAGGATCTGCCTACGGATTATTATTATGGAAATTAGGCGGCTGGCATGCTGTAACTATTGGCTGTGTTGGTCTTTCAATATTGGCATTAACAGTTTACGGGCTTACTTATAAATCAAAATCTAAAAAATAGAAAGCACAAATTGATAGAGAATTAATTTGTAAATTTGCAATCAAAATTAAAAATTACAACATGGAAAACGGAATATACGCTAAATTCAACACTAGCAAAGGTTCGATTTTAGTAAAACTTACACACGACTTAACACCTGGAACCGTAGGGAATTTTGTAGCTCTTGCAGAAGGAAATATGGAAAATAAAGTAAAACCTCAAGGACAAAAATTCTATGATGGATTGACATTTCATAGAGTAATTCCTGATTTTATGATTCAGGGTGGATGTCCTAAAGGAACAGGAACTGGAGATCCTGGTTATAAATTTGATGATGAATTTCACCCAAGTTTAAAACACGATCGTCCGGGAGTTTTAGCTATGGCAAACTCAGGTCCTGCAAGTAATGGTTCACAATTCTACATCACTCACGTTCCAACTTCTTGGTTAGACGGAAAACATACTGTTTTTGGTCACGTAATCGAAGGTCAGGACGTTGTTGATGCTGTTGCTCAGGGAGATAATCTTGATGCTGTAGAAATCATCAGAGTAGGTGAAGAAGCTCAAAATTGGAATGCAATCGAAGCTTTTATCGCTTTAAAAGGTGCACGATTGAAAAGAGACGCTGCATTAAAAGCAGAATCTGAGGCAAAAATGGAGCAATTAGCTGCTGGTTTTGACAGAACAGAAAGCGGATTACGTTACAAAATGATTAATAAAGGAGACGGTAAAAAGGCAGAAGCCGGTAAAACAGTTTCTGTACACTATGAAGGTTCATTAGAAAACGGAAAAGTTTTTGATTCATCTTACCCAAGAAAAAAACCAATCGAATTTAGATTAGGTCAGGGTCAGGTTATTGAAGGATGGGACGAAGGTATCGCTTTGTTACAAGTTGGCGACAAAGCTCGTTTTGTAATTCCGTCTGATTTAGCTTATGGAGCTGCAGGTGCAGGAGGGGTAATTCCGCCTAACGCAACTTTGATTTTTGACGTTGAATTAATGGACGTAAAATAAGAAGCTTACAAACAATTTAGTTTTGTTTTAAATAATAATCCCATTCGCCAGCCGAGTGGGATTTTTTTATATTTACTCAAAATTAAAATAAAATAATGAAAGCAAAAATGCTAACCCTAACCGCTGTAACTTTACTTTTAGTTTCATGCGGAACTAAAAAAACGGCTTCTGCTGTAGCAGCTACATCTACAATTACCGAAACTGCTAAAGCCACAGAATTAACACCTGAATTGGCAGAAGGAAAAAATCTTTATGATAACAGTTGTGCAAGATGCCACAAACTTTACGAACCAAAGAAATTTAGTCAGGAGGAATGGAAACAAATTTTAACAAGGATGCAGAAAAAAGCACATTTAGATGATGTTCAAATGGCTTCGATATCAAACTACATTACATCCCAATTATAAATATATTTATAAAAGCATTCTTTAAACGGGATGCTTTTTTATTTAAGTTGAAAGCAAAAAAAACACCTTCACAAATGAGGTGTTTTAAAATTTAAGAATGATGTACAGCTGTATTGTCTACAGCAATTATTTTTAAAGTTTTTATTCCGGCAGGCAATTCCCAATCGACTTCGTCATTTTCTTTAAAACCAATAATAGCAACACTTAAAGGTGCCAATATTGAAATTTTCCCGGATTTTACATCAGATAAAGAAGGTAAAACAATTTGAATTTTCATTTGTTTTTTTGCCTTGACATCTTCAATTGTAACAAGCGAATTTATTCTGATAACGGAATGATCTAATTCGCTTTCCTTACTTATAACAGCTCGATCTAATTCTTGCGAAAGCTGATTGGCTTCTTTTGTATTTGTCGAATTTTTACTTTTTAATATCAATTCTCTCAGGAACTGATAATCTGTTTTACAGAAAGTTGGTGTTGGTTTCATAAATCTATATTTTATTTTTATTACTATTATTTTTTTGAATGTCAGATTTTAGATCAGTTTTTCAGGGAGATAAATCTTAAATATAAAAACCGAAAAATTATTTGATAGAGCATTTACTCTTTCAAATAAAATAAATAATTAAAATTTGGTAAAAATCCTCCGCCTGAAAGAAGAAATTGAAATAGACGGAGGCCTAATTAATAAAGGCCTTGCTATGTGAAATAAATGCAGCAGCAAGCGATTTCCTTTTTAAGGAAAGCAACGAGGTAAAAGCTGTATTTGTATTTATGGCGTTCACAATGAGAATTGTTTATGAAATGCAAATATAGGAAAATTACGTTAAAAAACTACTGTTTATTTCCATTTGATGCTGCAGCCTATACTTGGCTTTTGTTCCTCTTTTAAACTTCGGTTGTAAATCAGGGCATCAATTGCGCTTCGTAAATCGCTTCCGCTTAACGGAATTCCGTTATTAGGTCTTGAATCGTCGAGCTGGCCACGGTAAAATAAGCGATCCAGATTATCAAATAAATAAAAATCGGGTGTGCATGCGGCATCATAAGCTTTGGCGACTTCCTGACTTTCGTCAAATAAATAAGGAAAATCTATTTTATTCTGAAAAGCAAATTCTGTCATCATTTCCGGTGAATCCTGCGGATATTTTTTTACATCATTGCTAGAAATGGCAATTATTCCAATTCCTTGTACACGGTAATCATTAGCTATCATAATAATTTCCGGTAAGGCATGATGCACAAACGGACAATGATTGCAGATAAAAATCACAAGTGTCCCTTTTGATCCTTTTACATCTTCAAACGAATAAACGTTATTAGAATTAGTATCTTTTAGTTTGAAGTTTGGAGCAATTGTTCCAAGCGGAAGCATATTTGAAGAAGTTTGTGCCATTTCGTAAAAGTTCTTTATTCAAATTTAGATTTAAAATCTGAATGTTGTTGTGGACAAACAATGATTTTTTTCACAAACCTGGCATATTCAAAAAAACTTTGCGGCCTTTGCGGTTAATTTTTTTTACCATTTGAATAAAAAAAATACCCAAAGAGACATATTGTTAAAAATAGCTCTTTGGATAAATATTTAGGAAAGAATATATATAGAAGATTTTATGAATTTAGGAAATTCAATAAATCTGAGTTTAATTTGTCTTTATGCGTGTAAAATAGTCCGTGTGGCGCACCTTCATAAACGATATATGTGTTTTCGCGAATGGCTTCAGCTGTTTTCTTAGATGTTAAGTCAATCGGAACAATTTTGTCATCGTCGCCATGAATAATCAAAGTTGGAACCTTTACAAAATCCAGTTCATCTCTAAAATCAGTATAAGAAAAAGATTCAGCGCATTTTAAAGTCGCTCTTGGAGAAGCAAAAGAACACAACATTCTGTAATATTCCATCAATGGCGTACTTAAAGGTTTATTGATAATATTTATACCAAAAAAGGTTTTCCCAAAATTATCTACAAAACCTATTCGGTCTTCTTTAATAGCATTGGCAGTATAATCACTCTTTTCCTTTGGATGTCCGTCCGGATTATCATTTGTTTTTAATAAAAATGGAACAACAGAAGAAATCAATGCAGCTTTTGTAACCCCTTTTCCACCATATTTACTGAAATAACGAACTACTTCGCCACCACCCATAGAAAAACCTACAAGAGTAGCATCTTCTAAATGTAACTGCTCGATAATTTCTTTTAAATCGTCAGTCAAAGTATCATAATCATAGCCTTCCCACGGTTGTGAAGATTTACCAAACCCGCGGCGATCGTAGGCAATTACGCGGAAGCCATTTTGCACTAAAAAGTCGATTTGGTATTCCCACATTTCATTAGAAAGTGGCCAGCCATGAATTAAAATAACAGGTTTTCCTTTACCATAATCTCTTACATATAATTTTACATTTGGATCTGTTTCTATATACTTATCAGTACATTGTACGGAAATATCACAATTTAAATCTCTAAGAGAAGGGCTGCTATTTGTTAAAACATTTTCCATTTTATATTTTTTTAATGTTAGCTTTTATTCATTTACATTTGTAAAATTAAAAGCTTCATCGACAAAAAAAGTTATAGAATTTGAGCCAATACTTACAATATTAATATCTTAAAATAATGGATTTAACATGGAATGAATTTGAGAGAACCGATATGCGCGTAGGAACTATTATTGAAGTAAATGATTTTCCCGAGGCAAGAAAACCCGCCTATCAGCTCACGATTGATTTTGGTGCCGAGATTGGAATCAGAAAATCATCTGCACAAATAACGGTACATTATAAAAAGGAAGATTTGATAAACCGACAAATTATATCGGTAGTCAATTTTCCAAAAAAACAAATCGGAAAATTTATGAGCGAATGTCTTGTTCTTGGCGCAATAGGCAAGGAGGGAGACGTAATTTTATTAGCCCCCGATTTTAAGATCGAAAATGGTTTGCGTATTGGTTAATTTAACAGCAAAGTTCGCTAAGATTTTACGCAAGGTTCGCAAAGTTAATAGCATAAAGCTTGTGGTTAATTTCCGCCACGAATTTCACGAATCTACACAAATTATTAAGTCTAACTTTGCGAACTCCTATGTTTGCAAAGTTAATTTATAAGTTTTTACTTTTTTAAATTTGCACTATTAAAGTGAAAAGGGATGAGAGTGCATTGGCATCTAAATAGTTCGTAGAAACATATTCTCGCAA